>VFQN01001427.1_pt1 | contig 40141 bp, 46 predicted proteins | sample 3512371 | NCBI WGS metagenome assembly VFQN01 (sample SAMN10412370, study PRJNA504923) | tailings metagenome | isolation source: Replicate 2 from Balatoc abandoned mine | place: Philippines: Itogon, Benguet | collected 2017-08-28 | reverse complement strand
GCCGGGACACGTGCCGATCCACAAGATCAAGATCAACATGGACAAGCAACTGAAGGAATGCGGCGAAGCCCCCTTCTATACGCTTGGACCGCTCACCACCGACATTGCGCCGGGTTACGATCACATCACGTCGGGCATCGGTGCTGCGATGATCGGCTGGTTCGGCTGCGCGATGCTCTGCTACGTGACTCCAAAGGAGCATCTCGGACTGCCCAACCGCGACGACGTCAAGGTTGGCGTCATCACTTACAAGATCGCGGCGCACGCGGCCGATCTCGCCAAGGGTCACCCGGCAGCGCAGCTTCGGGACGACGCCGTGTCCCGCGCGCGCTTCGACTTCCGTTGGGAGGACCAGTTCAACCTGGGTCTCGACCCCGACACCGCGCGCGAATACCACGACGAGACATTGCCGAAGGAGGCGCACAAGGTCGCGCATTTCTGCTCCATGTGCGGGCCGAAATTCTGCTCGATGAAGATCACCCAGGACGTACGCGACTACGCGGCGAGCCTCGGCGACAACGAGAAGACCGCACTGGGTCTCGATGCTGCCCAGACCGGCATGAAGGAGATGTCGGACCGGTTCAACGCCATGGGCGGACAGGTCTATGTCGATGCCGAAAAGGTCAAGGCACCGCACACCACCGCGCTGGATTCGGAAGCTGCGCACGCAGCGAAGAACGCGGCGCTGGTGAAGGAGAGTAACCGGGCGCTGTAACAAGCGCTCGGGTGTCAGGCTTAAGGCGGGCAAGCGATGGCTTGACCCGCCTTTTCTTTGTGTGGCGGGAGCACTAGGCTCAACGCTCCGCGCAACCAAGGAGGATGCCATGACAGCCTTCAATGCCGTGCGTTTCAAGGTGAAAGCAGGACGTGAGCAGGACTTTCTCGATGCTCACGCGCGCGTGCACGATGAATGGCCTGGACTGGTTCACGCCAACATCATCAGCACCGGCGACCGAGGCTATTGCATCATTGCAGAATGGACCGGCATGGACGCGCTTGCCGCAGCGCGGCCAAACATGATCGCCACGCTCAATTCGTTCCGCGACACGCTGGAAGATCTCGGTGGCGGACGTGGCGTGACCGATGCGGTCGCCGGACCGGCGGTCGCCTGCCTGAAGTAGATCGCAGGCGCGCAGAGGCTACGCAGAGGCGATAAAGAACATCGTATGCGACGAATTCTAATCTACGCGGCCTTCATCATCGGCGTTTTCGCCATCGGGCTCGCAATCGGCAGCGTCACCCGGCCGGACGGCTGGTACGCGGCACTCAACAAGCCGTCATTCAATCCACCGAACTGGATCTTCGGCCCGGTCTGGAGCGTGCTTTATATCGTTATTGCCGTGGTCGGCGCGCGCACGCTCGAGCGGGGCGACGGCATGAAACTCTGGATGCTCCAGATGGCGCTGAACTTTGCTTGGACACCGGCCTTCTTCGGCCTGCATCGCCCGGGCCTCGCGCTTGTCATCGTGTTGGGTATGCTTGCCGCGATCGTTGCCTTCATCGCGACACGCTGGACGGCAGACCGCGTCAGCGCGCTGCTGTTCGTGCCCTACGCGGCATGGGTGTCATTCGCATCCATCCTGAACGGGGCGATCGTGGCGCTCAACTGAACGGCGCGGAGCGCAAGCGAGGGACCTGCCTCGCGAAGGACCTGCCTCGCGAAGGACCTGCCTCGCGAAGGACCTGCCTCGCGAAGGACTTGTCTCGCCAAGGACTTGCCTCGCAATGACACAAGGTTCGCATCTGTTCGCGGGGAACGAATCGGGACAGCGAATCGATGCGCCAATCAAACGTAAAGAGAGTCTTCACGCGGTTCATCCCTGAGCGCATTGACCGTTCGCGTCGACGATGCGGGACCGCCTGCCGAGGGTCAGGTCTGGTTATGCCGCGCTGAAGCGACGACGTAGTCCGGCGCGTGCCACAACGGCACAAGGTTCACAACTGTTCATGGAGAACGAATCGGCGACTGCGATTCTCGGCGGGAGCGAACCGATCATCCGCAACAGGATTCAGCCGCAGCCGCACCGCGCACGCGTCGTTTCGCCTTTCATGGTTAATGACTTATGAATGCGCTCGTGTTGCGCATCCGCGCCGGCTGACATCGGCGCTTGCTTGATGCGTATGGACGCACGTTGCCGAGATCGTCAGGAAGAGTTCGCCATGCTCACATTGTACTCATACCCGACTCTGTTCGGGGTCGCCGACAACAATGCCTACGGGTTAAGGGTGTTCGCCTTCCTTAGGCTTGCCGGCGTCCCGTTCCGGCATGAGCATGTATTCGACGCCGCTGCCGCGCCGCGCGCACAACTGCCCTATATCGAGGATGACGGCCAAGCGGTCGGCGATAGCGGCACGATCATCGACTTCGTCACCGAGAAATATCAAATCGCACTTGATGTGAAGCTCACTCAGGACCAGCGCGATACCGATCTCATGATCCTGCGGATGCTGGACGATCTGTATTGGGTCATGTCCTATTCGCGGTGGAAGGACGAACGCTTCTGGCCGCTTTTCCGCGACGCGCTATTGCGCGAACATCCTGTTCTGACCGAAGACGCGTTGCGCAACGCGCAGGCGTTCAACGAACAACGCTACTATTTCCAGGGCATTGGCCGGTACGCGCCTGACGCGGCGATGGCGCGTGGCCTCGCCGATCTCGCCGTCCTCGCAAGAATTGTTCCGGATAGAGGCTTCGTTCATGGCGAGAAACCGACCGGCATCGATGCCGCGATATACGCGTTTATTGCGAATATCTGGTTCTATGACATAGACACACCTCTGAAGCAGTTCGTCAGAGCCCACGGAAACCTCGTTGACCATTGCCGCTCGATTCACGACGCGGTGACCCCCTAGGTCGTAACCGGGCCGCTTCGCATGGCGCAGGCTGAGACGGAGGCGCCGTCTCAACCAAGGGGCATATCCAAGTTACGGCCTGCGCGCACACGCCGCATCTGTTCTTACGATCCTGTCACTTTCGGAACGATGGCGATTTGATCCTGTTGGTCAATCAGCAACCGTTCGCGTGCCGCACCGCGTGGCACCGCATCTGCGGTTAGCGCGGCAGGAATGAATGACAGGAGGATCGTAATGTTGAAAAGCGCTCTCGCGGCAGCCATCGTCGCAACCGGATTGGCACTGCCCGCCTATGCGATCCCCGCATCGTCACCTGCGTCGTCACTCACCGCAACCAGCGCCGAGCCGATCCTGGTTCGCAAAAAGAACAACCATCACGGCAAAAACCAGAACAGGCATGGACAGAATCGGCATTCGCAACGCAATCGTCATTGGAACAATCGCCATTACAACCGCCATTGGCGCGGCGGCCGACCCCATTGGAACGCCAGACCCTATTATCGCGGCCCGGCCTATTACCGAGGCTGGAAACGCTATGGCAATCGGCCGTGGAATTGGCGGGCGCGAGGCTGTGTCGTGGTTGGCGCCATCTGGTTCTGCCCGTAATGATTGTTCTGCCAGAAACGACGACTGTACAGAGGCGGACGCCTGCGTCCGTCTCTGTCGTCTTATTGCCCCTATCGTCTCATAACGAAACAGAATTCGCGTTTGTTCGCGGGGAACGAATCGGCATCGCGATTCGACGGTCTTCCGCTCGCCATCCGCGCAAGCGCAAATAGCATCTTCGTTTCCGATCGCCGCAGGTATGGTTAACGGGTTGTTAGCGCGTGGCCGCTTTCGGTTTGCAAAGGCCCTGACCGCCGGTCCAGAGTACTGGCTCAATTCGCCAGGCCGGTCGAAGCGGAATAGAGCCGATGACGCAGTCTCCTGAGTATCTTCGCTGGGAAACCCGTTTCTCCAAGCCCGAATATGAATTCGGCAAGGCGCCCAACGACTTCCTCGTGCGCTGCAAAGCCCTGCTGCCGGCTTCCGGCACGGCGCTCGCGGTGGCCGATGGCGAAGGACGCAACGGCGTCTGGCTGGCCGAACAGGGACTGGATGTCACGTCGGTCGATTTCTCGCCCGCAGCTCAAAAGAAGGGAGCGGCACTGGCGGCCGAGCGCGGCGTGTCCATCACTCTGATTCAGGGCGACGCCCATCACTGGCCCTATCCCGAAGCCGCGTTCGACGTGGTCGCGGAGATCTTCACGCAATTTTCCACGCCGGACGAACGACCACTGAAATGGGCGGGCATGCGGCGCGCGCTAAAGCCTGGCGGCCTGATCATCATCGAGGGCTATGCGCCGAAGCAGCTTCAATATGGCACCGGCGGTCCGAAGCAGATCGAGCATCTTTATACGCGGGACTTGCTCGAACAGGCCTTCGGCGATTTCGACGATGTCCGCATCGTCGAGGAAGAGCGCCACATGCAGGAAGGGCAAGGACATTCCGGCATGTCGGCCACGATCAACCTGACCGCACGCAAACCGCGCGGCTAGCCGAACCGCGCCCTCGACCGCTCCCTGGCTTTTTCGGCCTCCACCTCGCGGTCGCGCGCCGGAGCGTGTGTGTGCAGTGCCCCGAGCAGCTTCCGGGCGGCCGCCGCCACCTCCTCAACCGCCTCGTTGAAGACAGCGGCGTTGGCCTGCGACGGAGCGTTGAACCCCGATAGCTTGCGTACGAATTGGAGAGCGGACGCGTGGATTTCGTCCTCCGTCGCCGGCGGCTCGAAATTGAACAGGGTCTTGATGTTGCGACACATGGCGAAACCTCCTGACCAAAAGGTTAGCCGCACATTGCGGCATGCGTGCGGACGCGAACAAGGAAACCTACTTTCACTTAAAGGCACAATCTGAGATGCTTGCGAGAGTATGCACCCGGTCTGAGGTCACCCCATGGTTCACGTCACCTATCGTATCGTCCAGCATGACGGCGGATGGGCCTACAAATCAGGCGAGGTTTTCTCCGAGCCGTTCGCAACACATGCGGAAGCGCTCGCCGCCGCCAAGCGCGTGGCACGTGAACAGCGTACGCCGGGCAGCACCGAGGCAATCGAATGGGAAGATGAGAGCGGCGTCTGGCACACCGAAACGGCATCCGGGAGCGACCGCCCGGAAACCGATGTGGTGGATACCAAAGAATAACTCAGCCCTGCCATTACACCGCTCCCTGTATTCCTGAGACCCGCCGCCATGAAACGAACAGCGCTTGTCCTGCTGGCGCTCATGTTGCTATCCGGTCAGACTTACGCGCAGCAAAAGCCAGGCCTCACGATCGATATTGATGTGAGGCTCAAGGACGCCAAAGCCGTTCTCAATCTCGATCATCTGGCCTATTCCGGGAAGGAGCCATTCGGCCTCCTCTATGCCCGCATCCTCATGGAAGGCTTCACCGCCAGCAAGACGGACTGGCAGGTGATTGCGATCTTCCATGGAGCCGCCGGGTATTGGGCGCTGAGTGATGCGGCTTACAATCGTGTGCGCAGGACCAGAAACGGCAACCCCTATGCAAAGCAGATCGCCGCGCTGCAGAAAGGCGGCGTGCGATTCGAAATCTGCGGCCAGACGGCGCGCGACAACGCCTGGGTCAACGCAGACTTTCTGCCGGGTATCGCAGTAAACAGCGGCGCGAACTTCCGCATCATCCAGCTCGTGCAAGACGGCTTCGTGCAGCTACAGCCATAGCGTCACGCTCGGTTCGTTCTGCTTTGTTCTCGCAGAACGAATCGAGTCCGGTGTTTATCGCGCGCAGCGAATCTTAACAAAGACTTCCACACTCGAACGAACCGCACATTCATCGTCCCGGCCGCGCGCATGGTTGACGATGCGTTAAACGCGGTGGCGCGATGGCGTGATGCCTACACCGCGAAGCGGTTCGGGCGAAAAGACTTCGCCGCCGCAACGCCAACAAGAACGAACGCAATGAGCGCCGTCACCTGAGCGATCAGGAAGGGCGGCTCCGATCCGGTCGGCGCATAGGGATTGAGGAAGCTGACCTTCTGGAAGCTCTGCGCGATGAAGACGAATACATTGAGATAGAGAGACGCGACCGCGGCGACCACATAGACCACGCGCCAAGGGCCGGCGAGACCGCGCCCGTACAATGCCCACAGCGCCACGACGAGGATCAGGGAAGCGATCACGCCCACGACGATCGCTGGCGTAACCGTCGCGAACGGGAACATAAATCCGGTCAGCGACGTCAGGATCGTCATCAGCAGAAAGAACGCCGTCCAGCCGCCGAGACTGGCTCCGCCAAACATGGCTCCCAGCACGATAAATCCTGAAAAGATTGCGACCATGCTGATCACCACGTGCAGCACGGTAAAATTCGCAATCGACAGCCCCAATGTCATGGTCCCCTCCGAATCCGGCATCGCATCCTCGGACTGCTGCATATCACCGTCAATTCGGGGAGCCGCCCGGTTGAGCAGGAGCTACATGCAGGCCGCGCAGACCTCCCAAAAGCCGGATTCAACCACCCTCAAAACCTTGCCCTTTGCTCCCGCCGCAGCTACTTAAAGCGTGCATTTTCCATCATATTCCGCAGGTCATGCGCGCTCGCGCGACCGATGCGGGTTTGCCTGAAGGCAGAAGAGACGCGCGATGAACGGCCGGCAATTCGTCTATTTCATGCAGGGGCTGACCAAGGTCTACCCGGGCAACCGAAAGGTGCTCGAGAACATCCACCTGCAGTTTTATCCCGATGCGAAGATCGGCGTTCTCGGCGTCAACGGATCCGGCAAATCGACGCTGCTGCGGATCATGGCGGGAATCGACACCGATTATAACGGCGAAGCCTGGGTGGCCGAAGGCGCCCGCGTTGGGTATCTGCCGCAGGAGCCTGAGCTCGATCCGGACAAGTCGGTGCGCGAGAACGTCATGGAAGGCGTTGCTGCGCAGAAGGCAATCCTCGACCGCTACAACGAACTCGCGATGAACTATTCCGACGAGACCGCGGACGAGATGACCAGGCTGCAGGACGAGATCGAGGCCAAGGGCCTGTGGGATCTCGATTCCAAGGTCGATCAGGCGATGGACGCCCTGCGCTGCCCGCCGGACGATGCCGACGTCTCGAAACTGTCGGGCGGCGAACGGCGCCGCGTCGCGCTGTGCAAGCTTCTTCTCGATGCCCCGGAATTGCTGTTGCTCGACGAACCGACCAACCATCTCGACGCGGAATCGGTCGCCTGGCTCGAAGGCCATCTGCGCGATTATCCGGGCGCGATCCTGATCGTTACCCATGACCGGTACTTCCTCGACAACGTCACGAGCTGGATTCTCGAACTCGATCGCGGCAAGGGCATTCCCTATCAGGGCAACTACACGTCCTGGCTCGGCCAGAAGCAGAAGCGGCTGGCGCAGGAAGGCCGCGAGGAGGAATCGCGGCAGCGCACGTTGGCTGCCGAACAGGAATGGATTTCGGCATCGCCCAAGGCGCGGCAAGCCAAATCGAAAGCCCGCTATCAGCGCTACGAGGACCTGCTGGCCAAATCGGCGCAGAAGCAGACGCAGACCGCGCAGATCATCATTCCCGTTGCCGAACGGCTCGGTAATAACGTCATCGAATTCGACGGGCTAACCAAGGGCTTCGGCGACAACCTGCTGATCGACAATCTCACCTTCAAGCTGCCGCCCGGCGGCATCGTCGGCGTCATCGGCCCGAACGGCGCCGGCAAGACCACCTTGTTCCGGATGATCACCGGCCAGGAAAAGCCGGATAAAGGAACCATCACGGTCGGCGAGTCGGTGCATCTCGGCTACGTCGATCAGTCGCGCGACGCGCTCGACGGATCGAAGAATGTCTGGGAGGAAATCTCAGGCGGTCTCGATCAGATCATGCTCGGCAAGAAGGAAGTGAACTCCCGCGGCTACGTGTCGGCGTTCAACTTCAAGGGCGCCGACCAGCAGAAGAAAGTCGGGCAGCTTTCAGGCGGTGAACGCAATCGCGTGCATCTCGCCAAAATGCTGAAGTCGGGCGCCAACGTGCTGCTGCTCGACGAACCCACCAACGATCTCGATGTCGATACGTTGCGTGCACTCGAAGAGGCGCTGGAAGACTTCGCCGGCTGCGCCGTTATCATCAGCCATGATCGCTGGTTCCTCGATCGCATCGCGACCCACATGCTCGCCTTCGAAGGCGACAGCCATGTCGAATGGTTCGAGGGCAATTTCCAGGACTACGAGGCCGACAAGATGCGCCGCCTCGGCACCGATTCGATCGTGCCACACCGGCTGAAGTACAAGAAGTTCACGCGGTAGCGCCCAGGCGCTACCGTCGTTCCCGCCGGATGTGAAACGCGAGCCGTCCGTGCGGCCCGCGTTATTGCGGCTTGGTTTTGGGAGCTGTCTTCGCCGCTGGCTTGGCGGGCGTTTTGGCGGCTGTCTTGGTCGGCCGCTTCGCCGGAGCCTTCGCCGCAACAGGAGGCTTGCCGCCGCGCACAGCCTTGTCGCGGTCCGCGCCGTAGAACAGGCCGCAGGAGGCTGCTTCCTTCGCGCTCAGTTCGCGATTTTCGGTCGCATTCGCATAGAACGCCGCGAACAGGATGCCCGCCACGCAATATTGCGCCGAAGCAGGCCGTGTTGACGCTGACAGGCCCGTCATCGCGATCGCGACGACGGCGGCTGTAACAATAGCTGCTTTCTTCATAGGCACCCCCCGATGCTGCCTGTTCAGTAGACCATAGGCCCGGAACCTTGTCGCGCGCATTTCAAGGGCGCGTCGGGGTTGTCCCCGCCGTGGTGAGGCACGAATCGCTTATACCCGCGGCAATTCTGGTATCTTTGTCGTTGAATTCGTGCCGAGGAACGCAGCGCGATGGCCGACTGGAACGCTTCCCAATATCTGAAATTCGAGGATGAGCGCACACGGCCGGCGCGCGATCTCCTTGCGCAAATCCCGCTGGCACACGCGCGCAAGGTCTTTGACCTCGGTTGCGGCCCCGGCAATTCGACCGAGCTTCTGGTGGCGCGTTATCCCGAGGCGGAGGTCATCGGTGTCGATTCTTCGCCCGACATGCTGCGCCAGGCGCGCGGGCGCTTGCCGGAATGCGAATTCGTGGAAGCCGATCTGTCGGACTGGAGCGCGCCTGCTGACGCAGATATCCTGTATTCCAACGCCACGTTCCAATGGGTGCCGCACCATCTCCGCGTTCTGGAACGCTTGATGAGCGCGTTGAAATCCGGCGCGGTGCTCGCGGTGCAGATGCCCGACAACACCAACGAACCGTCGCATGTCTGGATGCGTGAATTAGCGAAAGAGCCGCACTGGCAGAAGTTGATCCCGCCCGCGGCGTTAACGCGCGAAGACCTGCCGTCGCCCGAAGACTATTACAACGCGCTCCGGCCGCTCTGCGCGCGTCTCGACATCTGGCACACGCACTATCAGCATGCACTGGCCGGGCCCGAGGCCATCACCGAATGGTTCAAGGGCACGGCGCTGCGGCCCTTTGTCGAACCGCTGACGGCGGAGCAGCGTCAGGATTTCCTGGCGGCCTATACCGCGCGCATCGCGGCAGCCTACCCTGCGCGCTTCGACGGCAAGGTGCTGCTGCGCTTCCCGCGACTATTCATTGTGGCGTGCCGATAGACTTAAGCGATGAGCCGGAGACACCCAGCATTGAGCGCGTTGCAATCGCTACCGGGCTGCGAAGTCAAAGGGCTGTGCGAAGCACTGTTCGTCGAAACCGAGCCGCATCCGGAGACACGGGCCGTGTCCGAGATCGCACTCGATCTCCAGGGGATTGCCGGCACCCGCCATTACGGCTTCACCCGCAAAGCCGGACCGCGCGAGCCTTGGTACAAGCGCGGCATGGAAATGCGTTCGGGACGCCAGATCACGGCGGTATCGCGCGAGGAACTGACGACGATCGCAGCCGCGATGAAGATCGACAACATCGCCCCGGAATGGATTGGCGCAAACATTGTGGTCTCGGGCATCCCGAATTTCACACTGCTGCCGCCGGGCACACGCATCGTCTTCGCCGAGGCGACCATCGTGGTGGAGGCGCCGAACGCGCCGTGCCGGATTTCAGGCAAGGCGATCGCGCGGCATCTGACGCCGGACGCACCTCCCGGAGGCCTGGACCTCGCCTTCCCGGCAAAAGCCAAGGCGCAGCGCGGGGTAGTCGCATCGGTCGAGCGTGCTGGCACCATCCGCGCCGGTGAGCCAGTCACGGTCAAGGTCCCGCCGCAAACCTTGTGGAAGTCTGCCTGACTCAATCAAGGAGTCGTGGAAATGCTCCGGACAGCCTTCCTCGCCTTGTGCCTCGCTTTTGCGATTTCGTATGCCGGAAGCGCGCAGGCGCAAAGCGAGGCGGAATTTCAGCGGTTCGTCCAGTCACTCTGGCCGGAAGCGCAGAAGCTCGGCGTGTCGCGTGCGACCTTCGACGAAGCGACGCGCGGGCTCAAACCCGATCTGACGCTGCCGGATCTGGTCATTCCCGGAAAAACGAAGACAAGGCCGAAAGGCCAGGCAGAATTCGAGCGGACGCCTGCGCAATATCTGTCGGAATCGTCGCTCGCCCGGCTGAGCGAACAGGGGCGCAAGCTGGCGACCGAACACCGCCCGACGCTTGCGGCGATCGAACAGCGCTTCGGGGTGCCGCCTTCGGTGATCCTTGCGATCTGGGGACGCGAAACCAATTTCGGCAAAGTCCGCCTGCCGCACAACGCCATTCAGGTGCTGGCGACACAGGCCTGGCTCGGCCGCCGCAAGGACTTGTTCCGCGGCGAATTTCTTCTGGCGCTGAAAATTCTGGAAGAGCACGATATCACGCGCGACGCGATGAAAGCGTCATGGGCGGGCGCGATGGGGCACACGCAATTCCTGCCGACCGACTTCTTCAAATACGGCGTCGACCTCGACGGCGACGGCCATCGCGACATCTGGAATTCGATTCCCGACGCGTTGGCCTCGGCCGCGAGCCAGTTGCTGGCGAAGGGATGGGACAAGGGCATGCGCTGGGGCTTCGAGGTGAAACGTCCGCCACAGGTCGATTGTTCGATCGCGGAGCCCGACACCAAGCTTACCGTCGCCGAGTGGATCAAGCGCGGGTACGTGCCACTCACGCACAAACCCACCGGTGAGGAACTCGCCTCGGAGGCGTCTCTGTTTCTCCCCGCCGGGCTGAACGGTCCCGCCTTCCTGACGCTGAATAATTTCTATGTATTCAAGGCCTACAATTTCGCCGATCTCTACGCGCTGTTCGTCGGCAATCTGTCCGACCGCATCGCCGGCGGGGGGAGTTTCGCCACCCCCTGGGGCAAGATCGAGCAGGCGCGCTCCGACCAGATCGAGACCATCCAGCGCCATCTCACGGAAACCGGCTTCTATCGCGACAAGATCGACGGCAAGGCCGGGATGAAGACGCGGGCGGCGCTCGGCGCCTGGCAAAAGGCCAACGGCGTCACGCTCGATTGCTGGCCGTCGCAGGCCTTGGCGCAACGCATGTCGGCCGCCCGCTGAGCGGCGTCACGCAAAGAAAAAGCCCGGCGGAAACCGCCGGGCTATCATCAGTTTCAGCCTACGCTGCAGTTCGGATCAACCGCATACCTGCACGCGGCGGATGCGCCAGGCATAACCATCCCACCAGCGCTGCCGCACCCAGCGGCAGGCCGGGCCGTAATAGGCCGGGGCCGGCGCGTAGTACGGCGGCGGGGGCGGCGGCGGCGCATAATAGGGCGCGTAATAGTAAGGCGCCGCGGCACCGGCGATGATCGCGCCGGCGGCAAGTCCGCCGACGACACCGGCCGCAACCGCACCACCGCGCCAATAGGCATCGGCGCTGCTCGGAACGGCAACTACAGAACCCGCGATCGTCGCCGCAGCGACGAGCGCGATGAAAAGCTTCCTCATGCATGTCTCCTTCAAGGATTCGCTGACGCCCAGCGCGATTGGGGATCCGCGCTCCGAATCTATCGGCAAAAACTTACGCAGACGTAGTGTTTCGGGGCATTTTGTCGCAATTTTGATCGGCGCGCGAACCAGCGATCACAGAGCTAAGCCGGAAGAAGAAAATCCGAAGCGGCGGGCGGATACCACCCAGCAGCGCCGGCGTGTGTCAGCGCGTCTTCAGTGGCAGATCCTGAGCTTGCGCCAGCGCCAGCCGTAACCGTCCCACATGCGCTGCCGCCGGATCACGCAGCCGGGCGGAGGGCCATCCAGCGGCGCATATTGCGCCGACGCGGCATAGCCGGGGTAATAGCCGTAGCCATAGCCGTATGGGACACCCATGACCTCCGCGGCCGACATCCCCCCGATCAGGCCCGATCGACGGTAATCCGAAGCCGCGGCGTCGTTCTGCCCGCCAAATGCAGCGGCGCCGAAAGCGATGATCGCAACGAGGCAGATGGCGGATCGGTTCATGACGTCTCCTTTCTGGCATGCCACGGCAAAGGTCAAGCGGCGGACCAGAGTCGCAAGCTTACTTGAACTCGCCGGGACCGCGAAAGGCCTGGCGCCGCAGCAATGCCCACAGCTTTCGCATCAAGGCCGGCGGTTTTCGGACAGTTCCGGCGAAAACCGGCACAGCGGCGACCTCTTCCGCTGGCACGGCGTCGGGACGAGTTTCCAGCGCGGGCACGAGACGGAGCTTCACCTTCCTGCCGGCCACGACGCGGAGATGAGCCTCGGCAGCACGTTTGGGTGCTGGTTTCGCCGCCTTATGTGACATCGCCTCCGACTTGGGCTTGCGGCGCCTGGAGGACGACATTCCACGCACCAGCGGGCGGCCAATTTTCTCCAGAAACAGCTTCTCGCGCTCGTGCGTCAGCCTCGCGGTGGCTTGAGACAGCGGCAGCCAGCGCACCGCACGGACATCCCGCATCAGCTTCGCGACAGGACGCGCGCTGGCATGCATCCGCCAGAAGCGCACGGTCTTCGGCCGGCCGGCTGATTTATAGGCAAGAGTGCCAAGAAACTCGTGCACCTCGACGTCGTGCCCGGTTTCCTCGATCGCCTCGCGCCGTGCGGCGGCAACGGCGGTCTCCCCGCGATTGAGCTTTCCCTTCGGAAGCGCCCAGGTCTTCTGGCGGCTGAGCTGAACCACCGCAAAAAGCGGGCGCACGCGCCCACGCATCACGATCCCGCCGGCGGCTTCGATCGGCTTCTGCTTCGGTTTGCTCTTCTTTCTTCTCATGACATATCGTGCAGCCGAATCTTGACTAGCGCACGACATTATACCAGCCGCTGTTGCGGACGCTGAGGCATCCACAACACCATCAGCTTATTCGCCGGGACCAGCTACTTCCAGCCTGCCTGTTTCTCGCAGGCGACCCGAGCCTTGGGATTTGCCTTTTCCCACTGCGTGATCGAACGGCTCTCGTTGTCATCCATCTTGTCGTTCATGCAGACACAATAGGCGCGCACGATCTCCGGTGTGCCGCCCTTCTCGCCCTTGTTGTCCGAGATGCACTGATTGATCCATTTCGTATCATCTGCGGACTGGGCCGATGCGGCTTGCGAGCCAACCGTTGTCGACAGCGCGATCAGCGCGATTGCAAAGGCTTTCACACGATTTCTCCAAACCAGGGACACGCCGCGTCAATAACACGGGAAAAGCAGGTTCGAAACCGGATCGCGTGTGGGCCTACAAGGCGTTATCCGGATTCAATCCGTAACGCTTGCAAAGCGCGCGCACCACATGGGCATCAGAGCCGCCGTGAATTGCACCGACGACCGCGGTCTTGACCCGGCCACTCTCGGTGCCGACCACCGCAATGTAGAGTTGATTGCCGCTATAGCCCGGCAGCGCGCTCTTGGCATTCACAGAGGCGCAGTAATTGACGTCGCCCCCGCCCGCATTGGCAGGAAACTTGGCCCAACGAAACTTGGCCGAAGACGGCTCCTTGATGACACGGCCGACGGCGTCGGCGATGACCTTCTTCTCGTCAGGCGCGAGGTCGCGCATTCCGGACGACGACGAGGATCCGTCGGGCGTCACGCACCCGGCAACACTCAGCACAAGGGCAGCGGCCGGGAGCAACCGGACTGACTTTCGCGACATTCGACCTGCAAGGAACAGCTATTGCGGTTTTATGCCGGCTTCCTTGATGATCGGCCACCATTTGTCAATTTCGGCTTTGTGATAAGCCGACAGCGCCTCTGGCGTCTGCTGATCCGCAGGAAATATCTCCTGTGCGATCTTGGTCAGACGCTCGCGCGTCGTCGGATCCGCCAGCGCTTTTGTCAGGGCATTGTTGAGCGTGGTCACGATCTCCTTGGGGGTCCCCTTTGGAACCCAGAATGCGTGCCAGAATGAAAAATAGAAACCAGGAAGCCCGGCCTCGTCCGTGGTCGGAATGTCCGGCGCTACCGGTATCCGCGACTTCGCGGTCACCGCGTAGGCCTTGATGTTGCCGGCCTGAATCTGCGGCAACGACACCGCCGGCGTGTCCAGCATGACATCGAGCTGCCCTGCCACGAGGTCCTGCATCGATTGACCAGCGCCGCGATACGGCACCATCGTGAATTTCGCACCGGCAGCGGTCTGGAACATCAGACCGCCGACGTGACTCGGCGTTCCGACGCCTGAATTTCCTTGCGACGCCTTGTCCTGGTTCGCCTTCAGCCAGGATACCAGTTCCGTGAGATCGTTCGCGGGCATCGTCTTTCGGGCCACGATCAGAAAGGGCTGGGTCGAGATCAAGCCGACCGGTTCGAAATCCTTCACCAGATCGAACGTCAGCGGGTAGATCGCTCCGCTGGCGACATTCGTGCCCCATTGTCCGATGCCGATCGTGTAGCCGTCCGGTGCGGAGCGCGCGACACGGCCGACGCCGATCGTGCCGCCGGCGCCTGTAGTGTTTTCCACAACGATGGTCGCGCCGAGAATGTTGCGCATGCTCTCCGCCATGATCCGCGCGATCACATCGGTTGAGCCGCCGAGACCAAGCGGTACGACAAGAGTGATCGGACGGGATGGATAGGTCTGCGCGTGCGCGGACGTCAGCATCATCGCCACGCCAAGCGCGGCGAAAAGAATTGTCTTCATGGACGTTGCTCCCGAGATATTTTCGGAAGCCTAGCATGGAAGGACTTCGGCGCGACAAGCGTGAACATCGCTCTCAAAGAGAGAGCAATTTTTCACGATGACAAATGTGTCCACCAGATCGCGAACAAGCCGGCCGCCGTCGCGATGATGACGGGGACCGTGGTGAGGGTCCGCCTCCTCGCAAGCGGATGACGGCGGCCGCAATAATAGCAACGCTGGAACTTGGCGAGGATCGGATCATCCGCCGCGATCGGCGAGCCGCAGGATCTGCAGTCCGAGCCGGCCGTGTGAATGCGGTTGTCAACGTGAAGCATGCGATGTTCCGTTTACGCGCGGCCCGACGAATAGGCTCGATTCAGGGCAGCAAAGAGACAAGCGCAATTGCATTGTCACGTTAGGCGCGCGGGCTTGATATTCCGTTAACCCAGTCAGCCACCGCTTCCGTTGCCGTCCGGCTGTTCGATACGCCCGCGGCTCTGCAACCAGATCGCCATCAGCCAGCACGCCATGGCCCAGGCCGCGCCCGCGCACCATCCGGCAAGCACATCGGTCGGCCAATGCACGCCGAGATACACACGGCTCGCCCCGATCAGCAGAGTCAGCACGATGGCAACCGAGATCACATAGGCCTTGAGCCGCCGGTCGCTCTGGATACGCGCCAGCAACGCGCCGAGGGTAAGGAACGTCACCGCCGACAGCATCGCGTGTCCGCTCGGAAAGCTCGCTGTCTGCACTTCCACGAGATGCGCGACCAATTCCGGACGCGGTCGGGCGAATACCTGCTTTAGGCCTTCGCTGAGAACAACGCCGCCTGCGATCGCAACCACTATGAACGCCGCGGCGGCGCGCTTGCCGTCGATCAGCAGATATCCGATCGTGATCAGCGCCACCAATGCAACCAGCGTGAAGCTGCCGAGACTCGTGATGTCGCGCATGACATGCTCGAGCCAGGCCGGACCGATCGGGTCCGCCAGATCGTTCGGATTGCGAAGGGCGCGCAGAACGGCTTCGTCGAGGGCATGAGTCTGGCCGCCGGAAACCTCATCCGCAATTCCGGCGAAAGCCGCAAGCAGCGCAGCGATCATCGCGAGCGAGGCAAACGGCGCGAGTTCCGCCATGGAGCGCGCGCGCAGCGTTGCAAAAAAGCGGGAAACGGTTCGCAGTGGCATATCGCTCGCTATCGTGCGTCAATGTCGAAATGAAAGCACAGACCCTCAGCAAAAAACCAGCTTAAGTCCGCTGACGCAACACTCTCTTAAGATTCGGCTATGCGCGCGAATCCCGGACTCGATTCGTTCCAGGCGAACAGACGCGAACCTTGTATCAGCCTGATACGTGACGGTGCGCTTGGAGCCATGTCGAAGCCGTGCGCGGCTTCGACGGCGACTCGACCGGACAATTCTGAAAAGCCGCATCGATCGCCAACGGTGCGCCCTTGAGCGGAAACTCGACGGTGCTTGTGCCTGCAACGTGCGAGACGATCCGCACATGAAGCTTGCTCGACGAGCGCAACTGTTCGACGAACAGCGCGACCTCCTTGGGATCCTCGATCACGGCGATCTTGTAGGTCGCCAGAAAACGCGCCTGAGCATCCTGTCCGGGATTTTCGTCGAACCGATAGCTGAGCGCAGACGTACGGTTGGATCCAATGCGGTGGTTGAATTCAAGGCGAATGACCGGCGCGTTGTCGAAGCACGTGAGTTGCAGCGATCCGATCTGGAGCTGGTAGCTCGGGTAGCGGATGCCGGCCTCCCGTTCGTTTCTGCTCCGTGCGTTGAGTTGGGCGACTGCCGACGGCTTGCCCGCTACGCGATCGTGGCCCCGCTCGATCTTCCACTGCCCCGCTTCGGGCGCGGAGGTCGTGACGCACCCCGCCAACACAAAAAGCATTCCCGGAACCGCAATCATACGCACGGCAGCACTCCCCCGATACCTCAAGTCTGACTCGCCTTCAGGTTGCAGGCAAGTGGGGGCTTGAAAGCCTGTGTTGAGCGGTAAATCAGCGCTCCAAATTTGCGGCAGTTCGCGTTCTGGCGATGGTGTTGCACGCCTGCGTTGGGCTTGGCGCGAAGCTTGCTAGTCAAACATGGCCGGGCTTGAACCCGAACCAAAGAAGAAAAGCCATGTCACATCTGCTGACCAACTGTAACGCGTCACCGACATTCTCTGCTTCGGAGCAGACCCTGCTGCCGGAGGCGGCTACCGAACGACCGCGCCGAACTGCACTTGTTGCACTAGCGTTCGCGGTCATGGCGGCACTCGCCGTTGCGGGTGTCGCGATCGCAGGAGAATACCACTCCAATCCGTGGCTCCTCTCCTGGATACCGGCGACCTGTTGCGTCACCAACGATTGCTGCTGGGAAGTGTCCGAGCGCGAACTGAAGGCCCTTCCGGACGATGAGTGGGAAGTCCGCTCGACCGGACAGATCCGCAAGCGCACCGGCTGGTCGCCTGACGGCAAGTTCTACCGGTGTGCCTGCGACTACGACAATGTCGACAAGCATTGGGTCAAGCATCAGGGCGCCAATACGCGCTGCCTGTTCGTCCCGATGCGCTCGGCAGCGGCGTCGTTTCCGAAGCAGCGACCGGCGCACTGATCTTGTGACGAAGCGACAGGGACGCTGACGTCCCGGTTATTGAAGTGGTTGCCGTTCGCGTGCGGCGCGGCGGACTACCGGAGTTGTCTGCGCGTGTTGCGCTACGGACAGAACACGCGCGGCGCGCCACGGCCGTCCGGCGTGGTCTCGCAGCACCAGCGCCCACCCTGCGAAAACGGCGACGACCCTGCCGGACAAGCCGACCGCGCAGCGGCTGCGGGACGGCGGCTGACATTGTCCTGAGGCGCAGCGGTCCGTGCACGGTCCCGCGCCCGTTGCGCGCGTTCGCGCGCAAGTTCGCGGGCCCGCTCGCGAGGGCTCGGCTCCGGGCGCACCGCCTCTTTCTTGAGCTTGGGCTTGGCCGGAATAGCAATGCAGCGCCCGCCTATGTCCTGCTGACCCGCGCCGCAGACCAGCGGGCAGATTCGTCCGCGTTGCAGCTTGACAGCGTCCAGCGCGCCGACGGATGCAGCGCCGGTATCGAGCGTCGTGCCCGCATGCTGATTGAAAAGCCCGAGCGCCTCACGGGATTTTTCCGACCACGTTCCATCGACGGCACCGGGATCGCAACCAACGCGGCGCAACTCGGTCTGCAGATTGCGCGTGATGGCGCGCACCTCGCCCGGCGTCCGCCGAATTTCGATCTCCCGTTTGGCGGGATCGGGTGCAGGCAAAACGGCAACAACAGGCTTCGGCTCCGCCGGCGGCGGGCTGGCTTCGCCAGCCGGTCTGACCGCCTCGGCACTTTGCGGAACGGTCGCGGGCGGAACGACCACAGGCGCGGCAGCCGTGCTCTTCACCGAAGGAGCGGGCGGCACCCGGGGCACTTGCGGGATGACGGGAGATTCGGCACGCGCGACCTTTTCGCGCTGCGAGCGGGCAAGCTCCGCATAGAAGCCGGACTTGTGAACGGACAGGAAAGAGTCCCACGCTTCTTTGGTGCCGACCCGTTCGGCAAATTCGTAGTCGCGCCGCGGGTCGGGGCCCGGGGCCGGCTGGGCGCTTGGCGCGGAGACGACGACCTTTCGGTCCGGCACGAGCGCCACGGTGGCGCCACCCAGTGAGCCATAAACGAAGGGTTCCTGCTTGTTGCCGGTCGTCCGCACCACTTCGTCGCGCACATGGCCGAGCGCGATGCGGATGTCGCGGCCCGGCACGGCAATGTTGTTCACCAGCGCTGCGGTGAAGGGCGAGTTCGTTCCCCGCCCGTCCTCCGCCGTCGAACCCGCCTTGGCCGCAAATGCAATCAACGTATCGCTGGTCGCGGGCTCGACCTTTGCGAGGCCGGACGTGACCTGTCGGGACGCTACGCCCCGCTGCATCGTGCGCACGAACGGATTGTCGCGGCACGCATCGAGGATGATCAGGCGCAGCCGCTTCGCGGGCTCGAGCGCTCTTACGAGCCGGTCAAGCGAAAGTGCCTCGTCCTCGACGTCGAAATCGGTGGCGAGCTTCGCATCGACCGGGAGAAGATAATTGGTGCCGTTCACCTCGATACCGTGGCCGGCGAAATACATCACGGCGATGTCTGCATCGCGCGCGATCGCGGTGAACTCGCGCGCCACACGCTTGAACTCGAGGTTACCGAGATCGGTCCGGGATTCGACCACCTCAAAGCCCGAGTTCTTGAACAGGTCGGCCATCGCCTTGGCGTCGTTCGCCGGGTTGGCGAGCCGGGACGCATTCGCGTAATTGCCATTGCCGATCACAAGCGCGACACGCTTCTCGGCGAAGGCCTGACCCGCGGACAGGACGACGGCCGCCAGCAGACCGCCCAGCATCGTGGCTAGACGCTTCATCGCCCAAACCTCCGCAGGTGGGTCAAAGGAACCGACGAGGTACATTACCAGCGCCAACCGGCCGGTCCAAGCTGGGTCGCTCCGAGACGAAGCAAGGTTCAACCGCTCGTGATACGCCGGGTTGCGCAGATGAGCCGGTCCGGTATGTGTTTCCGGTCTCAAGTCCGTGAACGAGGGCCTTTCCATGCGTTACCGCTGCGCCGTGCTCGACGATTACCAGAACGTGGCCCTGACGATGGCAGACTGGTCCCGCGTGACCGCCGACGTCGACGTAACCGTGTTCAACGATCGGCTCGGCGACGAAAACGCAGTCGCGCGTGCGCTGCAGGGCTTCGGCATCGTCTGCATCATGCGGGAACGCACGCCCTTTCCACGCAGCCTTATCGAGAAACTTCCTGACTTGAAGCTTCTGATCACCACCGGACTGCGAAATGCCTCGATCGACGTTGCAGCAGCAAAGGAGCGTGGCATCACCGTGTGCGGCACCGACGGCGCCAAACATCCGACGGCCGAGCTCGCGGTCGGGCTCATGATCGACCTCGCGCGCAATATCAGCGTAGAGAACGCCCGCATGAAGGCGGGCGAAGCTTGGCAGGCCACGGTAGGATCAGATCTCTATGGTCACACGCTCGGCCTGATCGGGCTTGGCAATCTCGGCCAGCGCGTGGCCAGGGTCGGCCAGGCCTTCGGCATGAAGGTCATTGCCTGGAGTCAGAATCTGACGCCGGAGCGGTGCGCGGAACATAACGTCACCTATGCGACCAAGGCCGATCTGTTTCAGCAATCGGATTTCATCTCGCTCCACATGGTGCTGTCGGACCGCACCCGCGGCATCGTCGGCAGGACCGATCTCGCCATGATGAAGCCTACGGCAATCATCATCAACACGTCCCGCGGGCCGCTCATCGACGAAGCTGCTCTCGCCGAAGCCCTGGAGCAAAAATCGATCGCCGGCGCCGGTCTCGACGTTTTCAGTGTCGAACCGCTGCCGCGCGATCATGTGTTCCGTACGCTGCCCAATGTCGTGCTCACACCGCATCTCGGTTATGTGACAAAGGCCGGCTATCAGGCATTCTATGGCGGCACTGTGGAAGCGATCCGGGCCTGGCTCGACGGCAAGCCAATCCGGGTGATCGGATAGCGCCACCCATCGTCATGCGGGCTTGACCCGCGCATCCATCAACCGACAAAGATTGCGACGCAAGAACTTGGAAGACCGGGCGTCAGACCGGTCAAGCCACAACAAGGACCGGGAGACTCGCCATGCAGCCACGCGAACGCGTAGCGTTTTCACCGATCGAAGGCCGGCCGAAGCTGTCTTTCCCGGACGGCATCCGCATGGTGATCTGGCCGGTGCTTGCCCTTGAGGACTGGGACATCTCACGCGCGATGGCGCGCATGGTGATTGTGCCGCCTCAACTGCAGCCATTGCTGCCCGACCATCCGAATTGGAGCTGGCACGAATACGGCATGCGTGTCGGCTTCTGGCGCATGAAGAAGATGCTGGAGCGCGTCGGCGCGACGCCGACCGTGACGCTCAATGCGAAGGTCTGCGAAAGCTATCCGCAAGTGGTCGAGGCCTGCCTGAAGGCGGGATGGGAGTTGAACGCGCACGGCTACGAGCAAATCCCGATGCACAAGCTCGACGACCAGCGCGCGACCATCACCAAGGCGATGGACGTCATCGAAAAATTCGCCGGTTACCGGCCACGCGGCTGGTTCGGCCCGGGCCTGACGCAGACATTCGATACACTCGATTATCTAAGCGAGGCCGGCATCGAATATATCGGCGACTGGGTGCTGGATGACGAGCCGGTCACGCTGAGAACGGCGCACAAGCCTGTTGTCGCGCTGCCCTACAATTTCGAGATCCACGACATCGTGATGTTCACATCTCAATATCATCCGTCCGCGATGTTCTACGAGCGGGCGATGGATCACTTCGACATCCTGTATGAAGAGGCCGCAGAGCGGCCGAAGATCATGGCGATCGCCTGCCACCCCTATCTCTCCGGTGTGCCGCATCGAATCCGCCATGTCGAGCGCACTTTCTCCGAGCTCCTCGGCAGGCCTGGCGTCGTATCCTGGACCGGTGAGCAAATCCTCGACTGGTATCTTGCCCAGCAGAAAGGTTCGTAATGTCCGTCCGTATCCGTTCGGCCTTCGTGCCGCATGATTTGAGAGCGCCGATCGCCGGCGCCGAAGGCGGGCCGCTCGCCGGGCTCTCGGTCGTCATCAAGGACATGTTCGACATCGCCGGCGAACGAACCGGTGGCGGCAATCCGGACTGGCTCGCCGCGCAACAGCCTGCGACCAAAAACGCAGCCGTGGTGCAAAAGCTGCTCGATGCCGGCGCAACCATCACCGGCAAGACTGTATGCGACGAATTCTTCTACTCCATCGCCGGCGTGAACGCGCATTACGGCACGCCGGTCAATCCGCGCGCACCGGGACGACTGCCCGGCGGTTCATCGAGCGGATCGGCATCCGCTGCAGCGTCCGACGCCTGCGATTTCGCGATCGGCAGCGATACCGGCGGATCGGTGCGCATCCCCGCTTCGTTTTGCGGGCTTTACGGCATCCGCACCACCCACGGCCGCGTCGATCTCACCGGTGCGATGGGCATGGCGGAATCCTTCGATGCGGTCGGGTGGTTCTCCAACGCGCCGGGCATATTGCGCAAAGTCGGGCCGGTCTTGCTCGGCGGCGCATCGACGTCGGCCGACATCGCGAAGATGATCGTGCTCGACGATGCCTTTGCAGAGGCCGACGCGGCGGTCGCGGCCTTCATGAAGAGCGCGCTGGCAGCGATGACTGACGACCTACCCTCCGCAAGTCATCAGCGGATCGCACCCGACAGTCTAGACACTTGGCGGGAAGCCTTCCGCGTTATCCAGTCGCGCGAAATCTGGTCGGTCTACGGCGACTTCGTGACCCGGACCAAACCGAAATTCGGACCAGGCGTTGCCGAAAGGTTTGCAGCCGCGGGGACCGTGACCGAGCAGATGGCCGCCGAGGCCCGCGTCATGCAGGAACGCGCCCGCGATCGCATCCGGGGCCTCGCGCAACCGGGTACGGTCCTGGTGCTTCCGACCTCACCGGCCATCGCTCCGCTTGCCGACGCGCCTAATGCCGAGCATGAGTCATTCCGTTTGCGAGCCATGCGTATGACTTGCATTGCAGGCCTTTCCGGACTGCCGCAATTATCGATTCCGATCGGCACGATCGGGGGATGCCCGGTCGGCCTGTCCTTCATCGGCTGGGCCGGCGGCGACGAAGCACTGCTCGATCTGGCCGTGCGGCTCTCGCGTTATTGCGGAATGACGGCATGACCGGCACGAAAGACATCGCAATCATCGGCGGCGGCATTTGCGGGCTGTCGCTTGCGCTCAACCTGCATCGCCTCGGGATCCCCTGCCGCGTTTATGAGCGCGCGCCGGAAATCCGCGAACTCGGTGTCGGCATCACCGTGCTGCCGCACGCGATGCGCGAATTCACTGCGCTTGGCGTCGGCGACGAGGTGCTCAAGACCGGCATCGAGAATGTCGAAAGCTGCTTCTTCAATCGCTTCGGCCAGCTCATCTACAAGGAGCCGCGGGGCAAATATGCGGGCTACGAATATCCGGAGGTCGGCATCCACCGCGGACGCCTGCATCTCATCCTGTATCGCGCGGTACTCGACCGCCTGGGCCCCGACGCTGTCGTCACCGGACGAGAATGCATCGGGGTCGAGCAGGACGGCGACGGCGTCACGATAGTCTTCCGCGACGTCTGCGGCACGCCCCTGCCGCCGGTGCGCGCGGCGGCGGCCATCGCATGCGATGGCATCAACTCCGCCATCCGCAAACGCTTCTACCCGGACGACGAGATCAGGTTTGCCGGCATCAATACATGGCGCGGCGTGACCCGGCGCAAGCCGATCCTCACCGGCAAGAGCTACATGCGGGTCGGCTCGATCCTGACAGGCAAGATCGTGATCTATCCGATCATCGACAACGTGGACGGCGAGGGCAATCAGCTCATCAACTGGATGGCCGAGATCAAGCAGGATACCTACGCCAAAAATGACTGGAACCAGCCAGGCAATCTCGACGCCTTTTACCACATCTACAAGGACTGGACCTTCGACTGGCTCGACGTCGCGGACATGATCCGCAAGGCCGATCAGATCCTGGAATACCCGATGGTCGACAAGGACCCGGTGTCGCAATGGACCTTCGGTCGCGTCACGCTGGCGGGCGACGCCGCGCATCCGATGTATCCGCGCGGCTCGAACGGCGCCGCGCAGGCGGCGATCGACGCGCGTACGCTCGCCGACTGCCTCAAGCGCGAGCCTGACGTACCGGCAGCGCTCGAGGCCTATGAGGCGGCGCGCTGCGAAACCACAGGGAAGATCGTGCGCACCAACCGCGAATTTCCGCCTGACTTCATCAACATCAAGGTCGAGGAGCTTGTGGGCGACCTGCCGTTCGACAATCTCGACGATTACATCACGCAGGACGAGTTGCGGGCGCTGTCGGAGAATTACAAGAAGATCGCAGGCTTCGCGGTTGCCGACGTCACCCGGCGCTGAGTCTCACCGCGAGCACCGCATGACACCATCATGCGCGCGCCGCGTGCGATCAATTCGTATTGTCGTACCGACGGCGAGAACAAAAGCGGGGTGAAAGCGCCGCAAGAAACGCCAACAATTTTACACGTTAAGTACGCTTGCCACCTCTATGGTCGCTGCCAAATTTTGGACGAAACATGCCCCTCCGATGAAGACGAACGCGGGGGACGACATTGGCGAGATACTTCTTCCATATCGAAGGACAGCATGTCCGGTACAGTGACCCTTCGGGATATGACCTGAAGTCGCTCAACGCAGCCCATGAGCACGCGCTGCGACTCATCGACAAGACAACCAAGTTTGTCCGGCTGCCCAAGGGCGAGCGCTGGACAATCAACATATGCGACGAGCTGAATCACACCGTTCTCGTGGTGATGTTTCCGGTCTACAGCCCTGGCTGGTTTGGCAGCGCGTTGCACAGACACCGGCGACTTGAATGCAACTGATGCGCGATTCCCAGCGGACTTCGCAGATGGAACCCAAATCCCGGTAACGCGTTATGGACCGATTGTTCGAAGCACGAGGCAATCATGTTCAAATGGGCCGTTCTTTTTCTGATCATTTCGCTGATCGCGGGCGGCATTGGCCTGACCGGCATTTCCACTTTCGCGAAGCGGATTGCGATGGTGCTGTTCGCGCTTTTTTTCCTCGGATTTCTCGCGCTTCTGGCCTTCGCCTATCTGCTCGGAAGCGCCTTTGAGGCCGGGCGTGCGGCACAGCTCCTCCTGGTCGTTTTGACGTGAGGAAGCGGCTGGCTAGCGTTTAGCGATCACCGCGACGGGCCCGCCGCCATCCGGTCCCTGATGCTCAGCGCCACCGGAGACATAGATCTCGGCATGGCCGACCAGTCCCGCGAGAGCGCCGCATACAAACGCGCGCGCATGGCGCGTCGGCGAAATATCGGAATCGTCGAGCATGGTGTGCCTGAATTCGCGCAGCATCGCATTCTGGCTGGGCTCGGCCTTTGCCAGCATTGCAACGAGCCTCTTACGTTCATCGCTACCGAGTTGACCGTTGGCGGCGAATCCGAGCCGGCGCAGCGCGCCTCGAACCGGTTCGACATCGATCGCATCCGCCATGACCGCATGATCGATAGCCAGCGGACCGCTCCAGTCTTTGGACATGCCGAGCACCACAATTTCATGGCCCAGCAATTCGATCCCCGCGGAGCAACTGGCGCGTCCCGAGTGAAGCGACCAGTTCTCGCCGATGTCGCTGTCCGTGATGTCCTTCGTCTGCAATTCACCAAGCGCGGCCGCCACGCCCAGCGCGCTCGCCGCGCGCGACAACCCCATGGACTTCAGAGTTGACGACGTGGCAACCGTATGACCGCGCGCAATCGCATCGCCGATCCGCTGCGCAGTCAGCAATGGGCACTTGATCTGCACGAAATGCACGTCGGCGGGATCGGCTATCCCCGCATCGCGCATTGCCGCGCGCACGCCATCGGCAACAGCTGCAATCTGACCGCTGCGCCCCAGCGCCTCCGGCGGCAGCGCTGCGGTATGCGCGCGCCCCATCGCAAGTGCAGGCCCCGTCCCCTCGCCTTCGCTCCGTTCGAAGACGGTCCAATGCGGGGCCATTGCGCCCTCGGTACCGCCCGACATCACGAAACAGATCTTCTCAGCGTCGGCGCGCGGCATGAACTGCTCGAAAAATTGCGTCAGCGTCATGGTGGCGAAGCCGCGGCTGAAATCGTTGACGCAGCCATTACCCTCGGTCTTGCCGAACACTGCGATGACGCCACGCGGAGCTATCTGGCCATCCTCGATGGCGCGGGCGATCCCGCTCGCATCGTCGGGACCATTTGCAGAAATGCGGTGAACCTTGGCGACCGGCACCGTCTTCTCCTCAGCAACAGGGCGCTTCACCCGCGAAATGCGCGGCGATTGCTTTTTCAAGCACGGGCAGCGCCGCACCGAGCGCCGCGTTGGTGGACATCCCGGCCCGGAACCGCGAAAACAGGTCCTGCGTCAGCGCAGGATAATCCACGCCGAGCACATGCCCGCTGCGCACGATTGTGCGGCCACCGACGATCACTTCCTCAATGTGGTCCGCGGTCGCGCGCGCAAACAGAAGATCGCGCGGATCGAGATCGGCCTTCAGGCGGTCACTGTCCACGCGCGACCAGTCGAGCAGCAGAAAGTCGGCCGGTTCACCCGATGCGAGCCTGCCGCCGTCGTCACGGTTCAAAACCGACAAGCGGCCGTTGCGCCAGGCCGACGTCAGAACATCATCACGCCCCACCTCGACTTCGAAGCCGCGCCCACCATGCAGCAGATGCGTCAGCCGCATTTCGCGAAGCGCGTCATCGTTCTCGTCGAGCGCAAGACCGTCGATCCCGTATGCGACCCGGCAGCCGCGCCGCTTCATCTCGGCGAGCGGGGCGATCCCCGAACGAATACCGAGATTGGATGACGTGTTGACGGAAATCGTGACACCGCGCTCCGCCAGCAAGTCCAGTTCGTCCGGCCGTGCGTAGGTGCAGTGCGCAAGCGTGAGGCGTTCCGACAGTAAACCGATCGCATCGAGATAACGGATCATGCCATCCGGAAATTCGCGATCCGCCCAGTCGCGCTGATAGCGGGTCTCGAGGCAATGCATGTGAATGCGCCGGCCGGTGCGCGCGGACGCTTCCGCAATCGCGCGCAGCAATTCGTCGGAGCACCATTGTACGCCGGTCGGCCCGTATTGCACGTTGAAGTCGGGGTGGTCGACCGCTGCAACAGCATCCTCGACAAGAGCCAGCTGTTCGGTGACGGGCAGCATCGGCCGCAAAAAGCGCGCGCGGATTTCCGCGGCGGCATCCGTGGGCAAAGCCTCCAGGATCGGCTCGGAAGGCCCGTAAACCAGCGGATTACGGTCGCGCAGACCGACCGCAAAGCCGACCCGCACGCCGACATCCCTCGCGGCCTTCGCGACCGCTTGCGCCTCGGTCACATAGTCGGTCAGGCCCTGGACGCGATTGTAGTGCACCATAACCACGCCCTGCCCGCCGAGCGCCGACCGCGATAGCGATACGGCAGCCGCCAGATAGGGATCAACGGCCGGAAACATTGCGAGATAGTGCAGCCAGGTTTCCAATGGCTTGCCGCCGGCGCCGATCGAGCTCGATCTCGCAGCGCGCGCATGGTCATGCGCGTTGCACATCACCGGCATCGCAAGCAGTGAAGGCGCGCTGCCCGGATGAGGCGCGACCCGTGCGATGCGAGCACCGTCAACCGCAATTCCGACCGGGCCGATGGCAGCTGCGTCCGGCGCCGTCAGCGCGTGCTCAACCTCGATGACCCTCACGCAACATCTCCGCCTAGCCGATCGCGAACTCGTCCTTGCGGTGCGCCCAGCCGGTCACCCGCATCTCGATCAGCGAGAAGATGACGTAAAGCGATACGCCCATCACCGCAAGGATGATGAGGCCGGCAAAAACCAGCGGCACGTCGAACGAGGATGAAGCGATCATCATCACGTTACCGATGCCGCGATTGGACGCGACAGTTTCGGAGAGGACCACGCCGACGAATGCGAGCGTGACTGCGACTTTCAGCGAGGCGAAGAAATAGGGCATGGCGCGCGGCAAACCGACATTCCACAGGATATCAAGTTTGCTCGCGCGCAATGTCTTCATCACGTCCTCGAGCTCCGGCTCCGTGGTGGCAAGCCCGGTCGCGACGTTCACCACGATCGGGAACATCGACATGATCATGGCGGTGAGGATCGCGGGCACCGCACCGGCGCCGAACCAGAGCACGAAGATCGGCACAACTGCGACCTTGGGGATAGACGCAAAGCCGATCAGCAGAGGATAGGCGACATCATAGGCAATCCGCGACACACCAACCAGCATGCCGAGCAGCACCCCGATCATGATGCCGAAAGCGAAGCCGACCAGCGTGGTGTAAAGCGTTTGCACCGTATGCGGCCACAATGCCGGCGCGCGATCCCACAATGTGACGAGGATCTGGCTGGGCTTCGGAACGATGAGGTCGCTGATGTTGAGCGCACGGCACAGGAATTCCCACATCAGGAAGAAGCCGATGATCAGGGCGGCGGACGCTATCCGCCGTCGGGCATGCTGGCTCATCACGCGGCTTCCTTCTGCGGGCGATTGGCAATGATCAGTTCGCGAAGGCGCTGCGTCATGGTGACGAAGTCCGGCGCATACGACATCTCGATGCTGCGCGGCCGCGCAAACGGCACCACCGTATCGTCGATGATGCGTCCGGGACGCGCCTGCATCACGCAGATGCGGTTGGCCAGAAAGCCGGCTTCCTTCAGATCGTGAGTCACCAACAGAACGGTTGGCTTCCGCGAAATCCAGAGGTCCTGCATGATCGCCCACAATTCCTCGCGGGTGAACTGATCGAGCGCGCCGAACGGCTCGTCGAGCATGAGGAGCTGCGGGTCATGGATCAGCGCGCGACAGAGCGACGCGCGCTGCATCATGCCGCCGGACAATTGCCAGGGATATTTGTCGCCGAAGCCGGCGAGACCCACCTGCTTGAGCAGCGCCTCGACGCGATCACGGAATTCGGTCTTCTTCTTGCGGCGGAATTCCTGCCGGAACGGCGGTACGATCTTCAGCGGCAGCATCACGTTGTCGCGGATGGTCTTCCACGGTAGCAATGTTGGATTCTGGAAGGCCATGCCGACCCGCATCGGCTCGGCCCCGACCTCGCGACCGGAGACATAGACGTAGCCGCTGGACGCCTTCAGAAGTCCGGTCACGAGCTTCAGGATCGTCGATTTGCCGCAGCCGGACGGACCGACCAGTGCGACGAAATCCCCCCGCGCGATCTTGAGGCTGGTTTCTGTCAGCGCCTTGACCTGCTTGTCACCCCGCCCATAGGTCAGCGCGACATTTTCCAGTTCGACGAAGGCATCGTCGTGTGTCGGTTGCCGGTCACTCATGCTGCGTTCTCTGTGGAGGGTGACGGGCGTGTACCGCCGGTGACTGCGCGCATGGACTTGCCGGCATTGCGCACATCCGGCGCCGGCATCTGCTGAATGACGTGTACGGAGCGGCCCCAGCCTTTGGTGCCGGGCGTGAGCGCACGATCCCGCATCACGAAGCGGCCGCGCACGATGGTATGGACCGGCAGGCCCTTCACCTCGCGGCCATGCCAAGGCGAGATTTTCGAGCGCGACTGGATCTTGGCATCGTCGATGGTCCATTCACGGGACAGATCGACCAGCGCCAGATCGGCGTCGGCGCCGGGGTGGATCGCTCCCTTGCGCGGATACAGGCCCCAATGCCGCGCCGGATTGAACGCGCTCCAGCGCACGTAATCGCAGATCGACATGCGGCCGGCATTCACGGCGGTTAGCATCGCAGGCATCTGCGTCTCGACACCGGGAAAGCCGCAATCGACCGCCCAGATATCGTTGCGCGTCTTCTCTTCGGGTGTATGCGGCGCGTGATCGGTCGCGATCATGTCGATCGTGCCGTCCTTGAGCGCAGCGAAGATCGGCTCCTGGTTGTCCTTTTCGCGCACCGGCGGATTGACGCGGATCACGCCGCCGAAGCGGGCGTAGTCGTCGGCGGAAAGAAACAGATATTGCGGGCAGGTCTCGCCGGTGACATCGACACCGCGCGCCTTCGCCTCGCGCAATGGCCTCAACTCGGCGGCCGACGAAATATGCAGGATATGGATGCGCGCGCCGGTCCACTCCGACAGGATGCAAGCTCGGCTCACCGCCTCGACCGCGACCACCGCGGGCCGCGAGTCGAGATGCGCCAGCGGCTCATGGCGGCCGGCCTGCGTCAGCCGCGTCTGCCGCCGCTCCATGATCGAGTTGGTTTCGGCGTGCAGCGAAATACGTTTGCCGGTTTCGGCCACGACCTCGAAGGCCTCCAGCATCGCGCCGGTGGACGGAGACGGAATCTTGCCGAACGTGTTGCCCATATAGAGCTTGAACCCGATCACGCCACCCGCGATCAGCTCCGGCACGTTGTCGATCGTGTCCTCGCCGAGAAGTCCGTAGAGGCCGAAATCGACATGTGCCTTGGAAGCCGCGATCCTGTGTTTCTCAGCAAGGATCGTGCCGGTGCCGGTCGCCGGTATTGTGTTCGGCATGTCGAACACGGTCGTGACGCCGCCGAAAGCGGCAGCAGCGGTGCCGCTTTCCCAGTCCTCCTTGTGCGGATAGCCGGGATCCCGGAAATGCACATGCACGTCGATCGCGCCCGGCAGGATATGCAGCCCCGATGCATCCAGCGTCTCACGCGCCGCAGGCATGGCGTCGGGTGCCCCAACCGCCACGATCTTCTCGTCCTTGATCGCAACGCTTGCCGGAAACGACGCTTCCGGCGTGACCACGATGCCATTGTCGATGACGAGATCGGCGGTCATGGTGTCAGTCATGGCATCCCTCACAGCATCGCCCATCCGCCATCGACCGGCAGGTCGACGCCGGTGATCTGCCGCGACACGTCGCTCGCCAGAAACAGACAGGCGTTTGCGACATCCTGATCGAGGGTGACGCGCTTCAGCGCATAGTCGGCGGCATGGCGCTCCATTGCCTCTTCCACGGTGATGCCAAGCCGCTTCGCCATGTCGGCGCAGACCTTGTCGCGAAAGCGCGGGCCGTCGACCATGCCCGGCGCAACGCAATTGACGTTGATGTTGTGCTGGCCGACTTCGAGCGCGAAACTCTTGGTGATGCCGCGCAGCCCCCATTTGGAGGCGGAATAGGCCATCCGGCCGGCGCGGCCGCGCATCCCGAATGTGCCGCCGACATTGACGATCTTGCCGTATTTCTGCGCCATCATCGCAGGCACCACGCTGCGCATGGTGTGGAAGCAGCCGTTCATGTTGAGCGTGACGATCTCGTCGAACTCCTCCGGAGTCGTTTCCGCGCCGGTCTTGCCGACCGGTCCCGAACCGCCGGCGACATTCACGAGAATATCGATGCGGCCGAACGCGCTTTTCGTCTCGGCGGCCGCCGTGTCGCAGTCATCCGGCTTCGTCAGATCGCACGGCACGATAATCGTGTGTGCGCCCGCCGCAGTGACCTCGTTTGCCACCGGCTCGATCGCGACGACGTCGCGTCCGATCAGAGCGAGCTTGGCGCCTTCCGCCGCGAAGGATTTCGTGATTGCCGCGCCCATACCCTTGGCGGGCCCGGTGATGATCACCACGCGGTCTTTCAGTCCCAGTTCCATCTTTATTTCCCGGTCTTTTGCAGGCACGCGAGGTCCCTCCCCCGGCTCGCGGGAGAGGGACGCAATGGCTCAGAACAGCGTCTTCGGCAGATCCGCGGCCGGCGGCATGAACTCCGCCGTGAAGACTTCGTCGACAGTCGGCGTGCGCGGCAGATTGTTCGCCTGCACCAGAATGTCGATCGACTTCTTCAGCCGCTCCTTGTCGATATTGCCGAGTCCGATCTTGGCGATTTCCGGATGATTCATCTCATCCTTCAGCGTCGCATCGAAACGCTCGCGCTCGACCGGAGTCTTGATCAGCGGCTCGCGCTTGGCCACCGCGGCGACAGCGGCGTCAGGATCCTTCAGCGCGTCCTGGATGCCCTTGTTCATCGCACGCAGGAAGCCCGCGACCGCCTTTGGGTTGTCCTTCACGAGTTTCTTCGAAACGATGATGGCGTTGGAGTACAGGTCCATGCCGTAATCGCCGAAGTTGATGTAGCGCAGCTTGTCGTCCGGCACGCCGATCAGCTTCGCCGAAAAGCGGATGGTGTTGACGTAGCCAAACACGCCGTCGACCTGACCCTGCATCAACATCTGCTCGCGCAGATTGGGCTGCATGTTGGTGATCTCGACCTTGCTGCAATCGAGCTTGGTGATCTGGCACAAAGCCGGGAACAGCTTCAGGGCGCCGTCATTGGCGGCGCCGCCGAGCTTCTTGCCGATGAAATCCTTCGGCTCCTTGATCGGGGAGTCTGCCTTCACCGCAACGGTGAAGGGAGGCCGGTTATACATCACGTAAACCGCGATCGGCGCCTCGTCCGGCTTCTTCGCGGCGAGTTCGATCAGCGCGTTGATGTCGCCGAAACCGATGTCATAGGTGCCGTTCGCGACCAGTGGCACCGCGGCGCCGGAACCGTTGCCCTGATCCATTGTGACGTCGAGGCCCTCGGCTTTGAAATAGCCGCGGTCCTGAGCAAGGAAGAACCAGCCCTGCGGCCCCTGATACTTCCAGTTCAGGACCATCTTCAGCTTGGTCTGCGCCGCGGCCGGCGCTGAGAACGCCAGCGCGCAGCCAATCGCTGCCGCCAGTCCCAGGGTGAGAGTTCGCAAGTGCTTCATTGACGCGCTCCTGTTGTCGGGGCTCGCAAGCCAGACCCCTCTCCTCCGACGGGTCTGCAATCCGCGTGCCCGCCACCTGGACAAAGACGCTAGGCGGATTGAGTGCTACGATCTGCCGCTGAGTATTTGGCGGGGCGCTGTCGTTTCGGCATCGCTTGATCAGGGCGGTCAAACCCTTCGGGGCCTAAGTCCATGAGACATCTGCGGTTTCTGCATTATTTCGACGCCGTGGCGCGGGCCGGATCGATCCGGAAGGCGGCCGAGCGGCTCAACGTCACCTCCTCGGCCGTCAACAGGCGGATCATGGATCTCGAGGCCGAGCTGGAGACCCCGCTCTTCGAGCGGCGACCACGTGGCGTGCGACTCACCGCGGCCGGCGAATTGTTCATCCATCATGTGCGGGGCCAGACCGCCGACCTCGATCGGGTACGGTCCCAGATCGAGGATCTGAAGGGACTGCGCCGGGGCACGGTGCGGATATCCGCAAGCCAGGCGCTGGTGCTCGACTTTCTGCCACGCGAGGTCGCGGCCTATCGCGCCCGCTTCCCCTTCGTGAATTTCGATGTGCTCGTGCAGGATCACATCAAGGCCATGCAGAGCCTGGCCGATTACGAGGTCGACCTGGTTCTGGTGTTTCGCCCGCCGTATCTGCCGAATTTCCGGCCGCTGATGACCTTCGAGCAACGTCTGGTGACATTGATGCCGGCCGATCACCCGCTCGCGAGCAGGCCGTCGATACGGTTGCGCGATTGCGCGCAATATCCGGTCGCGCTCGCCGAACCGGAGATCGGCGGACGCCAGCTTCTCGACGAGGCATTGTCGCGCCGCAAGCTGCGCTTCAATATCGTCGCGCAGTCGAACTCGTTCGAATTCTTGCGTCACCTCGTGATGCGCGACAATGTCATCTCGTTCCAGATCGGTATCGGTGCCTCGTCCGACGAAAGGCGCGGTATTGTCGCGCGCGAAATTGACGAACGCGACGCACCACGCGCCGACCTCGTGCTCGGCCAGTTGAACGATCGCAACCTGCCGGTCGCATCCGCCAAATTCGCCGAACAGTTGACGCAATCGTTGCTTGCAATGCGTGGCGAAGCCTTGCGCGCCACGGCGTGAGGTTCATGTCTCTCACTCCATTCCGGTCACTGTCATGATGGTCCGTTTTCTTCTTGCCCTGCTGCTCCTGATTCCAACGGCGGCCATGGCCGACGTGAAAGGGGTCGAGCAGAAAATCGCCGCCCTCGCTCCGCGAGCGCTTGTGCTTGTGGTCGACGGCAAGGGCAACGAACTGATCGCGCAGAATGCCGATGCGCCCTTTGTCCCTGCATCGGTCACCAAGGTCATCACCGCCTGGCTTGCCATGCAGGTCCTCGGCGGAGATTATCGCTTCGAGACGCGGTTCTACCTCGACGACAAGCGTGTCCTCTATGTGCGCGGCGGCGGCGATCCGCTTCTGATCTCCGAGGAGTTGGCGGAGCTTGCGAAGAAACTGGTGGCCGTCACGGGCAAGAAGCCGATCACCGGTATCGTGCTCGATGCCGGCTATTACCCTTCAGACCTCCGCATCCCCGGCATCGAAGACACCGACGAGTCCTATAACGCACTGAACTCGGCGCTTGCCGTGAATTTCAACACCGTCAACGCGGTGCGGAAGGGCGATCGTGTACGCTCGGCTGAGAAGCAGACGCCGATTACGCCACTCGCCATCAGCGAGTTCAAGGCGCGTGGCCCTAACGGACGCGGGCGCATCAGCCTCAGTCAGGACCCGAAAGTCAGCCTGCAATATGCCGGCGAGCTGATCGCAGCCTTCATCGATAAGGCCGGCGGCAGCGTGGAAGGCGACATCTCGATCGGCGCGGTGCCAGCCGGACTGAAGCCGGTCTATGTCCACCGTCAGTCTCGTCCGCTGTCGAGCATCCTCGTCGATCTGCTCAAGGCTTCGAACAATTACATCGCGAACCAGGTTTTCCTCGAGATCGGTGCCCAGCGCCTCGGCAGCCCGGTCGCCCTGGACAAGTCACTGAAGGTTCTGAACGAAGCGCTCGCGGTGCAGGGGCTGACGAGCGATCTCAGACTCGAAGAGGGCTCGGGAATCAGCCGCAATAACAGCGTCACCGCACGCGGGCTTGCCAAAGTGCTCGCGCTGTTCGCGCCGCATGCCGACCTGCTGACCGGGCCCGATGGCAGCCTGACAAAAAGCGGTACCATGGACGGCGTGAGGACACTCGCCGGATACGCCGACACCAGGAATTATGGGCGCGTCCGTGTGGTGATATCGGTTCCGGACAACGACGGTCCGATGCGCTATCGATTGCTCAAGGTGATCGCGTCTGGGCTGTGACCTGGATGTCCGGCCTATTCCCTTCTGGTCTCAATACCCCATGAACACGACGGCGGAAAGCAAACCCCGATGAAGCTGCCTCTGATCCTCGGACTGGTTCTCCTCGCTGCTGGACTTCTGTTCGCAGGGCAAGGCGCGGGACTCATTCCATGGCCGGCGGGCAGCTTCATGGTCCGCCAAACCGAGTGGATCTATTACGGAGGCGCGATCGCCTTAGCGGGGATCGCGCTGATCGTTTTCGCTCAACGATGACGTTGCCTTGCACAGCAGCATGAGGCGCGTGGCAAAGGAAACACCGTCTTCGAACCGCTGATCGGCGAAAAGCATGCAACGCGGTCAGCCAACGCCCCGTGCGGCCAGCCTTTCGCTGGCCGCCCTCTTCATCCTGCGACAGCCAGGTTATTTGGCAGCCGCGCTTTTCAATTTTTCCAGCACATCGTCCATGTTGAAGGACGCGGCCTTCTGCCGTTGCGGAAACTCCTGGAAGGTCGCCAGGAATGCCCCCACGAAGTCCTGCGCTGGAACGAGCATGAAAGCGTGATCCAGCAACCAGTCATAGTAGGTGTTGGACGTGACATCGGCGCGCTTATACGGGTCCGTTCGCAGATTGAATATCTTCGGTACCCGCAGCGTGGTGAAAGGCTCAGCCCAGACGCGCAGTGTTCCGGGAGCGCGCTGCTCCATGAACACGAACTTGAAGTTGTCGTAACGCAACCCCGTGAGCTGCTGGTCGTCGTTGACATAGAGGAACGACTCGCGGGGGCTCTTCGGTGCTTGCCCAGTCAGGTACGGGACCAGGTTGTCGCCGTCGAGATGGACCTTGTAGGTCATATCTCCGACCTTGTGGCCCTTCTTCAGTTTTTCCTTCACCTCGGCATCGCCGGCCATGGCGACGATGGTCGGCAACAGGTCGTGATGCGCCACGATCTCGTTCGAGACCTGGCCCGGCTTTATCTTGCCCGGCCAGCGAAACATCGCGGGCACCCGATAAGCACCTTCCCAATTCGAGTTTTTCTCATTGCGGAACGGTGTCATCGCGGCATCCGGCCAGGAATTCATATGAGGGCCGTTGTCGGTTGAGTACATGACAAAGGTATTGTCCGCGATGCCGAGATCGTCGAGCGCCTTCAGCACCGTGCCGACATTCTTGTCATGATCAATCATGGTGTCGTGATAGGGACTTTGCCACCGACCGGACTGGCCAATGCTGGCGGGCTTGGTGTGCGTGCGGAAATGCATGTGCGTGAAATTCACCCACACGAAGGCTGGCTTGCCTGCCTTGTTCTGCCGCTGGATGAAGTCGACAGCCCGATTTGCGATGTCGTCATCGATCCCGACCATCCGCGCCTTGGTAAGGGGACCTGTATCCGTGCAAACCTGCTTGCCCATTCTGCCGAAGCGGGGATCGACTGTGGGGTCGTCCTTGTCGGAGGCCTTGCAATCCAGCACCCCGCGCGGGCCATATTTGGCGCGGAACGCCGGGTCCTTGGGATAGTCAGGCAGTTCGGGCTCTTCCTCAGCATTCAGGTGATAGAGGTTGCCGTAGAACTCGTCGAAGCCATGAACCGTCGGCAAAAATTCATTGCGATCGCCAAGGTGATTTTTGCCGAACTGGCCGGTCGCATAACCGAGCGGCTTCAGCAACTCGGCGATTGTCGGATCTTCCTTCTGAAGCCCGAGGGTGGCACCAGGCAAGCCGACCTTGGTGAGGCCGGTCCGCAGTCCGGACTGGCCGGTGATAAAAGAGGAGCGACCAGCCGTGCAACTCTGCTCGGCGTAATAGTCGGTGAACATCACGCCCTCATTCGCGATGCGGTCGATGTTCGGCGTCTTATAGCCCATCATCCCGCGCGAATAAGCGCTGACATTCGACTGACCGACATCGTCACCCCATATGATGACGATGTTTGGCAATTTCGGCTGCTGCGCCTGTGCGTTGGGAGGCAGCAGAACCGGCGCTACAAAAGCCAGCGCCGCAATGGCACGCGTCCACGCTTTCATAAGGAGCTCCTTATGCGGGCCGATAGAGATGGCCACGATAACGCATCGGCCTATTTTACACCATAGGGATGTTATATCCCCACAGACGGTCACGCTTACAAAACGCAGAGTGACTGATGGGCTCGCGGCAGCTTTGATCTCGCGCAAAGACAAAACGCTCAACAAGCGATCGGCGCGAACACGCAAGGTCAGACGCAATCGAGAAGGACCTCTCACTCACCAGTAAAGACGGCGCAATGCGTTACCGGCTCCTTAAGGCGATCTAATCGTGGCTGTCGCCCTCACTCGACCGCAACCAGCAATCGGTGACCGCGTGAACCAAAGCGATCGCCGCTTTTGCGCCATTGGCCTCGCCCTTTTCGAAATCGCCGGCCTGCCCCATCTGGTTTGTGACGTGCGCAAAGCAGAGGACCGGCTTCTTTCGGGCCTGCGCGAAAGCGTAGAGAGCGGCGGCCTCCATCTCGACCGCGAGGATACCTTCGGCTCGCGCCGCTTCGATGGCTTCGGGCGTCTCCCGGTACGGTGCATCGGTCGTCCATGTGCCTCCGCGCTCCACCGGGATTTCCAACCGGGCCAGCGCGCGCGCGACGGCCGCGACCAATGCCGCATCGGCTTCTGCGTAGTCCCTGTCTGGAGGCAGATAATGATAGCTCGTACCCTCATCGCGGAGCGCGCGCTCGATGAGGATGAAGTAAGGCGGTTCCCTCAAGCGCGAAATCTGCCCGGACGAGGTTACGCTCAGTAGGAGCCGGCAGCCGGAGACAAACATCTGCTCGGCGAGCAGCACCGCGTAGGGTGCGCCGACAGCGCAGCCCACGATCCCGTAATCGCGCCCACTGTTTACAAACCGGAACATCTCGCTGTGATAGCAAGCCCAGCCGTCGACCCGCTGCGCGCTCCCGGTCGCGCGAAGATGGCGGACGATGTCGCCATCCGGGTCGAGAATGCAGACCTCGGGAATCGAGCGGTCCAACTGGCCTTTCTGACGGCGTGCTTCGCGCAGCAGGTTCTCCGGGCTGAACACCGACGCCGAATTGTAGTGCTTGGCGCGCAGGATCGGCGGCACTGCGCGGGACACTTCGCCGGTCATGACCCCTCCAACCGGCGTTCGAAGACGCAAAATTGAAACGGCTGCACGGCGCCCCACGGCGTTTGGTGAAGATGGTGCTCCGACCCGATCAGCGCGAATTCGCGCCCCAGCGCGTCGGCCAGGCTCGCGGCGTCATAGCGCATCACCGGTAGACCGCTGCATTTTTCCGGTCCGTCCGGTGCGAAGGTCGCAACGATGGCATGGCCGCCGGGTGCGAGCGCAAGCTTCATGCACGCAAGATAAGCTGCGCGGTCTGCCTCACTCACCATAAAATGAAAGGTCGCCCGGTCATGCCAGACCCCGTAGTGCTCTTTCGGCGTCCAGCGCGTGATGTCGGCAGCGATCCAGTCGACAGCCTCGGCCTGTGCGCCGAGCCGCGCTTGTGCTGTGGCCAGCGCTGCGTCGGACACGTCCAGCACCGCAATGTGGCTGTAGCCCCGCTGCACAAGATGATCGACGAGATGCGAGGTCCCGCCCCCGATGTCGATGATGGGAGATGCGAGAGAGGGCGCCGCGGCCGCGATCAGCCTGAGCGACGGCTCCGGTGAGTCCTGATGCCAGCTGACCTCACGCTCGGTTTTCAGCTGATAGGTCCGCTGCCAGTGGCCTTGGCGGTCCTCGGAGTCCATGGGATGCTGCGCCTGTGCGGAGTCGGCCGCAGCAAGCAGGGATTGCGTCCAGCGGACCAACACTTATCATTCAATCGTTTCGTTGAATGATTGATCGAACAGGAAGCTATGTCAAGTATCGGCCCAAAACAGGCTGTTTTTGCCGAACTCTCCGAAATCGCGCAGGCACTCGGGCACCCGCACCGCCTGGAGCTTCTGGAGCATCTTGGCCAGGGCGAACGCAGCGTCGAGGACCTCGCGGCGCGGGCCAGCCTTACATTCGCCAATGCCTCACGCCACCTGCAGATCCTGCGCCGCGCATCACTGGTGGCGACGCGGCGCGACGGCAAGCGCGTCCTCTATTCTCTCAGCGGAGGCGACGATGTCATCGCGCTGTTGAAGGCGCTCGGCCGCGTCGGAGAACGCAACGCCGCCGAGATCGAGCGCGTGATGGCAACGTATTTTCGTGCGCGCGATTCCATGGAGCCGGTCACGCGCAAGGCGCTGGTCAAACGCCTGCGGGACGGGCTGGTGACCCTGCTCGACGTGCGGCCGGAAACAGAGTTCGCATTGGGCCACCTGCCATCCGCGTTGAACATCCCGTGGCCGGATCTCAAGAAGCGTCTCGCCGAATTGCCGGAGGCGCGCGACATCGTCGCGTATTGCCGAGGACCATACTGCGTCCTGTCGTTCGAGGCGGTCGCACTGTTGCGCGCCCGAGGCTACACCGTGCACCGGCTTGAAGACGGTTTCCCGGAATGGAAGGCAGCCGGCTTGCCGGTGGAAGTCGAAGCCGGCTCCTGAAGCTTGCGTTGTGGCCTCAAACGCCGCAGGTGGATGCGTTCGCGCCTGTCTCTCGATCGGTCCGGAACAGCATGCCCGATGCCGTGATATACCTGACGCTTATTCTGTCTCTCGGCTTTCCGATAGTGCCATGGCTCTTCGGCGCGCGATGGGGGCGGAGGGGAGTTTGGCTCAGCACAGGACTTGTCTTGGTCGTCCTTGGTCTTTTTGCGCCATTGTTCTTTGCCGCTTGCGCTGCCTCAAACTGCGGACAGGGGGCGATAGCGATTTTCGTGCTGGGGCCGATCTGGATTATCTCGGCAATACTCACGATAACGTCCGCGGCGCTCGCTCACTACTACAAGTTCGCGCGCTGATTCCTGCGTGATGCGATGTCCGCTGGTGGCACAAAGTGCTTTCTATTCCGGGTCGCTGACCCCGCCCCCCGCATAGCGATTGAGCCCCAGCGCCGCACGACTCACATTGCGTGCGCCCTCGAGCAGATACGGCACAGCGGCCGCGTTGCGCTTTGCGATCGCTGCATAATCCTGATCGGCCCTCGCCATGACGTCCGCGAGTTCGCCCCGGAAGCCGTCCCAGTCCACCTTCGTCGGCTTGCCGCCGGACAGAACGATCTCACCATCCACCATCACGGTATCCACGCCGCGACCGGTCTCGCTGTAAACCATCTGGCGCGCGGCGGAGTTCAACGGCTGGTAGGCGTAGTCGGACAGATCGATCAGCACGAGGTCGGCTTTCATGCCGGCTCTCACTTCGCCAATCTGCCCAGCGAGACCGACCGCGCGCGCGCTGCCAATCGTCGCCGCGTCGATCGCATCGCAGGCAAAGACGTTGGAGGCTTCACCGTCCATGCCCTGCGCCAGCAGCGCATACATCTTCATGGCCTGAAACAGGTTCTGGCAGTCGCTGCAACTGCAATTGTCGCATCCGAGCGCGAGATTGACACCTTCACGCTTGAAGTCGAGCAGCGGCGCGGTACCATTTTTCAGTTTCAGATTGGCGAGCGGATTGTGCACGACACCGGCGCCGGCCCTGGCTAGTTCCTCGATTTCCGGCCGGCTCAGATACACACCATGCGCGAGCGTAGTACGATGCGTGAGAAGGCCGATCTCGCGCATATAGCGCACATAGGAGCCGCCGAACTT
>VFQN01001426.1_pt1 | contig 40141 bp, 26 predicted proteins | sample 3512371 | NCBI WGS metagenome assembly VFQN01 (sample SAMN10412370, study PRJNA504923) | tailings metagenome | isolation source: Replicate 2 from Balatoc abandoned mine | place: Philippines: Itogon, Benguet | collected 2017-08-28 | reverse complement strand
CAGCCCCTGGTTCGTGCAGATGTTGCTCGTCGCCTTCTCGCGGCGGATGTGCTGCTCGCGCGTCTGGAGCGTCAGCACCCAGCAGCGTTTGCCGTTCCGGTCCGTGGTCTGGCCGACGAGCCGCCCCGGGATCTTGCGCAGGTAGTCGCTCTCGTTGCGGCACGCCAGGATGCCGAGGTACGGCCCGCCGAACCCGAGCGGTACGCCGAGTCCCTGCCCCTCCGCGACGGCGATGTCGGCGCCGTCGTCGCCCGGGCGGCGGAGGACGCCGACCGACACCGGGTCGAACACCGACACGAACACGGCGCCGGCCCTCTTCGCGGCGGCGCCGACGGCGGCGTTCTCCTCAAGGCAGCCGAACACGTTCGGGCTTTGCAGGATGACACACACCGTCGTGTCGGTGACCGCCTTCGCCACGTCGTCGGGGTCGAGGAAGCCGTGCGGCGTGGGCAGCACGCGGACGCGGCAGTCGAGGTTGGCGGTGAGCGTGCGCAGGCTCTGGACGTACTGCGGGTGGACGCTCCCGGCGACGAGCACCTCGCCGGTCCGCCCGGTGACGCCGAGCGCCATCAGTACCGCCTCGGCGACTGCCGAGCCGGCCTCGTAGAGCGAGGCGTTGGCCACGTCGAGCCCGGTGAGCTGGCACATCAACGTCTGGAACTCGAAGACGGCCTGCAGCGTCCCCTGGCTCGCCTCCGCCTGGTACGGCGTGTACGCGGTGTAGAACTCGCTCCGCCCGGCGACGGCGTCCACGACCGCGGGGACGAAGTGGTCGTAGGCGCCGCCGCCGAGGAAGCACACGAGTTCGCCGGCCGACCGGTTCTTCGCCGCGAGCCGCTGCATGTGGGCGGTCAGTTCCTGCTCGCTGAGCCCCGCCGGGATGTCGAGCGGACGGTTTAGACGAAGCTCGGGCGGGATGGGGGCGAACAGGTCGTCCACCGACTTGGCACCGACCGCGGCGAGCATGGCGGCGCGGTCGGCGTCGGTGTTCAGCAGGTACGGCACGAACGGCCTCCGTGGCACGGAATGGTGAGTCGTCAGGCGGGCGGCGCGGCCGGCAGCGACCGCACCCAGGCGCGGAAGTCGCGGTCCACGGCCGCGTAGTCGTCACTCGCCGCGGCCAGCGCGACGAACCGCGAAACTTCGGCGAACGGGAACGTCGGGATCGCCCGGCTCGTCGGCGATTCCACATACTCCCCGGTCGCGCCGAGCAGCAGGACCGCGACCCGGGTGCCGTCGTACCGCCACACCTCGGGCACGCCGAGGCCGGCGAACACGGCGAGCCGCCGCGTCACCGTCCGGCTCACCTCGGCCTCGATGACCAGGTCCGGCGGCGGGTCGGTGGCCGGGTCGAGCTCACGCTTCCCGGCCATCCGGGCGCGGTTCTGGACGTAATAACACTCGTCCGGCTCGAACCCCCGCTTCCTCAGCCGGAGCTTGACCGTCACGTTCCCGCCGGGGAGGTAGCTCCCGCCCGTCTCGGACAGCCACGCCTCGATCAGCAGGGCGAGGATTTTCTTGAACAACTCGTGGGCGAGCGAGGTGGGCATGATCTCCAGGCTCCCCTGGTCGTAGGTCAACCGGAAGTACCGCCCTGCCGCCTCCCGGGCGGCCATCAGCCCCTCGTATTCCTCCCAGGAAACGCCTTCGATGGTCGCCTGCTGTCCCGGGGACAGGGCGAGCGCGATCTGCATCAACCGCTCGACGGCCGTGAGCTCGTCGGCGGGCGGGACCGCGGGCGACGGTTCAAGCGCCGCGGTGGTCATGGGCCGTCCTCCGTTAGTGCCCCTCGGACGCGAGCTGGGCGTCGTACTGTTCCGCCGTCAACAGGTGGTCGAGCGCCGCGCCGGCGGCGGGGCGGAGCTTCAGCATCCAGCCGCGGCCGAACGGGTCGTCGTTCACCGGGCTCAGGTCGGCCTTCCGCTTCGTCGCCTTGTCGTCGAGCAGCACCTCGTTCCGCTCCACCACCACGCCGGCGACCGGCGCGTTCACGTCCGACGTGCTCTTCACCGACTCGATCACCCCGAACGCGGCGCCGGCGGTGAGCTCCTTGCCGACCGCCGGGAGCTCCAGGAACGTCGGCTCGGTGAGCTGCTCGACGGCGAACGCGGTGATGCCGACGACCACCAGGTCGCCCTCGGGCTTGGCCCACTCGTGGCTGGTCGTGTAGCGGCGGTCGGTCGGGTTCGCGGCGCTCATGCGGACTCCTTCGGGCGGCGGTAGAACGGGAGCGGGACGACGACCGCCGGCAGGTGCGTCCCGCGGGCGTCCACGAGTAGTCGGGTGCCGACCGCCGCCAGCCCCGGCGGCACGTACCCCATTGCGATCGACTTGCCGACCCACGGGGCGAAGCTGCCGCTCGTCACCGTCCCGGCCGGCTGTGCGTCGGCGGTGAGGATCGACGAGCCCTCGCGGGCGGCGCGCGTGCCTTCAAGCTCCAGCCCGACACGCACCGGGCCGGACGCGGTCCGCAGCGCCGCGCGGCCGATGAACTCGCCCTTGTCGAGCTTGACCGCCCAGCCGAGGCCGGCGCGGATCGGGTCGGTCGTCTCGGTCAGCTCGTGGCCGTACAGCGGCATCGCCGCTTCGAGGCGGAGCGTGTCGCGCGCCCCGAGCCCGCACGGCACCGCGCCGCGGCCGACGAGCTCGTCCCAGAGCGTCGGCCCGAGGGCGTTCGGCACCATCACCTCGAACCCGTCCTCGCCGGTGTACCCGGTGCGGCTCACGACGCAGCCGGTGTCGCGGTAGCGCGTCGGCGTGGCGAAGTAGTACCGCAGCGCGGCCGGGTCGGCGTCGAACAGCCCGGCGACGAGCGCGACCGACTTCGGCCCCTGCACCGCGATCATCGTCGTGTCGTCGGTCTGGTCGCGGATTTCGACGTTCAGCCCGGCGCGGTGGCGCTCCAGCCACGCGGCAATCTTCGCGCGGTTCGAGGCGTTCACGACCGCGGCGAATCCGTAGGGCCAGCGGTAGACCAGGATGTCGTCGAGGATGCCGCCCGACTCGTTGCAGACGAGCCCGTAGCGGACCTGGCCCTCCTTCATCGTGGCGACGGAGTTGGTGAACACCGTTTCGAGCAGCGCCAGCGCGTCCGGCCCGCCGAAGCTGAGGCGGGCCATGTGCGACACGTCGAACACGCCGGCGGCGGTGCGCACGGCCTTGTGCTCGGCGGCGATGCCGGCGTACTGGACGGGCATGTCCCACCCGGCGAACGGCACGACGCGCGCCTTGAGGGCGACGTGCCGGTCGTACAGGGCGGTGCGCTGGTTGGACATGTGCGGCCCCTCACGCCGCCGGCGGGAGAGGGGGCCGGCGGAACGGCGCAGGGCGGCCCCGGTGGGTGCCGCCCCGATGTCCTCATCCTAGCCAGACGGCCGGCCGATTCCACCCCACCCAGGCCCGGCGGGCGGCACGCCGCCCCGGCCGCCGGCGTGGTAGAATCACCCGCGTCCGGCCGAGGAGGTTCCGCCGTGTCCGCGCTCACACTCCCCGCCCCGCCGCCCCCGACCGACCCGTTCGCGCACCTGCCGCCGGTGCGGCCGCTGCGCTGGACCCGCGACGAGTACTACCGGCTCGCCGAGGCCGGGTTCTTCGACGGCAAGCGGGTCATGCTCGTCGACGGGGAGATCCTCACGATGGTGCCGCACAACGAGTCGCACGCCTGGGGCGTCGTGAACACGATGAACAGCCTTCAGGCGCGGCTCGGCGACGGGTTCACGTACCGCCCGCAGCTGCCGCTGAACCTCGGGCAGGCGTCCGACCCGGAGCCGGACGTGGCGGTCGTCGCGGGGCCGCCGCCGCGACGACCCGCGCCGCACCCGACCACGGCGCTGCTCGTCGTGGAGGTGGCGGACACCTCGCTCGCCTACGACACCGGCGACAAGGCCTGCCTGTACGCCGCCGGCGGAGTCACCGACTACTGGGTGATCGACCTCGTTCACACCCGGGTCGTGGTGTTCCGCGACCCGCGGCCGGACCCGGCGGCGCGGTTCGGACACGCCTACACGTCCGTCCTCTACCGCGGCCCCGGCGACACCGTCGCCCCCCTCGCCGCCCCGGGTTCCCCCGTCGCCGTCGCCGACCTGCTGCCGTAGACGCGGCGGAAATCGACTCACCCGGCCGGACCGACTTTGCCGATCTTACCGGGGGTGCCGATTCCGCCGCGGGGGTGGCGATGCGCTGGGGGGCGACCTCCTACGCCGTTTGGGTGCTGGTCGCGGGCGCGGCGGGGTGCCACCACCACCGCCCCGCGTCCGCGCCCCCCCCCCGCGCCGTCGCCGAGCTCCCGCCGGCGCCGCGGCAGGTCGCTGAGGTGGAGGTCGCGGCGGCGGCCGCGGCGCCGGCTGCACGGCCGACCACGGTGCGCCGGCTGACCGCCGCCGAGTGCCGCGCGCTCGCCGCCCAGAACGCCCCGCTTGCCGACGACCTCGACCGACGCACCGACGGCCCGTCGCACCCGCGCCTGCGCCCGCGGAAGGCGGACCGGGCGGAGTGCGGTCGGCTCGTCCGCGGCTACGCCGCCGACGAGCTCCGCAACCGCGCCGCCGCCGCCGCGCTCGACGACTTCTACAAGCTCGCCCGCGCCGAGGCGCAGTACGACCTGCTCCTGACGGCCCGCGCCGAAGTGGCCGCGCGGCTCGCCGAGGCCGATGCCGCGGCGAGGCACGGCTTCCGCGACCGCGGCGACGCCCCCCGCGCACAGCTCCACGACCTCGACGCCCAGCTCGCCCAACTCGGCGGCGGCATCGGCGCGCTCAACGCCGGCCTCCGCGGCCGGCTCGGGCTCGACCCCGCCGACCCCACCCCGCTCGGCCCCGCCGACCCGCTCCGCATCCCCGCCGACGACTCGGACGTGGACGCCGCCGTGCGGACGGCGCTGCGCTACCGCCCGGATTTGAACCTGATCCGCGCGCTGCTCGGCTGCCGCGACGACGCCGGGCTCGCCGGGCAGGTGTTGGCGGGGATCAACCCGCTGCTCGCGGCCGGGTCGGGCCACCCGGTCGCCGCGCTGCTGACGGCGCTGTGCGGGGCGGACGACGGCTCGGGCGGGCGGCTCGAATCGGCACTGGCGGGGCGGGAGCGTCAGGCGGAGGCGGAGGTGCGGGCGGCGGCGGCGACGCTCGGCGGCCACCGCGCGGCGGCGGCGGCGCGGGCGGCGGCGGTGAAGGACGCGGCGGCGCGGGTGGAGGATTTCGAGAAGCGCGCCGCGACGGGCCTGTCGGTGACGGCGGAGTTGTCGGCGGCGCGGCTGGAGCTACAGAAGGCCCGCGGGGCGCTGCTGGAGTCGGCGGCGGAGTGGCACCGCACCGACGTGCGGCTGCGCCAGGCGACGGGGGCGCTCGTGCGGGAGTAGCGGCGCGGCCCGGGCGGACGGCCGGCGTGAGCCGGCTGGTGGTTGGTACGGGTACGGGCACCTGACACAACTACCAGCCGGCTCACGCCGGCCTTCGCCACGTCGGGGGGGCGTACCCGACATGAGCAGGATGCCGAAACAAAGCCGATGGCCCGGTTCGGCATCCTGCTCATCTTGTCATCCTGTCTAAAATTGCCCCATGATGACCAACTTCCTCGACGGCGTGACCGCCGCCATCCTCGCCGGCGGGTTCGGCACCCGGCTCCGGTCCGTCGTCGCCGACCGGCCGAAGGTGCTCGCCCCGGTCGCCGGCCGCCCGTACCTCGCCCACCTCCTCGACCAACTCTTCACCGCCGGCGCCGGCGCCGTGGTCCTGCTCACCGGCTACGGCGCGGACCAAGTACGCGCCGCGTTCGGCGACGCCTACCGCGGGATGACGCTGCGCTACTCCGTCGAGCCCGAACCGCTCGGCACCGGCGGCGCCGTCCGCCACGCGCTCGACCTCTTCGCCGGCGACGTGCTGTTGATGAACGGCGACTCGTACTGCGCGATCGACCTCGCCGGGCTCGTCGTCACCGCGCGGCGGGCCGGGCAGGTCGGCGTGGCGCTCGCGCACGTGGACGACGTGAGCCGCTACGGCGCCGTCGGCACCGGCCCGGCCGGTCGCGTGACGGCGTTCGCCGAGAAGGGCGGGGCGACGGGCGAGGGGTGGATCAACGCCGGCGTCTACCTGATCCCGCGCGGGCGCGTCGCCGACATCCCGGCGGGGCGGGCGGTGTCGCTGGAGCGCGAGGTGCTGCCGCGCTGGGTGGCCGACCCCGGCATCCGCGGCGTGCCGGGCGGGCGGTTCATCGACATCGGCACGCCCGAGTCGTTCGCAGAGGCGGAGGCATTCTTCGCCCCGCCGTCGACAGATCAATAACCCGTCCCATTTCCCGTCGAACTCACCCCGCCGCACCGGAACCCTTCGGTGTCGCGGCCGGCTTCCCGTGTCCGGTTCCGGGGGCGGGTAGCGCATTGCCGTGCTGAAACAACACGCCGTGGACCTACCGACGTGGATTTGTCGCCGGCGGCTCGTTAAATTCGTCTCGACGTCTCTCTTACTCAGGAGATCGCCCAATGTCCCGGTTGCCGTTCGCACCGTCCGCTCTCGTTGTCACGCTGTTTGTCGGTGCCGCCCCGCTCCGCGGGCAGGACGACCTGCCGCCCGAGACGAAGGCCATCATCTCGAAGCTCAGGGACGAGTCGAAGAGCAAGTCGCCGGCCACCCGCGCGTCGGCGTACAAGTCGATGGGTGAGCTCGGGACGAGCGGGAAGTCGCTCCGCCGCGCCCTCTGCGACGGGATGCTCGACCCGGCGGTGAGCGTCCGCACGGCCGCCGCCGACGCGCTGAAGAAGATCGACGAACCGCTCTACAAGAGCGCGATGGCGATCTACATCGACAAGGACATGCGGGCAGTCGAGGGGGCAGCGAACTCGGGCAGCCGGGCCGAACCACTGGCGTCACTCATCCTGCCGATGGTCGCACAGCTCTCCCCGATTGCCAGCCAGCCGATCACGGCATCAACACCGCCCAAACAGGAAGCCGCAATCCACCGGGCGCGAGCCAACCTCGGAACCAGCCTCCGCACGCTCGTCGCCATCGCCCCGGACGACGAGTTGGTGAACAAAGGCGTGCTGTCGATGCTGACGAACGGGCAGGCGGAGAACCGCGCCGTCGCGGTCGAACTGGTGGGGCGGGTGAAGAACCGGAAGCTGGCGCTGCCGGCGCTGATCGCATTGTCTCGCGCGCATGAGCCGGAGAAGACGCGGGTGGCGGCGATCCGGCTGCTGCCGACGGTGTGCGACGAGAACACCCGCACCCGCGCCCGCCAGGCAGCGGAGGCGGTGCGGCTCGACTCCAACCGCGCCGTCCGTGAGGCGGCCGAGGCAGCACTACGGCAGTTCGGGGAGTGACCCGCGTCGGCCGGCTCAAGGTCTTGTAGGTCGGGTCGAGTCTTCGAGACCCGACGCGGCTATGCCGACCACGAACCGGCGCGGCCTGGGAGCGCGAACCCACGACGGTTCGTGCTCCCGGCCCGTTGCTGATCGTGCCCGCGCTGCCGCGTCGGGTCTCGAAGACTCGACCCGACCTACGGAACCCGTCACCCCAGCCGGTACGGGGCGCGGTACTCGTAGCTCAGCAGGCGGTTGCTGTCGGCGTCGTTCGTCACGCGCTCGGCCTTCGCGTCCCACTTCAGCGTCTTCCCCTGCATCAGCGCGATGCGGGCGAGTAGCGTCGCCGTCGTCGAGCGGTGGCCGACCTCCGCCGGGCACGTCGTCGGGGTGCCGCGCAGGACGCCGTCGAGGAAACTGCGGGCGTGGAGCGGGGTCGGGTCGCCGGCGCCCTTCCGCGCCTCCGGCATCCGCGCCTGGCGCGTCGCCCGGCCCTGCCGGGTGTTCGCCTCGCGCGCCAGCGGGCTCAGCGCCGGCAGTTCCTCGGTGCGGACGTTCTCGGGGATGATCTCCAGCACCGTCGCCGCGTCGTTCAGGATCAGCGTCCCCTGCGTGCCGCGGAACTCCATCGTGCCCGACTTCAGGTTCGCGGGCGCCGCGTTGCAGTTGAACTGGCTGAACGTGACGAGGCAGCCGTCGTACTCCCACACGGCCTCGAGCGTGTCCGGGATCTGCCGGTTGTCCTGCGTGCCGAACCGGCCGCCGAGGCACGCCACCGCCTTCGGCGCCTCCTGGTTCAGCGCCCACTGGATCACGTCGAGGTAGTGCGTGCCGAAGTTCGTGAGCTGCCCGCCCGAGTAGTCCCAGAACCAGCGGAACTTGTACAGCACCTTGTTCCGGTTGAACGGCACCCGCGGCGCCGGCCCGAGCCACAGGTCGTAGTCGAGCCCCTCCGGCGGGTCGCCGTCGGCGGGGTTGCCGATGCCCATCGGCGTCTCGTTGCGGTGGTGGTAGCACTTCGCCACCGTCACCCGGCCGATCGCCCCGTCGCGGATGAGCTTCACCGCCTCGGCGACGAGCGGCGAACTCCGGCGGTGCAGCCCGACCTGCGTGACGCGCCGCGTCTGCCGCGCCACGTCGGTCATGCGGCGGCCCTCGGCGATCGTGAGGCTCAGCGGCTTCTCGCAGTAGACGTGCTTGCCGGCCTGGCAGGCGTCGACGAACTGGACGGCGTGCCAGTGGTCGGGCGTGGCGATGACGACGGCGTCCACGTCGCGGCGGTCGAGGACGCGGCGGTACTCCTTCACCTGTGCCGGCTCCGACCCGTTGGCCTTCGCCACCTTCGCGGCGGCGGCGGGCAGGTAGGGCGCGTTGGCGTCGCAGACGGCGACGGTGGTCTGGTCGCGGTGGGTGAGGAAGGCGTCGAGCAGCTGGTCGCCGCGGTTGCCGACGCCGATGAAGGCGGTGCGCACGCGGTCGTTGGCGCCGGGGACTTGCGCGTAGGACACGGCCGGGAGGGCGGCGGCGCCGGCGGCGGCGAACGCGCGGCGGGAAACGTGGGGCATGACGGGACTCCGGAAAGGGAATGTGGATCGGACACCGCAGCGCCCAAAACCCGCCCAGGGCTCACGCCCTGGGCTATTGACTTCCGCCCCTTCGGGGCTTGGGGTCTGAGCCCCGAAGGGGCGGAAGTCAATAGCCCGGGGTGGCAACCCCGGGTTGGGCGATGGGGCAACCCCGGGCGGCATCGGCCGCGTCACGGCCGCGCGGCACGCACCTCGGCGGTACTCAGCAGCGTGAAGTACGCGCCGTGCGGGTTGTCGCCGTTGGCGACCTTCAGCAGGATCGTGTTCTTCCCGCGCGCCAGCCGGACCGGGACGGTGTGCTGGCCCGGGGCGGCGGCGCGGGTGTCGCGGTGCCGGAAGGCCTCGCGGCCGTTCACCCACAGCACGGCGCTGTCATCAATGCCCAACTGCACCTGCGCGTCCTGCTCCTCCGGCGAGTCGATCTCGGCGTACAGGTAGCTCGCCGAGTTCTTGCCCGCGTTGCCGTGCAGCGCGGCGAGGTCGAAGTAGCCCTTCGCGTCGGGGCGGATCGCCCTCCACGCCACCGCGCCGAACTTCGCCGCCGGGTCGAACGTGCCCTTCTCCGGGCCGAACTCCTTGCCGTGGGCGTCGGGCATGTTCGCGGCCGGGAACGGGCCGGCGACGCGGAAGCTGTCCGGCGTGTACGCCGCCGTTTGCAGCGTTTGCAGGTACGTCACCAGGTCGACGAGCTCGTCCGCCGACAGCGCCGCCACCACGTCCTGCGGCATGAGCGAGGTCTTCGACTTGCGCACCTCGCCCTCGATGTCGCCCTTCGGGATGGCCGTGTCCTTGCCGTTGGCGTCGCGGAGCGTGAGCGCCTGCGGCGTGTCGCTGACGAGCAGGCCGCTCACGGTGAGCCCGGCCGTCGTCTGCACCTGGTGCTGGATGTACTGGTCGGCGATGGCCTTCGACGGGTCGAGGATCGAGTCGAACAGGTTCTCGCGACTGGCCTTCTTGCCGATCATCGACAGGTCCGGCCCGATCTGCCCGCCGACGCCGCGGACCATGTGACACTTCGCGCACTGCGCCGCGCCGGTGGCGGAGGCGTCCCACAGCGCCTTGCCGCGGGCCGCGTCGCCGCCGCGGCGGACGAGTTCGGCGATCGGCGGCAGGTTCTTCAGGTCGAGCCGGCCGGGGGCGGGGAACAGGAGCATGGCGCGGTTCCGCTCGCCCTGGAACGGGCTGTTCCGCAGCAACCGGCCGGCCTCGGCGAACAGCGGCTCGGGGAGCTGCTTAGCCGCGGCGCAGTCGAGCAGCCAGATGGTGCCCGGGCGGGTGCCGGCCAGCGCCTCGACCGCGGGCCGCTGGAGCCCGGCCGTCGAGTCGGTGACGAGCCCTTGAAGCGCCCCCAGCGCTTTCGCGCCGGTGTCGTCGGGCTTGGTGTTATTGCCGACGAGGCCGCCGAGCGCGGCCACGGCCTCGGTGCCGGTCGGCGGGCCGCCCCGGGCGATCCGGGCGAGCAGGTCCGCCGACTCGGCCGTCCGGAGCTTGCCGAGGGTGCGAACGGCCTCCGTGACGACGCCCGCGGGAGTGCCCGCGTCGACCGCCATCCGGGCGACGGCCAGCGCCCGGTCGGTCGCCCCGGCGGCGGCGATCAACTGGAGGGCGGTCGCCTTCGTCGCCGGCGCGGCGAGGAGGCCGTCGATGGCGGCGCCGAGGTCGGGGCTGGTGCGGAGGGCGCTCCACTTGGTCGGCAGGAACAGCCGCAGCTGGTCGAGTGCCCGCGCCTTTACCTCGGGGGCGGCGTCGCCCTTGAGGACCGTCAGCATGGCGGCACCGGCCTTCGGGTCGTCGCTCGCGCCGAGGATGTCGATGACGCGCGCCTTCTGCGGCGCCGTGAGCTTCGCGTCGGTCAGTAGCGCCGGGAGGCGCGGCAGCATCGACTTCGGCCGCAGCTCCCACACGAGGTCGGCGACCTTGTCGTCCCACGTCGGGAAGTGCTTGTCGAAGTCGGCGAGGATGGCGTCCCGCCGGGCCGGGTCGGTGCTGGCGGCGATGTTCAGCGCGGCGCGGTAGAAGTGGTCGGTCCCGTCGTACCCGGCCGCCAGCTTCCAGAACAGCGGCGTAGCTTTAGCGGACTCGACATCCCGCAGTGCTAGAAGCGCTTCCCGCCGAAACGGCACACTATCCTTCTCGCCCGGTGCGGACACCATCCGGTCCAGAAGCTCCGGCAGACTCGAAACCTGCTTCGTCATCACAGCAGGGACAAACCCACGACGAATCAGCCCCGGGGCAATGCGCGTGTACAGGGCGAGCCCCGCATCCCGGTTACGCGGAATGATGGCGTCGTACAGCCCGAGGTAACTCATGGCATTCAAGGGATTTCCCGCACCCTCGATTTGCTTGTCGTAGTTCTCCGCCATCATCCAGGTACACCGCGCGAGGAGATCGGTTGAAACAGTCTTCCCACGTATTAGATCCTCGATCACCCCCATGCCGCCGATAGTCTCGTACACCTTCGTTCCGTTCATAGTGCGGATTGTGGCGATTGCCGCGGTCCGTGCGGCTTGGTTCGGCGAGCCGAGCGCCGCCAGTACACCCGCCTTCGCGTCCAGCTTCACGTCCGGCACCGCGTACCCGGCGTGCCCCTTCGGGGTGATGCGGAAGACGCGGCCCATCTTCCAGTCGCCCATGCCGTGGCCGCCGACGCCGGGGTCGTACCAGTCGCACACGAACACGCTCCCGTCCGGTGCCACCCGCACACCGCTCGGCCGAAACCAACTGTCGGTGCTCGTCAGGATCACTTCCTTGTCGAGCTCGTAGCCGGCACCCTTCGGCTTGCGGAAGAACGCCCGCACCTCGCGCGGGCCGGCGTCGCAGTGGAGCAGGTGACCGCGGTACTTCTCGGGGAGGAGACCGCCTTCGTAGAAGGTAATCCCGGTCGGGCTGCCGAACCCGGTTCGCAGCGCCTTGTGGACGATGCCGGGCTGCTCCTCGTGCCAGTGCGTCTGCCCCGGGCCGCGCGGGTAGTAGCCGTAATTCCCGCCGGGCATCACGTAGCAGATGCGCGTCTGCTGGTTGCCGTCGTCGTCGTTGTCGGAGAGCCAGATCTCGCCGAACGAGTCGACGCACGCCTCGTAGTTGTTGCGGAAGTTGTGGGCGATGAGCTCGAGGTTCTTCCCGTCCTGGTCGCACCGCCACACCGTGCCGGCGCGGCAGTCGGTGTCGTTCGTCTTCCAGGTGCGGCCCTTGCCGTCCTTCGACTTCAGCCCGTCCACGCCGCTGTCGCCGACGGTGAAGTACAGCTTCCCGTCCGGGCCGACGTTCAGCCCGTGGACGCCGTGGTCGTGGTCGAACCCGCGGAACCCGCTGAGGAATTTGGTCGGCGGGCCGTCGGCCTTCAGGTCGCCGTCCTTGTCCCAGAACTCGAGGATGTCCGGCGACTGGCACACCAGTACCCGCAAGGCCTTGCCGTCGGCCTGCGGGATGACCGTGACCGAGAGCGGCCCGTAAAGATCCTGGCCCTGGTAGAACGTGACCGCCTCGTCCGCCTTGCCGTCGCTGTTCGTGTCGGTGAGCACCCGGATGCGGTCACCCTCGGGGCGGAGGATCGGGCGGTTGAAGTTCTTGCGCCGGTAGTTGACCGCCTCGACGACCCACACGCGGCCCTTGTGGTCCAAGTCAAGGTTCGTCGGGTTGATCAGCATCGGCTCGTGCGCGAACAGCGCGACCTCGGGGCCGTCGGCGGCCTTCATGGTGGCGAGGGTCTTGTCGGGCGGAACCTGCGCCGCGGCGGGTGCCGCGGCGACGAGGAGAAGGGCGGGCGTGAGCCAACGGCTCATAGGGAGGGCTCCCGGGGAGGAATGGGAGACAGTGTACCGCGGCACGTCGGGCGGGGATAGCGGCGGGTGGGGCTTAGGTCCAAGGGTCATCGGGAGGGCGTCGGCCATCCTGTGACACCGCGGGCGTGATTCCCGGGGCAACGCCCCGGGAACCACGCCCACGGTGTCACGCAGCCCCATCCCCGCCCCCGCCAACGCCTTCCGACCGCCGTGGTTCCCGAATTGAATCGCCCCTCAACTCTACCTAAACTACCCCGGTTCCGACCGGACTGGTCGGCCCTCGCCCGGGCCTTCTCCCGACCGACCGGCTGCCTAGGTTTCCCGCGGGGGTCTTCATGCCCGGTCGTCCGATTCGCACGTACACCGTCCTGCCCTGCCTCCCGGACCGCCTGAAGCCGCTACAAACCCTCGCTTACAACCTGTGGTGGTGTTGGAACGCCGACGCCGTCGCCCTGTTCCGCCGGGTCAACCCGGACCTGTTCGAGGCGCTCGACCACAGCCCCATCCGCCTCCTCGCCGCCACCGACCAGGCGCGGCTCGAAGAACTCGAGCGTGACGACGGCTTCCTCGCGCACATGGACCGCGTCGCCGCCGCGCTCGACCACTACCTCAAGGCGCCGACCTGGTTCAAGGAGGCGCACGGCAGCACCGACGGCGACCTGAAGGTCGCGTACTTCTCCGCCGAGTTCGGCATCCACGAGAGCGTGCCGGTCTACTCCGGCGGCCTCGGCGTCCTCGCCGGCGACCACCTCAAGAGCGCCAGCGACCTCGGCCTGCCGCTCGCCGGCGTGTCGCTCATGTACCGCGAGGGGTACTTCCGCCAGTACCTGAACGTGGACGGCTGGCAGCAGGAGCGCTACCCCGAGAACGACTTCTTCACCCTGCCGCTGATCCAGGACGTCGGCGCGGACGGCAACCCGCTCCTCGTGTCGGTGCCGCTGCCCGGGCGCGAGCTGAAGTTGAAGATCTGGCACATCCAGGTCGGCCGGGTGCCGCTGTACCTGCTCGACGCCAACATCCCCGAGAACCGCCCCGAGGACCGCGCGATCACCGCGCAGCTGTACGGCGGCGACCACCACACCCGCATCCAGCAGGAGATCATCCTCGGCATCGGCGGCATCCGCGCGCTGCGCGCCGTCGGCGTGGTGCCGACCGTCGTCCACATGAACGAGGGGCACGCCGCGTTCGCCGCGCTGGAGCGCGTGCGCGTGGCGATGGAGGAGCACCGGCTCGACTTCGCCGCCGCCGTCGAGGCGGTGAAGGCCGGCACCTGCTTCACCACCCACACGCCGGTCCCGGCGGGGAACGACGCCTTCCCGGTGCAGATGGTCGAGGAGTACCTGGGCGGGTACATGGCGGCGATGGGCGTGGACCGCGCCGGGCTGCTCGCGCTCGGCCGCCAGCACCCGCAGAACGAGGGCGAGCCGTTCGGCATGACGGTGCTGGCGCTGAAGCTGTCGAACACGTCCAACGGCGTGAGCAAACTGCACGGCAGCGTGTCGCGGAAGATGTGGCACGAGATCTGGCCGGGCCTGCCCGCGGGCGAGGTGCCGATTACCAGCATCACCAACGGCGTCCACACCCAGAGCTGGCTGAGCCCCGAGATCGGCCAACTGTACGACCGCTACCTCGCCGTGCAGTGGGAGGCGAAGCCGACCGACTACGCGGTGTGGAAGCGCGTGGAACAGATCCCCGACGCCGAGCTGTGGCGGACGCACGAGCGCGGCCGCGAGCGGCTGGTCGCCTTCGCCCGCCAGCGGCTCAAGGCGCAGCTGAAGCGGCGCGGGTCGCCGCCGAGCGAGGTGGACGCCGCCGACGAGGTGCTCGACCCGGACGCGCTGACCATCGGCTTCGCGCGGCGGTTCGCCACCTACAAGCGCGGCGACCTGATCTTCCGCAACGCCGAGCGGATCGCCGCACTCGTCAACAGCAAAGACCGGCCGGTCCAGTTCATCTTCAGCGGCAAGGCGCACCCGAAGGACCAGGGCGGCAAGGAACTCATCGCCCGCGTCGTCCAGATGGCGCGGAAGTCGGACCTGCGGCGGCGCGTCGTGTTCCTCGAAGACTACGACATGAACGTCGCCCGCTACCTGGTGCAGGGCGTGGACGTGTGGCTGAACAACCCGCGCCGCCCGCTGGAGGCGTCGGGCACGAGCGGGATGAAGGTGCCGGTGAACGGCGGGCTGAACCTGTCGATCCTCGACGGGTGGTGGGTGGAGGGGTACGACGGCGACAACGGCTGGGCGATCGGCGCCGGCGAGGAGTACACCGACCTCGCCTACCAGGACGACGTGGAGAGCCGGGCGCTGTACGACCTGATCGAGCAGGACATCGTGTCGCTGTTCTACCAGCGCGGGGCGGACGGCCTGCCGCGCGGGTGGATCCGGCGGATGAAGCGGTCGATCATGACGTGCGTGCCGGTGTTCAACACGAACCGGATGGTGGAGGAGTACGCCGAGCGCTGCTACCTGCCGAGCCACCGCCGCTACGGCAAGCTCGGCACCGACCACCTGACCGCGGCGAAGGGGCTGGCGGGCTGGCGGAAGCGCGTCGGCGGCGCCTGGGGTCAGGTGAAGGTGGAGGGCGTGGAGGCGCCGGCGGGCGCGACGCACCGCGTCGGCGGGGCGTTCCCGGTGAAGGTGCGGGTGAACCTCGGGTCGTTCACCCCGGACGACGTGGAGGTGCAGCTCTGCTACGGCGTGCTGGACGCCCTCGGCGAGATCGCCGACCCGCGGGCGATGGCGCTCCTGCCGGACGGCCCGTTCTCGAAGAACGGGAGCGGGTCGGGGCAGGTGTCGTTCGCCGGGAAGGTGCCGTGCCACGCGAGCGGGCAGTTCGGGTTCAGCGTCCGGGTGCTGCCCAAGCACCCCGACCTGCCGCACCTGTTCGAGCCCGGCCTGGTGACGTGGGGGTAAGGGTTCGATGTTTTGTAGGTCGGGTCGAGTCTTCGAGACCCGACGGCGGCGCGGGCACCTGTTAGGGTCGGCGGGGGGCCTCGAACCCGCGTGGGTTAACGTTGTTGGTTCTCATTCTTCGACTTTTTGCGCCGCCGCGTCGGGTCTCGAAGACTCGACCCGACCTACGAAAGACGGCTCAATCCCACTCGGCGCCGGCCACTTCTTCGGCTTGTACGAAACCGGTGCCCCACGTCGGTTCGTACCACCCGCGCTCGACGAACTTCTGGAGCGACGACCACGGGTAAGCGCCCGGCGAGTCCGCCAGCCCGTGCTGGACCGGGTTGTAGTGGACGTAGGCGAGGCAGCGGTCGAAGTCGTCCTCATCGCGGACCGTGTGCTCCCAGAACCGCGGTTGCCACACCCCGCGCTCCTGGTGCCGCGCCCGGTCGTCGCTCACCTTCAATTCGGTCCCGCCCCCGGCAAGATACGCCCGTGTGAACCGTTCCTTGATCCGCCGCCAGCGGTGGGAGTAGTCCGAATCCCCGTCGGGCAGCGTCCAAACCGCGTGCAGGTGATCGGGCAGCAGGACGATTGCCACCAGCTCGAACGGCGCCTGTTTCCGCTGTCCGGCCAGCGCCTCGCGCAGGCATCGCCGGGCGAGCGGGGTGGTGAGAATGGGGCGTCGGCGGTGCGAGACGAGCGTGAAGAAGTAGGTGCCGCCCGGGACGTAGTTGCGGCGGAAGTTGGGCACGGGAACGTCTCCCGTAGGTCGGGTCGAGTCTTCGAGACCCGACGCGGCGGCGCAAAAGTCGAAGAACGAGAACCAACAACGCCAACCCACGCGGGGTTGAGGTTCCTGCCGACCCTAACAGCTGCCCGCGCCGCCGTCGGGTCTCGAAGACTCGACCCGACCTACGAAACATAGCGGCGCAAGAGGCGACCGACGAGAACCAGCAACCCCAGCGCGCATGGGCTCGAGGGTTCCCGCCGACCCCAACAGGCTCCTGTGCCGCCGCGTCGGGTCTCGAAGACTCGACCCGACCTACGAAAGACCCGCCCTCCTACCGCCGTACCGTCACCAGGATCGGCTCGGTGGCGTAGCCGGTCTTCACCACGAAGTTGATCGGCACATAAGCCTGCACGCACACCGGTACGTCTTCACACGCCGCCGCGTCCGGCGCCGCCCGCAGGACGATGTGCCCGACGTTCCCCGAGCCCAGCAGCGTCTTGCTCTTGGCGGTCACGACGGTCACGCCCGGCGGCAGCGGGTTGCCGTGGACGCCGCCGAGGTGCTGCAGCAGCACGTCCAGCGTCACCGTCTTGTCGTACCCGGGGGCGCGGACCACCTCCACGTCGATCTTCGCCTCCTCGCCCGGCTTCAGCGTCACCCGCGTCGTCTTCGCCTTCACGTCGAGCAGGTCGAGCGGGCGGCACACGGCCACCGCCGGCATCCCCACGTCGAACCGGCCGCGGCCGCCGCCGGGGAGGTAGATCTCCTCGACGGGCGTCGCCGTCCGCACCAGCCCGTCGGCGGTGCCGACCACCGTGACGGCCGCGGCGTCGAGCTTCGCGTCCTTCTCCGCGGCGAGCACGACGCAGCCCTGCGTCATCGCCGACGGGATGATCAGCGGGCTCGCCGTCACGCCCGCCGGGAGCGCCTTCACCTCGACGGTCACCGCACCGGCAAAGCCGTTGGTGCGCGCCACCTGCACGTGCCACGCGGTCCGGCTGCCGGCGCCGACCGACGCCTTCGACGGGTCGCACTTGATGGTGAAGTCGGGCCGGGCGTGGTCGAGGTCGAGGTAGTAGACGTGCCCGTCGGTGCCGCGGTTGTTCAGGTCGCGGACCCGCGCCACGAAGTCGCCGGTGGCCGGCGGGGTGAAGATCAGGCCCGGGTCTTTGCCGTTCAGGTCGTCGTTCGTCGCCAGGACTTTCCCGTCGGGCGTCATCACGTCGAGCACGCCGTCGAGCCGGCTGCGGAGGACGGTGCCGAAGCGGCGGGCGAACACCTCGAGGCGTACCACCTTCCCCTTTTCGGCGGCGAAGACGTAGTGGTCGAGGTCGCCGCGGGTACCGATCCGGCCACTCGCGCCGCCGGGGAGCGAGACCCGCGTGGCGTGCTTCGGGTCGTCGTTCGGCTCGGCCTCGACGACCAGCGGCCGCGGCGTCACCACGAGCGGGGCGGGGTTCGTGGGACCGGTCGGGCCGGCAAGTGTCGCCAGCCGTAGGCCGGGTTCGGACGGGGCGGTCAGCGGCCAGTTCGCCCGGAGGAGCCGGGCGGTGCCGACGGGCTGCACCTCCACCGTCTTGCCCGGGTTCGCCGCGAGCGGGAACAGGTGCTGGACGTAGGGCTGGTCGGTGACGGTGAGGGCGTAGGCCCAGCGGGCGTCGCCGTCGTACTTGGCGTCGCGCACCGAGACGCGGTACTCGCCGTCACGCGGCGCCTTGAACTCCAGCACCGGGTCGGCGAAGTACCCGTCGTCGTTGGCGGCGAGCTCCTTGCCGTCGAGGTCGGTGACGGTGACGAGCGGGTCGGCGTGCTTCTGGAGGTCGTGGATCTTGTCCTGGATGCGGGCGCAGTGGACCTCGAACGTGAGCACCTGCCCGGCCTTCGCCGCGAACCGGTAGTAGTCCACGTTCTCCGCCGCCTCGGTGCGCCCGCACACGACGCTCGGCACCGGCACCGGCTGCGCCTTCTCGGGCGTGCCGATGCCGGGCGATTCCGTCACCACCGGCGCGTCCACGACGACGAGCTGACCGAGCGACGAGACGCCGTGCGGGCAGGCGACGCGGAACTCACGAACCCCGGGGGCGGCGTCGGGCGCGACCGTGACCTTCAGCTTGACGTTCGGCACGAGCGGCACCGCCGCCTTCGGGTCGGCGGGCTTGGCGTCCTTCGCCGCGACCACCTCCGCCGCCACGCCGGTGCCGTCGAAGAGGACCTTGTACGCGCCGTGGAGCGAACTCGCCTGCGCGAAGACGGTGACCTCGCTCGTCGTACCGCGCTGCACCGCCGTCGGGCTGGCGTAGGTGACCATCGGGAAGGACGTTTGTGCGAGCGAAACGGCGGGGAGGAGCGCGAACGCGACGAGGGCGGCGAGGGGCTTCATGGCGGGCTCCCGTGCGGGAAGGGGGATAGGCAAACAGCCGGCGTGAGCCGGCCGGTGGGGTCGCGTAAACGGGCTGCCGTCGTAGGCCGCCCGGGGCTATCGGATTTCAGGCCGTCGGCCTGAAAACCAACCACTCCTCTTCACCCCGAAGGGGTGACAGCCCTCAGCCCAGGGCAAGGGCCGAAGGCCCGCCGCCCTGGGCTCGGGGAAGCCGGGTATCGCAGTCTGAAGGGCTGCGAGCCGGCTCGCAGCCCTTCAGACTGCACGGCTCTCCGGCCGGTAACCCAGGGCGTTGCCCTGGGCTGAGGGCTGTCACCCCTTCGGGGTGAAGACTATCGATACTGCTCGTCACCCCGAAGGGGTGGGATTCCCCCGCCTGGGGCAACGCCCGGGCGGCGTGGGCGTGGCTACTTCTTCTCGGCGTAGTCCTTCAGCTCCATCGTGGTGGTGGTCCCCTGGATCGTGTACTCGACCTTCACGATCCCCTTGCCCGGGGCGAACCACTGCTTGATGACGGTCTTCGTCTGCGCGATCTCGAAGTCCGCGCCCTCGACCAACACGGCCTCGACGTCGCTGCCGGCGATCTTCACCTTGGCCTTGTCGTCGGTGACCTTGAACTTGCCCTTGATTCCCTCGGTGCCGACCTTCGAGTCGACGTCCCAGGTCGTGTCCTTCTTGGCGGGCAGCGCGAGGATCTTCACGGCCGGCTCGATCTTCTTGTCGCCGACCTTTGCCCGGTACACGCCGCCGGAGTTCACGTAGTACACCTCGGACTGCTTCACCTGCCCGCCGACGGCGGTGTCGAACTTGAAGCCCTCCTGGTCGCCGACCTTCTCCGTGCCGGACACGGTGACGGTCACGTCCTGGTCGTTGATCTTGTACGTCCACTTGCTCCCGACCTTGGTCGGGAACAGGTCGGTGGTCGTCGGGCCTTGCCCGAGCGCCGACCCGACGACCACCACCGCCACCGCCGCCACCGCCGCCAACCGCAGCAACCGGAGCATCCGCGTGACTCCTTGAGAACCCGATGGGGACTCGGGGCGACGCCCCGGGGAACCGGGACAGTATAGCGGCCGGGGCGGGCAGATCATCCGTCGGAGCCCGGAGCGTGAGCGACGGGGTCGCTGTCCCGAATATTGTCGCGCCACAATGACGGGCTTACCTACTGATCCGCGGGCTGCCGGGGTCGTGTTAGGCCGGGGCGCAAGCCCCGGTGGATTCGATGTGCGCCCCAACCCTCCGGGGCTTGCGCCCCGGCCTAACACGGCAACCCGGCAGCCCGCGGATCAGGATCAGCAACCCCGTCGCTCACGCCCCGGGCTCCGAAAGAACTGATGCAGTCGCTGGGCACAGGGCTGACGAACCCGCCGACGCCCGGCCGCCCGTCGAGCGGGTAGTGGGACGTGCCACACGCGGGGCACACTCGGTGCATCCGCGTCGGGCGGACCGCCCCGGCGGCGGTCCGGACCGACCGCGGGGCGCGCCCCTTGTTCCGCGAGCGCCGGCCGCACGCGGGGCAGACGCGGGTCGCCACCCCCGTTTTTCGGCCGCCGGGGACTGGGCCTGGAGGGCGGCCTCGACGGCCGTGCGGGTCAGCCCCCGGCCCGCGGGCACCGCCGTGGCCTCGACGGCGGCGAGGACCGGCCCGTCGGGTGTGCCATCGGCGGCCTTCTGGAGCCGGCGGGCCAACAGCAGGGTCTCCAGCGGCGTCTGCGTCTGGAACGTGCGGCGGGGCACCGGCGGAGTCCTCCCGGGTGTGGCCCGGAACTACTCCCGACGACCCCTAACCGCCAGAACCAATTACCGCACCCGCCGTCAGCGGTCCGGATCGCGGATGCCGAGGCGGTCGAGCTGCGCGGCGAGTGTCTGGTAGTTGCGGTAGCCGAGCAACTCTGCCGCCCGCCGCTGCACCCCGCCCGCCTCGTCGAGCGCGCGGCGGAGGTAGTGGCGCTGGATGCCCTCCAGGTGCCGCCCCAGCGAGAACCCGCCGCCGAGCGGCAGGCCGAGCTGGTCGACCACGCCCGCGCCCGGCACCTCGGCGACGGCGTCGGCCACGTCGCGGCGGTCGATCGCCTCGCCGTCGGTCATCACGGCCGCCTGAACGAGCGTGTTGTAGAGCTGGCGGATGTTCCCGGGCCACGGCTGCCCGCGCACGAACGCCACCGCCGCCGCCGACAGCTGTTTGGGGCGGAACCCGGGCTCCTGTTGCGAGAAGTCGCGGTTGATGCGGTCGAGGAGCCGCTGCGCGACCGCCGGCACGTCCTCGCGGCGGTCGCGCAGCGGCGGCAGCTTGAGGGTGATGACCGCGAGGCGGTAGTACAGGTCTTCGCGGAACTGGTTCCGCGCCACCGCCGCGAGCAGGTCGCGGTTCGTGGCCGCGACGACGCGCACGTCGGCGGTCCGCGCGCGGGCGTCGCCGACGCGGCGGAACACGCGCCGGCACGGGCCGTCGGCGGGCGGCTCCAGCACGCGGAGTAACTTCGCCTGCATCCCGGGGTCGCACTCGCCCACCTCGTCGAGGAACAGCGTACCGCCGTGGGCCGCGGCGAACGCCCCGTCGCGGTCGCGGTCGGCGCCGGTGAACGCGCCCTTCCGGTGCCCGAACAGCTCGCTCTCCAGCAGTTCCGTCGGGAATGCCGCGCAGTTGACCGCCACGAACGGCCCGCCGCGGCGCGGGCTGGTGTCGTGGATCGCCCGCGCGAACAATTCCTTCCCGGTGCCGCTCTCGCCCAGGACGAGCACCGACACGTCGCGCCCCGCGGCCCGCCGCGCCCGGCCGACCGCGACGCGGATGCCGCGGCTGTCGCCGGCCACGTCCTCGAACCCGCGCACGTCCTGCGGCCCCTCGGCGGCGAGTCGCTGGAGCCGGGCGTCGGCGTCGCGCAGCACCTGCGGTACGTAGTCGACCACGAGGTCGAACGGCACCGTCGTGACCCACGCCCGGCCGTCGTGCGTCTGGTAGAAGGTCGCCGGCTGGTACTTGCTCTTGCCCAGGAGCACCCACACGGCCGTCATTGTCGGCGTGCCGGGGCTGAGGTGGACGCAGAGTTCCACGCCAGCGGCGCGCGGCAGCGCGACGACCTTCGCCAGCTCGGCGTCCACGAGGCGGAACACGTCCTCGTAGTCCGTCGGGTTGGGCACCTTCAGGTGGTGCAGCGTCGGGTTCCCGCCGACCCAGCGGGCGTAGAGCCGGTTCCGCGGCCCGGTGTGGCTGGTGAAGAGGTGGACGGCGTCGAAGCGCTCGCGGTCGAGGAGCGTCTTGAGCGGCCCGGCCTGCCCGGCGAGCGGCGTCGGCGGGTTGAGCCCGCGCAGCACCTCGGCCTGCTCGCCCGCCGGCAGTGTCGCCGCCAGCGCGCGGAAGTCGGCGTACCCGATCCACGAGACGAGCACCCGACGGACTGGCATGGTGGTACCAACGGATTTGACGGGCTGACAAACCCCGTTGTACCAGCTGGGTCGCGCGGCACCTACGGACGGCGAGCGGCGGAGAAAATCAGAGCGGGCGGAAGTGCCTTCTTCGCAAACGATTCCTGACAGCACGTGGCAATCCGTTGCGCCAATCCGCGGCGTTGGCATCGGGCGTGCGTTAGGAGTGGCACCTTCTCCAATCCCTTGTTCGACCGGCCCGGGTGCCGGCGAGCCGCAGGCGAAGGTTACCGCCGATCCGCCTCACTGGCGGGGTGCATTGATGTCGCCGGCGAAAGCCGGCTCTGCGGGCTCATCCCCCGCAACCGTGCGCGGCGGGGTGGGGCGACACGCTCCCACCCCGCCGCCCTCACGTCGTCCCACCGAGGACCGCCCGTGTCCGTGAACTACGCCCGCCACTTCTCGACCCGCACCACCCCCCAGTCCGAACCGATCCCCGGGAGCCGGCAGGTGCCGAACAGCACCGGCGGGTTCGCGTTCGCGGTAGACGACTGGGCGCGGCTCGACCGCTTCCTGATCCTCGGCGCCGAGGGCGGGAGCTATTACGCCGGCGAGCGCGAGCTGACCGTGAAGAACGCCGAGGGCGTGCGCCGCTGCGTCGAGGCCGACGGGCCGCGCGCCGTGGCCCGGATCGCGGAGATCAGCGCGTCCGGCCGCGCGCCGAAGAACGACCCGGCCGTGTTCGCGCTGGCGCTGGCCACCGGGATGGGCCGGCAGGACACGCGCGCCGCGGCGCTGGCGGCGCTGCCGCGGGTGTGCCGCACCGGCACGCACCTGTTCCGGTTCGTCGAGGCGGTCGAGAAGTTCCGCGGCTGGGGCCGGGCGCTGCGGCGTGGCGTCGGCGCGTGGTACGCCGACCGCGACCCGCGCGACCTCGCGTACCAGCTCGGCAAGTACCAGAGCCGCGGCGGGTGGTCGCACCGCGACCTGCTCCGCCTCTGCCACGCCCCCGTCGACGGCCCGGCGGTCGCCGCCGTGCGCTGGGCGGTCGGCAAGCCCGACCCGCTCCCACCCGACGCCGCAGACCCGACCTCGCCGCTCGCCCCGCTGGCGGCGTTCGAGGCCGCGAAGCGCGCCACCAACGTGGCCGAGGTGGTGCGCGTGATCCGCGAGTACAAGCTGGTGCGCGAGTGCGTGCCGACGCGCTGGCTGGCCGAGCCGGCGGTGTGGGCGGCGCTGCTCGAAGACATGCCGCTCGCCGCGCTGGTGCGGAACCTGGCGACGATGACCCGCATCGGCCTGCTGACGCCGGCGAGCGACGCGACGTACACGGCCCTCGGCGCGCTCGCCGACGCCGACCGCCTGCGCCGGTCGCGCCTCCACCCGGTCGCGTTGCTCGCCGCACTGCGGACCTACGCCGCCGGCGTCAGCCCGCGCCGGGCGGGGCCGCTTCGTGTGCCGCCATTCTTCAGCCCGCGAACCACGCCCGCCGACCGGCCCCACACCTGGTCGCCGGTCCCGCGCATCGTCGACGCGCTCGATGCCGCCTTCCACGACGCCTTCGCGCACGTCGAGCCGACGGGGAAGCGCTGGCTGCTGGCGCTCGACGTGTCGGGGAGCATGGGGTACGGCACGATCGCCGGCGTCCCGAACCTGACGCCGCGCGACGGGGCGGCGGCGATGGCGCTCGTCACGGCCGCGACCGAGCCGCACCACTCCGTCATCGGCTTCACCGGGCGCGGGGCGAAGTTCGGCGTCGAGCCGCTCCCGATCAGCCCGCGGCAGCGGCTCGACGACGCAGTGCGCGTGGTGAGCAGCCTGCCGATGGGGCCGACCGACTGCGCCCTACCGATGCTGTACGCGCTGGAGCGCGGCCTCCAGGTGGACGTGTTCGTCGTCTACACCGACAGCGAGACGTGGCACGGCGACGTTCACCCCGTCCAGGCGCTGCGGCAGTACCGCGAGGGCACGGGCATCGCCGCGAAACTGGTGGTAGTCGGGATGGTGTCGAACGAGTTCAGCATCGCCGACCCGGCCGACGCCGGGATGCTCGACGTGGTCGGGTTCGACACGGCGGTGCCGCACCTGCTGGCCGACTTCGCCACGACCTGACGCCTGGTCGGACGGCGGGCGGGAATTCTGTTGGCGGCCGGCGGCCCCGCCGCTAACATCTTGAATTAAGGGCTAGTGTCATTGTCATTCTCCCGCCTGCTTCCGGCACGACGGTCCGGTGCCGGTCACGTTCTGCCCACGAGGTCCACCATGAAGGCGCGCCGCCCGGCGTTCACCTTGATCGAGCTGCTGGTGGTGATCGCGATCATCGCCATCCTGATCGGCCTGCTCCTCCCCGCCGTCCAGAAGGTCCGCGAGGCGGCGGCGCGGATGAAGTGCCAGAACCACCTCAAGCAGCTCGGCCTCGCCGCCCACAACTACGAGTCGGCGATGGGCTACTTGCCGCCGGCGTACCGGGCGCAGCAGATCGGCGGGGCGCCGCAGTACTACGACCTGTGGGGCACCCTCGCCCTCATGACCCCGTACCTCGAGCAGACCGCCGTCTACAACGCCATCGACCTGTCGCAGACGATGTACCAGCTCGTCTCGCCGTACTACATCAACTCGCAGGTCGCGGTGTCCACGACCGTGCCGATCTTCCTGTGCCCGAGCGACAAGGGGCAGCCGGTCGCGGTCGGCGCCTACGTCCCGCCCGGGGTCGCGCTCGGGCCGACCAACTACGCCTTCTGCCTCGGCACCGGCACCACCAAGGGGCGCACCGGGTGGGCCGGCTCCCCCTACGACGCCGACGGCGTCTTCTTCGCCCAGTCGAAGGTCCGCATCACCGACGTGACCGACGGGTCGAGCAACACCATCGGCGCGTCCGAGCGCACCCTCGGCGACGGCGCTGAGAACGGCACGCTCGGGTCGAAGGCGGAGTTGAAGACGGACACGATGTACGTCAACCCGGCGGCCGAGACGAACGACTCCAACTGTTCCGGCACGCTGACGATCAACAAGGCCCAGCGGCGCGGGTACACGTGGGTGGCCGGGGAGCCGCGCTGCACCAGCTACAACCACTACTACCGCCCGAACGACCCGGTGAACCCGGACTGCGTGGCGAACTTCACCGGCACCGACGCGCAGACCCGCAGCACCGGCCACGGCCTCAGCACCGCCCGCAGCCGCCACACCGGCGGGGTGAACGTGTGGCTGTGCGACGGCAGCGTCCGGTTCGTCCGCGACTCGATCGACTTCACCACTTGGCGGAACCTCGCCACCCGCGCCGGCGGGGAGGTGCCCGGTGACTACTGACGCCCCCGCCCCGCCCGGCGTGCTGTCGGCGGAGCAGGTCGCGTTCTACCGGGCGGAAGGCTACGTCGTCCTGCGGAACCTGTTCGAGCCCGCCGAGATCGCCGCGCTCGCCGCCGACGCCGACCGGGTGCTGCGCGAGCACGCCGACGCCGTCCACCCGGACAATCTGCGGGTGCGGTTCAAGCCGCACCGCGCGACCGGCGAGCCGGTGTTCGAGGTGCTCGACCCGATCGCCGACCTGTCGCCGGTCGCGCGGCGGGTCACGCGCGACCGGCGCATCCTCGACGCGCTCCACGACCTGTACGGCGAGCCGGCCGAGCTGTTCAAGGAGAAGCTGATCTACAAGCCGCCGGGCGCCACCGGGGCGACGCTCCACCAGGACTGGATCGCCTGGCCCGGGTTCCCGGAGACGTTCCTGACGGTGCTGGTCGCGCTCGACCCGTTCACCGCCGACAGCGGCGCGACCGAGGTGTTCCCGCGCTGCCACCTGAACGGCTACCTGTCGGCGAAGGACGGGGCGCACCACTACATCGAGCTCACCAACCTGCCGACCGAGCCGGTGCCGCTCTTGCTCGACCCGGGCGACGTGGCGGTGTTCGCGTGCTTCACCCCGCACCGCTCGGCGCCGAACACGTCGGCGCTGTCCCGGCGCGGGTACTTCATCAGTTACAACGCCCGGTCCGACGGCGGGCAGCAGTACGACAAGCACTACCGCGAGTTCCACGCCTGGCTGCGGGCGAAGGCGCCCGTCGAGAAGCAACCCGCGCTGTTCTTCCGGTGACCCACATGGCGACGGCGACGCTCCACCCTACCCCGGCGGCGGCCGCCCCGTCGTGGATGCGCCGGCAGGCCGAGTACGGCTGGCTGACGATCCTGGTCGGCGCCGCGGCGATGGCCGCGACGTACCCGGGGCGGACGCACGGCCTCGGCATGGTGACCGAGCCGCTGTTGCGCGACCTGAACCTCGCCGACCCGGATGGCCGCGTCTTCTACGCCTCGCTGAACCTGTGGGGCACGCTCCTCGGGGCGCTGTTCTGCCTCCCGGTCGGGTGGCTGCTCGACCGCTACGGCCCGCGCCGGGTGCTGGCCGGGAACCTGATCCTGCTCGGCGCCGCGGTGTGGTGGATGAGCGGCATCGGCTCGTGGCCGGCGCTGCTGGTCGGGCTCGTGCTGACGCGCGGGCTCGGCCAGAGCGCGCTGTCGGTGGTGAGCATTACGGTCGTGGCGAAGGCGTTCCCGGCGGCGCGGCTCGGGCTGGCGATGGCGTGGTACTCGGTCCTGTCCGCCCCGTTCCACCTGCTCCTCATCCGCGGCGTCGGCTGGGCGCTCGGCCCCGGCGGGTTCGACTGGCGGGCGGTGTGGGCAGGGGTCGGCGTCGCGCTCGTCGGTCTGTCGGCGATGGCGGTGCTGTTGAGCCGCCCGCCCGCCGCGCGGCCGGACGAGCCGGCGCGGGAGCCGGAGGACGGCGCGACGCTGGGGCAGGCGCTGGCGACGCCGGCGTTCTGGGCGTTCTCCCTCACCATCTCGCTGTGGGGGATGATCTACGCCGGCGTGGCGCTGTTCAACGAGGACATCTTCCGCGAGCGCGGGTTCTCGCGCGAGCTGTACTTCGACGTGCTCTCGGTGGTGACCGTCGTCGCGCTCGTCAGCAAGCTGGCGTTCGGCTGGCTGACGCGGTACGTCCCGCTCCCGAAGCTGCTCGGCGTGTGCTTGCTCGTCACGGCGCTGTCGCTGGCCGGGCTGCCGCGGGCGACCGAGGCGTGGCACGTCTACCTGTACGGGGTGGCGATGGGCGTCGCGTCCGGCGCCGTGGCGCTCTTGTTCTTCGCCACCTGGGGGAAGCTGTACGGCCGCCGCGAGCTCGGCCGCATCCAGGGCGTGGCGCAGATGCTTACCGTGCTGGCGTCGGCCGCCGGGCCGCTCCTGTTCGCCCTCGGCCGGCGGTGGGCGGGTGGCTACGCCGACGTATTCTTCACCCTGGCCGGGGCTGTGATCGTCATGGCCGTCGCCGTGTGGTTCGTCCCCGTGCCCGCCTACGCCCCCACCCCCGAGGAGGACGGCCGTTGAGTCTCTCACTCCCGACCGCCGAGGTCGTCCGCTTCCACCTGTCGCTGAACGTCTCCGACCTGGGGCGGTCGGTGGCGTTCTACCGCATGCTGTTCGGCATGGAGCCGGCGAAGCAGCGGGCCGACTACGCCAAGTTCGAGCCCGACGAGCCGCCGCTGGTGCTGTCGCTGGAGCCGAACCGCAAGCCCGGCCCCGGCACGCTCAACCACCTCGGCATCCGCGTGCCCGGCGTGCCGGCCCTGCTCGCGGCGAAGGCCCGGCTGGAGCGCGCGGGGCTGGCGTGCAAGTGGGAAGAGGGCGTGGAGTGCTGCTACGCCAAGCAGTCGAAGTTCTGGCTGACCGACCCGGACGGGACGCTGTGGGAGATGTACGTCCTCGAAGAGGACATCGACCACCGCGGCATGGGACAGGTGCGCGAGGAGCCGAAGGCGGACGAGGGGGCGGTGTGGGAGCACCGCCTCGGCGACGCGCTGCCGGCGCGCATCCCGGCCGCCGACGGCTCGCTCGACGAGGTGCGGCTGCGCGGGTCGTTCAACGTGCCGGTGGCGGCGGCCGAGCGGGCACGGGTGCTGACCGACGCCCGGCGGGCGCTGAAGCCGGCGGGGCGGTTCGTGCTCCGGGCGCTGACCGGCGAGCGCGAGGTGGCGGCACCGACGCTGCCCGGGTCGGGGGCGAAGGTCGAGTTCGTGCCGACGAAGGACGACCTCGTCGGGCTGGTCGAGGCGGCCGGGTTCTGCGGGGTGACGCTGACGAAGTACGGCGACCCGCCGTGCTTCGTGAAGGACGGGAACGCGATGCGCGAGACGCACATCGAGGCCCGGAAGGCGCCCGCCGGCTGACGGCTCACGCCGCGCCGGTCAGCAGCTCGGCGATCGGGGTGCCGGTGCCGGCGGGGCGGGTGAAGCCGTCGGGGCTGAGGCGCGTCGCCGGGTCGATGCCGAGCGCGGCGTACAGCGTCGCGGTGAAGTCCTCCAGCGACACCGGGGCGTCTTTCACGTAGACGGCCTGGGCGTCACTCGCGCCGTACACCACGCCGCCCCGGATTCCGCCGCCGGCCAACATCGCCGAGTAGCAACGCGGCCAGTGGTCGCGGCCCGGCACCCTCGTACCGCCCGGCGTCACCCGCGGCGTCCGCCCGAACTCGCCGACCAGCACCACCAGCGTGTCGTCGAGGAGCCCGCGGGCCTCCAGGTCTTCGAGCAGCGCCGACACGGCCGCGTCGCACCGCGGCAGCGCGAAGCCGAGGCCGTTCCACCCGTCGTCGAAGATGCCGACGCCGGCGTTCCCGTGCATGTCCCACGTCTCGACGCTCAGGAACTTCTCGCCCGGCTTCAGCCCGCACCACGCCACCACGCCGACCAGCCGCGTCCCCGCCTCGACGAGTCGGCGAGCGAGGAGCAGGTTCTGCCCGAGCGGGTTGCGGCCGTAGCGGTCGCGGAGTTGTGCCGGCTCGCGGTCGAGGTCGAACGCCGCCCGCACCCCCGGCCCGGTGAGCACGTCGAACGCCCGCCGCTGCTCCGGACGGAGCGGGTTGTCGCGGTCGAGTCGGTCGAGCAGTTCGCGGCGCGAGGCGAGGCGACTGCCGGTCAGGCTGGCGTCGGCGTCGAACGCGGTGACACGGTAGTCGGGGGTGGCGAGGTTGTCGTCGTGGCTGACGCCGACGAGCACCGGCGCGACCGACGCGCCGAGGAACCCGCCGGTGAGGTACGCCGGGTCGGGCGGCGCCGCCCCGCCGCCGAACTTCTGGAGCCACACGTAGGGCGGCACCGCCGCGGCGGTCGGGCGGAGCTTCGCCACCACCGACCCGAACGCCGGCGCGTCGGCCGCCGGCGCCGCCGTGCCGGCGAGGAGCATCTTGTTCGCCCGGTCGTGGACCGGCTCGCCGTGCGTCATACTGCGGATCACGGCGTACCTGTCGGCGAGCGCCGCGAGGCGCGGCATGAGCTCGCCGACGCGAAACCCCGGGACCGCGGTGGCGATCGGGCGGTACGGCCCGCGGACTTCGGCGGGCGCGGTGGGCTTCGGATCCCACGAGTCGAGCTGGCTGAGCCCGCCGTATTGGTAGATGAAGACGCATGACTTCGGCCGGCGCGTCGGGCTGCCGGCGGCCGGGAGGTGGGAGAGCGACAGGCCGAGCGACGCGACGGCGCCGGCGTGGATCAGCTCGCGGCGCGACGGGCGGAACGGGTTCACGGCGGCGCCCCGGCGGGCCGGCGGGTGGATGCCCTCAGTGTACCGCGGCGCGGCACGATTCGCCTTTGGAATGTCCGTGCTTCTGGTGACTAGCGCGAGTCGTTCGGGGCGAAGATGGGTTATCGCCCCCGTCCCGGTCGCGGGCTACCGCCCGTGGTACTCGGGCGTGCGCGTGCGCCCCTCGGCGAGCAGGTCGCGGTAGAGGCGGTCGAACACGTAGGCGCCGAGCTCCAGTCCCTGCTCGACGAAGTAGCGCCGGCTGCCGTCGGCCCAGCCGGGCTCGACCACGGCGAAGAACTCCTCGGCGTGGCGCTCGTCGATCTCGGCGTGCAGCTTGTAGTGGACCAGGTCGTCCGGCTTCACCCAGCCGCGGTCCACGACCGCCCGGCCGATCACCGCCGAGATGCCGGCGAACGCCTGCTCGATCACCCCCATGCACGCCACCCCGACCTCCAGGTCGTCGAGCACGCACGCCGCCGTCAGCACGCTGTTGAACGCCCGCACCGACGGCCAGATGATCAGCGCGTCGAGCGTCGCCGGGTCGGCGCCGATGCTGCGGAGGAACGCCTGGAAGGTGGTGTGGTGGAACCGGGCCACGTCGAACTCGCCGTGCTCCTCGACGACGTTGTGGAGGATGTCGAGCCGCTGCCGCGGGTCGGGGATGCGGCCGACGAGCGCCGACATCGGCCGCGGGAAGAACGTGACCGCGAAGAAGAACTGCTCCTGCGTGCGGCGGAACACGTCGGCCGGCATCGACCCGTCGCGCAGCGCCGTGAGGTACGGGTTGTCCATGATGCCGATGCGGTCGAGGACCGCGTTCGCCCGCGCCGTCACGCCCGGCGCTCGCGCCGTCGCCAGCCCTGTGTCGCTCATCGTCACACCTCCGCGGTATTCACGACCCACGCCGCCCCGCATTCCACCCCGGCGCCGAACACCGTCGCCGGCGCGACCACCGCCCCCGGCACGGCCGCGAACGGCGCCGCGTCGGCGGCCGGTACGGCGACGAACAGCGCTGGGAAGCCGTGCGCGGCGGCCCGCGCCCGCGCCGCCGCCAGCAGCGCGAGCCCGGCGGCGGGGGTCGCGTAGGCGAAACCGGACAGGTGGGCGCTCACCATCTCGCCGCCGTCGTCGGAAATCAGCCGTTTCGCCCGCCGCGTGTCTTCGAGCCGGCCGCATGCCGACCCGTCCGCCAGCGCCAGCCACGCCGGCCCCATCTCCGAGCGCTCGCGCGGGTCGCCGCCGGCCGCGGCGTAGCGCCCGGCCGTCAGCCTGCGGAACAGCGCCTCGCCTTCAGCGGCACCGATCTCGACCGCGTCGCCACCGTCCGCCGCGGCCGGCAAGCGCAGGATCGCCACGCTTGCGACCTCGGCGAACGCCGGCAACCCAAGGCGGCCGGTGTAGCGGTCGGGCGTGACCGGCGTGCCGCCCATCACTACGGCGAACCCGGCGTCAGCGCGGCTGGTCGCCCACGCGGTCGCGGCCTCGGCGAGTCGTACCAGTACGCGCCCGCCGCGCGCCGTCAGGGCAACCTTCATGTCGCCGAGGTACACGGTCTGCCGCACCGCGCCGTCCGGCCCCACGAGCGGCCGCAGCACTGCGGCCAGCACGCCGAGCACTTCGCCGTCGCGTTCGGCCACGAAGCACACGGCCTCGCCCATCGCCCGGTAGAAGCGCGGGTAGTCGGCGCCGTGCGAGATGCGGAACGTGCGGCCGGGGCCGAGCGGGTAAGTGAAGCCGGCCTCGAACCGCGCCAGCGCGGCGGCCAACTCCGGCGGCGGGCACGTGGTCAACGGGTGGATCGTCACCGCTTCCGCCCCAGGTGGAGGGACCGGTAGAAGAAGCTCCGGTCGCGGGCGAGCAGTTCGGACGAGGCGGTCGCGTCCCAGTCGAACTGCGGCCCGAGGCCGCGCACGTCGAGCGTCGAGTTGAGCTGGCGGATGAACACCCACCCGCCCGGCCGCAGCGCTGACGCCGCGGTCGCCAGCGTCGCCGCACCGGCGTCCGGCGTCAGCCAGTCGAGCACGTTCGACAGGTGAACAAAGTCGAACTCGCTGTCCGTATCGGCGAGCGCGGGGGCGACGAAGCGGTTGTCGATTGTCACGTCCGGGAGCCGGTCGGTCGGTGGTAACTCGAACCACGGCGCTCGCACGGCGGGGTAGCGGCCGGCGAGCATCTGCCACAGGTACGGGTTGTCGGCGGCGGGGAGTGTGGCGAGGGCGTGGCGGACGCGGCCGGCGAAGTGACGGGCGAACGGCATCACCGGGTTGTTCGTCGCTTCCACACCGAACAACCGCACGAGGTTCGACCGCGCCATCACGTCGTCGAAAGCGGCGTCGAGCCGGTCGCCGAGCGGCGTGCCTGGTGCGACCCGCCGCGCCTGCTCGACGGGGTCGGCGAGGCGCAGCACGGCGTCGAGGTCGGCCGGGTCGCCGAGCGCATTCCGTAGCGCGGCGAACAGGCGTTCGTAGCGGCCGGCGTGGTCCGGGCCGAGCGCGGCGACCACCGCCGGCGGCCCGAGCACGTCCGCGGGCATGCCGAGCGCGTGCAGTTCGCGTTCGAGCGCGGCGGCGCGGTCGGCAGGCGCGTGCCCGAGCAGCGCGAGGCGATCCGCTGGGGTCGCGCGGAGGAAGCGGAGCTTGAGGCGCGTGAGCGCGAGCTGTGCCGGGTTGGCGTCGATGAGGCGGAGGCGGCGGACACGCGGGTCGGCGGCGAGCAGCGCCGCGGTGCAGCCGCCGGACGCGATCATGGCGACTGCCGCGCCGGCCCCGACGCGCGCCACCACGTCGCGGTCGAGGAGCGGGTCTTCGCGGACCTGTGCGAATGCGACCGGCAGCGCGGTCGCGTCGCGGAGCCAGGTCGGGTCGGCGGTGGTCATGGGCGAAGACCGGTGGTGGTGCGGACCGGCGGCAGTATACGCCGCGCCGTCAGCCCGCCCATTCCCGAGCGGTCAGCGCTCGCCCGCCAGTTGGTCCAGGGCGAACGCCGCCTCGGCCGCGAGGCGCGGGTGGGCGAGCTCGTCGCGCCAGCCGACGAGCAGCGCCCGCGCGGCCGGCGTGCCCGCCCGCTCCAGCACTTCGACGGCGCGCACGCCGCGGAGCGTGTCCCCCGTCACCGGACCTTCGGTGTCCGCTTTCTCGTTCGGCGGAGCGGCCGGCGGGAACTTCGTCCGCGGCAGCACGACCGCCGCGTCGGGGTGATCCACGAGCCGTTCGACCGCGGCGCGGGCGGTCCGCAGGTCGGGCGCGGCGAGGTCGGCCCACGCCGCGTCGCCGTCCGGGGCCGCGGCGGCGCGGGCGGTGTGCGGGACCGCCCACTCGATCACCGAGCCGTCGACGTGCCCGGTCACGAAGGTGCGCCCGGCCGGCGCGAACCCGATCGGCTGCGACTGGCGGTAGTCGTAGCCGGTCGTCAGGTCGCGCCGCGGCAGGCGGACACTCGCGCCGCCGAGCAGGTCACGGACGGTGATGCCCTGGATGCCGCCGTCCACCAGCGTGCGCCCGCCGGGCGACACCGCCGCGTCGTGGTACGAGTGGACCGGCACCGCCGGGAGCGCCTTCCCCGATGCCAGCTCCCACACCGCAACGAGGCGCGTGCCGGGCGGCGTGCCGGTCTGCCAGTCGAGCGTGCCGGCGAGGAAGCGGCCGTCCGGCGAGAACCACACGCGCTCGAACCGCATCGGGTCGGTCGCCAGCCGGGCCGCCTTCCCGCCGACGCCCGGTGCCTCCGGCGCGAGCAGTTCGCGCCCGGTCGCCGACGAGTAGACACGACCGCCGAGCACGACCCAGCGGCCGCACGGCGAGACCGGGTGCGCCGGCACGGCCTTGGTCCACGGCAGCACTGCCCACGCCGGCTGGCCGTCGGGCACCGAACGGAAGAGCTGGAAGCGGCGCTGTGGGCCGGCGAACTCGTCGGTCAGCGTCAGCACGCGGCGGCCGTCGGCGGTGACGGCGGTGAGCAGCGGCGGGTCGGGGAAGCGGTTGAACCGGGGTTGTCCGTCCGCCGCCAGCGGCTTCTCGGCGATCGGGTCGGTCTTCGGGTATCGCTCGAACACCATCACGGCGCGGCCGGCGCGGAACACCGCGCCACCCGGGACCACGGCGCGGTCGGCCTCGGCGGTGCCGGCCTCGCGCAAATGCCCGTCGGCGGCCCAGCGGCTGAACGTCAGTCGCGTGTCGAGTGAGAACACCTCGCGCCCGTCCGCCGAGAACCGCACGCCCGCGGCCGGCGCGGCGTGGCCGTCGGCAGGAACAGGCGGATCGAGCGGCTTCGCCGTCGCGGCGTCCCAGCGGGCGAGCCGGTCGAAGGACGTGAACAGCGTCTTCCCGTCGCGCGCGAACACCGCCGCCCGGCGCGGGTAGCCGCCGGCGAAGGTGTACGCCGGGACGGCGCCGAGCTCCTTCCCGGCCCGGTAGTCCCACAGCACGAACCCGCGCATCTTCACGTCGCCGAGCAGCACAGTTCGCCCGTCCGGCGACGCGACCGGCGGCAGACCGGCCTCGAACACCTGATCCGGGAACGTCGCCTCGGCGATCGGGTCGCCGGTGCGCACGTCGAGCGCGAGCGGCCGGGTGTGCCGGTCCTTGTGGTCGGCGAACAGCGCCGACCCGTCGGGCGAGAACGCCGCCGCCCGGCCGAGCGCGGGCGGCGTCCACAGCTTCGCGCCGGTGTCGGCGTCGTAGCAGTGACCCGCCCGCATGTCGTCGCCGCCGACCACGAGGAGGAGGCGCTTGCCGTCCGGCGACAGGTGAACCTTGAGGACCGGCCCGGCCACGTCGGCCACCGCCCGGCTGGCGCCGGTGGTGAGATCGACCACCGAGACCGCCGCCCGCTTCCAGTCGGCCGACGGCCGCACCACCGCGAGACGCTTGCCGTCCGCCGCCAGCGCCACGGCGTCGCAGGTGCCGCCGTTCGTCGTCGTCTGCGTCCACAGCGGGCGGCGCGTCGCCAGGTCCCAGGCGGTGAGCGTGTTCCCGGTCGCGTCGGCGTTGTAGTGCCCGGTGACCGCGGTCGTGCCGTCGGCCGAGAGAACGACTCCCCCGTCGATGTAGAACGCCTTCTCCGACAGCGGCAGGAGGTGGTCGGCGGTGACGCGGCCGGTGGCGGCGTCGAGGACGCGCACCGCCCCCGCCGGCGACACGGCGACGAGCGACTTCCCGTCCGGCGTGACGGCGAGCGCCCCGTCGCCGACGCGCGCCCGCGCCGTGCCGAAGCGCCGCAGCGCCCCGGCGGGCAGCCCGTCCTCGCCCGGCTGCGCCGCGGGGACCGGTGCCGCCGCTTCGCGCGGCGGGCGGCCCGGCGCCAGGCCGGCGAGCCCGGCGACGGCGAGCCCGAGCACCAGCGCGACGGCGGCGCGGACCGGCAGCGTGCGCCCGGCCGATGCCGCCAGCGCAGCCACGGCGCACGAGGCCGGTGTTCGGCCCGTGCCGAGTTGAACCGCGGTGTCGCGGAGTGCGGCGTTCACGACCGGTGGCGTGGCGAGGAGGAGCACGCCGCCCGCGGCCGGCGCGAGGCCGCGCCGCGCCAGCCCGCGCTCGAGCCGCCGGCGGCCGCGCTCGAGCCGACCGCGCACCTGCCCTGCGGTCCACCCGAGCAACTGGGCCGCCTCGTCCTGCGACCGCCCTTCCAGCCCGCACGCCACCACCGCCGCCCGCAGCGCAGCGGGGAGGCGGCGGATCTCGTCGTCGACCGCGGCGAGCAACTCGCGCGCGGTCAGCGCGTCGAGCGGGTCGGCGCCGGCGACCGGCGGGTCAGTGGCGATCGGGAGCGGCCGCCGGGCTCGCGCGAGCTTGACCGCCGCGCGCACGGCGGTGCGGTGGAGCCACGCCGGCAGCCCGCCGGGCCGGCGGAGTGCGGCGGCCGAGCGGGCGAGCGCGAGGAACGTCGCCTGGAACACGTCGTCGGCCGCGTGCGGGTCGCGGAGCAGCCGGCGCGCGACGCCGAGGACCATCGTGCCGTGCCGGTCCACGAGCGCGGCGAACGCCGCCTCGTCGCGGTCCCGGGCGAACCGGGCGAGGAGCTCGGGGTCCGACCCGGCGGCGGGCCGGTCGGCGAGGCGGAGCAGGGTGCTGACGAGGTGGCGCACGGCGGCCTCCGGACGGGGTTCACCCGGATACGAGCCGCGCCGCGGCGGAACCGCACGGCCGTTTTCCGCCCGCGGGGCGATTACTGATCGGCTGGCTCTCTGAGTGGTGTCCGCTCTCGCGACACCGTCTACGTGGTGCCCCCCACCCCGCCGCTGCGCGGCGACCCTCCCCCTCAACGGGGGGAGGGTGGAGGGCGGCCGGCACCGGGGACACGCCCCCCGGTGTGCTGATGTCTTCGCCCGGCGGCATCGCCGCCGGCCCCCTCCCCCCTTGAGGGGGAGGGCTGGGGAGGGGGGCACCACCTGCGACGGAGACCGGGGACCAACGCACTTCGGACCACCCGCGGGCCAGTACGTTGAGTCTACACGCACGCCCCCCTCCCCGCCCGGCGACCCGATGACGCCCGCCCCGCCCGCGCCCGTCGCCCGCGTCGTCGCGGCCAGCTTCGTCGGCACCGCCATCGAGTGGTACGACTTCTTCCTCTACGGCACCGCCGCGGCGCTCGTCTTCAACACGCTGTTCTTCCCCACCGTCGATCCGGTCGCGGGGACGATGGCGGCGTTCGGCACCTACGCCGTCGGGTTCATCGCCCGGCCGTTCGGCGGCGTCGTGTTCGGGCACTGGGGCGACCGCGTCGGGCGGAAGTCGGCGCTCGTCGCCACGCTCGTCATCGTCGGCCTCTCGACGTTCGCCATCGGCCTGCTCCCGACCTACGAGGCGGCCGGCGTGCTCGCCCCGGCGCTGCTGGTGGCGCTGCGGTTCGTGCAGGGGCTCGGCGTCGGCGGCGAGTGGGGCGGCGCGGTGCTGATGGTCGCCGAGCGCGGCGACCCGCGGTGGCGCGGGTTCGCGGCGAGCTGGGTGCAGGCCGGCGCGCCGGTCGGGCTGCTCCTCGCCACCGGCGCGTTCGGGCTCGCGTCATCCCTCCCGCAGGAGGACTTCCTGGCGTGGGGCTGGCGGGTGCCGTTCCTGCTCGGCGTGGTGCTCACCGGGGTCGGGCTGGTCCTCCGGCTGAAGGTGCTCGAAAGCCCGCTGTTCGAGAAGGCGCTCGCCGCCGCGCCGGCGCCCGGGCTGCCGCTCGCCGAGGTGCTGCTCACTCACCGGCGGAGCGTGCTCCTGGCGATGGGCGCGCGGGTGGCGGAGAACGGTTTCTACTACTTCTTCACGGTGTTCGCGCTCAGCTACGGCACGCAGTATATCGGTCTGCCGCGGCCGCTCCTGCTCGACGGCGTGCTCGTCGCCGCGGTCGCCCACCTCGTCGCCACGCCGCTGTTCGGCGCCCTCTCCGACCGCGTGGGGCGGAAGCCGGTGTACCTCGGCGGAGCGCTGTTTCTGGCGGCGTTCGCGTTCCCGTTCTTCGCGCTGGTCGGCACGCGCGAGCGCGAGTGGGTGTGGCTGGCGCTGGCGGTCGGGATGGTCGGGCACGCGGCGATGTACGGGCCACAGGCCGCGTTCCTGTCGGAACTGTTCGGCACGCGGGTGCGGTACACCGGGGCGTCGCTCGGCTACCAGCTCGCGGCGCCGCTGTCGGGCGGTGCGGCGCCGCTGGTGGCGACGGCGCTGCTGGCGTGGTCCGGCGGCGACCCGTGGCCGGTCGGCGTGTACCTCGTGGCGATGGCGGCGGTCACGGTCGTCGCCGTGCTCCTCGCCGCCGAGACACGCCGCCGCGACCTCGACGACGCAACTGGACGATGATCTGTGCCGGTAGGGTCTTGGTTCGGTGGGACCGGCGTCCCGCCGGTCATTGCTAAGACCGGCGGGACGCCGGTCCCACCAAACGGAAGCACTATCGATAGCTTGCTGGCATCACGGCCGTCCCGGGGTAACATGGGCTCACCACCTGACCACCCGCGACCGGAGCGCCTCATGCCCGACGCGACCGATACGCCCGTCGTCCCGCGCGGCGACGCCTGCACGTTCGTCCTGTGCGGCGCCTCCGGCGACCTCACGCGGCGCCTGCTCGTCCCCGCCCTCTACAACCTCGCCTGCGACGACCTCCTCCCCGAGAACTTCGCCCTCGTCGGGTTCTCGAAGGAGGAGTACACGCCCGACGAGTTCCGCGAGCGGCTCACGAAGGGCATCCACGAGTTCACCACGCGGGAGTCGGTGGACGAGGACGTGTGGCGGCGGCTCGTCGAGCGGTTCGACTACATGGCCGGCGACTTCGGCGACCCCGCGGCGTACCGCAAGCTCGCCGGGCGCATCGACGCGGCCGCGGCGGCGCAGCAGGCCGGCGGGAACGTCCTCTTCTACCTCGCCACCCCGCCGCCGCTGTTCGCCACCATCGCCGACCAGCTCGCCGCCGCCGGCCTGCACCGCGGTGCAGGGTGGCGGCGGCTCATCGTGGAGAAGCCGTTCGGCCGGGACAGCGCCTCGGCCGCCGAGTTGAACCGCCGCCTCCTGGCCAACTGGGGCGAGGACCAGATCTACCGCATCGACCACTACCTCGGCAAGGAGACGGTGCAGAACCTCCTCGTCTTCCGCTTCTCGAACGGCATCTTCGAGCCGCTGTGGAACAAGGGGCACGTCGACCACATCCAGTTCACGGTGTCGGAGACAGTCGGCGTCGAGCAGCGCGGCGGGTACTACGACCACGCCGGCGTGCTCCGCGACATGATCGAAAACCACATGTTCCAGATGCTCGCTTACCTGTGCATGGAGGCGCCCGCGTCGTTCCACGCGGACGCGATCCGCAACGAGAAGGCGAAACTGCTCAACGCGGTCCGCGTGTACGGCCCGGACGAGGTGGCGCGGAACGCCGTGCGCGGGCAGTACGGCCCTGGGCAGAAGCCGGACGCCTCGCCGGCCGTCGGCTACCGCGAGGAGCCGGGCGTGGACCCGAACTCGCGCACCGAGACGTTCGCGGCGCTGCGGCTGTTCATCGACAACTGGCGGTGGGACGGGGTGCCGATCTACCTGCGCTCAGGGAAGCGGCTGTGGAAGCGCGGCACGGAGATCGTGGTGCAGTTCCGCAAGGCGCCGGAGGTGACGTTCCGCGGCACGCCTGCCGCCGGCACGCTGGAGCCGAACCGCCTCGTCTTCCACATCCAGCCGGACCAGGCGGTCGGCCTCCATGTCCACGCCAAGGCGCCGGGGCCGGTGACGTACCTCCAGAAGGTGGACATGCGGTTCGACTACGGCGACACCTTCCGCGCGGCCCGCGGCACCGGGTACGAGACGCTCGTCCACAGCTGCCTGCGCGGCGACGCCACGCTGTTCTCGCGCGCCGACCTGGTGGAGTCGGCGTGGCGGGTGGCGCAGCCGGTGATCGACGCCTGGAAGGACTCGCCGATCGACGAGGGTAACTCGTACCCCGCCGGGTCGTGGGGGCCGAAGGCGGCGTTCGACCTGCTCGCCCGCGACGGCCGGCACTGGGTCGAGGTGCTCAACCGCACGGTGCTGGAGCGCGTCCCGTTCCTGGCCGGGGCCGACCCGCTCTGCCTCCACAACCTCGCGCTCATGCTCACCCCGTTGGCGTGCGACGCCGGCGAGACGATCATCCGCGAGGGCGACGTGGGGAAGGAAATGTACATCGTCTGCCGCGGGCGGGTGGAGGCGTTCGACCGGTCGGGTAAGGTTCTGGCGGCGCTCGGCGAGGGGGCCGTGTTCGGCGAGCTGAGCCTGCTCCACCACCGCCCGCGGGGCGCCTCCGTCCGGGCGGTGACGCCGTGCGACCTGTTCGTGCTGAGCAAGGCCGACTTCGACCGGGTGATGCACGACTACCCGACGTTCGCCGCCAAGATCCGCGCCGAGACGTTCCACCGCTACGGCGAGAAGGGGGGCGGGTGATGCCGATAGGAGTTACGCAGTTGCCGTACCGGGAAGGCCGTACTTGGGGAGCCGGCAGGTAGGCCGGGCGTCGAGCCGGGTCGGCGGTTCCCGGTTCAGCCGCACCAGTCGGTCGTACTTGAGTTGACCGAGGAACAACCACCCGAGAGACCGGACCAGCTTGAGATTGTCCCGCCCGGTGTACCACCCGTCGAACGCCCCGGGCGGCGTCCGCGGTGTCACGGGGCCACGACCCGCTCACCCCTCCCGCGACCCCGGTGCCGCCGGCTGCTGCGCCGGCGCGGGAAGGGTCGGCTGGCCGTTCACCACCGGCGGGGGGGGCAACGGCGGCAGCGGCGGGATCGGCTCCTCGCCGCGGTGGCTGTGGCCGGCGTGCGTCACCTTCTCGACCGCCCTCTCGACGACGTGGGCCACCGCCTCCGCCGGCTTCGAGATGATCTGCGGGACGTGCGGCGGCTCGCCGGTGCTCAGCTTCCGCCCGAACACGTACTTCTGCAACAGCGCCCCCGCAACCGCCGACAGGATCGCCGTCATCACCAGCGGGCGGTACCGCTCGACCTGCTTGAACACGTCCATCACCTGGTCGGTGAGCACGTAGGAGAGCCAGAACAGCACGTTCACGCCGGGGATGGCGTACAGCCCGTCGGCGAGCAGGAACCGGCCGACCGGCACCCGCA
>VFQN01001425.1_pt1 | contig 40156 bp, 25 predicted proteins | sample 3512371 | NCBI WGS metagenome assembly VFQN01 (sample SAMN10412370, study PRJNA504923) | tailings metagenome | isolation source: Replicate 2 from Balatoc abandoned mine | place: Philippines: Itogon, Benguet | collected 2017-08-28 | reverse complement strand
TCATGCAACTTCTCATTGTTTTGATACTGATACAACTATCCTTTCATTGGGTTCTCTCTCTCAATGATGAGAGTGATCATGGGAGTGCGAAGTTGAATGTGACCCTTGCTACGATCTATCAATTATTGGAGAACAACACGAATCAAGTATTTCCATCAGATCAAGACAAAGAAGTCTTCTTGAATCATTTCCAGTTTGTTCTTGATTCTGTTTTAGACAAGAAGCAAGAAGATACTCTTATACCTGAGGGACATGTCAATAGTAATCCTATCAATGATGAACAGAGGAGCAATGACTCCAGCGACCTCACAGAAGATTCCTCGATTGAGACAACGAATGAGATATTAATTGATGAGGTTTCGACACCTTTAGCTAACAATTCAGTAGAAAAGGGAAGCCACCTCGATGATCAAGTCTCGTCACAGGGTGAGGATCGTGAGAGCAGCGTCATTAACCCAGACAATGCGACTGTCTGGGAGCTCTTTAAATTGCAGGTGCAGCAAGACTTCGCTCCTTTCTTGCTGTTAATTCCGAAGCCAGTGAAGCAGAGGATCGCAGAGGAAGTGCGTCAGAGCAGTCATCGCGTCAGACTCATTCTGTCAGGTGCATTGTCTCCCATGCTCTTCTCTCTCAGCAAACTGATCAATAACCTCGGACAATCGCTTCAACGGATCGCACAAGAAGCTGAGGAATTCTACTCGAAGAATAAGCCAGTGACGTCAGGCTCTGTCTCGACCACTGCAGTCCATAATAGCAATAATAACAATAATAAGAATACTAATAGCGGCAATAATAGCAGTAGGAAGGAGGGATCTCTTGCTTCATCAGAGCTAATAGCAGAAGAGGAGGAAGTGATAGAGTTGTAAAGCTATTGAATGAGATTGTTTTATTATGATATGATATCTAACCCCTCTATAGACTATACTCACTGCTTCTATTTACTCCTCCTTCATCAGAGAGGTGAGATACTCCGAGGAGACGAAGTTTTCCTCATTCTTCGATCTCTCTGACGCAGGCTTTGCTTCGATCACTGCGACTGCTTCCCTCAGATACTTCACCATCTTCTTCTGCAGAAGAGCTCTCTTCGCGACACGACCCCATTTCTCACTGCCACTACCACTACTATCACTACCACTAAGACCCTGATTGACACTGTCAACAGACTCCTCCTCACTGTCTTCCTCGTGCTCTTCTTCTGTCTCTTTCTCCTCCTTAGAGATCTGATCGATCTCGACAGAGGTAGGCTCGAAGTAGCCTAATCGATTGAGATAGATCAGCGACTTCATCACCTCTATGGCGTAGGGATGGGAATCACAGGTGACGGAGATGACAGGAGAGAAGACATTCAATCCGTTCAACATAGACGAGGACTTCAGAACCTCACTAGTCTGGTTGAGGTTATTACTATTATTATTATGATTTGATTCGATCATATTGTGAATCATGGAGATGACGCGACTTCTGAACGTGTGAGGGAAGTCAGACCATCGCACTGTCGTCTTCTGCGCGACTTCTTCTATTTCTTTCAGCTTCAATTCCTCTGCAACTGCGACCGCTGCTGTCCTACTCTTCTTGTCACGACGTAACTCGAACAAATTCGAGAGCATGCCACGCCTTCTGTCGTAGTCGTTGAGGTAGGAGAGGAAGCTGAGGATCGTCGTGTAGGTCGAGCCTTTGTCCACCAATGTGTGCATATCTTCCATCGATCGCAGGAAGAGACGTCTGAGAGAGGCAGGCAGACGGTAGTAAGGGATGGAGAAGTGACGCAGGCCATAGAAGATCTGCGAGAGAGAGCGAAAGAAGGCAACGGGCAACACGTCAGTCAGCGACTTCGACGAGTCCTTTGACACGTGACGATGGTACTGACTCAGCAGCTGATGCAGCTTATCGATAACGAGGAGGAGGTTAAAAAAGACCTTCTTCAGGAAGTGACGTTGGCCGCCTCCCAGCTTCATGCCAGTGTTTCCGATGATCGCGACGATGAGAGAGGTGTAGGAGAGCAGTGACTCGTACTTGTACTTCGAGAACCTTCGATTGATATTGGAAGGAGATTGGAAGATGGCCAGGGCAGGGTCGTCCAGCTCTACGGGGGAATGGACCTTCCACAGGGTCGCGGTCTCTGAGATCAGCGACGCTAACAAGGTCTGCTGACGCAGCGTCTCGTTGAACATCGACGGTAAGAGTAATAGGAAGACCTCCCTCTGTATTGCCTGGGCAGGAGTCGATGAATTCATTCTGTGGAATTCTTGACTCTGATCTGACGTCACTGTGAGAGGAGTGCTGTCTAAGTGCTTGTCATCATCCTCGACGTTACTGCCACTGCTCTCTTCTGAGGTCATTAACAACTCCTGATCATTCCTACCGATCAGATCTTGTGTCGTGTTGTCTAAAGCTGTTAAATCCAAGGATGATGTCGCTACTGACATCGTTGAGTTGCTCTCTCGCCCATCTTGCGTCTTGCGGAAGAGAAACTTCAAGGTGAAGAGGTAGTGCTTCAACCTATCTTTTTGCTGTCGTGACGTTCTCGCGACTCGCTCTGATGTGAAGTATGTCTTGATGCTGCTGATGATCGCCTGGTAGAGTGGGGAGCTGAAGATGACCGAGTCAGGGTGGAAGAGATTGCTCGAGATCAAATAGATGACGTCGAATAACTGGTCGCCTCGTGCAGCGAAGTTCGGTAACAACTCGATCAGAACCTTTGTAAGGAAATCTTGGAGGTTTTGAGGTAGATTCGCCCAACGTACTTCCATCTGGTGGAAGATTGTCAAGATCTCGAAGAGAGTCTTCTCTCTGCTTCTCGCAAAGAGCAGAGGGATGGCGTCATACAGCTGGGTTAGGAAGACTTGACCGTCGAATCTCTCTCCGAACAACTCTTTCTCGAGCTCTGGAGTCCATTTCCCTTTCTCCTTCTCCAGCTTTACCACAGAAAAGATGTCACCGAAGATGTGCAAGATCATAGCGAAAGAGCTGCGGGAGAGATCTTTGAGTTGTCGTTGATTGATGTCAGCGGATGCAGAGAAGGGGAATACTTCAAAGAAGAGACGAATCAACCGCCTATTAATGTTTTGATTGCTCATTTCAAAGAAATACATCGAATAAAGGGAGTAGAAGTACTGCAGTCGTACAGGCAGCGACTGCGATGCTCTGATCTCGTTCTCTGTCATGTGGCAGATCGCGAGGATCTGTTCCTCTGAGAAGTCATAGCCGTTCAACCCCATATCCCCCAGACCTCGAATAGCGTTATAAAAGAAAGGATTTGTCACAATTGTGGCGTTAGAGGAGTTGTGGGCGGCGATAAGTGCCGGGTTGAAGCGACTATATATCCGCTGGAAGGCTTTCCCTCCCGGCGCAACGCTGATCTGCAGCCGCTGTAACGACTTGGGCAGGTGGAGATAGTAATCATTCTTTATGAAAAACAGATCTTCTATTGCTGTCCTGGACATGAACAACACATAGTTGTGGTCGTGGATGTAGTCGACGTAAGCTTGGATCATTGACAAGATGTCGTCAGGCAGCTCGCTGAATCGCTGTTGCGAGACACCAATAAAGCTTACTAACTTCCCAAGAAGGATATTCTTCGCTCTAAAGTTTCGGATGACGAGGCTGGTCTCATCGATGGGCTGCGTCAGGTCGATGGACGGAGTCTTTGTGAAGTCTTCTAGGTAGGTGATGCGCTTCAGAAGACAGCGATAGAAGCCCAGCAGATAGAGATTGATGTCGCCATCTACTAGCTTCAACTCAAGGATTCGATTCTGGACGAAATATGACAGGGATTGGAAGTCGAAGTATCTAAAGAGAAGGTTCTGGAGGGGTTTAAAGAGTGCGTCAGCGCGAGAATCTGGCCTGGTCGGAGCCTGTAGTGCTCCTTTCAGGATCTTTAATTGTGTCTCAACTTCGTTCTTTGCTGGTAGAGTGGTAGCTTTCTTCTTTTGTATCTTCTTCGTGAGTCTGTCGTATATGAAAAGCACTGAGTTCACCTTCGTTGCGAGAATGCGATTCGACAGCTGTGCAGCAATCGCGTCTACACCTTCGAGATAAGCTCGTAAAACATCGACAAACACGGTCACGGCTTCGTTAGTGATCTTAGGGCTAAAGTAGATCTCTCGGAAGCGAGCATAGAGCTCCTGGCTCTTCACGTCAGCGTCAATGGAGGACAGTCCGAAGTAAATCTCAAGGTATTTGTAGTCATCTCTGCTAAATTTACCCTCAGTAAAGGTGAGAGGTCGCTTATTGTTCCAGTAGGGAGAGGATTTGTTTCTTTCCTCTCTCTGATGGTCGAGTGACCCGACCTCTATATCTGCTGTCGTTATAACCTCTTCCGTTGGAGAAAGAGTCGCGAATACCCTTCCAACTGAAAATGATGTGAGAATGAAATGGTTATTGGTGAGCTTCGATGATTCTATCTGGTTTCGTTGCAAGGAAGATTTGAAGGTTCGAGGATGATGCAGGAAACTCTGAATCCCGATTAGAAAGATCCATATCAGAACGATTCCATAGAACCTCCTTCTTCCAACACTCATTCTCTCCAATCCTTAGTCTTCCCGTGTGATGGTTGTGGTAGGGTTGGGTGGGATTTGTGGGTTATCTTAAGTGTTATTTGTTTAGCTTTTGTGGAAGGATCGTGTCTATTTATGTGCGTCATTTCCGGTTTAGAATAACGGATTTCGGATCGGATTCGGTTTCTAACAGAAAGATACAGGAATCGGCTTGAACCCGAGATCGGATCGTGTTCCTAGACTTTGTTTAGTGGCATGAAACAACAAGCAAGGAAGAAGCCGCAAAGGACTTGTCCGCCTCATCATCATCACTGGTCGATCATCCTTCCTCTACCCGGTCGTCTACCTCGATATAACCTCCATTGATTGGATCTTTCATCGAAACTGAAGAAGTCTGCTGCTGTCTGCTGGTGGCGATTATCTTTGTCTTTGTCTTTATCAACGAGAAGTAATTAACAATTATAACATATTATCTGTGAGTTGGAATTGATCTGACTCATCAACAAATCAATCGAAGGAATTGAGTTTCAAAGAATTCAAATCTCCTTTTGTGTCGTCGAAAAGATTTTTAAAACTTTTTCAGAAGATCTGTCAATAATTTCAGTCGATTGTTTTAGTAGTTCGTTGTATGCCTTTATTATTATTTGTCTTCTTTCACATCATCCGACCTCATCCTCATAAACCTCATCATAGTTCTCAATCTCAAGGATTCTTCGTGTATAGTTTATTCTTTCTTTTGTTTTGTCATTTTTGTCTTTGTGTCGAGTGCTTTAGAATGATGCCGGAACGACTTCAAATCCCTCATAAAGATTCTTCCATTTCCCCCACTTCCTCCAGCGCCACACCATCACCTTCCTCATCCTCCCTACAACTCTCTGCTGATGCTATCAACAGCAGCTATGGCGATGACGAGACGGAGAACACCTCGTTGCACCCCTTTCAGAAGATATTCGATAACATGCAGCGACTAAACAACGTGCAGGAAGTGCTGCAGTCGCCTTACAGTCACCCGCTCGTCATTCGTGCGATTAGACATATGAATCAAGTGAAGTTAGAGGATTTGGGCATCGATGGGAGCTATGTGCAGTCTTTAACCGCCGGCCAGTGTATGACGGTGTTGGAGTCGAGGAGGTTCGACATCGCTGCCTTCCTCCTCCCTGCAGGGTTCAAACTACACCTACACGATCATCCGAACATGGTTGTCTGTTCTAAGCTACTACATGGTTCCGCCTCGATAAAATCCTTTAGCAGAGTGAAGAAACGCAAGAATGGTGACGTGGATGCTAGGTTAGAGGTTGACATGCAGAAGAGTGTGACAGATGAGCCTTGGCTGCTGACGCCACGTCACGGTAACTACCATGAGATCACACCTCTCACAGAGTGTGTGATGCTGGATATCTTATTACCACCCTATGACGATGAACAGAGGCCTTGTCACTTCTACCATGCAGTGAAGAAGAATGTAGACGAGTCGAGTGAGAGCAACTATCTATTGAAGAGACTGACGTACGAGGAACAACTTCAGATAGAACTTCCCTATCCGGTGACCTACATAGGTTATCGCCCTAGTTAGATCTGATAAAGCGTAGTTCTAGTCACCTCTGTCTTCCGTCTCATGTCGTTGCTCAGTTTACTTCTCTCTCATTCTCTTTTACATATACATGTCGAGTCATCATAGCCGAGCATCCATAGAATAGTTGTTGTTGTTATAGTAGAATATCGTCGGTCAGATCTGACATCCTTATTGCTTTCAATATTCTCACGTCCTTTGTTTGTGGTGTTTGAAGGACGTTAGAGCGAAATGAGAATTAGTGTTGAAAGTTCTCAAAGGATCTTCTGCATGAACTAATTTACACATCACCTCACTTCACTCGCTCTCTCTTGTTTTTGTACTATTCCTTGACTCTTGGTTGCTCCTTTTTCATTTTGATGCGTTATTAAACCCTTTCATTCATTTGCGTACATTCATCGATGTTTCTTTCTTCATACCTCAGTCGCGTGACTTTATGATACAACAATTAATCTTCGAATATCGCGCTGCTCCTCAGACTCATCGTGTATCTTTCTTTCTTTCTTTGCTGTAGATCTTCATACTTATGGAAGACTTTTTTAAGTTACGATTTTCTCATCAATATGAAGTTAGATTGATTTAGCGGCTCGAATCATGAATGTACCGCATAATAATAAGAAGCCGACAAAAGAACTGGTTCGATTCTCGCAGGTCTTTCGGATCTGACAGGTGTACTGTGTCATTTGAGTGTTGTTAATTACTGAATATCTTAGACTACTTTATACCAACTCTACTGCTCTGATTTCCTAGGAATCATGAGCCAGTTAGATTATAATAGTCGGCTAAAGCCAATGGATCGAAAAGGAAAGTGTGGAGATCCAGAATACTTCACTTCGATGTCAGAACTTCGAACACAAATTTCAACACTCAGTGAATATGTTTCAAAGGCAAAGTATTGTGTCATTTTTACCGGAGCTGGGATATCTACTGCCTATCCAGCTTCTATTCCTGATTTTCGTGGTCCTAAAGGTGTTTGGACTCGTGAGTTGAAGGGAGATCGGTTGAAACCAGAGGAGAAGACACCGGCACTGTTCAACAGCGCGAAACCGACATTTTCGCATCACGCTATCACTCAGCTCTCTAAGCAAGGCTATGTACATCATGTGATTAGTCAGAATGTCGATGGTCTGCACCTGAGGAGTGGTTTGCCTCTCGAGAAGCTCAGTGAGATCCATGGCAACATCTTCATGGAAATCTGCGAACTCTGTGGGAAGAAATACTTCAGAGACTATGATGTTGGAGGGATGGGTTTAAACTATACTGGCAATTATTGCGAGTCTGCTGACTGCTATGGTAGGCTGAGAGACTTCGCCGTTGACTGGGACACTGACCTCCCCGCTGAAACCTTCGACAGAGCGATCGAAGAGACGAAGAAAGCTGACCTCGTTATCTGTCTCGGGACATCACTTCGCATCAGACCAGCTGGAAATATGCCGAGTAATGTGTTGAAAACAAGCAAGCATCGCAGTAAGAAAGGAAAACTCGTCATTGTGAACCTGCAAGAGACTCATCTAGATGACAAGGCGACACTGCTCATACACCACTACTCCGATGACGTCTTAAAACTCCTCTGTAAGAAGCTGAAAGTAGAGGTGGAGATGCCTGAGGTGCAGGCCAGTGTCACGAGTAGTCGAACAGTGAAGACAAGGAGGGATTATGTGTGCATCCAGGAACAACCAGGCGCAGTGGCAGATTACTTTCAAGAAGAGGAAGAGAAAGAGAAGGATGAAGAAATAAAACCTGCTAGAAAACGATCGCGAATCAATCCTGTCGAGTCATTCGCATCTTCTTCGTCACACAAAACAAATGAGGTGGAACGAAGGGAAGATATGGAGGTGAACTACTCCCCTCATTATGTCATTGACGATGATCCAGAACCCTCTGAGATCTCTCTGATTGAGTGGTTTGCTCATCATCGCGAGGATAAGAGTGATGAAACGTCTAACACCACCGTTACTCAGAAAGTCTCTTCCTCTTCTCCCTCTCCTTCTTCGTCCTCTAAATCATCGCCGATATTCGATAATGCCCCTAGTAATACTAGCTTAGAATACAGTCCCTCGATGTCTTAACAGTGTGGAACTGTTTACAGTTTTACGCAAACTGTCTCTTAACGGTTGTGTGATGAAAGAACAGTTTCCTCTTCTTTCTGTTTCTAATGATAGCGAGAATGTTAGCATCGTGGATAGTGGATGGCGATGGTAATAGTAGTGATTGGAAAGCAAGAAAGATCCCCAAACGCCAAAGTGGAGATTTTGTAACTAACTTAACCACTCCTTTGATCACATTTTACACCGAGTTTCCTTAAAACATTCCCAATGAACTATCGAAGAATATACGCCTAAAGAGCATACAATGAGAAAGGAGATTGTTGAAAGAAAAAAGAATTTCTAGTCAAGAAGAGCAAATGACCGAGTAAACCGTATATTCACGATAATTCTTTCGAAATTAGCAGAACCTATTCCCGTCAGCTAAGAGAAGTAGTGTATATAAAGGTCGTTGCTTCTACATCGTAAAATAAAGAGAAAGATCTTTCTCACTCTATCACTATAGACATAATAAAGACAAAAGAGAAGAAGAATGTCAAGAGATCCAATCATTTTAAGCAAGGAAACTCTGTCACAATTTACCATTTCCAAGCCATTGTATGCTCGAAATGTAAATACCTCAACCAATAGAATTGCTCATATTGGAGTTGGTCAATTTCATCGCTCTCATCAAGCTTTGTACTTGCACCAACTACTCAATCAAGATGTCACAGCAGAGAATTTAGCATGGTCCATCACTGGTATTGGTTTACTTTCCTATGATATTGACATGAAATCCAAGCTTCAGAAGCAGGATTTTCTCTATTCTGTGCTCACGCTAGGCGAGGGCGTGAAGTCCGCTGACATCGTTGGATCGATCACAGACTTCTTAGTTGCCCCAGTCGATGGTCATGAGAGGCTAATTGAAACCTTAGCTGATGCACAAACGAAGATCGTGAGTCTGACCATCACGGAGCACGGCTATCTTCAGGATGCGTCGTTTAACTTGGACTGGCAGAATGCAAAGGTCCAACACGATTTACAGTCCCCAGAGCAATTCCAGACGATCTATGGACTTCTTTACTCCTCTTTGAAGCTGAGAAAGGAGCGTGGCTTGCCTTCGTTCACTGTGCTCTCCTGTGATAACATGCCTGCTAACGGGAAGCTGACGCAGAAACTCGTCTTGCAGTTCCTCTCTAAGCTAGACCCCTCCCTCGCACTATGGGTCCAGGAGAATACGACTTTTCCATCTACGATGGTTGACCGTATTACACCTCGGACCACTGAGGAGCATTCACGAATGCTGAGAGAGGAATTCGGTGTGAACGATCAGTGGCCCGTCGCAGCAGAGGACTTCATCCAGTGGATCGTCGAGGACAACTTCGTCAACAACGAGAGACCTCAGTTTGACAAAGTCGGTGTTATTTTTACGAATGATGTCACTCCTTTCGAAGAGTTGAAGCTTTATCTGTTAAATGCTGGTCATTCGACTCTCGCTTATCCCTCTCTCTTGCAGGGCATTGACATCGTCGATGAAGGAATGCGCAATTCTTCCATCCGCGAAGCTGTCATTGCCTATATGAATGAAGCCAAACATGCTGTTCCAGATAATATTCCTGGTGTGAACAAGGAGGATTACATTCAAACACTCATCAAGAGATTCTCTAATCCGAATATCCGCGACCACACTGCGCGTCTCGCCTCTCAGGGATATGCCAAGGTGCAGAACTTTGTCATTCCTGCACTCACTCATTTGTTGCATGATACTACTCCTCGCTCAACCACTGCTATTGCGAGGATGTTGGCTTCTTGGATCACCTTCCTCGGCACTGCTGAGAAGCTAGGTGTTGCTGTGGATGATGCAAGAGCTGCTGACATCGTTCCTCTCGCGAAGGCAGTGATTGATGCTTCTGATGAAGATCGATTGAATAATCTTCACTCGTTTATTAGAGTTGGTATTCCTCAGCTGTCCGATGAAACAAGTTTTGTTAAAGATATTCTTTCTGCTCTCACTCACTTCCGCAAATAATCATTGAAATGTATCCCAAGTGTAGAAATTGCTCGATGACCTTCTATTTAATTAGAATGTTCATTAAAGTGTTTCGATTATTTTCATAGAATCATATTTTTTATGTTTGTCCTTAACTATCTGTCTAATACTAAGGAAATATGTCAACATTATGAGCGGTCGGAAGGGTGATGCCAAATAATGGAGTACCTTTGTAAAACGTTTTTAAAATTTCAAATTTGAATGAAAAGCGCTTTTCTCGTAGTGGTCTTTTTGATTGATTTCATTGAAATCCTCTACAAAGAGCTATTTCCTTACATTCGACTGGAAACCAACACTGTTGAGATCAGAGAAACTCTCTTTATCTAACTTGAGATGTCAGCGGGTGAAGGGAATGCTGCTTCGGAAGAAGAGGAGCTGTATCAGGTAAGTTTTGGCTCAATGATCTGAACAGTTTCATAACCGCTTTTATTTCCCCAGCTGATCGAGGAGTTACAACAAAGAATCGCTGAATTAGAACAAGAGAATACTGAATTGCAGAAAGGCGATATTGGTCGAGGAAGAAAGCGTGGCGGTGCTCAGACTGACTCTGCCTTGGAGGAAGAGGTTCGACAACTTCGACATAAGAGCGATGAAGATCAAGTGACAATCGCGAAACTTCGCGAGGATCTATCGAACACAAATTTAAAGTTGTCCAAGGTTACGGAGGAAAGGAACGAGACGGATCGAAAGTTGCGGGTGGCTCAGAAGCGCATCGATGACTTGGAGAAGGAGAATGACAGTAATCTGCGCAAATCACAACAAGCAGAGAGAACGAATCGAGAAGTAAATAAAATGAAATCAGATAACATCAAGATCACACAACAGCTGTCAGATGAAAACGCTAAGCTGAAGGAGGAGTTTAAGGAGTTGCAGCAGCAGATGCAGGCGATAGTCGCGGAGAAGGAGCAGCTTGAGGAAGCCATCACAACTTTAGCAGAGCAAAAGGAAGACATTGAGGCTCATCGTGATAACTTGGATACTGTTCTTAGCGAACATCAAGTTCGTGTTCAAGAGTTAGAGAAAGATCTCGAGGACATGCAGGACAAACTTCAGGTGATCGTCTTTGACTCCCTCTCACTCCCCGTCCCTCTAACGCTGATATCATAGGCATCATTAGATGCTGAGAGTGACTTAGAGAAGAAATATCAGCAGCTACAGCAAGAAGTCATGTCAGTGAAGACTCAGGCGATCGTGGATCAGAAGCAGCTGAAGATCGAGAACGAGAAGCTCCAGTTGCAGATAGTGCAGATCAAAGACTCCACTAACATCGGAAAAGTGCATAAAGAAGTCGATGATCTCCGTGCCGAGTTGGAAAAGGCCCATGACACCATAGAAGAGCTTGAACAGGCGTATAACGAGCTAGAACAAGAGAAGAATGTGCTTGCGTCAGAGCTGCTGGAGTTTAACACCAATCTCGACCAGAAGATAGTTGACAAAGTGACGTATGAAAAGAATCAGAGCAAAACTTACGAGTTAGCCGTGGATCAGTTGAAGCAGAAGTTAGTGGCAGATCAAGAATATTATCGCTCGATCGAGGAGGAGAAACTGCGTCTGACGCATGAAGTTGACGAGTTGAAGCATTGGAAAGCCGTCTATGAGGCAGGCCATGCCCTTACGAACCTCGCGAAGGAGAAAAAGAGGTTGCAAGATGATAATCGTCGATTGTCGACAGAAATTGAAAAGCATATGCATCAGATTGGAGCTCTGATGGATGCTAACAACATCTTAGCTCTTGCCTTCGAGAAACTGAAGAAAGACTGCGGGAAACCGGCAAACTTCCGCTATCCTGAGCTAGAACTACAGCAAGAGGTGCAGTCGACGATATTTGCGTTACAATTCCAGTTGACAGCTATGGAAGATCAATTGCATTCCATTGAGAATGATAACATCAAGCTCAGGAAACAATTACTCGAGAACTTTGCGAAGATTGTCACTGACAAAGGCTTCGTCTACCCTGGCATGACACCAGACATGTTGATGAAGATTAATGAATTTGCCACGAATTTGAGGAATGGTAACGTTGAACTCCCGCTCACAGACAAATCCAAACAGTTAGCTCTGGAGAACATGCAGTTGAAAGCTGATCTGAAGGCTATCCAACAGCACGGTGGTCGAAGAAGAGGGAAGAAGTCTGTTAAGATCGCTGGCAAAGGAGGTGTTCCTCAAGAATTGATCGATGCGGCGGAGGAAGTGACTGGTCGCGATGAGAAGAGTGTCGGAGACGAGGAGAGTGGCGGCTTGGATTACTATGACTCGATGACTGAAGGAGGTGCTGGAGTGCTTTCTGATGTTTTTGGCGCTGACATCAAAACACTGCTGTCTGAGAATCATCTTCTTCAGAGGAAGATCAGCGATCTACAGGAGCAGCTAGATCAGTTAATCAATCAGCAGAGCGCGACACCGGGTATGGTGAAGACGGAGGACTTAGCTGCCATCATAACTCAAAACAATGAACTCATATTAAAGGAGATCGAGGAAGTGCGTCGAAGTCAAAGTAATCAGATGATCGCGCCGGGTGGTGTTGGATTTATGCCAGGTCAGCTCACCGATAGATCTGGTGAAGCGCTGGGAATGCCTCAGATGAGCGCTCGACTAGCACGTCAGCAATCGGGAAGCTCTGTGCTTCCTCCGATGACAGGGCAGTCGAGGCCGCCGATGGGTAGAACTGGCACTGGAAGGTTCAGTCATTTCAACGATCTTAGCACTCCGATGAAACCCTCGATAGCTGGCGGTGCAAGCATGGCCAACACTCCTTTCTGGACTCCAAACATGATGCGCGTTCCTCATTACACTCCTGGCATGTCGATGACGCCTGGAGCAATACCAGCAACCTATAGTCAAGCCGGACCTGCTACTCCACATGGAAAGCAGATGCTGCAAAACACTCTGTATCACATGAATCTTCCTCCAGAAGAATGGGCGAGTGAGGTCAAAGACATCACAACTCACTTAGTCGAATGTCTTGAACAACTATATGAACGCGAACAAGATCTGGAAGTGCAGAAGGCGCTTGTGAAGACCTTTGAAGAGAATGTTGCTCAGATGAAGGTTCAAATGACTGTGCTCTATCATGACTATGCGCAGAGACGCAAGGACTGGACCGACAAAGAAAAAACTCTTTTGGAAGAGCAAAGAACACTTCTTTCAGAGAGGGATGACCTCAAACTACGACTGAAGAGGAGTCAAGATATGGTAACAATGTTGCAAAAAGAAGACAAAGAGAGTATGGACACTAAGCTCATTGAGCTGACTCGCAAAGTAACGATTTATGAAGTGAACGAGGCAGTATTGTCGCGTAAGTACCTCGCATTGCAAGAGACTTTAGAGACGGAGACGAAACGGCGCATGGAGGTGACGACAGACTTCATCGAGATGGAGTCACTGCTCAAGCAGAGAATCTTATATCTCGAGCAGTATAAGCTCCTGACGTCGAACCGATTAGGCTTATTGCAGACGAAGCTCGACTCTTCTATCCCTCAAGAGGACTATCTGTCGATTGAGCTTGAGCTAGAATCTCTGCGAGAAGATCATTTGAACACACTTCGCAGAGAGGTCGAAACACGCGTCAATGCACTGAAAGCGATGGAAAGAGAGAGAGAACTGCGCAATCTGAAACTTTTACTCGTCGAGTATGAGACAGAATCTGTTCAATCCAGAGAGCGTCTGCTGCGGTTAGAACAAGAGTTAATGCATGAGAAAGAGCTGACGTCACGGGCTATCAATGCTGCGAAGTCATCGGCAGAAGTGTCGACCCTTGTCTCTGAAATGGCCCGTTATCGCGGCGAGGTGAGCAGACTCGAGGTAGAGCTCCTCGCGAGCAATCAAAAGGTGACATTACTGACAACAAACTTGACAAATGCGCTGACGGAGCTGGATCATCACTCGAATCGCGTCAAGGAGTTGGAGCAGCGAGAAGAAGAGTATTCGAGGAAGGAGAGTGCGGCGAGGAAGGAACTCGTTGCGATTAAGCTCACGTATGAACATGGCTGTACCAGAGACGAGAAAGAGGAATTACTGCAAAAGTCGATGAATCAGGCGAAACTCATAGAAGAGCAACAGCGAGAGATGAGGCGACTGCAAGAGATCGCTGACATCGCACAACATCAAGCACAATCCTTACAAGAGGCTCGTCTATCATTCGAAACCGAGGTGAAGGAGCTCAGAGCTTACTGCTCACAGTTAGAGGCGCGATCAGAGGACGAGTTACTGATTGGTCGATTGCAACGTCAACTCATCTCAACAAAGGCGTCTTACAAAGGCTTCGTGCGTAAGTATCATTCAACCAGAGAAAATCTGCGTCGTCGAGAGATTGCAATGAGAATCATTGAGAATCGTTTGATGGAGACAGAGAAGTCAACTGGCGAAGACAAGGAGCGATCTTATGTGCAAATCGCGGCGTTGAAGCGTGCTCTGAGGAATATCAAAGATACGATCGTCCAATCCACGCCTAACCTCATGCAGACGACTATTAACACTCCCGCTGTCGGCCGCGCCTCTGCTAATGGCCTTGCTGCTGACTTGAACAATGATGGCGTGAAGACAGTCACTGTCAGAGCGAATAATGCTTTCGGGAAGAACAAGTACTACACGATGGGTCTTGGTGCTAAGTTAGTGGAGATCTCTGAGAAGGTGGAGACCTTAGCTGAGCTGGCAGAGGATTCGGTGCAGAAGGCGGGAAAGAAAGAGGAAGAAAGCAGAGGATTGCAAGGAACTATCGAAGATCTCGAGACTGAGAGAGCCGTGTTATTGCAGCGTGTCAAAGACCTCGAAACAGTGACGGCAGTGAACCCGAAGCAACAGCTCATTACTTCGCGTATTCTAGGACTCAGCGAGGAAGTCCGTCTCGCGAAATTGACGTCTCAACAACAGCGACGACAGATCCAATCAATGCGAGAAGAGATGAAACACCTTCGTAACATCATTCATAAGATGGAGGGTGAGGTGGCTGAGTTAGAGAAGGGAAAGATTGAGATGGAAGTGCACAAGTCCATCCTCTTTGATCAGCACGGCACGACAGCGCTTCCTCGTTATGACGAAGACTATGACGATGAAGAGGATGTGTTGATGTCAGAGCTGGAGAAGGTCGACGCCAATCGCTCGATCCGCCTCTCTCTTGATAAGGGAGATCGTCGCAAGAAGAAGGCGAAGACACCACGCGTCGATCGCTCAGTGCTTTCTCCTGTCCTGCAGCGATCACTGTCACGCTTGTCGGTAGATACTGGGGATGAGAACGATGGGGGCGAAGGAGGGGAGATCTATGTGGACATGACGTTAGAGGAGTTCCAGGCGAAGTTGAAGCAGCTCAATGACGTCTTATCACAGGTGAGAAAGGAAAACAGCGATCTGACGTTGCAAAAAGGTTCTCTCAGCGGTCAGTTGGAGGACTACTCGCATGCGCTGTCAGAGAAGGAGAGCCAAATCTCCTATTACGAGCGAATCCTCCACGAGCACGGTCTCCAACAAGTGCTGCTACGTCAACGCCAGCAGTTTAATGACGGTGCTGGACAAAACCCAGGACAGTACCGAATCATGCCCGAAGAGCAAGAGAAGCTGCAGGAGGCAGCGAGTGCGACGAACAATGCCCTGACTCAGTTGTTAGAAGAGAAGAATCGGCGTATTAAGGCGTTGGAAGAGCGACTTGATGCAGAGACACGTGGCGGAAGCACCGGAAAGTCTCGCACAGATCGCCGTGCTGACAACTTACTCGAAGAGATCGATCAGCTCAACACTCAGCCGAATAGTGCTCGGGGAGCTTCTAGTGCTTTACCGATGACGAGTGACGTCATGAAGAGAATGCAGGATCAAGTGGAAGTGGCGGATCAGATGCTGCAAGAGAAGGAGCGCACCCTACAACAACTGGAGAGCAGACTCGCCACGGAGATTAATGCACGAGAGAGGGCGGAGGATCGATGTGGAGAGGCACTAAGAGAAATCGAGGCGATGAAAGTCGATATGATGGCGTTAGTGCAGCAAGTGTCTGATAAGAATCATCGTGTCGGTCACCTCACATCTGCTGTGGCGGAGAAAATGGTCGCTGTCTCTGCACCGCCAGCGAAGGACGATGCTTTTGACAAGCAGATGGCCTTTGAGTTGGAGGAATTACGTCAGCAGAACTCAAAATTGTCTAAGAAGAAGACTGAACTAGAGCGCGTTGCGAAGTCGAAGGAAGAGAAATTAAAGTCTTACCGTGACATCATCATTCGTCTGAAGGAGGAGTTCATTAAGGTAGAAGAGGAGAAGGCCGCTCAAGACCTCCTCCGCGATAGAGGCGGGGCTGGCGCAAAGTCTGCGCTTGAGAATGGCGATTATGAGGCGGCGGCAGAGCGAATCACGCCAGAAGAACTCAAGAGACTTCGTGAGCGTCTGAACGAGTTCTCAGCAGGGTTTAAGGAGGTGAAGGCGAACCTCGACAACTCGAAGAAGGCAAGAGAGAAACTGACGCAGGACATGCGCATTGCGAAGGATGAGATTCTTAAGCTTAACGAGGAGTTGCAGAAGAAAGAGGAGCAGCTCTTACATGCGAATAACTTCGTTGCCTCGTGTCGCCGAAAGCTTGAAGATGCTGCGCGTAAGGAGGTGCGGCTGAAGGAGCAGATCAAAGATCTCAAAGACGTGTCAGGACCTCCTGCCACTGGTAAAGGTGGTGCAGCAGGTCTTGCCGGCAATCTACCGAAGAACTTGAAGGAAGCTTATCAGAAGGCGCGGGAAGCGTTGACGCAGTCTGAACATGAGAACCAGCTCTTACGAGCCCAGCTACTCGCGCTACAACCGAAACTCTCCTCATTGCATGGAGAGGCGTTAGAGAAGCAGTTCAAGGAGTACTCCGCCACCTCCTCTCATCTACTGGGAGGTGCCGCCTCTCTCACTCCGGCGCAGCTGGCGCAAGAGAGAAAGGAGGCGGAGGACAGCAAGGAAGGAGACGGGGGTGACGCAGGCCTCCCTCCTTCACACCAGCGAGGAGCGAGTGGCGGCTACATCCTTGGGTCTGGGAACGTTGCTGGCGGCATCGAAGACTACAAGCAACAACTGCATCAGAAGTGGGAGAACGAGAAGAAGCTGCAGAGAAAGTTAGGAATGCTGGAGAAGCGCGTCACAGAGCTGGCGACAGACAACGAGGACCTGAAGAACCAGCTGCTGAAGACAAGAGACCATCTGACGTCAACAAATGCGACAAAGGAGGAGATGGCGAAAAAGATGCAGGCGAGTCAACGTCAGGCGCAGGAGAACAAGAAACTCTCGATACACGAGATCTCTGAGTTAGAGGAGGTAAGCTGACGTCATCACTGGTCTAAATAACCGTGTTAATCATGCGTCAGGCGCATTCTCGCATCTTCTCCCTCGAGGAGGAACTCAAGGCTGCGCGAAGAAAGGCTGACGTGGAACAAGCGAACGAGATTCGCATGCTGACGCACCAGCTGTCGTCATGCCACGCGAAGATCAAGGCGCTGGAGACTGAGATCATCGAGAGTGAAGATCAAAGGAAGCGCCTCGCCGCTGAGCGCATCGGTGGAGGAGGTACGTCATCGCTGCGCTCAGCGCTGAGAGACAGTGAGGATCGCTTCCTGCAGTCGGAGAAACTGCGCGACGAGATCGACTTCTATCGTCGGAAGAAGCTGGAGTTAGAGGCGCAGCTCGTCACTCGCGATAACACCATCTTAGAGTTCCGCTTCGATGCTGAGGCACGCAGAGAGGAGGTGGAGCGACTGCGGCGGAGGAATGCGGAGATTGAGATCGCCTTCAAGACACTGCAGACGATCGCAGCGAACCACACGAATGCGTGGAATGCCAATTCTCTACTGCCTGGCACTACAGCTGAGGGACGAGGAGGTGCGGGAGGAGTGTCTATCTTAACGAGAGAGGAGGAGCGCATTCTCACCACTCCCTTGGGCACTCTATTAGGGGGAGGAGGTGGAGGGGGTGGTGCTCGACCATCTACGTCAGGTGTGCCATCTCACATCGCAGCGTCTAAGCGAGAGGCCGAACTAGAGAACGTCATCGATGTCTTGAAGAAGGTGATCATCAAGTTCCAGCACGAGAACGAGCGACTGAAGCGAGGCATCGGTCTCTCGGCCACTCCTAATACAGCTGGCGGTGCCGTCACAGCAGAGGGAGGGGCAGGCGGCAGGAAAGCCCAGGACCTCGAGAAGCGACTGGCTGCTGAGAAGAAGAAATACGATCGTTTAGAGGCCGAACACCAGAATACGGTGAAGCGCAATCAGGAATTGCAGGAGGCTGTGGACAAGGCGAACCAACGTCAGACACAGCTGAGCAACGTCCGCAACCAGTTGAAGCTCAAGGAGAACGAGATAGTGCTGCTGACGTCAGAGGTGTCGCAGTTCAAGCAAGACGTGGAACAATACCGTCAGAAGATTCGATCGCTGGAGGAGAAGATCCAGCAACTTCAACTACAGCTGTCGTCAGCACCTTCCTCCTCGCAGCAGCCGCCACCTCCTTCCTCTACCTCTCAAGGCATGGAAGGAGTGACGTCAGTGAACAGGCAGTTGTCGCAGCAGGTGGTGGAGAACGATCTGCTGAGGAAGGAGCTGACGGAGCTGCGCAAGAAACTTACACTGCAGACGTCAGAGATCCTCTACCTCAGAGAGCAATACAGCAAGGAGGAGGCGAGAGGCAGTGGAGGAAGAGCTGCGGGAGGAGGAGGTGGTGGGTTGGGCAGTACGTCAGAGGTGATGGAGCTCAGTCGTCTGCGTGAAGAGAATAAGAAGCTGAAGGAGGAGCTGTCGGCCTTCGACCTCGACTTCTTCGAGGAGATCGAGAACCTCAAGTTCGCTCACGCTGAGGCGGTGAGGAAGCTCAAGCAATACGAGCAACCGCAGAGGCGGTAGTGACTGACGTAGTGATTGATGTAGTGGCAGAGGTAGTGAGGGAGAGGGTTATAGCGTAATAAATAAAGATAATCTATTCTCAGAAAGAAGTGATGACGTCAGGTTGATTTACAAACAATGTGATGGTTGGGTATCGTTGGGTCTAACTGCGCTAAGAGGTGCTCTCAGGCCACGTCACCCACCTTTAGAGGTCGAGTGAAGGGTGGCCTGTGATGACGTGTGTGGCTAAAGATCTAAGATAGAGAGAGTGAGTGATGTCAGCGTCTGTCTAGTCGAAGCCTGCGAAGGGATCGTCCTCGTCAGTCGCTTTCTTCTGATTCACTGACGTGGTGCCGAAAGGATCGTCATTGGCGTCACCGAAGGCCGAGGAGCCGAATGCGTCATCGACTGCCTTGCTAGTGGTAGGGACATCGAAGCCGCCGAAGGGGTCTGACGTGGCCTTGTCTGACGCGTCGTTGAAGGAGGCGAAGGGATCTTCTTTGTCGTCGCCGAAGCCTGCCGATACCGATACACTACCGAAAGGATCTGCTGAGTCAGCTTTGCTGGGAGAGGCGGGGAAGGCGGAGGTGGCAGGGGCAGGGGCGGGCTCGTCGAAGTCAGCGAAGGGATCTTTCTGACTCTTGGAGGGCACTGGAGACAGTGACGCGGTCTTGGGCAGGGGCACGTTGTCATCGAAGCCAGCGAAGGGATCGTCAGCCACCTGCACTGACACAGGCGTTGTGACTTCCTTCTTGCTAGGTGAGACTGACGGCAGTGAGTCGAACCCCCCGAAAGGATCAGCAGCACCGACAGGACTAACAACTGCCGATAGCTTGCCGGCAGACTTCACTGAGTCGAAACCTGCGTCACCGCCGAAGGGGTCCGCCACATCAGAGCCAGAGAAGGCGCTCTCGAAGGGGTCTTCTGCGGTGGTTGAGGAGGTCAGTGGGGCATTACTGACGTCGCCGAAGCCACCAAAAGGATCTGACGTATCGAAGGCTGTGGAGACAGTGCTAGCAACGACTGGAGCAGGTGCAGGCACAGGTGAACGGGCAGGGGCAGGGGCAGGGGAGGCAGCAGGAGCAACAGGAACGACAGGGACAGGACTGACGGTGCTCTTGGTGCTGACGACTGTTTCCTCTTCCAACTTCACAAAGCCTGTGCCCACCGACTTGTTATCGGTATCGAAGCCGCCGAAAGGATCGTCAGCATCGTCGAAGGTGTTGGAGGTGGTGGATGACGCAAGAGTCTTCGTGGACACGAATGCGAGGGAATCTTCCTCGAATCTCGGAGAAACGGTCACCGCCGGCCCTGAGGAGGAAGAGGAGGGAGTGACGTCATTGAGCAGGGCTCTGCGCTCCTCCTTCAACACCTCTTGCTTCTTCGTCTCCTGCTGTACAGTGACGTGGAGCTGCTGGTTTGTCGTCTGCAATGACGTCACCTTGTCGGTCGCTAACGTCAGACGAGTCGAGAGATTCTGCTTCGCACTACTCGCACTCCCTCTACACACCGGTGACGTCAGAAGAGAAGGAATGGTTGATGACGTCAGCACTTACACTCGTTCTCGCAGAGAAGACGCGATGCGTCTGAGCTCGTCATTCTCTTGCGCTAGGGCGGCGGAATTGTTGCGCAATGACGTGGCGGAGAGATTTAGCGCCTTGTTTTCCGCCTCTAATCTGCCGGCATCTCTCTCTGCAGCACTCAACTAAGACAGAGCAGAGGAAGGCAAGGGCGTCAGCGAACAGTGAGGGGAGAATGAGTGACGTCAGCGACTGTGATTACCTTGTCAGTGAGGGCGAGCGAGTCGCTCTGGCTGTGATCCAGCTGCTTCAAGAGCTGGTCGATGTCTCTCAGCAGCTGTTGCTTCTCTTCCTGAGCCTTTGCCACGCGACTCTACCTCGACAGAGGAAGATGAGAGGTACTGTGAGAGACTTGACGTAAAGTACTTACCTGAGTTGAGGAAGTGCTTTGCTGCGCCTCCTGCAGTCGCTGCGTCAGTTGTCTGATCTGTTCTTGCAGCTGGAAGATCTCCTGTGAGATGAGCTCTAGCTTCGTGTTGCTCTCGTTGTTCGCGGCGATCGCATTGGCCACAGTCGCCTCTAATGCGATGCGGTCAGTGGCGAGACGCTGCTTGATGCCTTGCAAGGAGGAATACGCCTTTCCGCCGATCTCCACTGCTTGCTCGTGAGCGGCGACAGTCTTCTTCGTCGCGGCCTTCATCGCGTCTAAGGAATTCCTTAACTCAGAGTCATCGAAACCACTGGCAGAGGCAAAGGAGGAGGTGACAGGGGCGGGGGTGGCAGACGGTGCGGGGAGAGGAGCGTCATCGAATCCACTGAAGGCTGACGAGATGTCGAGCTTCTTCACCTCCACTGGGGCAGGGGCAGGGAGCTGGAACTGGCACTGCCAGAGGGGCTGGTGCAGCTACTGCAAAAGGCGCTGGGGGCAGAGGAGCAGGGACTTCTCCAGGGATGGCAGGAGCATTGAGGAGGAACATCTTCAAGCTGGGCGGGAGGGCAGTCGGGAAGGGCTGACCACGCTTACTATGAGAGGAAAGTTAGGAGAGCGATTGACGTCAGCAGCACGACCATCTCACCTGACACACACAATGATGTGGAAGGCGGCAGAGAATTCCTTCGAGGTGAGCCGATTGTCGCGGTCGTCGTCAGCGAAGAGCCAGATCTGATCCACAGCTCGCTCATCGAGACCGGACTGCCGAAAGACCGGGACAGCCTCTTCTCGCGATAAGAAGCCGTCCTTGTCCTTGTCGTAGCCCACGAAGAGCGAGTGATACTTGACGTGTTCTTGTGGAGTGATGGCGAAGGCCGCGGCGGCCGCTGCAGCATTTGGTGGGATAGCGGTAGGGACGGGCTGAGGAGTTGGCACAGGAGCGACAGGACGTGCTAATGAGAAAAGATAAATCACCTTTACTCAAGAAAGAGAGGAGATTGGATCGTACCTACTGGGACATCGATGCCGTTGAATCTCGGTAACTCGAACTTGTCCTTCACAGTGGCGAGCAACCGCTCTACGTCACACCGTTTTGTCACATAGCTTAAAAGATAAGAAACAATACAATACCTCTAGAAATTGGCATTTCTCCATTTTGAATCATCGCAATAAATCGTAGAGCGACATAAAACTGATGTGCATTCATCGTCGCGACAGGCGTTGACAACGACCAGATCTGCTTCAGAAAACCTTTATCTACGCCAGATCGCTGGAAGAACGTGACTGCTGCCAGTCCTGAGAGCTCTCCAGTGAGAGTCGTGGTACCAGGAGCTGAGGGTGTACGGTTATTTGCAACATCCCACAAGTAGTCGAAGTAGTTCTTCTCGTGCTCACTTGAGGGAAAATAGATTTCGCTGGATCCAGTGGCCATCTCTCACTGTCTGATGCAAAGTGCAGGATTAAGAGAAGGGAGGATAAAGGGTGTCGCTGATAAAGGTTGGATGGGAAGGTAGGGCGATTAAGTCTTCCTCCTCACTGCTGTGATTTCAGTTCTTTGCAGAAAGATTGCTGGGGCATGGGCAGGCGGAGCCATTGCCGACAACAGCAGTCGGTAATCTGCCGGTATACCGAGAGTCGTTGTCGTTACTGTTACCGTGTTATCGTTACATATACAGTGCAGTGAGAGGATTTGAACGATCAAGAGAGAGAGAGAGAGAGAGATGATCAACCAGCTAGAAGACTTCGATCTCATAGCGAAAGCACTCTATATCCAGCCCAAACCCAAGAGGATTGTTCAGACTCGATCCTTCTATCAAGCACTGCAGTCAGAGGTTCTCGTGAGAAAGATCGGCTGCGACTATCACAACCAAACTCTCTTGATACAGTTCAGCACCAAATCCAGCCCAACCCTCCTCAAAACGAAGAGGATCCACATTAAGAAGTTCATTTACAAGGTGAGGACGTGATGTGGTTGATGTTATTAGATCGAATAGATCTCATCACTCTCTCATAGGACACGAAGCAGATCTTAGAGTCGCTGAGGAGGAAGTTCCCTGAATACCTCGGATCCCAACAGACTAACAGAGATCAGATAGTAAGATCGATTCTCTGTCTCTTGTTATCTTATTACTCACAGTGAGTAGATCGAGGCGGCGCTGCAGCGATTGCTCTTCTCTGAGTCAGAGACATCGAGAGACAACAGAGCGACCAGATCACACGACAAGCCTCCTCTCAAGCCTACTCAGATCCCTCAGAGTGTGGCAGGTATCGATGAGAAGGCGTTGTTGAAGGAGGTGGATCTGAACAAAGTGTCTGACGTAAGCCTTACCCCGTCAGTGAATCTTTGAATCTTCTGATTCTAATCGTATTTCTGTGTTAGGAACTGAATAAGAAGGCGAAGGAGCTGATGGACAAGGACTTCGAGGTGAAGAGGTTGAAGCCGGGTGACGTGGGCTATGTGTGGGATAAGCAGATTGACTTCGGACCAGCAGAGGAAGACAACGACTGGGACGAGGAGGATGACGATTGACGATGAATGAGATATGATTGATATGGCTTGTCTTTGCATTGGTTTATTGTTATTATTATCTTTTTTTAAACTACAAAATTGATCGTTAATAATGGCTACTACCATAGCCTCACAACTAGAGACTAGAGGACACAGCATAGCGGGGGATCTAGTCTTTCCATCGTTCTGTTAGAAAGAAGAAGAAAGAGACGTCAGAACACTTTCAAAAATGAGGAGGTGGGTTGAGGGAGGCGTCGTTGGTTGGTTTAGAAGTAAACATCGACGCGCTTTGCTTGCAGATTGCGAACTAAGAGAGCGACGTCACCGCGAATGACCGCGTCAGAGGCCTCGACGACACTTCCATCTAACTTAGTGACGGTGGCGCGCTTAGCGGAGATCTTCCACGTGTCTTCACGGGAAGGATTGTGATAGACCACGTCGACCTTGCCTAGGAAGACGAAGGACACCTCGTCGTCCTCGTCGAAGAAGGTGCCAGGTAAGATGGGTTGAAGGGATAACAACAGCTCCTTTGATTGAGGATCGACAGAGAAGGGCTGGTGACCTGACACGATCAGCAACCACATCGACAAGAACTCTGCAGTCGATCCTGATAGACGAGCGAGGAAAGAGGCGCCGTGGAGTTTCTTGTCAGGGAAGGCGCTGGACACGATGAAGGAGGCCGCCTCTAAGGGAGAGCGACCATAGACCTTGTTGTCCATGAAGGGAACGAGACCTGTCGCCATCTCGCTGAAGAACTCCTCATATAATCCTCCTCGCAGGAGTTCTAGGTAGAACTTGTAGGACATGTGCAACCAGACTGACTGGTTCTCGAGCCAGCCGGGACTGAAGGCCTTCATACGACCGACCTCCTGTCCCATCGCAGCCAGTGACTCGCAGAGAGTGTACATCTTAAGAGCGCTGTCATAGAGGGCAGAGCTCTTCACCTTCTCATAGATCGAGCGACGCTCCTCCACTGTCTGCACCACTCTGAGGTGGCGGGTCGGTCCTTCCAAGAAGAGAGGGAGAGTTCTGAGCTCAAAGCTCTTAGCGATGATGCTTGTCTGGACGCCGTCAGTGCTGATCTCGTAGTTGCCTTGAGAGCACTCGTAGTAGAAGTATGTAGGGGACAGGAAGCCGTTGTTGCTGTTCACTGCGAGGGCTCGTTGGATGCCTCCCTCCACCTTCGCGATGAATTTCTCCAAGAGAACGATGATGTCAGAAGCAGCTAGGCTCTTGAACTCTCCCTTGAAGGTGGCCACGACAGCGGCGCGGTATGTCTCTCGAGCAGTATTGGCGCTGTCCCAGTAGACGAACTCCTCAGCCAGTTGCTTAGGAGAGGAGTTGTAGTGGTCGATCGCTGCGGTCAGTTGAGTGAGGAAATCAGCGAACTCAACAGGGAATGAGACGGGACGAGAGAACTTCAGAAGCGCGGAGTGCGTGTATCGCAGGATACGCAGCATCTCATAGGTCTCTGGCATGCCCGAGCCCAGAAGCCCTGGCAAGCCATTCATTGCGTCATTCCAGCCTGGCTTTCCGCCCTCCATCTCCACGCCCAGACCATAAGGATCCAAGGTAGAGAACTTCACGATGCCGAGGAGTAAGAGCTTTGCGATGACAGAGACGCGGACGACAGAGTTGTCCTTAACAGACCTCTGCCACACACTGCCAGCGCCATTGACGTCAACGAGGTAGTTGGGGTCCTGGAAGATCGCGTTCATCGCATTCGTCTTCTCCACAGGGAACTGAGAGTCACCCCACACAGAGATCGCGTTGTACACACGCAGCACGGAGGAGCCTGGCTTCGCTGGATTGTCCATCGCCACGTAGCGAGAGTGTCTGGGCTTCACGACAGCAGGACTGACGTAGAAGGCGACTGGCTCGCTGTCCCAGAGCAACTGCGCCTCCTTGTCAGGGAAGACGGTGAGGTAGTTGTCCACGAGGTCGAGGATGTACGTCCAATGGTCGGACCAATAGCCGTTCTGACTGAACTGTCCGGCGAAGTCTTGCACGGCGAATCCGATGATGATGTCAGCGACCTCCTCCTTGCTGACAGCGAAGGAGATGCCGGCAGTGGCGGCATCTTTGAAGAACTGCCCCGGTCTGAAGGCCTTGGACAGCAGAGTGCGCGCCGCCTCTCTGTGCAGTCCGCCACTGCCCACCCCGTTATTAGTGAGAGAGCCGTCAGGGTTGAGGATCTTCAGACTGTCTAAGACGAACTCCAACTGCGTGTTAGGCACCTTGAACACCGTTGAAGCGATCGTCAGAGGGTTGAAAGCATCGCTCTGGATGAAGGACAGGAAGAGACGAATGTTGAAGTCTCCTACGAAGGGAGAGTGACTGACGTCGACGCGGCGGTTCTGACAGACGTCTCTGAAGTTTCCAGGGCCCTGAGAGAAGTAGGTAGTGTCGATCTGGAAGTAGTTGTAGTCTCTCTCGATGTCGCCGTGGATGCGGGAATAGACGTGGAACACCTTAGAAGAGGGTGGCGTCACTGAGTTGCCGGCAGTGGTCTTGCCGCCCAGTAAGAGGGGCAGGCCGCCACGTAGGAAGTTATCCAAGAAATCCTGCTTGACATAGGCATCGAAGACGTCAGAGGAAGTCTTAGTGTCGACTCGCTTGGTGATGTCAGCGACGAAGTCGTAGGCCAGTTGTCTCTTGTCTCGGGAGTATTTCACGTCACGCACGATGGGCGAGTACTTGCCCACCAATGTCTCCAATGACTCGGCATAGCCGTAGACTGACGTCACGGTGATGTTAGCCCCTGGAGGAATTGTAACCCTGACGCCAGCGAAGGAGCAGGGGGTGCGAGAGGTAGTGCCTTGAGAAGAGTGCGTCAGTTCCTCGACACTGCCAGAGAAGTCGAAGAAGCCGCTGGGGTTCGTCAGCGTCGTGTCAGTGCTGAAGACGACAGAGGGATCCACGATGAAAGGCAAGAGGTCGTGCAGATTCTCTGAGTCAATGGCTTTCGTCGATGCTTTGTCTGACGTCTTCTCCACGTAAGCGAGTGAGAAGAATCCGTCTCTGACGATCTGCACCTGTGCGCTGTCAGCAGTGCCCTGAGAGATGTGGAAGAAAGGCTGCGTGATCTTCGTGTCAGTGCCCTGAGTGAAGCCGACGTTATAGACGTTCATCCACGCCTCCATCGTCCTGCCCATGTTGTCGATGGCGCTGTTGCCCAGACCGTTGGGTACTAGCTGGGCGAGGCCGTCCAACACCTCCAGCTCCAGCGAGTTATACGAGTCCAGGTTGGTGAAGGTAGTGCGGCGGACTAGGGAAGGGAAGTCTTGACCTGGAGCGACGAAGTAGAGAATGTTGGTCTGCAGTTGATGCTCAGAAGACACCTCCTCTATCTCCAACTCATTCAAGCCGATCATCATGTTTCTCTGCAGCTTAGCCCTCTTCTCTTCTGACGTGGGAAAGAAAGGCATGTGATTCCAGCTGTCGCCATTTCTTTTGCCTTTGAGGAAGGTGCGGAATCCTGTAAAAGGAGTCTGGAAATACGCCTTTTCCGCCTATACAATAATGACAAACAAATAGATTGAGAGACACACGTCATATATAACACCCTCGAATAATTGAACTCGCGACTTACCGTGACGAACTTTGCGATCGCAGCATCTTTGTTCTGCTTTCCGAAGGAGGTGATGGCTTGGCCGCGGTTGACGTAGAAGGCCCAGAGAGGGATGCCCCAGACAGTCGCGAGACCGTTGAGAAAGTTAGACATAGGACGAGTCAAGTCATAGTCGCGCAAAATATAGCGGTTTTGAGCATCGAATTCAGAATTACTATCTGCGAGGAGAGGTGGTTGGAGAGAGGCAGAGAAGGCCATGTAAGTGCCATAGGCGAAGATTCCGAACAAGATCACCGAAACACCGATGAGGGAAAGTCGTTTACTGTTCGAAGAAGTCTTCACATTTTGTGAAGACAGTGTACTATCTCGGGAGTTGAGGTCGTTGTTCCAGGAAGGAAGTTCAAGGTTCTGTTGAAGTGGTTAGGATTTGAATTAAGTCAAAGAGCTCAAGTGCCTACCGTCTCATCACCAGGGATTGCCTGGTACTCATTGTTAGAGGTTCGATTGAACATTGTTCCACTGAAAGAGCAGTCAGTCGCTGTTCTTCGTGCAATGTTTTAGATGATTGAGTTGCTCTTTGTGCTGGGAAGACAGTTGAGACAAGGAGACTTTCCAAATATCGATTTTCATTAAACTCGACTTTTATTATCGAATCAAGGAATCTCAATACGGTATAAAAACGATCGAACCCTCTCAGACTAACTCTTTAACAAGTAGAGATACACAGACACAGGCTTTAGTTAGAAAAAGAATCGAATATAGGTATATTCGATCACAAGAGGAGAAATTAATAACTCATAGAGCATAGTGAAGGTCTGGAGTACCCTGTCAGACGAGAGAATGAGAGAGAGAATTATTGACTAGTAATTGTAAAAATTAAGATGATCTCAAGGAGAATGAGTCAGAAGTCTTCCTCTTACAACAAGTTCAGCTTTCTCAGGACGGCTATAGACTTGTGATATGGTTTAACATTATGAGAGGGTGAGAGGCTTTGTATGCGGTGAAGAGCTTCTAGCACTAGTAAGATGACTTTAGGGTCGAACTCCGCCGTAGCAGCGCCCTGCATCACAATATCTTTCTTCGAATGACCAGAGAAGTTGTCTATGACGTTGCCGAGAGCCCAGAGAGCTTCTTTCCTTATTGAGAGGTTCTTCGAGTAGCATAGCTCCACGAGGAGAGGAATGAGGTCAGCGTCCACCACACCCTGAATCTGAGGATCACTTCCTGCGGTTATATTAGAGACAGTCCAGCAAGCATCTTTCACTAAAGTGTCTTTCGGGGATCTAAGCAGTGCTGGGAATGTGCTGAGAGCACCTGACGTCAGCACTGCCTGTGTCTGTAGATCGTCGCCAGCAGCGATGCTTCCAAGAATACGCACAGCGGGACGAGTGATCTCTGCCTTTGACTGGTATAGCGTGAGGATGTGGGCGATGCGAGGAAGGACCCCGGCGTCGATGACGAGTTGTATGCGATCTAAGGGACCGTCAGCGATGAAGGAGAAGGTCCAACACGTGTCCTTCAACACCTCATCATCTGGCCAAGACAACAGACCTACCAATACAGACATACTCTGCTTCATCATGTCTAGCGGTGGTCGTGGCTGTCGCTTGAAGACGTTGGAGAGGATCCAGGCGACGTTGCGAACCATGTCAACCTTCAGACCTGACGGAGGCGGCTGAAGGATGCCTAGGATGATGGGCAGGGCACCTGCTTCAAGCACTCGATCCCTATTCTCTCTCCCATCACCGACAATGTTGCCCAACGCCCAGACAGCCTGTGCTCTGACGTCATCGTCCTTGCCGCTCTTCAAGAGATCTATGAGGAGGGGAATGGCGTCGAGATCAACCACAAACTGAGTCTGTTCTGAACTGCCAGAGAGGATGTTGGTCAAGGCCCACGCTGCCTCGAACTGAGTGTTCGGGTGTTCGAAGTCTTTCAAGAGCTCTAGGAAGCGAGGGATTAGACCGCTCTCGATCATCATCTGCCTCGTCTCATATTCATCTAATTTAGAAACCATGTGAGTATATAGGGTCGACATGAAGACATTCCTTTACCGTTATGTAGGATTTTTCTGAATTTTTGTACTGCTTGGAACTGTAACAAGTGATCGCTGGAGGCTATGTTCTCTATGAAGGAGGCGTTTTCTCGGAGAAATGAATCCAATACTTCGGCATCTAGCTGTTTACTACTCATTGGACCTTATTAATGCTTCAAACAGTCACTAAATGCCTCTGATCTTCTGCTCTATCTTCTGTTATCTCTATTAAGAAGATCCTCACTAAGACCTGTTCGATCGTCCAGGACTCACTGTTCGGTCGTTTTCTGTGATTTCGGATTGTTTTTTCGCTGTTTTTCTAATCTTTCTTTAGCTCTTGTTTATTGCTCACTTCCCTTTCAGAGCAATGGATGAGATCGATTTACTCGTCATTCTAGTGGTAGGTTGCATGTGTTCAGCGGGTTGTTTTATCTTCTGGCTCTTCGTCGCGCATCACCATCAGATCAAAGCTTATGCAGGCGACGAGAGATCCGCGAAACGGATTATCCTACCTTTCTACCAACCCTTTATTCGATATTTTGCAATTTTGTTTCTAATTCTAGGTTGTTGCCTCTGTCTGCTGTTCAGCAGTGATGAGATTCTCTTCAGTCGGCTGTTGCAGTACTACGGCTTCTTCGTCCTGTCCATCTACTTCCTCATCCCCTCCTTCCTCCTCCAGACCTCCGCCTCCACTAAAGCTTTAGCCAGAACCTTTTATCAACTCTTTCCGTGGTGGTTCGGCTGCACCATGTTCTGGTCGTTGTCGTTCCTCGCTGACTCTGTCTTCCCTCAACTCTTCTTCTCCTGCTTCCTCATCACCGCGACCGCTGTGCCTGTCTGTGTATGCATAGGTATCCTCACGAAGCAGCTGTACTCTAGAGTGCAGGTGGGCAGTAAGAGCAATCGTAACACGACTGAGCTGGTCCTCGTCTTCTCTGTCGTCTTCGCCACGTACCTCACACTCACTGTGAGCCTCGCATCGGTCGAGGGAAACCACTCCAACAACGACGATGCGCCCTATCACCAACGTCAGATAATCCTCGATGCGGTCTTCTCCTGCTTCATCTTCGTGACGAATCAGTTGTTTCCCTTCGCTCTCTTCCGCACTCTCATCGCTGACACGAAGTTCTGGCGGGGACTTGGCAAACACAACCAGGGAGGAATCAACCAAGACGAAACTCTCAGACAGAGTGGCATTGACGTCCATCGTCCTACGATGGAGATGAATGTGATCTCGTCCACCTTCCAGGTGATGATGGCGGATAACAATGACATCACCGTGGACTTCGCCTATCTGCAGCTCGACCAGCTCATCGGCGAGGGAGCGACGGCGAAGGTGTTTCGAGGGAAGTTGAAGGGAAAGCTAGTTGCGATCAAGCTGTCCACACCCCCTGAGATCACAGAGGAGGTGTTGGACGTGTTCGTGGCGGAGTCGCGCATCGCCTCGCACCTCACACACCGCAATGTAGTGCAGTTCTTAGGCATCTGCGTGCGACCCCCTCAGGTAAACCATTCCATGACTAATCTTCTGTCTGTGCTGTGCTAAGAGTGGCGATAGATCGGCATGGTCTTCGAATTCTGCGAGGGAGGGAACCTGAAGACAAACCTTGTCAAGCAGTCGCAGCACTGGCAGCGAGTCTCCTCCAAGCTCCACGCCTGTCTAGACGCCAGCAGAGGCCTGCTCTGCCTCCATAACTACGGCTACATCCACCGAGACATCAAGACAGAGAACTTCTTCGTGGGTAAGAAGTGGGCGGTGAAGCTGGGAGACTTCGGCGAGGCCACGTCAGTGCGCACCCGCGAGTCAACGAAGGAGAGGCGAATGACGATCCTCGGAACTGTGTCATTCATGGCACCAGAGCTCGTCAACGCCTCTAGGTACTATGACCAGGGCATCGACGTCTATGCGCTGGGCACGACGATGTGGGAGATCTGGACGGGCAAGGAGCCCTATGACGGATGCTCGCAGTTTGACATCTACGAGCGAGTGAGGAGTGGGACGATGCTGGAGATACCCGAGGACGTGCCAGCGGATGTCAGAAATCTGATTCTCTCTATGTGGCATGCTGATCCTGCTCTGAGACCCACTAGCAAACACGTCACTGAGATCTTAGAGAAGTTGTCGCACAGCACCTCTTCAGGGGAGAAAGAGGAGGTGGAGGAGAAAAGTCCGCGGCTAAAGACGAAGACAGTGTCAGACATCGAGGAAGGAGACGGAGAGGGAGAAGAGACAGAGGAAGACGTCAGAGCCTCAGTGGTGGAGAATCCGATCTTCCGCACCTAAGCCAAAGCCATCGTATCATACCATATCATATCATATCATATCACATCACATCACATCATACATCACACACACACTTACATATAGTAATATAGTACAACAATAGTATGGTCAGAGGAGGAGAGAAAGAGAATGAGAGAGAGAATGAGAATCCTTTGTTGCTTATAGACTCTATAGGTTGTTTTCTGTCTTGTGATCTATTATGCTTTGAAGTGTTTTTATTCTCTCGTATATGAGTACTAGTGATCACCATAGCAATCATATATAGTGATTATTAGTTATAGTTCATTTAATTATTAATAAAGCATGTCATGTCATGTCTTAGATCTTCTGTCTGTTGTGACGGTCAGGGGTCTTATAGGGCAGGTCCCACACCCATGGATAGTCCACGTCAGTCTGATAGGGTGAAGGAGGGACTGTGAAAGGAATGGGGAAGTATATGACGGTGGTCGTATCTCTGACAAGAGAGGAGGAGGAGGAGGAGGAGGAGTGACTGGCTCGAAAGAGACTAGCAGGAGTAGATGCTCTGTCTCTGGCTCTGACGTTGTCTCTGTGTCTGTTCATTCCCAGAAGTGGATGTGAAGGGGTGCAGGAGAAACTTCTCTCTGTCGTGTGGATGTGGTTGGGCAGGTAGAGCACGCCCATCTCATAGGATTTGATGTACAGCTGACTGCTGCTCGCCTGCTGCACTCCCCATGCCGCCTGACTCAGATTCGCAGAAGTCAGCACGAACCACTCTATGCCCACCTTCTGATGATCGTCGGAATGATCCGACGAGTCGTCGGGAAGGAGTTGGTATCTGAAGTAGCACTTCATATGAGGCGTTGAGAAGCGACGACCTGACACACTGCCATCCCACCTCTTAAGCCTTCCCTGAAACCCTTCGATCAGTCTCGGCTGCTGCTGCTGCTGCGCTGTGTTCTTGTCTCCCTTCACTTCATAGAAATTCTTGAAACTGCTGGGAAGGGAGTTGCCTGACTCGTAGCCCAGCAGAGACTCGCGCACTGTCTGCACCGTGGGCCAGACCAACTCCACCGACTTCTTCAGCCTCGCCAAGTCTTTCTGCGCTGAGAAGAAAGAAGACGCGGAGGAAGATGATGATGGTGACTTTACAAGCATCTGCATGGCCAGCTCATCGATGTATTTTCCGTCCTTTCCCATCGATCCTAAGCTCGAGTACTGCATCACCAACCTCCTCGCACCCCTCTCCTCTTCCTTCGCTGACGTAGAGGGAATCGAGTCCAGACATCCTTCACTACTGAGACAAGCGTGGAGTTTGCCGATGCCCCAGCGCTGCCTCTGATGCCCTGTGTGACGTCCTGGCACTGAGGGAATGAGAATGACCTCAGCAGCGCTGAAATCATAGTCTCTGACTTGTTTGACCACTTCTTTCAATCGAGCATTAGCGGCGGAGGTGGAGGTAGAGAGGTGCTGTAGATACTCTATGAGAGAGCTCTCGAAGTCACAGACATTCGCTGACGCTGACGTCTTCAGAGGAAAGTCTTGCACGAAGTTTCCTTGTGTAAGAAAATGGAAATCCTCCGGGATGAAATTCCCAGTGCTGACGACCACTCTGATGCCCTGTGCGAAGAAGAGGAGCATCATCTTCGAGTGATGTGTTCCGAATCTCTCAGTGCCTAAATCAACCTTCGCGATCGTCCAGTGACTCGCGCCTATTTCCTTATGGACTGTGCTCCCGTGAAGGCAAAGTACCGGCTTTGCTAATAAAGCTGGGACTTGGCCAATCATCCACTCAATATCCATCATATAGTTCATGAGAACTATGCTCATGAGAGGATTCTGCTCCTCGTCACTCGCAAAGAAATCAGAGAAAGAAAGAGCCCCCTCGTTAAACTCTGGTGAGATTCCTTGAATGGAGTTCAAGTAGAAAGGCTTCCATATAGATGATCTGTGTTCGTCTGAGACTATTGTGTGATGATGGGAGGCTTTGGCTTTCTTTGTTATTGGAAGAGTGGGTGTATTTGTATTATTTGTATTTGTATGGATGATGTCATTGTCGTCTATGAGGGTGAGATCGATGACCTGTGTGTCTGGCTTGCTGTCATATCGTTGGGTGGTGTCAGTGGAATCGTTTGATCTGACGTGGAAGGCCTCTGACGTCGTCTCTTGTGGCTCGAAGCGTCTTTTCATTTTCCTCTTTCGAATCCAATTTCAATGACTTCCTCTCGTTAGAGGAGATCTCCCTTACCAAGAGAGGGAAGAATGACTGTATATGAGACTACTGTTATGTTAGAGTCTATAGATCTCTTGATGCATAAAATTACGAAGAGAGAACAAACCAATGAATAACCTAACGAATAAACTACCCTATAACTATTTCTTATCGCTCAATTTGGTCTTTAGAGCTTTCACTACTTTGGACTCACTGGTTCTGTTGAGTTGTTCATCGATGTAGATGCTTGCCTCGAGGAGTTTGTCAGCATCCACATTCGTTTTAATACCCAAACCATGTAACATATAGACAACATCATCAGTGGCTACATTACCGGAAGCACCTTTAGCATAAGGACAGCCACCTAAGCCAGAGACAGACGAGTCCACGACGTTGATGCCGTACTGGAGAGCGACGAGGATGTTGGACAGCGCCTGTCCATAGGTATCATGGAAGTGAACAGCGATCTTCTCTTTAGGTACTTCAGTTAAGACGGTTTCTAATAGTTGTTTGGTGGTTCCAGCGTTACCAACTCCGATAGTGTCGCCCAGAGAGATCTCATAGCAGCCGAGCTCTAACAGACGCTTCGTCACTTTAAGCACGACTTTAGGGTCAATCTTGCCCTCATAGGGACATCCAATCACACAAGACACATAGCCTCTCACCTTCACCCCGTCCTTCAGTGCGACCTTCGTCACCTCTTCGAAGCGGGCGAAGGACTCATCGATGGAGCAGTTGATGTTCTTCTTGGAGAACGACTCTGACGCAGCTCCGAAGATTGCCACTTCCTTCACTCCCAACTCACGAGCTGACTCGTACCCTTTTGCATTTGGAGTTAATGCAGAAAAAGTGGCCTCAGGATACTTCAGAGCGGCGTGTTGTTTGAGGTGTGCGAAGATCTCAGGCGTGTCTTTCATCTGAGGCACCCACTTCGGCGACACGAAGGCTCCAGCTTCAATTGTCCTCAAGCCTGCTCCATATAATTTATCTAAAAGAGTTAACTTCGTCTCTAAAGTCACTAGAGACTTCTCATTCTGCAATCCGTCTCTTAAGCCGACCTCAACGATTCTCACGGATTGTGGGAGGCTTGAGAAACTTCTGACAGTAGCCATCCCTCGAAGGAGTGAAGTTGACTTACTGAGGCTATTCATAATGGTGGTTGTTTGTGAGATCAGTGAGTTAATCGCGTTGGAAAGAGAGTTGAAGAATGTGATGGAAAGTGGAAGAAGAAGATGGAAACAACATACCGGCAAGTCAATAACATACCGGTAATATTAAACAACGATCACAACAGTTGAGTAAAACATAAGAAGAGAGCAATGCTACACCACACGCGACTCAAACTACTCTCTTTGGCTCTCTTTTCATGGGTTTTAGTCCTTACTTACGCGTGGAAGCGCCAGGAGATGCACGGGTTCTATAATCTGCCTGTTCTTCCAAGTCATTTACCAGAAGTTTCAATCTACAATCAATCCACAGGCAAATACATACCTAAGAAGCTCTGGATTGCTGTGAAGGATCGAAAAGATGAACTTCCAGGTCATTTGCTCAGTCTTTTCGAGCGGAATCGAGGCTGGGAAGTGATTCTCTGCGACAACGACTGCAAAGATGATTTCATGTTTCACGTCTTCGCCAACACGAGCATCGCTTGGGCTTATTCGGTCATCAATCCACTCGTTGGTGCAGCCAAAGCCGATATCTGGAGGTACGCTGTGCTCTATACCTACGGAGGTGTGTATCTGGACGATGACTCAGACATGAAAACTCCCTTCGATGACGTCATCTCCGCCACAGATCGGCTGATCATGTCAGAGGAAGGCTCAAGCAGTCTTGGAGACTGCTATATTCCCACATACTCGCTGTCTGAGACTGCGACCTATGCGAGGTTCCCCAATTTCTCTCATGCGCTACACTTCTCGGGCATGGTGCACAGGGGCAAGGGCAGCGCTCCTGTGCCCAGTTTCTTCCACGACCACACGCTTGTCAACTGGGGGATCTTCACACGACCTCGCCATCCACTTTTCCTTCGTGCCTTACAGCACATCGTGGAGATCGTGACGTCAGAGTATCAGCGCGTCAGTGTCATTCATCTGACTCGCTGGGATGTGCGCTGGAAACAGGTGATGTGCGCCACAGGTTTCGTGCGCACATACTCTGTAAGAGAGTTGGAGCTAGAAAAGTCGTTGGAAACAGAGGATTTTCCTCGCATCAGCGTGAACAACTACCAGCAATACAAAGGCAACGTCAAGGCCTTCTGGACTGGCGGAGATCCCAACCACTACATGAAGGCGATGCAGAGGAAGCACGGTCCGCACCTGCTCAAGGAGTTCGGTCCTCTCAACCTCCCTGCAGTGCTGGCGTTCTTAGAAGGTCGCACAGTGATGGGTGACGGAGGCAAGGAGATCTTCCTCGTGCTACGTGGCAAGCTGATGACCTTCCCCTCCTACGACCTCTTCCTCAAACTAGGCTTCAGCGACAAGGGAGTGCGTCACGTGTCTGACCACCTCCTCAACCTGATTCCAAGAGGTGGAGAGCTGTCAGAGAATATAGCTGTCGCTGACGTCACTCCTAAGACTCCTGCTCTCTCCCTTCCTGCCCCTCCCCCTGCTGAACGATCGTATGTACGGTCGTCCTATCCCTCTCTGTTGCAGCAGCTGTCAGCGCCGAAGCCTCTCTTCTCTGAGAAGGATGACGTGTTTCCCTACCTGTCTAAGGTGAAGCGGGCTTTGGATGACTCGAGTGACGTGACGTGTTTCGGGGACGACTATGACGGCAGTCGCGATGACGTGTTGTCGAGGAGGTGGCAGAAAGTCTTCCAGGACTTCTCACAGCACAACAGCCGCGCTGACGTCACGATGGTCTTTCCCTTCTGTCTGAGGACCTTCCAGCTGGGCAACACGCTGGGCTACTACCTCAATGACGTCGCCTGCGCTGACCTGGCGGGCAGTCACTTCCTCGCAGTGAGAGCGAAGTTCGACGTCATCGACCCGACGGCTCTCGTCGCTCAGGGCAGTGCACAGCTGACGTTCTTTCAACACCTGCCCAACCTCATCGTGCACCCCTCGCCTAAACCCGCAGATGACGTCAGACGTCTGATGAAGGAGAAGTGTCACTGCCTGCAGTTCTGCTGGGAGAACAGCGAGGCGCCGTGGCTCTCACGCACGCACCTCATCCCCGCTGTGCTGCTACCGGCGATCAACGCATACACGAGACTGACGAATGCAGAGGCGCTGGGCACAACATTGAACAACGCGACCGACTACTCCACACTCCCTCTGAGCACCCCTCTGCCCCTCCTGCCCAACGTCACCATCCAGTACCGCTGCGGCGACAACATCGGCTTCGGCAAGACGAAGTACGGCCTCCTGCCCTTCTCGGCCTACCGAAAGCACGGCCGAATACCGAGAGAGCTGGCGAGATACATCTATGTCATCGCAGACAGTCCGACGAGGTCAGCGAACCATCCCTACTCCCACCGCTGTGACGCCATCCTCAAGAGCTTGTTCGAGGACTTGCGAGCTCACTTCCCCGAGGCAGTGGTAGTAGTGAAGCGAGGAGGTGATCCCTTCCTAGACTACACGCGCATCGCGTACTCGTCAGTCGTCTTCTGCTCTGCCAGCACCTTCTGTCTCTGGCCCGCCCTTGCCAACCCCATCGGCCACGTCTACTACCCTCTCACTCCTCTGGTGGCGAGGGCCGCGACGAACGACACGGCCCCTGACTTCGGCCCTCGCTTCCACTGGATCAGTGACGTGGCGATGATCAAGGAGTTCAAGCACTACCGACCATGGCACCGCCTCATCGACGACCTGCAGACGAAAGAGTGAACGAGGAAGAAACTTGCAATGAGTCAACAGACTCGCCCATCGTTTAGAAGAGATCTGAGCTTGCTAACAAGAGCCGCTGACTCGCCCTATAGCAGGGTGAGTCATCACAGGTTATAGTTCACAGTTCACAGGTCACAGGGTTTCTAGAGGTAGTGACCGTATAGAAAGGGAGTTTATAAAGGGAGTGATTTGAGGGGGTGTATAGGTTTTAAATTATTAATTATTCTCTTATCAGTGACGTCAGAGCATCCCACTACTCTTAGATGACGTCAGACCAATATAACGAATGCTCTCAACGTATAAGCGACTCAAGAACCTCAGAGCAGTGACGTCATCGACGTGATTTTCGTTCGTTGATGTCTCTGGCTCTGACGTGGGTGTGATGGGAAGGAGTCGTCCGAAGCTCAGTATGGCGTATAAGATGCGCTGGATGCGCACCTCCGCCACCTCCTCTACCTTCCTCTCGTCGGGCGGGCGCTCATTGTCTCGTCGGGTTCTGAACAAGCGCCAGTCGATCTCCGCCGCGAAGGACGACGAATGACGTTGCTCGCTCACTTCCACCAACCAATCGCCTGGAGTGACATCACCCAGCGATTGAGAGCGAGGAGGTGAAAGAGGTGGAGGGAGGAGGTGACGTGGCTCGTGTCCGATGGGCAGGTCTAGCAGCACACACAGGGCGATCGTCTGCAACGTCAGCGAGGAGGGAAAGAGGCGGTGGATGACGTCACCGATCACTGCCACGCAAGCAGCGTCTATCATATCGAGAGAGTGACGTCAGAGGGAGTATAGGGTAGTGTGTTGGGGTTTTCTTACCAGAGAGACGGCCAGTGACGTCAGACAGAGAGTGTTCGAGGTATTCAAGTTGGATGACGACAGCAGCGACGACGACAGCGAGCACTGCCCTGCTGTAATGACTCGTCGCACTCTCTCGCACAAGCTTGACGTCACCTCCTCCACTGCCACTGCCACTGCCACCTCCTCTATCCTCGCGATATAGGAGACCATTATGCCACGTCATCGTCACACCTCCTTCGAGGTGTAGCGTCTCCTGCCACACCTCTTCGCCACTTCCTTCTCTTCCACTGCAGCGCAGGGAGAGGAGAGCGCGGTCTGACAGGGGCAGCAGTCGCAGCTCCTGACGCACTCTGCGACTCTCCTGCAGGTCCTTCAGCAGCGAGGAATAAAGGCTTAATCTGCGCAAAGAGAGAAGGCGCTGCATAGCATACGTCAGACGAGGCAGACATCGCACTACCTCGCCACACCTCAACACATCCGAAGAGGAGGTGGAGGGAGGGAGGGTGCGGTGGAGGGCAAGGAGGTGCGAGCAGTAGAGGCTGTGCGCTGTGTTGATTTCCTCCCAGTTCAGAAGAATCTTTGGGATGGGCACAACGCTGACGCGATGTCCGTTGATCACGGCGTACTCTGCTGACGTGGTGCTGACACAGGCTGAGGTGTCAGGGGTGGAGGTGGTCGGGTCGTCGGATTTTTTGCGGTGACGTGCGAAGAGTTTCTTGGCAGTGGCGAGGAAGGAGTCGTCGTACGAGTCGTCAGGCTTCGAGGTGTTCGGGAGTGGCGAGGAGGGAGTGGAAGAGGAGGTGGGGGAGGTGGTGGGAGCAGTAGAGGTAGTGGTAGAGATGTTGGTTGGGAATGTTTGTATGTCATCGAATAGCGGCGCTAATGTCACTCTGCTGCCCCAGAGTTTCTCCTCACAGTACGTCGCTGTGAGTAGCTGGAGTTTTCTGCTGACGTCGCTCTCTGCTTTATCGAGAGCATCGTCGAGGAAGAGTACGTCAGAGCCCGAAGACCCGTCATTCTGAAGCTGCTGACGTAACTTCACAACCTCTCGGTGCTGTGTTTTCATCAGCTGAGCAGTGATCTCTCTCTTCTGCTCTAGGAGTCGAATCTCGTGCTGCAGTCTCTCTGAGTCCTCAGACAGAGCGCTGACGTCATACTGCAGTTCTTGTCGCTCGTGTTGCTCTGCCAGCTGTCTCACAGCATTTGATACGAAGGATGGATCGACGAGAGAGGTGCAGGAGGTGGATCGGTAGTTGTCTAGTTGCTTGAACTCCTTCACTGCTCGCTGCAGCTGCTCTGACGACATCTCATACAACCCACTCACACAGGGCGAGCATAGGACTGAGGGAAGGGTGTTCTGGCGAGTCCAATCTTTGAAGATCTCGAACAATCGCTCTCTGTGCTGAGTCTCTGTGAGGAGGGAGGTTTTCTCTGGCGCTCTCCGCGACCTCGAGGGACGAAGCAGGAGCGAGGCTCTTGATTTATTCGACGAAACATCTGATTTCCTATCTGATCCGTGACTTCCTTCAAAGCCTTGAAGCATGGATTCAGTGAGAACAGTGAAGGAGTCTTGTTTCGATATTCTCGGACTGCGATCATCGACTCCATTTTTCTTTGAAACTGGTCGTTGTGGAGATTGACTGGGATTGACAGAAATCGTGGAGGCATTGAGGTCGATATAAGAATATTCCAGATCGATGGACTTCTTCATTTCTTTGAACTATTCTTAAAGTTATTTTGCTGTTTCTCCTCCTAATTTGCTGATTGCTTATGATAGTTTATACTTGAGCACATTAACGGATGACTAAGAGGCACTTTGGCCGAGTGGTTAAGGCGCGGCCCTGCTAAGGCCGTGTGCTATGCATGCGTGAGTTCGAATCTCACAGGTGTCGTACTCTCTCTTTTTGCCCGCCAAACCTGTCTTCGCCCAGCCCAACTGCCCACCCCTAGTAAAGAGATTTGACAACAAACAACAACAATCTAATACAACTACAAACCACCCTTAAACAACACCTTCCACACCCTACAACTCCTCTTAACACCCTACAACCTC
>VFQN01001424.1_pt1 | contig 40175 bp, 35 predicted proteins | sample 3512371 | NCBI WGS metagenome assembly VFQN01 (sample SAMN10412370, study PRJNA504923) | tailings metagenome | isolation source: Replicate 2 from Balatoc abandoned mine | place: Philippines: Itogon, Benguet | collected 2017-08-28 | reverse complement strand
ACGCTTACCACTTTCCGGATTTTAGATAGTTTAGCAACCGGCTTACCACAAAACATTGAATTCAATGAGCAATAAGATAGCGGCCTCTTTTAAGCAGCTTAAGGAATTCTGTGAGCAGGAAGAATTCAAGGGATACGATCCGTACGATGGGTTGAACAGCAGTTTTTTTCAAAAACTTCCCTGGGCTCCCAAAAATCGTTTTGCCCGGCTGGTTTGGATACAGGCATTCAAAAGAATGCCCCTGAACCTACGGCCCGTTGTGGGTATCAAAAAGGAATACAATCCCAAAGCATTAGGTATTTTTCTTTCCGGTTATTGCCAGTTGTACAGAATGGATCCGAAAGAGGAATACCTGGAGCGGATCCGGTTTTTTGTAGATAAAATTATTGCTTCGGAAACTCCGGGTTATAGCGGTGCCTGTTGGGGATATAATTTCGACTGGGAGTCGCGCGCTTTTTTTCAACCTAAGTTTACGCCAACAGTAGTAGCTTCTTCTTTTATCGCCAATGCACTATTGGATGCATACGACATCACCGGAGAACAATGTTTGCTTGAAAAAGCCAGGAGTACCTGTGATTTTTTTCTGAAAGATTTGAACCGTACAGAAGATGCAGACGGTAACTTTGCTTTCTCCTATTCCGGCAATGATAAGGCAATTGTATTTAATGCATCCTTACTTGGCAGCCGATTACTGGCAAGAGTTTATCATCATACCGGGGAAGAAGAATTAAAGATAATCGCACGTAAGTCTGTTGCTTTCTGTTGCAATCATCAGAAGCCGGATGGTTCCTGGAGTTACGGCACTTATTCTTTTCACCAGTGGATCGATAATTTTCATACCGGTTACAACCTGGAATGTTTAACAGATTACCGCGATTTTACTGGCGACAGGAGTTTTGATGCCGTAATTGAAAAAGGACTTGAGTATTACCTGAAAACCTTTTTCACGAGTGAAGGCATTTCAAAATACTATAGCAATAAAACCTATCCGATAGATATCCATGCCCCTACACAGCTGGTTATAACCCTTGCCAAACTGAATCGGTTCCAGGAGCACAAAGTACTTATTGATAAAGTAGTGAACTGGACCATTGATCACATGCAGGATCCGCGTGGTTATTTCTATTATCAGATCAACAAATATTTTCATTCCAGGATTCCTTACATGCGTTGGTCGCAGTCCTGGATGTTTTATGCTTTGGCTATTTATTTACGACAGGAAAAGGAATTATCACGCCAACCAAATCCCCGAGTTGCTCATGAAAATCTGGTTTGATCTATCCAATTCCCCGCATATCAACATGTTTCATGATATGATCAGGGATCTTGAAACAAGGGGCCATGAAGTGCTGATCACCTGCAGGCCACTTGCCAATACAATTGACCTGCTAAAGCAGCGAAATCTGGAGTATCATGTAGTGGGAGAGCATTATGGCAAGAATCTCTACAAAAAATTATTCGGATATCCGATCAGGGTAAATCAACTCAGAAAGTTTTTAAAGAATAAGCATATTGACCTTGCTGTTTCGCAGTCTTCTTTTCATTCTCCGATAGTTGCAAAACTGCTCGGAGTTCCTTCTATTTATACGAATGATAATGAACATGCAATGGGGAATATCCCTTGTTTCATGTTTGCTAACCTCGTGTTGATACCGGAAAATCTGCCAGTTGAAAAAATTGTCAAAAAAGGAGGATCAGCCAAACGGATCAAACAATATCCAGGTGTAAAGGAAGGGATTTATCTCTGGCAGAAAGGGGAGCAGATACATGCGGCCAGAAAGCAAAATCCGCCGGATAATAAAACTATTTATGTTCGTCCGGAGCCCTTGACAGCACAGTATTACAAAGGGGGATTGAATTTCCTGGACAGTACCTTGGAGGCATTGCAAGATCGTTTTTCAATTACGATATTACCCAGGGATAAAACACAACTCGAACATTACCGGCAATCCAAATTTTCGGGTATACTGGTTCCGGATAAACCGATGCATTTTGATCAGATCGCAAAAGAATGCAGTTTGTTCATCGGCGCGGGAGGATCCATGACTCGTGAGCTGGCTATTTTGGGAATCCCAACCATTTCAGTATACCAGGATGAACTACTGGAGGTTGACAAATTTTTGCTGGAAGAAGGAATTATGGCACATGAGCCCAACCTGAAACCGGAAACAGTTGAGCAGATGATACAGTCGCTGGAAAACAAAGAACCGGATTTACAACTGATGCAAAAAGGCAAACAGGCATACGATTTATTTATAAGTGAAATATTAAACTACAACAGATAATGGTAAAAGTCGGATTGATCGGAGCGGGTAAAATGGGAATCTCTCATCTCGCAATTTTGGGTGCGCATCCGGATGCTGAAGTGGTGGGTGTTTGTGATACCTCCAAAATGGTAATAGAAGCATTGGAAAAATACAGTCCGTTTCCCTGTTTTACAGATTATAAAAAAATGCTGCAGCAGTCCAAACCGGATGCAGTAGTAGTGGCGGTTCCTACCAAATATCATGCTTCCATGGTGAAGGAATTATTGCAAATGGGAATACATGTATTTGTTGAAAAACCTTTTTGTCTTCGTCCTGAAGAAGGAGTGGAACTGATTCAACTTGCAAAGTCCAGGAACCTGGTAAACCAGGTGGGATATCATAACAAATTTGTAGGCACTTTTGAAGAAGTAAAACGTTTGTTGAAAGCTGGTGCCATTGGTGATATTTATCATTTTATGGGGCAGGCATACGGACCGGTGGTGATCAAGCCCAAACAGGATACCTGGCGTTCCAATCCCGAAGAAGGAGGGGGCTGTTTAATGGATTATGCATCGCATGTAATTGATTTAATCAACTACCTGCTTTCACCAGTCCAGTCGGTTCAAAGCAGTAGTCTCAAATCGATTTTTTCCAAACAGGTAGATGATGCTGTTTATGCCATGATGTCGTTACAAAATGGGGTATCCGGAATTTTATCTGTAAACTGGAGTGATGAAACGCATCGTAAGATGACGACTTCTGTCAGTATCAACGGAACTAAAGGAAAGATTGTTTCGGATGCGAACGAGTTAAAAGTATATTTCAAAGATGCCGCCTGTCCTGCAGGTTACAGTCGCGGCTGGAATGTTAAATATGTTACTGACCTGACTGCTCCTGTTGATTATTATCTCCGTGGAGAAGAATATTCTGCGCAAATGGATCACTTTATAAAAGCGATTCAGGGTAAGGTGCCGAATGAGGTGAACTCATTTGAATCCGCAGCAAAAACAGACAATGCCATTGCCTTAATCAGAAAAGCACAACAGTGATGAAGATGGAAAGAATATTATTCGGAGATAACCAATTTTTTGCGGTCAACCATATTTCAGATGAAAAGTCGATGGCGCAGTCTATCCGCTTTAAGGATGATGCTGCCATCATTAAGACGCTGGATCATGCTATGGAAGCGGGCATCCAGACCTTTATGTGTACTACACACGACCGGATAGCCAATATTTGCGAGGTGATCCGGCAGCAACCGGAAAAATATAAGGATTTCAAGATTTATCCCTGTATGCCTTATGCGCATAAGTATGCCAATGCTGTTACGGAATTGGGTATCATGGGTACCATCAAACAATATGTTCCCGGTAACTTTTTTGGATCCCTGTTTAAGGGAGGAGTAGCCTTCCTCTCTAAAGATTTTCTTTCCATCATGGAATTACTCATTGATGCTGAAATGAAAATGTTCAAGGGTATCAATACACCCGTTATTTTTTTGCAGAACGTGGTTACTGATTTGCTACTTGGATTGGGCATGAAAGATATCCTGGTTGCCTTTCATGATTATGTGAAAAAAAAGTACAATGCGGAAGCCGGATTTATTACGATGAACATGCCTGCTTTGTTAAATATGCTGGAAGAAGGTGGTGTTAAGAACCCGATAATTTGTGCATCTATCAACAAGGTCGGATTCCGTATGTCAGGTGGTAAGGAATTGTACGAAGAAACCCTTCGCACCCGGCAGTTCAGGGCCATTGCCATGCAGGTACTTGCCGGAGGAGCAGTGTCTCCGAAAGAAGCAATCGAATACGTATGCGGATTACCGAATATAGAATCCATTTTGTTTGGTGCTTCTTCGAGGACAAATATCAATGATACAGTATCCCTGATTCATAAATATGACCAGGTTTACACTACTACCCCTTAATACTCGTACATGAAAATTACCATTGTTGCGGGTGCACGCCCCAACTTTATGAAAATTGCACCGATCATTAAATCGATCCATTGTCGGAAGGCGGCAGGTTCTTCTATTGAATACCGGCTTGTTCATACAGGGCAGCATTACGATAAAAAGATGAGTGCTGACTTCTTTGAACAATTAGGAATTCCTGAACCGCATGCCAACCTCGAGGCCGGAGGTGGAAGCCAGGCAGAGCAAACGGCAGCCATCATGGTGCGATTCGAAAAAGAATTAATGGAGCATCGTCCCAATCTGATCCTGGTTGTAGGAGATGTTACCTCCACGATGGCCTGCACGATCACAGCTAAGAAACTTTGTATTGATGCTGTACATGTGGAGGCGGGTATCCGATCCGGCGATATGACCATGCCTGAGGAAATCAACCGGATTGTGACGGATTCCATTACCGATCATTTTTTTACTACCAGTGAAGTTGCCAATGAACACCTGCGCAAATCAGGTGTAACTGAAAACCGGATTCATTTTGTTGGTAACACGATGATTGATACGCTGCACCAGAATCTCAACAGATTGGTACAACCTGAACTCTGGAATGCTGCTGCGTTGCAGGAAAAGAAGTTTTTTTTGCTAACGTTGCATCGTCCGGCGAATGTGGATGATCCGGCCAACCTGAATCATTTACTGGATACCATTATGCGTTGCACCGGTGATTTACCAGTTGTTTTCCCCGTGCATCCAAGAACAAAAAAAATTCTCGACAGTATCGGTTTTCAGAATGAGAAACTGGTACTGGCAGAACCTATGCCATATCTTGAATTTATATACCTGGTAAAAAATGCACTTGCTGTGATTACAGATTCAGGTGGCATTACTGAGGAAGCTACAGTTTTGCACGTGCCCTGTATGACGATGCGGGATTCTACAGAAAGGCCTGAAACGGTGACGATGGGTACCAATGAACTGATTGGTACAGATCCCACCAAACTGGAACCTTATCTTGAAAAAATAATGAAGGGAACCTGGAAAACAGGGGCTGTTCCTCCCTTGTGGGATGGAAAAACGTCGGATCGGATCGTTAAAAAACTGGAAGAACTTTATAATTCATGAACAAACTCTCCTACGTTTTTTACAGAACCATGTTATGGCTCTGGGATATTTTTTCCCTGAACCTGGTATTGATACTGGCTGGTTTTTTTGTTGAACGGGCAGAAGCGTTTAGCCAGGCACCTTATCATGTGTTTTTTGCTGTTATCAACCTTGCGTGGATAGCATCTACCTATCTTACCGGGCTTTATCTGGCACAGGATTGGCTTGATTTTGAAGGTTTCAGCAAACGAACCATTAAGGCCTATCTGATCACACTGCTCATATTATTCTTCTTCACTTTTATTTATCATTTCCCTTATTCCAGGTTATACATTCTGGTGGTGGTTGGTGGCTTTGCCGGGCTTCTGACGATCAACAGAATTGCATTTAATATCCTGATCTTTTTTCTCCGGAGCAGATTCCGTCTTCAGAAAAATGTAGTGATTCTTGGTTATAATGACAACTCAAAGCGGTTGCTCCGTTATTTTCGGGAAGAGTCAAAATTTGTTCATGTTGCCGGCTGTTTTGAAGATGAAGAAAGAGTTGTAAAGGATGAAAATTTTCCAATCAAGGGAAATCTCAATGAAGTGATGCCTTTTGTGCTGGAAAACAAGGTAACGGAAATCTATTCCACTCTTGCCCCGGAGCACTTTCCGGATCTGTATGAATTGGCAAAACAGGCTGAAAACCAGTTTGTGCATTTCCGTTTTGTTCCGGATTATAAAATTTTTGTGAACCGCAATATCTACGTGGATTTCATTGATAATATTCCTGTTTTATCACTTCGGAACGAACCGCTGGAAGATACCGGTAACCGGATTAAGAAAAGACTCTTTGATATCGCATTCAGCAGCCTGGTAATTGTGTTCCTGTTGTCCTGGCTGATACCTATCATGGCAATCCTGATTAAACTGAGTTCAAAAGGTCCGGTTTTTTTTACGCAGATGCGATCAGGCAAAAGCAATCAACCATTCCTCTGTATCAAGTTCAGGAGTTTGCGGATGAATGATGATGCCAACAAAAAACAGGTTACCCGCAATGATGACCGCGTTACCAAAATCGGAAGGTTTATGCGGAAGACGAACCTGGATGAATTACCTCAGTTTTTCAATGTATTTATGGGAGACATGTCGGTTGTGGGCCCGCGTCCGCACATGCTCAAGCATACCGAAGATTTTGCCAATATTTACAAGCAATACATGATCCGTCATTTTGTGAAACCCGGAGTTACCGGATGGGCACAGGTCAACGGATTTCGCGGTGAGATCACCGATAACCTGTTTCTGCAAAAGCGTATCGAGCATGATATCTGGTATATGGAGAACTGGACCCTCATGCTGGATATGAAGATCATCCTGATGACAGCTTTTCTTTCTGTAAAAGGTGATAAGAACGCGTTCTGATTAATTTCCTTCCTTTTCTACTAATACCTGGCGGCTTGCATAAAAAATCCGGAGGGAATCTTTGATCCTTGCCGTATCCGCAACGGTAGCTGGCAGTGAAAAATAGAGTTTGAATGTGACAGAATCTGCCGTCTCCATTTTAATACCACTTTTGATTTCCATCAGTTGATTGTAACGACGTAACGCCCTCGCTTTTTTGTTGGTGGTTTCAATGATGAATTTATAGCGGTTGGCTGCTGTAACAGCGTTTAGTCTGCTTGTATCAATCAGTGGTCGGCGACTCACTGAATCAACTGTTGCCACAACTGTGGTATCGGTTTGCAGAACAGGTTCCGGCTGAATGCTGGTTACTGTTTCTGTGGTTTCTTTTTCTTCTGCTCCCTTCTGCGACCATTTCCATCCTCCCCAGATCACGATGCCCAGGGTGGCTGCGATGCCCAAAAAGATCGCAAATTTTCTTCCAACTCCTGATCCGCTATCATATCGCGGATTTTCCTCAAATACAGATGTTTTTCTGGTCTCCGGCATGCGCTCATCCAGTCGCTCCATTACCATGTCGCCGGGCGTGAATTCAATTGAGCCCTCTTTCGCTTTTACCAGCGTACCAATTCCCTCCATATAAAGTGCCTTGCCGATATTGAGAAATTGACGGTTCAGCATGATATAGGATTCCAGGTCGGATTTCGCCAGAGCGGTCATTTTGCCGGTGTGGGTTCTGATAAACTCCACCAGTTCCGGATTCAGATCAGTGTCTGCCGAATTGCTGAACTGAATACCGCCGTTTTCCATGGTGAAAGTTCCAATGCCGGGTAAACTCAGTCGCTTCTGCTGGTACAAGTATTGTGTGACGAGGTGATCAATTTTCAAAGCAATCGAATATTGGTTAAAGCACAAATTAAGTAAAAAAGAGCGGAGAGCTGTATTTTTGCCAAAAGCCCGGAATGCTTACAAAAGAAGAAAAAGACTTTATTGTGTATTGGGAGCAAAACCGCGACCGCCAGAAAAAAACGTTCCGGCAGTGGTTGATTGGCCTTCCGATAGGCCTGTTGTTTGCGGTTCCCATTTTTCTGAATTATGCCCTGGGCTGGTATAAAAGAGCAGGTATGGTATCCGGCAGCCAAAGCAGTCCGCTTATTCTAATCATTGCCATACTGGCTATTATCACGTTTATGGCCATCTTCTACAAACAATACCAGTGGGATCAATACGAGCAGCGTTATCGTGAACTCAAAGTTCAGCAAGACCGCGAATCGTCCGAGACGTGAGACGTCACCAGGAATCTATCCTCCCTCTTCCATACCCCTTTCCTCCTTTGACCTTTCTTCCCTTTCCTCCTTTGACCTTTCTTCCCTTTCACTTTCTTTCACCTTTCACCTTTCACTTTTCACTTCCTCATGCAACATATCCTACCCTTTGCTGGTCTATACCAGTATCAATATCTATATTCGCGCAAAAATTTGGGAAATGGTGAAAAAGATAATCGTACTCCTGGGAGTTTGTCTGGTGGCTGTAGGCAGCTGGCATTGTAATAAATCGGATAATGATAACAGTTGCACGGTAGTGCCTCCTGCCAATGAAGAGCAGGCTATCCTCGCTTACAATGCAGCTAATAATATCAATGGTGTAAAAGATGAAACAGGCCTGTATTATGAAATACTTGATCCCGGTACGGGAGGATCTCCCAATCTGAATTCTCAGATCTTCATTAAATACACCGGTAAACTGACCAATGGTACCGTATTCGACTCACAGAATGATCCTAACCGCACCGGCTGGCGCCTGGCTACCCTGATCCCCGGTTGGCAGATTGCCATTCCTAAACTCAAAAAAACGGGCAAAATCAAAATGGTGGTGCCTTCTGCGCTTGCCTACGGTTGCCGCGATAATGGAAACATTCCTGCCAATTCCATCCTCTATTTTGAGGTTGAACTGGTAGACTTTTACTAAGCCTCCGGATTTCCCTAATTTCGATCAAAATTATCCTGCTTGTCTTACGAGCCGATATCTGTATTTGATATTTTCAAAATTGGCGTAGGGCCTTCCAGTTCACATACCCTGGGGCCCTGGCGTGCGGCACTTGCATTCCTGAACCAGCTTGACCAGGAGGGGGGACTTATGCAGGTTGAAGACCTGGTGGTGGATCTGTATGGTTCGCTTGCCAAAACGGGAAAAGGACACGGCACAGATATAGCTGTTTTGATGGGACTCATGGGCGAAGATCCGGTGAGCTGTGAAATTGATTCGATTACACCAAAAACTGCAGCAGTAAGAAACAATGGAATACTGCAGCTGAATGGTATAAAGGCTTTGCCTTTTGAACTGTCGCGCCAGCTGAAATTTCATATGCAGGAATTTCTCCCGGCACATCCCAATGCACTCAGTTTTCATGCACTGCTGAAAGACGGAAGAAACATATCTGCCACCTATTATTCCATTGGTGGAGGTTTTATATTGCAGGAAGGGGTAGAGGCAAAACGATCCGACCAGGTGGAGCTGCCATTCCCCATCGATAAAGCGGATGATCTCCTGCACTGGTGCCGTAAAACAGGGCTCTCCATACATGAGATCGTTGCAGAAAATGAAACCGCCTGGCGACCCGAAAAGGCAACACGAGCAGGGGTAATGCAGATTTGGGAAGTGATGAAATCCTGCATATACAGGGGATGTCATACAGAAGGTGTGCTGCCGGGTGGTTTGCAGGTAAAACGAAGAGCTGCGGCTTTAAATAAGAAACTCCTCAAAAACCGGCCCTATGCTAACTATGAGCAGTGGGTGGAAGCAATCCGGGCCGGGGGCAATGATTTTAAATACATTCTCGACTGGGTATCCTGTTTTGCACTGGCGGTGAATGAAGAAAATGCTTCCTTTGGAAGAGTGGTAACAGCTCCTACCAACGGAGCTGCCGGCGTTATTCCGGCTGTGTTGCAGTATTATGAGGTATTCTGTAATGGATCCGAAGAATCCATTTATCAATTTATTCTGACAGCCGCTGAAATAGGCAGCATATTCAAAAAAGGATCTACCATTTCAGCTGCTATGGGCGGATGCCAGGCAGAAATCGGGGTGTCTTCCTCAATGGCAGCCGCCGCACTTACAGAATGTATGGGCGGAACGCAACGCCAGGCCCTGATGGCGGCGGAAATCGCGATGGAGCATCACCTGGGACTTACCTGCGATCCAATCGGAGGATTGGTTCAGGTACCCTGTATAGAACGAAATACCATGGGGGCGATCAAGGCAATAACTGCATCCCAACTTGCCTTACAAAGCGCGCCTGATTTTGCCAAAGTATCGTTGGATGCGGTGGTAAAAACCATGTGGGAAACAGCACTCGACATGAACAGTAAATACAAGGAGACAGCTGATGGCGGCCTGGCTGTTAATATTCCTTTAAGTTTGCCTGAATGTTGATCAACAATTCTGTTGAATTGCTGTTATTGCAGCCGGAACTCTCTTTGAACGAAACTTGTAAATGACCTGTAGCTATGGCTAAACCTGGATTGAATCCTGTAAAAAGGATATTGAAGATTTTGCGCTTTCAAAAGAAGGATATTTCAGCCATTTATTTTTATGCTATTCTTAATGGCCTTGTCCAACTTTCACTCCCACTCGGTATTCAGTCCATTGTTAGCTTTGTTTTAGGAGGAGCCATTTCCACCTCCATTGTCATCCTGATCATAATGGTAGTTATGGGGGTTTTCTTTAATGGCTTTTTCCAGGTTAACCAGATGAAGCTGATTGAAAAAATTGAACAACAGGTATTTGTACGGTATTCCTTTGAATACGCTCAAACCATCCCCCGATTGAATCTTAAAAGTGTGGATGGTTATTTTCTTCCTGAACTCACCAACCGGTTTTTTGATATTGCAACCCTCCAGAAAGGGTTGGCGAAATTGTTGCTTGATTTTCCAACAGCTACGATTCAAATCATATTTGGTTTGATTTTGCTTTCTTTCTATCACCCCATCTTCATTTTATTCAGCCTGGTATTTGTTACAGTGGTCTATTTTATTATCCGTATGACCAGTGTAAAAGGACTGGCAACCAGTGTGGAAGAAAGCAATTACAAATATGAAGTGGGCGGATGGCTCGAAGAAATAGCAAGAGTTGTAACCAATTTTAAGTTCTCCCGTGATTCCACCCTGCACCTTCAACGGACCGATAAAATCGTAACCCGTTACCTGGATGCCCGTACCCGTCATTTTCGTATTCTCAAACTACAGTATTGGGCCCTGATCGGATTTAAAATAGCCATTACAGCCGCCATGCTGATCGTGGGAAGTATCCTGCTGGTGGACCAGCAACTTAATATCGGGCAGTTTGTGGCAGCGGAAATCATCATTCTATTGGTGATCAATTCCGTGGAAAAGCTGATCATCAATATTGATAACGTATATGATATTCTTACTTCGGTGGAGAAACTGGAAAAAGTAACCGATCAGCCGCTGGAGAAGGAAGGGAATAGGGAACTGGTGCCTGCCAAAGCGGGAGTTGAGATTGCGGTTAACAACATGAGTTTTTCCTACCGGGAAGGCCATGCACCTGTTTTAAACAATATCAGTTTTAACCTGAATCCGGGGGAGAAAGTGCAAGTTATGGGCATCAATGGGTCTGGCAAATCAACCTTAATAAAAGTATTAAGTGGTGCCTACCAGCCATTTGATGGTACTATTACTTATAATAGCATACCATTGGAGCAATATAATTTTGCTTCTTTCCGCAGTAAAACCGGCATCTTCCTCAGTACACAGGAATTGTTTGATGGGACGTTGTACGAAAATCTTACCATGGGCAATGACAGGATTTCTATGGAGGAAATTATGCGGCTATCGGAAGTAGTGGGACTTCGCTCTTTTTTGAAAAATTCCAAAAAAGGGTTGGAAATGATGATTAATCCGATGGGAGAGCGATTACCCAAAAAAATTGTTCATAAACTGCTTTTGTTGAGGGCGCTGATCAACTCGCCTTGCCTTCTGATTCTGGAAGAACCCTGGTTAGGACTGGAATCAGAATATGCCCAGCGAATTAAAAATTACCTGGTAAGGGAAATGCCAGCCACTACTGCTATTATCGTAAGCAATGATCAGGAGTTTGCCAATAACTGTAGTAAGATAGTTTATATGGAAGATGGAAGCATCCGCCATATAGGATCCTGGAATGAAATCAAAGAACAGATAACCAACGATAACAATGGAACACGTTAAAGAAATCATTGCCCGGCAGGCTCCGGGAAAGGAATTCGCCTCGTTTGAGTCTGTTTACATGATTAACAGACCCAGTAAAGTCAAGTACTGGACCTTGGGGTTATTAGGCTTTCTTTTAGTTTGTCTTTTTTTACCATGGACACAGAACATCCGGTCAAGGGGAGCGGTTACCACCCCCCGGCAGGAACAACGCCCCCAGGAATTAAATGCCATTATTGGTGGCCGTATTGTCAAGTGGTTTGTGAAGGAAGGAGATACAGTAAGTAAGGGTGATACTATTCTGCAACTTGCGGAAGTAAAGGTGGATTACCTTGATCCCAACCTGGTTTCGCGTACCAAAGAACAGCTTGCTGCCAAACAGGATGCGGTTGAAAGTTACAAAGGCAAAGTAACTACTATCAATCAGCAGTTGCAGTTTTTGCAGCAGGCCCTGGAACTCAAAGTGAGTGAACTGGAAAATAAAATTCAGCAGCAGCGATTCAAGATTCGGAGCGACAGTATGGATTTGCAGGCGGCAGAAAATGATCTGTCATTCAAACAGGAACAGTACAAACGCCAACGGGTACTTTATGATTCTGGTGTAGCCTCCCTTTTATCACTGGAACAAAGAAGTCAGGCCGTTCAGGACGCCATGGCGAAACGTACCAGTGCTGAAATCAAACTTGCTAATAGTATTCAGGAACAAACAAGGCTTCAGCTGGAGTTAAACGGTGAACGTCAGCAATACCTTGAGAAAATATCCAAAGCAGAAGGCGATCGCTTTACTACATCTTCCCAAATTGCTACGGGCATTGGAGATATTGCCAAACTGGAAAATCTCTATACAAGCTATGATATCCGGAACCAATTGTACTATGTAGTGGCACCGCAAGACGGGCAGGTAACAAAAGCCCGGAAAGCTGGATTGAATGAAGTTGTGAAAGAAGGGGAGATGCTGGTGGAAATTGTGCCATCCAATTATCAATATGCAGTGGAGGTTTTTGTAAAACCTGTTGATCTTCCATTGGTAGCAACCGGCCAGAAAGTCCGTTTTATATTTGACGGTTTTCCAGCAATTGTATTTAGCGGATGGCCGCAGGCATCTTATGGTACTTTTGGTGGAATCATTACTGCTGTTGAAAGTTCGGTAAGTGAGAATGGTTTATTCAGGGTGCTGGTTACCGAGGATCCTAAAGATAAGCCCTGGCCAAAAACACTCCGGATGGGAACAGGTGCAATTGGTATTGCGCTTTTAAAAGATGTTCCGATCTGGTATGAACTCTGGCGGAATATAAATGGCTTCCCGCCCGATTATTATGTTCCGCAAAAGGATGGAAAAGAAGAAAAGAAAGATAAATCATCGATCTAATTGAACAGCATGAGGGTTCCAGTGATTAGGGTTATAATCTGGCTGATGTGTCTTGTACAGGGCATTCCGGTTACCGGACTGGCGCAGTCCAATGATTCTGTATTGTACACATTGAGTGAATCAGAATTAGTAGCGATTCTTCGGAAATACCATCCCTATCTGCAGCAGGCAAACCTGCAGGTTGACCAGGCTAAAGCATTTATCCGGGAAAGCCGGGGTGCATTTGATCCGCTGATAGCAGGAGGATGGGATAAAAAGACCTTTGATCAGCAGTTATATTATAATTATTTCAACCCGGAAATAGTAATTCCAACCTGGTATGGAATTGAAGTGTATGGCGGCCTGGAGGAAGTAATAGGAACTCGCACTGATATTGAACGATCCCTTGGTAAAACCAGTTATCTCGGGATCAGCGTACCGTTAGCCAAAGACCTGGTGCTGGACAAACGTAGAGCGGTTTTGCAGCAGGCGAAGATCATGCTGAATCAAACAGGAGCAGAACGGCAAAATCTTATCAACGATTTACTCAATGATGCGCTTTCTGTGTATTGGGCCTGGACCCGCAATTACCAGGTTTATAAAATTCTGAATAACGCTGTACAGGTAAATACAGATCGCTATCGGTTTATCCGCCTTGAAGCTGAACAGGGCTTACGTGCGGCTATTGATACTACGGAGGCGCTTACGCAATTGCAGCAGTTCCAGTTAATGGAAGCGGATGCCTGGCTGCAGTTTCAGAATGCCGGACTGGAATTATCGAATTATTTATGGCTGGAAGAAAGCCAGCCTTTTGCCTGGAACGATCGCATTGTTCCGGATAGTAGCTGGATGACGATCAACGATTGGAATAATGACCTGCCTGCTTTAGATGAGCTGGTTCGGACCGCCAGCCTGGAGCATCCCAAATTACAGTCCTATCAATTTAAACTGGGAGTTCAGGAAATTGAGCGGCGTCTGAAATTTCAAAGTCTGTTACCAAAGGCGGATCTCAAATACAATCTCCTGAACAAAGGGTACAATGTGCTTGATAAAGTTGACCGTGCTTTTCTGGAGAACAATTATAAGGTCGGGATTTCTTTTCAGATGCCACTGTTTCTTCGCCAGGGCAGAGGCGCCTACCAGGCAGCGCAGATCAAGATCCGTCAAACCAATCTGGAAATTGACCAGGTGAGATTAGAGATCGAAAACAAAGTGCGAAACTATTATAATGAACTCATGACCTTGCGAAAGCAGATCGGCATCAATGAAAATTCTTACGAAAATTATCTTCGTTTGTTCCGTGGTGAAAGTCTGCGATTCGAAGTAGGGGAGAGTACTCTTTTCCTGCTGAATGCACGTGAAAATAAAGTGCTTGAATCACTCCAGAAACTGGTTGAATTAAAAACCAAATGGTATAAGTCGAAAGCCAGCCTGGTATGGGCAGGTGGAAGATGGGGCGTGCTCCCTTATACCGCCGCTTCGGAATAATCCTGGATCACATTATACAAGGTATCACGCTCAACAGGCTTTCTTCTGGCCTGACGGATCAATTGAACCAGTTCAGTGGTGGTCATGGTGGGCGTTTGTTCTTCTGAACCTGCCATGGAATAGATCTTGGTAGAATCATCAATGGTTCCATCAATATCATTGACCCCAAATGAAAGCGTGAGTTGCGCATTGTTTCTTCCGAGCATAGGCCAGTAGGCTTTCAGGTGCGGGAAATTATCCATATAAAGGCGGGCTACCGCGTACATCCGCATATCCTCTACAATAGTACTTTCCGGAACATGACTCATAGCGTTGTCCTTATTACGGAATTTAAGCGGGATGAAAGTGTTGAAACCACCGGTCTGGTCCTGCAATTGCCGAAGCCTTTCCATATGATCAATGCGGTGATGAAAACGTTCGATATGTCCGTATAACATGGTGGCATTGCTGTGCATTCCCAGTTCATGTGCAATGCGGTGAATTTCCAGCCAGCCTTCCGCATCTACCTTATCAGCACAGATCTGTTCCCTGATTTCAGGTGCAAAGATTTCAGCACCACCTCCGGGCAGGGATTGCAGGCCAGCTTCCTTCAGGAATTCCATGCCTTCTCTTCTGCTCATCTTTGCTTTGCGGAACATATAATCCAGCTCCACCGGAGTAAATCCTTTTACATGCAAATCAGGGCGATGCGCTTTGATCTTTTTCAGCAGGTCTGCAAAAAAATGAAGGGTCAGTTTGGGATGAACACCCCCTACGATATGAACTTCCGTCACCGGCTGGCCATCGTATTTTTTTACAATATCCAGCATTTGCTCTGCTGTCAGTTCCCAACCTTCTTCCTTGTGCGCATACAGCCGCGAATAGGAGCAGAAATTGCAGCTGAAGACACAGATATTAGTAGGTTCAATATGAAAGTTGCGATTGAAATAAGTGGTATTGCCATGTTTCTGTTCCCGAACATGATTGGCCAGTGCGCCTAACCAGGGTAAACTTGCTTTTTCGAAGAGCAATATCCCTTCTTCCGGGCTTATCCTTTCTCCTCCAAAAATCTTTTCAGCTATGCGTTCCAGTTGTTTGTCTGACTGATTGCCATAAAGTTGTTCAAATACTGCTTGCGTCATCTTATCGGGTGGTCTTTATGATTTTCGTAGTACGAGCTTTGTTTGTGTAGATCAATCGCACATAGTAGGTACCTGCTGCCTGCCTGCGGATGTCCACCGGGATATAACTACTGGCATTTCCGTTGTAGGAAGCGGACCAGACTGTTTGTCCCGCTGTATTAACAACTGCAATGCGGCGAAGGTTCTCAAGATCCCGATAATGCCGCACCACCAGCTGTCCGTCGGTGGGGTTCGGAACCACGAGGTACCCCTGCTCTTTTAATATCGGCGGTAAAGTTAGGCTATAGAGCTGGATGTTATCCAGGTAAAGATTGTTACCCTGCTGGTTGATATTCCTGAAAAACACCTGGAAAGGTTGATTCGCACTGACCAATCCAGTTAAATCAATGGAATCAGTTCGCCAGTGACTGCGTAGGGAAGGTACAAACTCTACTGTTCCGGGTGTATTGGGATCCGTTATGGTTTGGAGATCCTGGCCCCACTGGCTGAACAATAGCACGGAATCCCGCCCACAGTTGGTTGTCAGCCAGATTTCAAGTGTATCTGTAGGCGATCCTGCTGGTTTGGACGACAAGTAGGCAAGATCAAATTTCAGGAATACAGAATCAAAGTTTCCTGTAAGCATGGGCGGTAAAAAAAGTTCATCCCTGTCGCCCGGTACCGGGTTGATATAATTCCTCATAAGGGCGGATCTCAATCCGGTAGTTGCCGGCCCGGCAGCCACCTGCCAGCCCGGAGTACCTTCCCGGCCTTTTACAGCCAGGTTGGGAGGAGGGAAATCACCCTGTTCAAAGCTTTCTGTAACTGGTAAATTGGTTGTTTCAAACAGGAAAAAGTTGCTGACAAGCGTATCATTGGCAGGCAGCAGATCGGGCTGGTTATTGGGCCGGTCTGTATAAACCACAAAGCGATTGTTTCCATTCGCAAATCCAATAAAACTGCTGTCATAATTCAACCGGAAACTGGCTCCGGAGGGTATGTTGAGGCCGGTAATGGTTCGGCTGACCACGGTCTGCTGATTCAGTTGTAAGAAGATCCGGAAACTGTTGATGGCGGTCCGTCCGCTGTTTACCAGTTCAATAACCGGGCTGAACTGAGCCGTACAGAGCCGTTCTTCAGGTTGCAAAATGCGGCGTACCGAAAGATCACGCAAGGGTAAACTGAATGGTGTAATCTGAATATCATCAAGGAAAATATTCTGGCCGAATTTATTGACGCTTATAAACGCAAATCGCAGATTTCCGGCACCATTAAATCTGCTAACAGGAATGCTTAACCGATTGTTTCTCCATTCTCCTGTTACCGGTATCCAGTTCAGATCCCCTGTTGTTCCAGTGGTAGATGCGAGTCCGGCTCCTCCTTCCTTCCAGATCAATTCCGTGAAACTGTTTCCACAATCAAGGGAAGCCATCAGCATCAGGGTGTCTGCAAATTCAGCAGAATTGGAATAAGGTTTGTACGCATGCGCAAATTGAATGATAATTGAATCCACATTATTGAGCTGCATTGCAGGCGCGATCAGGTAATCCAAATCACCCGGACTGTTATAATTAAATACATTTAAAAAAGCAGATGCAGAACCGCTATTACTGGCAACTGTGGTGCGTGCCCAGGTTAAACTGCCAGTGTTAGGATTCAGTACATTCCAGCGGGTTGGAGGAAAGCTGGCATCTTCAAATCCCTGGGTAACTATACCAGTTACCGGAGGCTGAAGAATAAAATCAACTGAAAGGCTGTCATTAAAACTGCGTTCATCCGCTACTCCGTTCGGCTGGCTCACAAATACCTGGAGCTGGTAATTTCCTTCGGTACTAACAGTAATGGGTAGTTGAAGCGTTACCGACTGGCCAATTGCCAGATTCCCGTTATAATTGATAAACTGGATTGCACCATTGTTGAGCCGCCAGTTAATTCGGGCGCTTGTTAACGGCAGGTTTCCGCTATTGGATAACTGAATGCTTGCCTGAAATCCGGCAGCGGTACAAAATATCTGGCCATTTAAAGGTGAATTGATGGCCGCAAGTTTAGCGTCGTTGTTTTTATTGGGTGCCAGCCGGATAGCGGCGATTTTTGTTTTCCATCCACCTTGTGATCCATACATGGAAGTAAGCCAGAAAACCGAATCTTCCACCGGATCTGGAGCAATCATATTGTAATCGCCCCAACGTGATGAAAAGGTTCCGTAACCGGATCCCGTTACAATGGAGGTTTCATCCGCAGGCAAGGTGCCGGGAGCATCCTGCTGATTTCTTCCCGTTACCCGAATAGAAGGCCAGAGTGTACTGGAAGCAGCATTGTAAACAGCTGCAATTTGCCCCAGTGCATTCATGTTCATGGATGGGTAAAAGCGATGCGTTGCATCAGGAGAATAAGTACCCTCCTGGTGAAGGATCCAGTTTGATCCGGTACGCCTGAGTTCATGCCAGCGAATGCCAGCCACACCCGGACTGCCAGCGTTTACCGTATGATAGATCAGAATGGATTCATGGGTTGGAAAACGCCGGTAAATGGGTTTGTCCATCACAAAATTGGTAGTGGCCATCAGGCGGTTGTTGTTGCCGGGAGTGGTAATACAAGCCTGGAAATATCCTCCATCCTCGCAAATGGTGGTATTAAAGGGGGCAGTTAAAATAGAGCCTGCATTCGTTAACCGGCTGTTTGCTACGTTGTTGAAATCTACCTGAAAGGATAACAGGCCAATACTGTCGGCATCTGATTGTGTAGTGCGGGCATCATCATTCCGGTAAGCAAATAAACCAGGGCTACCGGCATCCGGCATTTCTGCGCCGAATGCATTCACTGGCGCGATGCCATCATATTTATTCACGTCCGCGAGACGAACCCGTTGCATCTGGATATTGGTTTCCCCATTCAGCATCTGGTTTTTATTGAATGCAAAAAGGGAGTTCCCTGCAAATGTGTTCTCGGGCAAACTGAAATCCCGGGAGGTTGCATACCAGGCATCCGGCCAAACCGAAATCTTGGGGTAATCCGGAAAGAAACTGGCGTCGGTAAATTTGTAAATATTCCAGGCCCCCAGCGGGTCGGGGGTTTGAGAAATGTAAAAAATCAGGGTGTTGATATCGCCGCTTCCAACGGGGGTGCCGAATTCCATCATCACAAATCGGTTGGCGTACTGATCGTACAAACAAATACCATCACCCGCACCGCTGTACCCTGAGGCTTGAGTAAGGTTATCAAGATAAACCGGCTCGGTCAATTGGGCTCCAGTTTTACTAAACACCTGGAAATAGGCGCCTGAGGGGCCGTTCACCATCTGGATAATATGGTTGGGACCTACACAAAGTGTTGGATCAGCCGGGGTAAGTTCTGCGGCTGACATGCCTTCACTGTTTACACTGATTTCCGGCGACAATATGATGGAGGAGGAAAGCGGTTGGGGTTGCCTTCCAGGTTGCCCGAATCTCAAAGGGTCTTCCTTGAGGTAGAGCGCGGTAGGGTCTTTGGGAGGTCGGGGACCTTTGCGTTTACCCCGGTTCCAGAGGAGTCCGTGCCGGTCACGAACAACCGTATTTTGCTTGCCGGGAGGGATGACCAGGTTGCGGATGGTAGGTGTACTTCCGATCTTCTGGCCCATGCCCGATCGGATCACGGGTTGCTGCGCCTGAAGGGAAGCAAATAAACCCTGAATACAACAAATGATAATAAATAAATTCTTGAGCATGAACAGCTTTTCCCTTGGCCGAAATACAAATATAACTTACAGAAGCCAAGGATTGAAAAAACATATATCTTGCTGCCACTAAAAACTGCTGTTCATGCATCGATTCCAGGGTCTCATTGGTATCGTTCTCATTTTAGGGATCGCTTATTTATTCTCCAATAACAAAAAGAAGATCAATTTACGGGTGGTAGGCAGCGGAATTGCCTTGCAATTACTGATTGCCATCCTGGTATTGAAAGTGCCGGCTGTTACCCGGTTTTTTCAGTTATTGGGGAAAGGCATGGAAAAGATAGAAATATTTGCGAGGAAGGGGGCATCCTTCGTATATGGCGGAATTGCTACCTATCAGCCTGATGGTACAGTTGGAAATTATGTGGCAGGCGGATTTGTTTTTGCCTTTAATGTTACGGCCACAATTATCCTGGTTTGTGCGCTGGTGGCCGTTTTTTATCATTTTGGGATCATGCAGCGCATTGTTGCTGTGATCGCCAAAGCCATGAATTTTGTGATGCGGGTAAGTGGTGCGGAAGCATTGAGTAATGTGGCTTCTGCATTTGTTGGACAGGTAGAGGCACAGGTAATGATCCGCCCTTATTTACAAACTATGACCCGAAGTGAACTGCTCGCCAGTATGAGTGGAAGCCTGGCCTGTATTGCGGGTGGGATTCTGGTTGTTTATGCCAACATGGGGGCCCAGGCCGGATTAGATCTTGCTCCCAAATTGATTATGGCAAGCCTGATGGCAGCTCCCGGCGCACTCGTGATCTCTAAAATTGTTTTCCCCGAAACCGAAGAAAGCCAGACGATGGGTAGGGTGAAACTGGAAGTAAAAAGCCATTATACCAACGTGGTAGATGCTATTTCGCATGGTGCAGGTGATGGATTCAAAATTGCCATGAATGTTATTGCCATGCTGATCGGTTTTATCGCTGTAATTGCCTGCATTGATTGGGTACTGATCAAAATCGGACATATTTTCAACCCGGAGTTTGAACTCAGCCTGAATTATATTTTCGGAAAGATTTTCTATCCTTTCGCATGGGCCATGGGAGTACCCCTGGATGATGTTGACAATGTAGCCACCTTACTCGGACAAAAACTTACCATCAATGAGTTCGTGGCTTTTCAGAACCTGACCAACCAGTCTGTGCCAGTTGTATCTGATAAAGGATTGCTGATCGTAAGTATAGCAATTTGTGGTTTTGCTAATTTCAGTTCAGTTGGCATGCAGATCGGAGGTATCGGTGAAATTGCTCCAGGAAGAAGAAGTGATCTGGCCAGGCTGGGATTAAAAGCCCTGCTCTGCGGAACCCTCGCCTCTTACCTGAGTGCTACCATTGCCGGCATCCTGATGTAAACCTTACTGGTTCCGGATTACTTTAAACCGAAAATTAAAGGGCAGGGTACGATTGCTGCTCAGATCACGCATATTCCCGTTTGCAGTTCCTTCAATGTATTCTCCCACCTTTCCGAACTGGGTGATTTTAACCAGCCAGGTACCTGCACTGGTAAGCTGTGTTTTATTCTGGCTGAACTTTAATGTAGTTACAGGGTATTCACCGGGGTTTTCATTACCTGAAAAGCTCAGGCTGAAAGCAATAGTAGTTGGGTCATTTGCTTTGTAACAATTGATCACATATGTTCTCTCACCATTCGCTTTAGCCTGAACCAGTGAATCAGTTGGAGCTTGTAAGAGATAATTGGTTCCATTCAGCGTATAGCTGATATATTGCATGTTTCTTTTATTACAGGTGCTCATTAACCCGAGGTCAACAGATCCTGTAGAAACTTCCATCATGATTGAATTACTTTCCTGGTTGCCCTCTTCATCTACTGCTGTTATTTTCGCATAGGTATTGGTGTTATAGCAGCGATTCAGGTTCAATTGAAAATTACCGTTGTTGATACTTGCTTTGTATTGCTGACCATCAATTATCACATTCACCCAGCCTTTGTAAACCGGAGCACCTTTGCAGTTTTGCACTTTTCCTGAAAGTACCAGGTTGTTTCTACCAGTAGCACCGGCCTTGATGGTGCCGAGCCAGTTGTTGGAAGAACCGGTATTGATTTGCTGGCTTGCCAGCACTTCATTGCAGGAATTAATGATGCGGATTTCCATTGCCTGGTTGCTCGGTGCATTCATTAAAAGATCACCTTTATTGTTTGTGTGAACAGGGCTGCCAAGCAGTTGTTTTCCATCTGCCGTATACAATTGAATTCGGGCAAAAGAAAATGCTTCACCGGTAATATCGGTAACAGTAGCCTTAAGCGGCGCAGCAGGAAGTGCTGTACCTACAGCCCATGTTGAAAAATGGGGAACCTGGGCGATATAAAAATTTCCATCGCGGCGGGCTTTTCCTTCTTCTTTCCACTCGGTGCTGATGGGGTCATAGGACCAGAGAGAAACTGCTCCTGGCAGATTCATCTGCCTGGTTGCGGGAATAGGGAAACGCACCGTTGCATCTTTACCTGTTTTCAACTGAAGTTGTTGACCTGCGTCACCGGTTAATTCGGTTACCACAGCGCTTATAAATTGGATGGATACTGCTTTATTTTGTAAGTCTCTTCCCTTGGACCCAGGAATTACTCCATAAAAGGTTGGGTCATCTGAATCTTTACTGAAAGCGTTTACCTGTACGGTTCCTGCATACTGCTGCCCATTGGCTGCTTCTACCATAGCATCCGGACCAAACTCAATCCCTGACCCGGATGGCAAGGTATAGGATCCACCACTGGCTGCAGCAAAACGTACACCGCTGTTCAAAGGCTCCAATTGCATCCGTACATAATGTTCTGTTTCCGGCATCACCTCAAACCCTTTGTACTCTCGGAAAAAACCATTTACCGAAACCTCTACCAATCCGCTGTTGGGTTTTACCCGAATGGATGAAAACCGATAATTTCCATTGATATCGGTGGTGGTTACATGATTTCCGGAACGTACCACTGCGCCAGCTACCGGGGCAGTCTGCTGATCCGTAATCCTTCCCTGAAGGGAAATGGTAACCAGTTCCGTTTCTGTGGATTTGCCTACAGGCAGGAGATCGGCCTGTTGATCGGGCTTTGTACAGGCATTTAGTAGGACAGCGCAAAAAAGCACAATCCAGCCTTTATGGATAATTGGATTTGACATAGGGTATGAATCTTAATCTTGAACGACCTTAAACTTCAAATAGTATGCCGTAGACGCCAGTTTCCTGTCATTCGTCGAATAAATTCTGTGGTCATTGACCCGAATCAATAAAAGCTAAGAGGTCCCCCTTATGGAAGACCTCTTATTATTCCTGGTATCTGAATTTTATCAGATATGAGCTTCGATTTTCTTTACAAAATTGGACTTTGGTTGAGCTCCAACCAGCTTGTCAACCACCTGGCCGTTCTTTACGAACAGGATTGCCGGAATGGACGTGATACCATAATTAATGGAAAGCTGCGGGTTATTGTCCACATTTACTTTTCCGATCTTAACCTTTCCATCGTACTCTTTGGAAAGTTCTTCGATAACCGGACCAATAGCGCGGCAGGGGCCACACCATTCTGCCCAAAAGTCAATAACACTTAATTTATCAGACTCCAGTACTTCAGTCTGGAAATTGGAATCGGTGAATTCTAAAGCCATGATTCTGTATTTTATGATGTTTATTTGATAACTCTTTAAACGCAAAAATAGTTCCGTTGGTTGAAAGGGGCTGTTATGACATAGCCAATTGTTAAGTACTGTTAAGTTGTGTCAATTTTTACCTCGATTTCAGGTCTGCCCTGGATCCAACCCGCCAATTCGTCATTCATATTGAGTCCCGGCCCAAGGCTGTACAAACTTGTTAACCGCTGGTTCTTAACATCCATCAAATTGATTCTCAGGGAAGTGCTTCCGCCTTTGTATTTCACCAGGTTTCCTTCAAGGAAACTGATCATTTCCTCTGTCACATGCCTGGGTTCCACAAAGAGTGTTACCTGTTTGGTCATGCTGTCTTTAATGGATTCCAAAAGGCTGATCCGTTCCACTTTAAACTCATATTTATCGGAATTGAATCGATTTTTAAAGGACCCTATTACAAAGATAATCTTGCCCTTTTCAAGGTAGTCCTTGAATCGCATGTAGTCATCGCCCCATAACATGATCTCCGTTTTGCCGGAGTAATCTTCTACACTCAAAGATCCAAAGCTTCTACCGGTACGGGTTTGCCGGTGTTGACCGTCCAGTACCAGACCTGCCAGGCGGTATTGCTTACCACTTGCCTGTAGGGTAGTGCTTTCGAGCACTTCCAGGAATTCCGAAATCGGTGTAATGCCGTAATGTTTCATCTCGAACCGGAAATTATCCAGGGGATGTCCACTCATGAAGATGCCCGTTACTTCTTTTTCCTTTTCCAGCCGGTCAGTTAAAGACCAGGGATCACAGGCCGGGATTTTTGGAGCAGGTATATCAAGTACTGCCGGCAAATCTCCGAAAAGGGTGTTAGTAGTACCCTGCGACTGTGCCTGGTAGATATTCCCGTATTTGATGATCTTTTCGAGGCCCGTGCTGGTATCGCCCTGCGGGATAAAAAAATACTGGGCCCGGTGCAGTTCAGGGAAACAATCAAACGCTCCCGCATAGGCCAGACTTTCCAATGTTTTTTTGTTTACCGAACGCTGGTTGATACGTTTGATCATATCGAAGATCGAAGTATACGGACCGGCCTGTGCTCTTTCGCTGATAATGCTGTCTACCGCCGCTTCTCCAACGCCTTTCAATCCTCCCAGGCCAAAACGGATGGCACCTTCCCTGTTCACAGCAAATCCCTTTTTGGATTCGTTGATGTCCGGTCCCAATACCTCCAGTCCCATACGCTTACACTCTTCCATGAAGAAGGTGATTTTTTCAATACTGCCGGCGTTATTTAATACGGCCGCCATGTATTCAGAGGGATAATGGGCTTTCAGGTAAGCGGTCTGATAAGCCACAAATGCATAACAGGTGGAATGCGATTTATTGAATGCATATTGAGCAAATGCTTCCCAGTCTGTCCAGATCTTTTCCAGTTTGTCTTTGGGATGGCCTTTTTTCATGGCGCCGTCCACAAACTGGGCTTTCATTTTGTCCAGTACTGCTTTCTGTTTTTTACCCATCGCTTTTCGCAGTACATCGGCATCCCCCTTACTAAATCCGGCAAGGCTCTGGGCCAGCAACATTACCTGTTCCTGGTAAACGGTGATACCATAGGTTTCCTGGAGGTATTCGGCCATTTCCGGCAGGTCATAAGCAATTTCTTCCCGGCCATGTTTCCGGTCGATGAAATTCGGAATATAAGCCAGCGGTCCCGGTCGATACAGGGCGTTCATCGCAATCAGGTCAGCAAACTGGTCGGGTTTCAGGTCGCGGAGGTATTTCTGCATACCCGGACTTTCAAACTGGAAAGTACCGATGGTGTCTGCCCGTTGATAGAGTTCAAACGTAGCTTTATCGTCTAATGGAATATCGTCGATCACAATATCCACCCCATGATTCTCTTTGATCATGGCGAGGGCATTCTTGATGATGGTCAGGGTTTTCAATCCCAGAAAGTCCATTTTGATAACCCCTGCATCCTCAATGATGCTGCCTTCAATCTGGGTTACCAGGAGATCAGAGTCTTTGGCGGTACAAACCGGGATGATGTTCATCAAATCATCCGGTGCGATGATGATACCTGCTGCATGCAAACCTGTATTCCGGACAGATCCTTCCAGGCGTTCCGCTTCCTGTAATACATGTGCTCTTAAATCAGATCCGCTGTAAATCGCACGAAGCTGGCGCACATTCTCCATGTCTTCCGGCGCCAACTGTTCTTTTGCTTCCAGTGATTTTTCTCCGTCTTTTTCCGTGAGCGGAGCTTTCAGTACCCGACCCAGTTCGATGCCCGGTTTATCCGGTACCAGTTTGGCAAGGGCATTCGATTCTGAAAGTGGCAGATCCAAAACGCGTGCTACATCCTTGATACTCATTTTGGCGGCCATGGTACCATAGGTAACGATTTGCGCCACCTGGTTTTTGCCATATTTCTGAACCACATAGTCAATCACTTTCTGTCGGCCGTCATCGTCGAAATCGGTATCGATATCGGGCATGCTCTTACGATCCGGGTTCAGGAATCTTTCGAACAGCAGGTTGTATTTGATTGGATCAATATTGGTGATCCCGATACAATAGGCGACCGCACTACCGGCTGCTGAACCGCGGCCCGGTCCCACAAAAACGCCGAGATCTCTTCCCGCTCGGATGAAATCACTTACGATCAGGAAGTAGCCGGCAAACCCCATGGTCTTGATTGTAAACAATTCAAAGTCGAGCCGTTCCTGGATATCAGGGGTGATATCCGTGTATCGCATCTTTGCACCTTCATAGGTCAGGTGACGGAGGTATTCCCACTGGTTGAGATTGGAATCTGCGTGCACCTGAAATTCTTTTGGAATCGGGAAGGCGGGTAGCAGGATGTCTTTCTTGAGGTTAAGCAATTCTACCCGGTCAACGATTCTATTGGTGTTGTCAATCGCTTCCGGAATATCGCTGAAAAGCGCCGACATTTCTTCCGTGCTCTTAAAGTAAAACTGATCGTTGGGAAATTTAAAACGACGGTTTTTTACTGCTGCATCATCGTTCACAAAGTCATCAAAGCCAGGTGTGCTCTGCTTTTCACCTGTGTTGATGCAAAGCAGGATATCATGCGCATTTGCATCGTCCTTATCGGTGTAGTGGCTATCATTGGTTGCGATAACCGGAACATTGTATTTTTTTGCAAACTTCAGGAGTGTCTGGTTGATCTGTTCCTGCTCCTTCATATTATGGCGCTGCAGTTCGATGAAGTAATCTTCGCCAAACATATCGAGCCACCATTTGAATTCTTTTTCTGCCGCTTCTTCTGATTCGTGTAAAATGGTTTGCGGTACATAGGCGCCAATGCAACAGGTGGTAGCGATCAGACCTTCGTGATACTTCTCAATAAGTTCCTTATCAATGCGGGGATATTTGGAGTACATGCCTTCCGTATATCCGAGAGAAGTTAATTTGATCAGGTTCTGATAACCCACTGCGTTTTTGGCCAGCAATACCTGGTGATACCGTTCGTCTTTTTGTTCTTTGGTAAAGGTTTTGCGATGACGGTCCTTCACTACATAGAACTCACATCCCACTACGGGTTTTACAAGCGGTTTGCCATCCTCTCCCTTATGTTTATAGGCCTCGGACACAAATTCAAAAGCACCGAACATATTGCCGTGATCGGTAATGGCAATAGCGGGCATATTGTTCTTGATCGCTTTTTTATAAAGTGACTGGATATTGGCCGCACCATCCAGCAGGGAATATTGGGTATGGCAATGAAGATGAGAAAACCTGGACATAGACCTGCAAGTAACAAATTTTTACCGCCCGCCCGTAAAATACTAATTCGTTATTTTTGCACAGTTGTTTTTAAAATTGATATCCTTGAGTAAAATTGTTTATATAATCAGCGCTGCATTTCTGATGGCAAGTTGTGGTGCTTCGAAGTCTACCCAAAGCAGTGGGGCATCGCCAACCGTAAAGCGAACCAAACCCAGTGTTCCCGGAGATCCACGCTTTATTGATGGTATCACAATGACGCCGGGAGAGGAAGGTCCTTCTGATCCCAATCATGCCAATACCGGCTGGTTCGGATCTCCTGCTGAGGCAAGGTCTACTGGTGTATACGGAAACATTGAAAACAGTACAGAACTGCATTTTAAATATGCTGTTTTACTGGATCAACCGGTGGAATACCTGACCAATTTATCCTTATTACAATTTATAGAAGACTGGTATGGAACCCGTTACAGGTTCGGTGGCAACACTAAACAGGGTGTGGACTGTTCAGGATTTACCTGTAACCTGTCCAATTCCGTTTTTGGTAAAACCCTTCCACGTACTGCCCGCGAGCAATATGATGCTGCACAAAAGATTCCCGTTGAATACCTGCAGGAAGGTGACCTGGTTTTCTTTAATACAAGGGGTGGGGTTTCACATGTTGGCATTTACCTGGCCAATAACAAGTTCGTTCATGCATCCACATCCAATGGGGTAATCATCAGTGATCTGAATGAAGAATATTACCGCAAACGATTTATTGGTGCAGGGAGACTTTGATCAGGGAATTTGTTTTACAGTGATATAAAAATTGGAATCCGGCAATAGTCCGGATTTTATTTTACCCGGATGTTTTTTCCATCCGGTGCCCGGATGAATCCAATGCTGTTTTTCATTGAACACCACTTTTATGGGCATGTCAAAACCAGCCACGCAGTTGGTCCAGCGATAGGAGAGGTGTCCTTTATGGATTTTGTATTCCAGTACCGGTATTTGGATGGTACGCAGATACTGATCGAAAATTTTATTAAAATCCTTGCCTGCAAAGCGATTAATATAAGCTTCAATTTCAGCGGAGGTCGTAGTCTGATGGTAATAGGTTTTATTCAGGCTCCGCAACAGTTGCCTGAATTTTTCATCATCACCCATGATCTGACGGATGGTATGAATTACACTGGATCCCTTTGAATACATATCACCGCTGCCTTCTTTGTTTACACCGTACGGACCAATAATTGGAATATCGTTATCAATGTTTTTTCTGCTGCCAATCTGGTATTCATTACCTGCCTGCACATTGTTCTGGCATTGTGTGAACAGGGTTTCACTATAGTTGGTAAAACCTTCATGTACCCACATGTCTGCAATGTCTTTGGTGGTGATATTGTTGCCAAACCATTCGTGACCGGTTTCATGAATGATGATGAAATCCCATTTCAACCCCCAACCGGTGCCGGAGAGATCATTGCCCAGGTAGCCATTTTTATATTGGTTTCCATATGCAACAGCACTTTGGTGCTCCATGCCCAAGTGGGGTGATTCCACCAGTTTGTAGCCATCTTCATAGAATGGATAGGGGCCAAACCAGTGCTCAAAACACTGAAGCATAGGTTTCACCTGCTGAAATTGTTTTTTTGCTTTTTCCAGGTTTTCTTCGAGTACCCAATAATCGCAGTCCAGTTTTCCTTTTTCACCATCAATGGTTTCCGAGAAATGGGCGTATTTGCCGATATAAGGAATGATGTTGTAGTTATTGATCGGGTTTTTGACTTCCCAGGTGTAAACTGTCCGACCGCTATCAAGGCTTGATTGGTTGATCAGCCGGCCATTCCCAACCGCGGTTAATCCCTCTGGTGCAACAATTCGCAATTCTGCACCAAGCTCCGGTTCATCACTCTGGTGATCTTTGCATGGGTACCAAACCGAGGCGCCCAGCCCCTGGCAGGCCACACTCATCCAGGGATTTCCGGACTTATCCTTTCTCCAGATCCAGCCACCATCCCAGGGTGGACGGATGGCTTCAGTGGGTTTGCCGGAGAAATGTACCACAATTGTCTGGCGTGTTTTTTCCGGGAATCCGCCGGGAATGTTTACTATAAAGTGATTGCCATCCCGGGTATAGGTAAATTGCCGGCCATTTGATTCGATGCGATCAATCTGCATGGGTTGTTGCAAATCCAGTTGCATCAGGTTATGATTTTTTACTACCTCTATATTGAGTTGTACATACCCTTTAATGGTTTTAGCGGCATAATTGGGTTCCACGTAAATCGTATACTTTTTCACATCCCACCAGGTGCGGTTTTCGTTTAAGCTTCCCCGTAAGCTGTCCTGGCGTGTGATGGTCTGGTTACCGGATAAAGGTTGTGCAAAAAGGAAAGTGGAATTGGTAACAGTTGCCGCCAAAAGGAGAAAAAATATACGCTTTAACGTAAGTTGCATAGTGAACCGAATTTTCAATAAATATACTCGCTTCAATCCGGATGCGCACATATAGGAATTACCGTTTATGTATTTGGATCTTCCTGCTAAGCCTGTGTTGCTGGTCATGTAGTTCCAGGGATGCTGGCGATGCAGGTTATTTTTGTTACAATGAATCAACCGGGATAGCTAGCCTGGATCCTGCATTTGCCAAAAACCAGAGTATCATGTGGGCGGTGCACCAATTATACAACACACTGGTGGAAGTGGACAGCAACCTGCAAATCAAACCTTCATTGGCCACCCGGTGGGAGATCAGTGAAGATGGGATGGTGTATCGGTTTTTTCTAAGGCCCGATGTTGTTTTTCACGATGATCCCTGTTTTCCGGGAGGTAAAGGCAGGAGGATGCTGGCATCAGATGTGGTGTATAGCCTGCAGCGGATTATGAACCCGGCAACAGTCAGCAGCGGAGCCTGGATATTTAATGACCGTGTTAAAGAGAAAGATGGTTTTGTAGCTGTAAATGATTCTGTACTGGAAGTGCATTTGATCGCACCTTTTCCACCAATACTTGGCATTTTAAGTATGCAGTATTGTTCTGTATTGCCAAAGGAGGCGGTGGATTTTTATGGCCCTGATTTCAGATCGCATCCGGTTGGAACCGGGCCGTTTCAGTTTGTTGCATTGGAAGAGGGACAGGCACTTTTAATGAAGCGAAATTCATCCTATTTTGAAACGGATGAGAAGGGTAGACAGTTACCCTATCTGCGCGGCATCAAAATCAGCTTCAATGACAGTAAGGCAACTGAGTTTTTATTGTTCCGCCAGGGTAAGCTACATTTTGTAAATGATATTGATGCCTCCTTCAAAGATGAGATACTGACAAAAACAGGACTCCTGCGAAAAAACTGGGCAGGAAAAATCACACTTAAAAAACATGCTTACCTGAATATTGAGTACCTGGGTATATTGGTGGACAGCAACAATGCTCTTGTTAAAGCTTCTCCACTTCGTTTAAAAGCTATCCGACAGGCTCTTAACTATGGTTTCGACCGGCGTAAACTGATGCTCTACCTGAGAAACTCCATTGGGATTGCTGCTGAATCGGGGTTTGTACCAGCGGGACTTCCCTCTTTCGATTCACTGGAAGTGCGGGGATACAGATTTGATCCGATAAAAGCACGAAAACTTTTAGAAGAAGCTGGATTTCCGGGCGGAAAGGGGTTGCCTGAAATAAGATTACTGACTGTTCCTATTTACAGTGAACTGGCAAGTTATATTGTACGCGAATGGCAGGAGCTTGGGATACCCGTTAAAGTTGAAGTGGTGCAGAAAAGTTTTCTGTTGGAACAGACAGCTCAATCACAGGCATTGTTTTTCAGGGGCAGTTGGATTGCTGATTATCCGGATGCTGAGAATTACCTCAGTGTTTTTTATGGAAAAAATCCGGCACCACCGAATTATACGCGTTACAATAATCCTGCATTTGATCGGTTGTATGAAAAAGCATTAACAGAAACGAACGATAGTTTGCGTTTTGAGCTCTACCGGCAAATGGATCGGATGATTCTGGAAGATGCCCCTGTGGTACCGCTTTGGTACGATGAGGTGATTCATCTTGTTCAACCTTTTGTTAAAAATTTTCAACCAAACTCACTCAATTTACTGGAACTCAGAAGGGTGGAAATTAACGAAAACTGATTTCAAATTAGTGTATCTTTGACCCTCAATATTTTCAACATTCAGAGATGACGGTTATTTTAATTTTCTTTTTTTCTCATTGGTTTTTGTCCCTGTTCTTTCACACATTTTTCCTGCATAGGTTCGCTTCCCATCAGATGTATACAACCAGTAAAGGTTGGGAGCGCATGTTTTACCTGATGACCTGGTTTACCCAGGGATCTTCCTACCTAGTTCCGCGTGCTTATGGTGTAATGCATCGTATGCATCATGCCTACAGCGATACAGAAAAAGATCCGCACAGTCCGCACTTCTTTAAAGATGTTTGGGGCATGATGATGCATACCCGGAATATATACAACAGTTTTGTAACTCGTACAAATATGCCGGATGCGGAGTTTACCAGTTCTTATCTGCCGGTTTGGGAAAAACTGGATCGTTTTGCAGATCACTGGCTAACCCGTTTAAGCTTTGGAGTGGCGTATACATTGATCTATGTTTATTTCGCACCCAACTATTGGTGGTTCCTGTTGTTGCCTATCCATTACCTGATGGGACCTGTGCAGGGCGCTATCGTAAACTGGTGCGGTCACAAGTATGGTTATGCGAATTTTAAAAATGGGGATCATTCAAAAAATTCAGAACCCTGGGGTATCTTCTTGCTGGGAGAATTGTTTCAGAACAATCACCATAAGGATGGAGAGAATCCCAACTTTGCCCGCAAATGGTTTGAACTGGATCCTACTTTTTACGTGATGCGGTTCATGAATTTTATAGGTATCATTAAATTGAAACCTGCTGTTATTGAACGTGGTCATCACCACCACCATCATTAATAAAGATATCATTCAATAAAAAAAAGCCGGGCTTCTTCAGGAGCCCGGCTTTTTTTTATTGAATGATAAAATCTTATCTGTTCTTCGTTTGTACTTGTGTGTTACGTTTTAGTTTATCCTTGAATACTTTTTCGAATTTCTCCAGTTTAGGACGAATTACAAAATAACAATAAGGTTGTGATCCGTTGTTCAGATAATAATTCTGGTGATAATCTTCGGCCACATAGAACGCTTTGAACGGAGCTATTTCGGTTACGATTGGTTTATCCCAGGCGCCGCTTTTTTCTAATTGCTCTTTATAATAAAGTGCTTTCTTTTTCTGATCATCGTTATGGTAGAAAATGGCACTCCGGTACTGCGGTCCAACATCATTTCCCTGCTTGTTCAGGGTAGTTGGATCATGGGTTTGCCAGAATACTTCCAGCAATTCATCAAAAGTGATCATGGAGGGATCAAACACCACCTGGATTACTTCCGCATGACCGGTATTCTTTTCTGAAACCTGCTCGTAAGAAGGATTGACTACATGTCCGCCAGAGTACCCGGAAGATACTTTGAGAACCCCCTGTAATTGCTGGAATACAGCTTCCACACACCAGAAACAACCGGCGCCAAGGGTAGCGGTGTCAGTCACCTGCTGGTAACCGGCATAAACCACATCATTGCTCATAGACCTGTTAGGGTTTTCTTTCTGCGCACAACTACTGCTAAGTAACAGGTAACAGGACAGTAAAGAAAACGTTGTAAAAAGTTTCAAATGCGACATTTTAGTTCAACACAATTGGACCTGCAAGTTACAACCGCAAGTGCTGTTAGGGTATGGATAAAACGTTAAATTACCTCAAAGACAACCAGGAGTGCTAATCCTGCTGCAAGCAGCCAGAAGAAAGGCAGGGCGGAAAATACGATCAGTCCGGTTGCCAGTAATGCAATACTTGCCCAGAAAGGCCACCCAAGGGTCCTTTCCTTTAGATATATAGCAAGCGGTGGTACCAGAATACCCAGAATAATCAACAAAACCTGGCTGGCATCGGCCTCATCTGCCTGGCCACGCCGGAGTTCTTTTTTGTACTCACGCAAAACCGATTTGGCCGCATTGAAACGTGCTTTGCGTTCTTTACGGTCAAGTGATCTGAAGGCGTCCAGCTCCTTTTTAAGATCCGGGGCTGGAGCGGTAGCGACCACCTCATTGGGTTCCGAAAGGGACGGATGGGCTGCTGAAAGAGGTTGTACGAATAGAGTGGTCATGCCGGTCAAAAGCATGATAACAGCTGATTTCCAATACATAAAACAGAATTGAAGGTATGAAAATAGGACTTTTAGCATATACTCTTATCTTTGCGCGCTATGACACAGGAACAATTGAAATCATTACGGGAACGGGTTACTGTTCTAAGGAGGTTTCTTTGACGTCGCTAACCGCGAAGCAAAGATCCAGCAGGATAAACAACTGACCCTGGCTCCTGGTTTTTGGGATGATAACCAGCGGGCCACTGCCATTTTAAAAGAAATCAAAGTTCACGAATACTGGCTCGAACTGTTTCATTCTGTTGAAACAGCGGTAGAAGATTTTGCCGTATTGTTCGAATTCTGGAAAGCCGGTGAGGCTGCAGAAGAAGAAGCACGGGAAGCCTACGACAAAGCGCTTGAAAACATTGAAGAGGCAGAGTTCAAAAGTACTCTTAATCAGCCCGAGGACGAATTGCCGGCGGTGGTTCAGATCAACAGTGGAGCCGGCGGAACCGAAAGCCAGGACTGGGCCCAGATCCTTTCCCGTATGTACCGAATGTATGGTGAAAAGCAGGGGTGGACAGTTACTGAACTCGACTGGCAGGATGGAGACGGCGCAGGCATTAAGAGTGCCACTTTTCAGTTTGACGGTCCATTCGCCTACGGTTTTCTAAAAGGAGAAAGCGGAGTTCATCGCCTGGTGCGGATATCGCCTTTTGATTCCAATGCACGCCGCCATACTTCTTTCGCTTCCGTATTTGTTTACCCTCTTGTTGATGATACCATAGAAATCGAGGTAAAGGATAGCGAAGTGAAAATGGAGACTGCCCGAAGTGGTGGTGCTGGTGGACAGAACGTAAACAAGGTGGAAACCAAAGTAATGTTGACCCACATCCCAACTGGTATAGTAGTAATCTGTCAAACGGAGAGAACCCAGTTAGGCAACCGGGAGAAAGCCATGCAGATGCTGAAAAGCCGTTTGTATGAAGAAGAATTGAGGAGGAGAGAAGAAGCCAAAAATTCGGCCAATGCCAGCAAGAAAAAAATTGAATGGGGCAGCCAGATAAGGAGTTATGTATTCCATCCGTATAAAATGATCAAAGATCACCGGACTGATTATGAAGTAGGTAACGTGCAGCCGGTGATGGACGGAGAACTGGATGGATTCATCAAGGCTTACCTGATGAGTCAGAAAGAAGAAGAACCTGCCAGCTAACACAAAAAATACATACCATGAGTATTGGAACTTTCTCTTATCCACTACCCGTGAACGAGCCCGTTTTAAATTACGCGCCCGGATCACCGGAAAAACTTCGCCAGAAAAAAGTGCTGGAGGAGCTCAAGAAAAAAGAAGCAGATATTCCCATGTATATCGGAGGAAGAGCAGTTAGAACCGGTAATCGGATCGCCATCAATCCTCCGCATGAAAGAGCCCATATACTTGGCTATTTCCACCAGGGTGAAAAAAAGCATGTGCAGCAGGCCATTGATGCGGCACTCAAAGCGAAAGCTTCCTGGGAAGCGATGAGCTGGGAAAACCGGGCTGCCATCTTTTTAAAAGCGGCCGATCTGATTGCTACCAAATACCGTCCCTACCTGAATGGTACTACCATGCTGGGACAAAGTAAAAATATTTACCAGGCTGAAATCGACAGTGCCTGTGAGATCATCGATTTCCTGCGCTTTAATGTTCATTTTTTAAGTGAGATATACAAGCAACAGCCTGTAAGTGCTCCGGGTATCCATAACCGTTTGGAATGGCGCCCTCTGGAAGGATTTGTACTGGCGATAACACCGTTTAACTTTACAGCTATTGGCGGTAATCTGCCAACATCGGCTGCCATGTGTGGAAATACCGTGGTGTGGAAACCCGCCAATACACAGGTGTATTCTGCACAGATGTTCATGAAAATCCTGATGGAAGCCGGTTTGCCGGATGGAGTAATCAATTTGATTTATGTAGATGGACCAACTCTTGGAGAAGTATGTTTCCAACACCGCGATTTTGCAGGTGTACATTTCACCGGATCCACTGGTGTATTTAATCAGATCTGGACAACTGTTGGAGCCAATATTAATAAATATAGAACCTATCCCCGTATCGTTGGTGAAACAGGTGGTAAAGATTTTGTACTGGCGCATCGTTCAGCGGATCCGGATGTGGTGGCAACTGCCCTGGCAAGAGGGGCTTTTGAATTCCAGGGACAAAAATGTTCGGCAGCCTCAAGAGCGTACCTGCCTTCCAATATTGCGGATGCAGTGAAGCGTAAACTGATCGCGCAGATAGAAAGTATGAAAATGGGTAGCGTAGAGGATTTCAGCAATTTCATAAATGCGGTGATCGATGAGAAGAGTTATGATAAGCTGAAAAAATATATTGATAACGCGAAGAAAGATCGTAAAGCAAAAATCCTGGTGGGTGGCAACTGCGACAAACGTAAAGGATTTTTTATTGAGCCAACCGTTATAGAAGTGCGTGATCCGAAATACGTAACTATGTGTGAGGAACTGTTTGGGCCTGTACTTACTATTTATACCTATGATGCGGATCAGTTTGAAAAGGCATTGACCCTGGTGGATACAACATCAGATTATGCACTTACTGGTTCCATAATTGCGCAGGACAGAGCCGCGGTTGAATTGGCGGTGAATCGGTTGAGAAATGCCGCAGGTAATTTTTACATTAATGATAAACCAACAGGTGCAGTTGTGGGGCAACAACCCTTTGGTGGCGCCCGTGCTAGTGGAACCAATGATAAAGCAGGCTCCATGCTGAACCTCTATCGTTGGTTAAGTGCAAGAACAATCAAGGAAACATTTAACCCACCCACAGATTATCGATATCCTTTTTTACAGGAGAGTTGATTTCTGAGATAATAAATTTGATCCGGCTGCTGTAACAGGCAGCCGGTTTTTTTTAACGGGGTTGAAGCCTTATTTTAGCGTAAAATTGAGCGAGTGAAAACCATACTCAGTGAAGAGCAGATCCATTTAACGGTAAAAAGACTGAGTCATCAGATTTTGGAGAACTGTCCGGATTTGAGCAAAGCCTGTATCATTGGGATACAACCCAGGGGTAAATGGTTGAGCGACCGGATCATTCGGGAAATCCGATTGATTTCACCTGCTTCCTCTGTTTCTTATGGAATACTGGATATAACTTTTTACCGGGATGATGTTCGCAATGAATTACGCCTTGCTAATGAAACGGATATTCCTTTTTCCATTGAAGATAAACAGGTGATCCTGGTGGATGATGTATTGTATACTGGCCGTACGATCCGTGCCGCCCTTGATGCGCTCCTGGATTTCGGTCGCCCGGCCAAAGTGGAACTCTGTGTTTTGATCGATCGGAGGTTTAGTCGCGAGTTGCCCATCCAGCCTGATTATGTAGGCAAATCCATAGACTCCATCATTACCGAACGGGTGAAAGTTGGCTGGAAGGAAAATGAAGGAAAGGATGAAGTGGTATTACTCTAACAATTAACTTTGCACCCTAATGCAACTAAGTACAAAACATCTGCTGGGCATTAGAGAGCTGGTTCCACGGGACATACAACTGATTTTAGACACGGCCACCCAATTCAAGGAAGTTTTACAGAGACCTATCAAAAAAGTTCCCTCGTTGCGCGATGTAACGATTGTGAACCTTTTTTATGAAAACTCTACGCGGACGAGAATCTCATTCGAGTTAGCCGAAAAACGCCTGAGCGCGGATACCATTAATTTTTCAGCGAGTGGTTCTTCAGTTTCCAAAGGGGAGACCCTGCTGGATACGGTGAACAATATCTTGAGTATGAAAGTGGATATGGTGGTGATGCGGCACAGTGCCAGCGGAGCACCCCATTTCCTGGCCAAACATATTCCTGCTGCTATTGTGAATGCAGGGGATGGTATCAACGAACATCCGACACAGGCATTGCTGGATGCTTTTTCCATTCGGGAAAAACTGGGTACCCTCGAGGGTAAAAAAATTGCCATCATCGGCGATATTATGCATTCCAGAGTGGCCCTCAGCAATTTATTTCTATTGAAAAAAATGGGTGCGGAAGTAATGGTTGCCGGTCCGCCCACCCTGATTCCCACCTATATGAAAGAAGCCTTTGATGTTAGGGTGGAATATAACCTACAAAAGGCATTGGAATGGTGCGATGTTGCCAATGTATTGCGCATCCAGTTAGAGCGGCAGAACCAGGTATTGTTCAGTTCACTTCGGGAATACAACCTGGCTTATGGAGTAAAAAAATCACTCTTGGACCGATTGGATAAAGAGATAATCGTTATGCATCCCGGACCTATAAACAGAGGTGTTGAACTGGACAGTGATGTGGCGGACAGTAAACAATCCATCATTCTGCAACAGGTGGAAAATGGAGTAGCCGTTCGGATGGCTGTACTCTACCTGCTCGCGGGAAGGGGAGAATCACAAAACAATTAATCACCATGAAGATTTGCCTCTTTCCCGGGACATTTGATCCCATTACACTGGGCCATGTGGATATTGTAACGAGAGCCTTGCCGTTATTTGATAAAATCATTATTGGTGTGGGCCTGAATGCTGCCAAAGCGCCAATGTTTTCAGCGGAGCAAAGACTTTTGTGGATTAAAGAGATTTTCAAGCATGAACCCAAGGTGGAGGGTGCTTCTTACGAGGGCCTAACTGTAAAGTTTTGCCAGGAGATCGGTGCCAACTTTATATTAAGAGGTATACGATATGTGAGCGATTTTGAATATGAAAAAACAATCGCAGACGCGAATCGTACCCTGGATAAAAATATTGAAACCATTTTTCTAACGGGAGAACCTAAATATACATCGGTAGCTTCTACCATTGTGCGGGATATCATCCGTAACAACGGCGATGCCTCTCCCTTTATACCAGCTGCAGTATTTAATAGCTTACAACAAAACAGTTGAGCATGCCTGTTATATGGTTTAAACCTGAATTGCGCCTGGCTGATTTGTTGCCGCTTGGCCAGGGTACGATGGGTGAACACCTGGGTATTGAGTGGCTGGAACTTGGGGAGGACTTCATTAAAGCGCGGATGCCTGTTGACCATCGAACCAAACAGCCATATGGGTTATTGCATGGCGGTGCCTCTGTTGCACTGGCGGAAACCCTGGGCAGTGTAGGAGCTGCATTATCAGTTGATCCTACCCGTTATATAGCGGTGGGAATGGAAATCAATGCAAATCATATACGATCCGTTCGCGATGGGTTTGTAATTGGTACAACCCGGCCGGTTCATAGGGGTGCAACCACACAGGTATGGGAAATCCGGATTGAAGACGAGCGAGGTAAGCTGGTATGCATCAGCCGCCTGACGGTTGCGATCCGGAAAATCACGGGTTGAGTTTTTGAAGCACATCCAGGATGGAAGGGAAGCTGTTTTCTTTGACCTTGTCCCACTGATCAGTCGCCAGCCAATTGATTTCGGTGATCTGTTCTTCCTGTTGCGGGATCAGCTGTTGTTGTCCTCCTGCTTTCATTTCATACCAATAGGACTCTTTCAATATATGTTTGCCACTTTCATGGTAGGTATGATAAGTGGTAACCAAATGGCGAATCAGGTGGGGCGCTTTTATGCCGGTTTCCTCTTCTACTTCCCTGACAGCGCATTCCTCAATGGTTTCTCCATCGTCTAATTTTCCTTTGGGCAAATCCCATTTACCCCGACGAAAAATAAAGAGCAACTCCTTCTGATCGTTCCAAACGGCACCCCCTCCGGCTTTTAGTACGGTAAATTTTTTCCAGAATGTATGTTGGAGGGAAGCAAGGTCGGAGTGCAGCAGGATACCTGCCTGAAATTTCGGCAATTCAATTTCATGAATCAGGGATCTTATTGCCGGGGTACTGTTTTCTTCGAGAAAAATAACATCATCCCGGTGCAACAGGGGCTCCAGCTCAGCGCTTATCGAATCACACAAAAAAACAGGTTTATTCCCGAAATAGATTTTGATGTACATAACTTTACAGGTCAGGCAGGTTTAGCTCGTCCAAATATAATCAGATCATTGAACCAAGCCTGACCGACACCTAAATTGTTGACATGAAATCAAATGAAAAGGCGATAGCCGAGAAATTGTTACAGACGAATGCCGTTCGATTGAGTCCGGAGCAGCCCTTTACCTGGGCAAGCGGTTGGAAAAGCCCGATTTACTGCGATAACAGGAAGGTATTGTCATTTCCTTATATCCGGGATTTTATCAAGTCTGAAATGTGCAACCTGATATTCGAACGTTATCCGGATGCGGATATGCTGGCAGGCGTGGCAACAGCAGGAATTGCCTGGGGTGCGATGGCAGCGGATCAGTTGAAGCTGCCTTATATCTATGTTCGTCCCAAGCCGAAAGAACACGGACTGGGAAACCAGATTGAGGGGGCTTATGAACCTGGACAAAAAGTTGTGGTGATTGAAGACCTGATTTCTACCGGTAAGAGCAGTTTGCAGGTAGTGGATGTGTTGAAAGCAGCCGGACTGGAAGTGCAGGGCATGGTATCTATTTTCACTTATGGATTTCCGGTAGCCGATGAAGCGTTTGCAAAGGCGGACGTTCCTTTCCAATCGCTCACGAATTATAATCAACTGGTCGGCCTGGCCCTTGAAAAGGGAATGTTTGACCGGAAGTTGGAGCCGATACTGTTAAAATGGAGGGAAGATCCCGCAAACTGGACGGGAGTTTAGTAAATTAGTACACATAAAAAATCGAATATGAAGAAACTATCCGTAATGCTGTTATTCCTTTTTGGTATTTCAGCCGGACTTCTGGCTCAGTCTAAAAAAGCGATCCAGACCGTAACCATTAAAACTCCAAGTGTGCAGTGTGAAAGCTGTAAAAAGAAAATTGAATCCTTCCTGGCCAGGGAAGAGGGAGTTGAAAAATCAGTAGTGGATTTTAAACGCAAGACAACCAAAGTCACTTTTTATACGGATCGCACCAATATTGAAAACATCAAAACGGCGATTGCCAATGCAGGGTATGATGCCGATGATGTAACCGCTAATGAGGAGTCTTATCAAAAATTACCGAAGTGTTGTAAGAAACCTGAAGATGGTGGTGGGATGAAAAAACAGTAGATAGTATTTATTCTAATATATCCGGTTCCGTTTGGAACCGGATTTTTTTTGGTGCGCCATGCATGGCGATGCACTAGACGGTGAGAGTCCGTTATGGG
>VFQN01001423.1_pt1 | contig 40182 bp, 63 predicted proteins | sample 3512371 | NCBI WGS metagenome assembly VFQN01 (sample SAMN10412370, study PRJNA504923) | tailings metagenome | isolation source: Replicate 2 from Balatoc abandoned mine | place: Philippines: Itogon, Benguet | collected 2017-08-28 | reverse complement strand
GGGGCCCCAGGGGGGGCCCGGGGGGGGGGGGGGGGGGGGGGGGGGGGGGGGGGGGCGGCTTTGGCCTTCTTGGTGGAGGCTTTACTCGCTTTGGCTGCAGAGGAGGAGGAGGAGGGAGATGCGGGTGCTGGGAGTGAGGAAGGAGGTGGCGGTGGTGGTGGCGGTGATGGTGGGCTGCCGTGTGGGGTGAAGGTGATGGTGGTGACGGAGGGCGGGGTCGAGGGCGGCGCCTGTGAGCCGCTGGCGGCGGTCACGGCGTACTCAGCCGTTTCGGTTATGGTAAACGTTCCTGCGCGTGTTGTAACCGTTGAGGTTGACATGGCGGCGGCGGAGGAGGCGGCGGTGAAGCCGCAAGGTGTGGCGTCAACCGATGGGGAAGAGGATGAATTGGTTGGGTTGGTGGGCGCGGGGAACAAGCTGTTGGAGTTCGTGGTACGTGTTGTGGTTGGCGCTGCGGCTGCCCCCGGCGACCGGGCCCTGGCGGGCCGCAGCAGCTGCTGCATGGCCTCCTGGTGGCCACCGCCGTCCGCCTGCGTGTTGTGTATTAAGACCAAGGCGACAGCAACACGTCACGGAAGGGGCCAAGGGGAGGAAGATGCATACTGTGCTGAATGCTTGGGACGTCACACGTCACCTTATGCCCCCCATACACGTTGTATACGCTGTACCTTACACGCCCTTGCGCCCTCCTCACCTCCAGGCTGCTCAGCGCCACTCCCAAGGGCCCCGCCGCCGGGCTGCGGCCGGGCCTGCCCCCGCTCCTGCTCCTGCCGGCGGCGCCCGGGGCGGGCAGCGGCTCCAGGGCCTCCCCAGGGTGCGGCAGGTCGTACAGCGGCATGGGCGGGCACACCCACCTCCAGGGCACGGGAGGGTGGGAGCCCCATGCCGCGCCGTGGTCGGACGGCTGCAGTTGGGAGAGGGTGGCGGCACGCGCATAGGTTCGGAGGAACGTCGTAAGGGCTTAGGGATCAGAAGTACGAAAGGTGCGTGTTAAACCATACGGTACGAGGATGCGCAGGCCAGAATTGGGAGGGTGGTCACAAATGGGGCCTTTGGGCTGCTGTTGCGCAGCCGCTGCCATGCAACCGCGCTAACACAGCCACACAAGCCCCACACACCTGCAGCTGCCACGCCATAGCCCACGCGCTCTGTGTCTTGGCCAGCAGCGCGCTAAGCCGCCGTGTGGGAAGCGACGAAGCAGCAGAGGGAGCAGCAGCGGCAGCAGCAGAAATAGTGCCACCACCGCCGCCCCCACCCACTGTGGCGCTCGCAGCAGCAGCGTAATACACCTCCTCCGTCACTGTGCCACCGTCGGTGCTACCTACAGAGGCGCTGCCCATGCCTGTGCTGGTGGTGGTGGTGGATGTGGTGCTGCTAAGCCACGCCGCCTCCCGCTGCAGGGCGCGTCTGTTAACGGAATGCAGCAGCTTGTGCACCTCCGTCCAGCTCAGCAGCTGTTCCGTGTACGCCGCTAGCGAGCCGTCATTAAGCGCCTGTGGGGAAAGCGCAAGGGGCAGGGGCAATGAAGCTGAATGGAAGTGCCCAATGTGAGATGCTATGGGATGTATGCGTTGCGAGCTTGAATGAAGGCTGGATGCGGTGAGGCGCGGCCAGGTGGGGCGGTGGAGCCGCAGGGCGCCAGGTACCAAGTCTGCTGTGGCCATGACTGGACGAGGACAGACGGAGAGGGTGCAGCGTGCCTGACGCAACACCAACCCACATCAGCATGCATCCACAACCGTGCACGCACTTGTAGCAGGGCGCTGTGGGACGCCCAACGTGCACGTGATGAAGCTTCTTGGCACGTTGCATTATGCACGCTAGCGCGCCGTACACCATAACCTTTGTCCCCCGTTTGCAACACCCACAACCCACCAGCTGCACCCGCCACCCGGAAGGGCAGTCGGCGGGCGGAACAAATGGCTCCGGCAGGGGCCCGCCCCCGGCCGCTGCGGCCAGCCCCTGCGCCTGCGTGTCGCGGCGGGCGCTGGCGACCCGTGGGTCGGTGTCGTCCAGCATGGCGGCTAACACACACGTGGTGTGCTGCACGTCGGGCAGGGCGCGGTGGGCATCGGCGTTGGACAGGCCGTAACGCTCACGCAGGGACTGGGGGAGGGGCGGGGAGGAAGGGGGGGAAGGGGGTCCTTGGAGGCCACGGGTGGGGGGAACGACGTGGGCTGGGGCTTCAACCTCGCAGGCGCTGGCCGCAGCGCCTTCCTGTGAGCGTCCCTGCGCGCGCGCGCCTCAGGGCGTGGGCAACCAGACACTCGTGTGCGTCCCAAACCTCTTTTTGAGTGGAAGGATCAACATGACCACGGTGCAAAGTCGAGCCGTCGGCCTAACACCACCCACACGGGGAGCTTCAGCTCGACCTCTTGGTGCGTCGATCCCGTGCTTGCAGCCCCCTCCCAGCCCACCCAGCTCATGCCCACGCAGGTGCTGCATTCTGGCCCAATCCTATGCCCCAGATCCTGCGAACACTGCCTCAAAGCCACTTCCACAACCGCACCGCGAGACAGCACGCGGTAGCTCACCGCCAGGCTCGCGGAGCCCTGGTGCTGCACGCCCCACTGCTTCGCCACCCGCAGCGTGTCCACCAGCGCCCACGAGGGCGGCAGCACGCAGCCGTAGTAGGCCGCCAGCCGCCCCACGAACAGGCGGTCAAAGGCGGCGGCGTTGTGGCCTATGAAGGTGGGGCGGGCGCTGCCCGCGGCCCTGCAGCGCTGGTACACCCAGCACAGCAGCGCCAGCACCACCCAGGCCTCGTACGGCGCGTGCAGCAGCATGGCCGGCGTGATGTGGGTTATATTCTGGACCCTGACGGACAGGTCCACGGGGCGGCCGGGGCCGTGCGGGTTGATGAGGGTGGCAAACTGCTCGCCTGGGGGCGTGGCGTGGGGGGAGCAGTGGAGGACGGGGAGGCTTAGGTAGGAAAGGGAAGGAAAGGGACGGATGTGTTTGGACCATTGGAAGAGGTAAGAGGGGCGGTCTGGGGCAGCCTGGCGCCTAGTATGTTGGGCGACAGCATACGATGCTGCATTGTGATCAATGCTTGGAACCGGTTGACGGGCAAAAGCATATCAACCTCACCGCCGCGCCCGCTTCACGCCCGAAAAGCATAACAACACATTGCACCCGTCCAACCCACCCGTCGCGAGGTCCATGACCGCGAGCTCGGTGATGAAGTCACTGTGCAGCGCCGTGCCGCTGGTCTCAACGTCGAACACGTAGCCGTGCAGCGGCCCGTCCGACGTGGCGTGACGCAGGTACGGCAGCAGCTCCTGCACCATTAGTAATACGTCGTACTGCCCCGGTGCGCGGGCGCGGATGGCGGCGAGCAGCTCCTCCGCCGAGGCTCGGGCGGGGGCGGGGCCGGGGGCGGAGTGGGGGGCCGGGACTCCCCTGCTCATGCCGGGGAGGTCCCACACGGCGAGGCCCGGCGAGGCAGGAGGGGCCGGGGAGGCAGCGGAGGTGGGTGTACTGGTTCGCTCTGCGGCGGCCGGTTCCCCTGGCGCTGAGTAGGGCACGCCCGGGAGCGCAGTGGGAGGTCCCGTGCTGCTGCTGCTGTCGCTGCTGATGTCGCTTGGTGTGCTGGTGCTCATGCCCCGTGCGCCTCCGCTGAGCCCCGCCGTGAGCCCCGGGCCTGCTCCGGCTGCGCCTAGTCCTGTCCCTGCGCCTGCTCTTGCTTCAAACAGGGGTGCTGCGGAGTCCACAGACGCAGCAGGGCTCTCGGCGGGGCTGCTGCTGCTGCTGCTCCTGCCGCTGCTGCCGCTGCCGGGCGGCCTCCCGCGGCGCTTGGGAGCCACCAGGGCGGGGGTTGCCACGCCCTCCACCTCCGGGCCACGGGACGTGTCCCCACCAACTGCAGTGGCCGCGGCCTTCCTTGAGCCCCTCCTTACTCTCGCGCTGCTGCTGCTGTCGCTGCTGGTAGCATCATACATGCCCGCCGCTTCAACCCCTGGACTCGCGCTGCGGCTGCCGCCTGCCGCACCACCACCGCCAGGGCCGCCAGCTGCCGCCCGCACCACGACCCCCGCCCCCCGCCCATGCAACGAGGGGAACTGATGGGCCCCTGCCCACAGCACCCGCCTTGGGCCACGCAGCTGGCACCCGTGCGCGCCAGACGCACCCGCCGGCGCGATGGCGGCAAGAGGGTGGCGCCGCCCCGCCAGCAGCCCGGAGCAGGCCCAGGCTGCCGCGGCGTCGGACGGCATGGCAGCTGCAACCGTACTCAATGAAGGTACACATGTGTATGTAGATGCAAAAGCGTCACTGCCGCCGCCAGCGCATCTCGAGGCAGGCTGGCGACCCGTGTTGGTGCTGGTGCTCCCACCCGGCAGTGTCAACGCACAGGAGGGGCTTGGGGCGGCGCCACGGACGTAAGTGCTGGCGGTCGCAACAGAGGCGGTGGCGGCGTGTGGGCCAGCAGCCCCGAGGAGGGCGGACGCCATGGGAGCGGCGGACGTGCAGCAGGTGCTGGTGCAGGAGGTGCTGCCGCTCGTGCTGTTGCTGCTGCCGCCGTCGCTGTGTGAGGGTCCGCCGCTGCTGCCGCCCTGACACGAGGAGTACACCTGATCTGCGCCTGCCGCTGCTTGTGCCACTGACAGTGCCGGCAATGCCGCTAGGTCCTGGCTGTGTGTATGTGTGTTAGCGGCGACTGGTGGCCCAGCGGCAGCGGTGGAGGCCCCACAGGCGGCGGTGGCCTGTTGGCATGTTTATAAATGGTGCAAGCCGTGTGGAGTAACGGCGCAACGGAAGAGAGCGGGTAGGTCATGGTCATGGTCGGTAGTGCAGCTGACTGGCTTGGACCTCTTGCGTGACTAAGGCGCGACCCCCCGTGGTGCTAAGGCCAAGCCGTGCCAACGCGTGCATCCCTCCACCCCTGCACCTGCGCCAGCCGGGCTGCTGCAACCGGTCTTGTGCCATTGGGCAGCTAAGCAGCAGCAGTATTCCTTCCCTACCATAATCTATCTTTGGTGCGCACCTTCTGCAGGAGGAACCTGGGAACGGTAGCGGCCAAGGCGCTACGCATCCACCGCCTCTCGGAGAGCGAAGGCTGCCGACGCCCGCACCGATGGGTGCACTAAATCGCTTGTCCGTATACGAATATCATATTGCCTGGCTAATCGCAAAGCCCTTGCTGTGTGCGCCAGGGGACAACGGTACGCGATATTGGCGGGTAGGCGAAACAGGAGGATGCGTGATGACCTTACCAAATGCTCAGGAATCCGCTATACGTATTTAAGCCGTAGGGAACGCTTCCGCCGTGGTGCCTCGGCTCGCGACGCAAACCGTGCGCGTGGGTCGTTGGGTCGTGCAGCAGAACCTGTCGTGTCGAAGTGACACCACATGACGTTCCTTGCAACCAAGCGACTACGACGCACACTGGAGTGATTATGATCCAAGCATACAGGTCCATAGATGCTGCCGAGTCCGTCTCGCTTCGCGCCAATGCGAGCGGTGTCTCAGGGGCACCTCCCGTGTCACCACGGTGCAAGTAACTGTTGCCAATAGCGTGGCCACAGTGAGCCCAATGTGGCTCACTACACCAAGCGCCGTACGGTACATCATGTGCCTGTGTGCAGCGTAATTGCCTCCTGCGTGCCTGCTAAGGCAAAGCTCTGCGCACAGGTGCGCCAGAACCTGGAGCAGCATGTGCACGATTCCACTTCCCACGGTATCTGGGCATCATCAGGAGCTGTGGGGAACAGCGGGGCCGGGAGGGGCTCATGCTGGGCGCACTCTGCGAGCGCATCACCGTCGTCGGCAGTGCTCCGTGCGTGGGCTTGCGCCAATGCTCTGCTGCACCCAGCTGCCGTACATCTATAAAAAAATCGCTCCCAGCAACTGCAGAGCAACGTCCCCAGGACTTAAGACGCCCCGCAGCCATACCCCTGGGCGCACCGGTCCTGCCCCGTTAACGAGCCTCTGCCAGTCCTTGTTTTGGCGGCGATTAGCATGTGTCCGCAGGACGGCACAACATGGGTGCGGGGACGGAGGCGCCGACGCAATATCGCAGCAGGTGCTGCCTACCACATTCGTGAGCGTGTCTAACGCCACAGCATGAGGCGAACGTCAAAAGCTTGCAAAAGCCTACCTACGTCCTAACCAAGGGGGTACAAGCCGGGTGGCTGCTGCAGCGCACGTGTGCCCAAGCTCAAAGTCAAGACAGCGAGCAAAGCGTGTATGCGCAGTTCGGCACTGTATACTGCACGGTACACAAGCCGGAGCACGGCAAGCAAGACTTAATATAGACTGAGTCTTTACCGAACAGCCAAGCAACCAGAGGACGACATAGAAAGACGAAAGCAGCCCTGTTCCAAGTGAAGTGAGAAACCCCCGAGCATACTGCACTCACTACTCAGGTGGCTAGGCGTTTGGAACTGTAGCCCCGATCTCTTCAGTCACAGTGTCCCACATGCGACACACAACAGCAATGTCCTTCAGTTGGCAGCAGCAGGCAGCAGCACAGAAGCCTCAGCGCCGCATGTATGGAGACAAGGAATGTAAACGACCACACCGACCGTACGCGTACGGCAACATGGCCTACGTGCAAGACGCAATTGAGTGCTAACCAGTAACAGCCGTTGATCACGCTTTTCATGCTCTATTATTCCTTCAGCAACGCACGCGAACCGAACCCATACAACTGCGCCCGCCGGACCGCTGCAGCCGCCACCATTCTGCGCCAGCCGCCTGAACCTCGGTATATTGACATGGACGCGTCCTCCTTGGCTGCCCCCGCCCCGACCCCTGTCCCTGGCGCACTGGTGTGCGGGTGCAGCTGCTGGCGGAGTGCCCCAGGTCACCCCACGGCACGCCACCCGTACACCACGGCCGAGCAGCAGCACACCGCACACGTCCTGCTGCATGCATCCTCTTCAGTGCACTCACCGCCGCTGCTGGTGCTGTCCAACCGCGGGCCCTACTCGCCGCCGCCCTGCAGCAGCAGCGCCCGAAGCAGCTCCTCCTGCCGCCCCATGTCCCCGCCCAGCGCCTCCCACTCCTGGCCGGACACGCCCACCACGTTGCCCTCGCCGTACACTCGCTCCAGCTGCCGGTACCGCAGCTGCGCGCCTCCCTGCCGCACGTGCGGCAGGTTGGCCAGCCGGTGCGCCCTCGGGCTGTCCAACAGCACCGCCGCCGCCCTGCCGTCGCCAAACCGCACCTCCACGTGCACCCAGCTGCACATCGGACGCACAAACACTCCCTCCGCAACGGCCACAACGCTTGCTCCCGGCCCACGGTCGCCGCTGCTGCCAACAGCGCTTCCCTGCTGCTGCTGCCGCTCTTGCATCCGCAGCAGCGTGCCAACCACTTCGCCACGCACCCGCGCCGTGACACGGTGTGTGGAGAGCGGCAAATCATCAACCACCTGCTCCATGGCGGCCAAAAGGCCTGCCCCCGCGTCACCGCACCCCGATAGGATGCCCGCCAGGGCCCGCACCTGGGGGTCGGGGTGCGCCTCCAGCTCCACCTGCACAGACCACAACTGCCCCAAGTGCAGTTCTCTTAGCGCTGCACGCGCGCAAGGGTCCTGCCAGCTGCTGGCCACCCCTCGCAATAGCGGCCCCAGCTCCCCCTTAAGGGCGGACAGCGCCTCGGGGCCCATGACCGCCACCGACCACACGGCCGTCACCGCCGTGTGGACAGATGCTTCCTTGCGTGCCAGCAGCTCCGCCAGGCGGCCCAGCAGGCCGCCCACCAGCCGCCTGTCGTACAGCCCCAGGGTGGCAAACGCATGCACGATAGCGTGACAGTGGCGCGCCTTTGCCTGGGTTACTGGGGCGGCGCTGCCGTCTGCCATGCGCGCCAGCAGCACGGGGGCGTCCGCGGGGCGGTGCAGCACCTTCGCCAGCGCCCACCACAGGTCGCTCCAGTCGCGCCTTGTGGCCGTTGCGTAGAAGCTTGGCTGCCGCGCCGCCGCCGCGCAGGCGTCGTACCATGCATGGCCGCCGTAATCCAGCACCGCCAGGGCCCACGCGGTCCTGGCCACCACGTGGGGGGCAAGGCCCTGGAAACCCCCGACCTTGGGCCACTCGGCTGCGAGCGCCTCGGCCGTCGGCGCAAACCGGTACACCCCCGGCTGTGCGGCCGTTTGCAGTTGGGCTAGGCCGTACAGGAGCTTGTACGTGCGCAGCGGGGCAAACTCGCTTGCCCGGTTCCTTGCCTCGTCTGCAAGGCGCTGCACCCCCGGCACGCCGCTGCTGCCGTCCAGCCGCCCAGCCTCCACCAACACGCCAAGGGCCCGTATGCTGCTGCACAGCTCGCGCGGGTCCATGCCCGCAGCGCCCTCCCCCGCCGCTTGCGCAAGCCGCGTCAGCAGCTCCGGTTGACCGCATCCCAAAATGCTGCACGACCTAAGCAGAGAGGATGCGGGGCCAGGCGCCAGGCTTTCAGCGGACCTCCCCTCCTGCCCTGACAGCCGCTGCAGCACGCCTGCGGCCAGGCCTTCCAGGTGCTTTGGCGAAGGGGTGTGGCCGCAGTGCCTGTGCAACTCGGCTAAAGCGTGCAGGCCGTCCGTGAGGTCCTGCAGCCGCGCCTGCGGCAGCAGCTGCACCAGGCACCCCGTCAGGTGGTGCAGCATCGGGCCCCGGTCGTCGAGACCCACGTGCGGCAGCAGCCGAGCGCAGGCCATGAGGAGGTGTGCGCAGTGCCTGGGGCCCAGCTCCTGCGCCGGCATCCCCACCACGAGGCACGCACTGGCCGACAGCAGCAGCCCCTGCGCCTTGACTACCTCCAGGGGAGCCTCTGACAGCGATGTCCAGAGCTGAGCGTGGCTCTGGCTGCCGGCCTGCTGCAGCAGCTCGCGCCCTCCCTGTTGCACCCGTGCGAGCAGCTCCCCCGCCAGAGGCACCTCGTCACCGCTGTGCGGGGGCTGGCCCCCGCCGTGCACAGTCCTGGCCACGGCCCCCCGCGGCAGCGCGCAGTGCGTGGGACTGGTAAGCTGCAGAACCCGCGGCAGGTGGGCGCGGGCCAGGGGTTGCATGACGCGGCGGCGTTGCGCGGGCAGGGCCTGGAGGGCGTGAGCCGCCGGCAGCTGCGGGGTTGCGGCGCTAGAAGCTGCCGGGAGCTGCGGGGTGGGAGCAGCGCGGCAGGTACCATGTTACCGTAAGCGGCTGTGACGGTACGTTATAGTGCAAGGTCTGATCGTGCCGAGGGCCAACAAGCTCGCACACGCCATTGCACACGCGTGTGGCAGTATGGCAGACAGGAGCTACATGCTGCGAGAAACGGATGCAAGCACGGGGGAGAAAAAGTACTAGTAAAGCGGGGGCGGTCTCCCTTCGTCTCTGCGCACGCACCTTCCCCACCCGGCTGAAGGCTTTGACCAGGGCGTCCAGCTGCCCCTCCCTGGCCCACTTCTGCGCGCCCCGCTCCACCGCCTGCTGCAGCTCCCCCAGTTCTCCAGGGTCGTCCACGGGCCCGAGGCCAAGGCTGCTCAACAGCCGCGTGCCTACAGGTGGCCACAAGGTAACCCATGTCCTTGCAGGAGGCCACGTCCCATGGCGCAGGGCCATGGCAGTGCTAAGATGTTTCGGAAATCCCGAGACAGCCCAGGCAAAGTGTTGCTCGCTGCTCTTCCGTGACACCCCCTACCTTGTAGCGCACAGCATTTGTTCACAACACTGGTGCTTCTGTTGTATTGGAATGTCGGCCATTTGCGTAGCGGGCGGGACGACGGCCTTCGGTATTTCGCAGCGAATGCAATCTGCCACGGCCGCAGGGCTCACGCAACGGCCGTACTTGTCACGTCAACTTTTAGTAATGTACTAGTTCCGACCAGGGGAAGCCCGTCGCCCAGAGGCCTGGCCTACGCGCTGCCCTGCGCGCGTACGGTCTCCATTCTCCACCTCCCCCTGCCTTGTTGGTACTCCGTGCCCCCTGGGGCAAGCTCCGTGCACAGGTGTGCACGTGATATGTTATGCCCTTGCACTGGCAACCAGGCTTGTATCAGAACCCGTCCTGACCTTACTTACATTCGCCGGCTCACAGCCCCCTCCTACCGTTCCACCCGCCGTGTCCCCATCACCCCGTTGAACACGGTAACGCACGGCAGCACCTGGCAGCACCAACACGCCGCCCTAGCAAGAGACGATTTCGTAGCAGGGCGATTTACTGTGATCTCAAGGATGCCATCATGCCAGGGCGCTCTTGGCATATGGAGCAGGGAGATGAGATCCCCCTGCTGTATCACGGTATTGTACTGCACATGCACACTAGCAACGGCCTCAACCGCACCACCACTTTACTGTCCATCACACACGCACTGTGGCAGTGTCTTGCTGCTGCAGCCCACAGCGGCCCAAAACCACACGCATCCAACATAGCGGGACGGCAACCCTCCGCACGGACAGGGCACAACGTGCTCCTTATGCATCCGCCTGGCCCGGGGCGTCAAAGTACCAAGGCATTTCAGCCTTTGTGCTGGTAGCTTACCTAAGCATGAATGATGAAAGAGCTCATTCGTCATGAACTATGGGTTGGTAACCCACACTACTATACTGGGACTTCACCGCCCCCAGGCTCTGAAGGCCACCCACACGAGGTCATGCGAGAGCAATCAGCAAGTGAACAAGTGCTGTCGCAAGAAAACCGCCATCACATGCTGCACTCAGACAGCCATGACTCGCACCACCCCCGCTATGTACCCGACCAGCCCACAACGGGTAACTCGCTCGCGCCACGACCAACGCAGTGCTGGCAGTGCTGACGAAGACTGAACACACGCTTCGCGGTACGGCATTCCTTCCACCGTTGGCCACGCCACCCGTGCCCCCAAACACCGTACCACGCCCTACTTTGCCTCGCCTCTTCCCCTTCCGCCGCACAAACCCGCAGCACCCCTTGGCGTGTTTCACGCCGCCCGCCTCACCCTCCGCCCGGCCAAGGGCGCCTCCTTCACGAGGGCTGACGACGGCTCACGGCCACCCCGCCTCACCCCTTGGCCGGCTTCTCGCCGCCCGCGCCCCCCTCCGCGCGGCCCAGCACCTCCTCCAGCAGCTGCGGCGCGTACTTGGGCTGCCCGCCGTGCATGTCGCAGTCCTCGCAGAAGGCCAGGATGATGGTGTCGATGGACATCTCGTACACAGCGAAGAAGATCTCTGCACGGGTGTACAGGAGGGGCAGGGGTTTCTTTTATTGAGGACAGAAGGTGTTGCATATTGAAAGGTGTGCCTGGGTGTGCCGGGAAGTGGGTGTTTCTGAAGTGCGGGTGGCACACGGACATGGTACCGCGCGCAGCAGGACCGTGTTGCAGTTCCCCTAGCACATGCGGGTAACGCTTTACCCTTACCGTAACACACCGATCACCTCACACGGGTCCCTCTTCCCCCCCCAACGCCCACCACCCCGCCCCGCCACCCACCCGCGATGCAGTAGGCCGATATGACCGCCACGGCTATGACCAGCACCGGGCTGTACAGGTAGGTGTCGGGGTAGCGCTCGGGGCTGTTGTAGTACTCTGCCTCCGTCATGGCGTAGGCGATGACGCCCGCGCACGCCGCCACGCTGACCTTGCCCAGGAAGATTAGCACGCTGGCAACCATGTTGACCACAGAGATGCGGAGCGCGTTCTGCACGGAGGGAGGAACGAAAGTGCGGTCGAATGGAGTAGTGGATCCAGGATGTTGAGACCCTGGGGGCAGGCGCTGCACGCTCATCGCTGCTACTATGGGAAGTGTGCAGTGCGTTCCAAATGGTTCTCGAACCGGTGCAGGCGCCGTGCCGTTCCGTCCACTCAAGCGTGCTCAGGTAGCCACGAAGTGCATAGCGATCCGTACTGTCAGGTGGTGCCACATGCAGCACAGGGGTGTACCGTGCCGGGTACGGCCGCCGCACTCACCGACACGATGAGCTTGACCGCTGCCATGGCCGACTGGCAGTACCCCTTGCCCTTGAGCGCCACCATGATGTAGGCGTTGCGGTTGATGAACTTGACCACCTGCTCCAGGCACCACATGAAGCACTTGACGCAGCACATGGCCCACTCGGCGAACTTGTTGGCGGCCTGCAGCTCCTTGGTCTTGCGGTCAAGGTACTCCAGCAGCGCGCTGGGGAAGGGTAGGACGGGGCGGGGTAAGTAAGGGCCAGTGCGCGAGGCAGAAGCGTTTGGTCGTATGAGAATAGCAGCAGGAACTGCAAATCTTGAGAGGCGTCCACCTAGCCCGGCTGAGTCCGTCTCCAAGCCAGCACCCCTTCCCAAAGCCGCCCGAGCCCCAACCCTTAACCCAGGCCACGCCCCATCCGGCCTCACCGCACTAGCTGTATGACGGCGATGATGAAGGCCCCGAAGGCTATGGATCCCATGTGGTACACCACCGTGTTCTTGAGGGAGGTCAGCACGGGGAAGGTGGACAGCTTGGCGCTGTCGCCGCCGGCCCAGTAGAACTGGCCCACGGCGCCGGCGATGGTGACGCAGGTGAAGCCGACGATGACCTGGGGGGAAGCATGGGAGCGGCGGGCGTGAGTGAGGCGAGGGCGGGGGAGGGTGGTGAGGCATTGATAAGGAAACAGTTTGCTGGGGGGTGGGGGCGCCGGGGCCGTAAGGCGAGCATCAGCTTGCTCAGGCGGCTTGAGCGATGCGGAGTCTTGAGACAGGATACCAAGGTCCACAGTCATGCGCTGCAACTTGCATTCAGGGGGCTTTTGCTCGCCGTGCTGGGGTCCTGATGATGTGCCGCGTGCCCGTACACTTGGCCGCGCATGGCAGGCGACCGTGTGCGGCAGCACGACCAGCCTGAGCAGGTGAGCACGCGCACCTGGTTTGTCCACAGCAGGCCGAAGAAGTGGTAGATGAAGGCGTACTTGAGCTCGTTGTTCCACTTGTAGGTGAGGTAGCAGTCGGGGTCCATGCCGCACAGGTAGGCGCGCTGGTCGCTGGGGGTCAGCAGGGGGTGCGGGGGCCGGGGGTGGAGGGTCGCGGAAGCGTCAGGGGCCAAGTAAGTGTCAGCAGGGTGCACCGGGCACAGACTGAGTCGGAGAAAGTCCACGGGCACACAGCTAGGAGCGCTCTAGGGCGGGCGGAAACTGAGCCGCGCGTTGCTCCCTCAGCCTTTAGCCGCGGTGTTTGCCCCATGGCCCCTCCCACTCACACAGTCACGTTGGCGTAGCAGTTGGTGGTTGTGGCGTTGTAGGTGTTGGTGACGCCCAGGCCCGAGGCGTTCCAGGCCGCGCCCGCGGGGTCGGCCGCCGCGCCCGCCATTGCGTTCGACACGTCACGCAGGTCGGAGAAGGTGATGGAGGCGGAGGTGGCGGCGGCGGTGGAGCGGCAGTTGGCGGTCAGGTCGCCCGCGGAGTAGAGCAGGGCTGCGGGAGCAGACGCATTGGGTTTGAGGGGTGCAGGGGTAAGGCGAGAGGGGGTACGCGTAATAGGCGAGAGGGGGAGGAGGGTTCAGGAAGTGGGAGTTAAGAGAGCCGCAGTGCAGGTGTGGGTACTGGGGTGGCAGATGGCAGGTGTGGAAGCAGGGGCGCAGGAAAGGGGTTGAGGTTGGCGCACCTGTGACTGCCACCCAGTAGATGACTAGGCCGACCTCGAAGATGAATGGCAGGATGGGGAAGAAGATGAGGGAGGGCATGGCACCCACAGCCTGGCTGGCAACCTGGCGGCATAGTACAGAGCAGGGGAGAGGCAGCACAACGGAGAGATTGAGCACGGCAGAGGCGGGACTCAGCTCCTATAAATGTGTACTGATGCAGCACCACGCTGGCAGTCGCACTGTCTGAGATATGCCGAATGCAGTGCGCGTGTACCGCGAGGTCAGGGCCACAGTGCACCATGGCAAATACCGGTAGTACCCCGCAGTGCCGGGGCCGTGCCCCGATGCACGCCACAGCGTTTACGTATGCATTGCTGCAAGTCCGCCAACCACCGTATCCCACCCCGTCAAGGTCCACCGACACCACTCATAGACTGATGGCGATGATGCCGCTGCAGGGCGGGCACCGGCCACCCACCTTGATGCACGCCACCGCCACCTTGATGCGCGTGATGCACAGCAGCGTGACCAGCAGCGTGATGCCGGCAGCCACGGAGGTGCCCACCGCGATCCAGAACCACGTGCGCTCCTCGCTGGCCGCGGGGTTGATCTCCATGGGCAGCGCGTCCAGCATGTCCTGCCCCACCGCCGAGCTGCCGATGTATCCCGCCTTGACCCAGGCGTACAGGCACACGGCCACGGCGGCCAGGTTGACGAACAGGATGGCCACCCACACCATGAAGCCGCCCAGGAAGCGCAGAACCAGCAGCCACAGCTGGAGGGCGGGGGATGGGAGAGGGGGAAGGGGCAGGCAGGCAGGGTAAGGAGGCTGTGCTGACAGGTTTGCAAGGCAATGTCGATAGACAGTACGGCGACGGGGCGCCGCCCAGAAGGCGGGGCACCGGCAGCCCAAGGTTGGTGCGGGAGGGAACAGGGGCGGCCTGAGTAAGGGGAGGCGGTGCTGACAGGTTTGCACCAGCAGCCCATGGCTGTCCAGTGGGGGGGAGGGAAGCGGTGTACCGGCATGTTGGACGCGGCGGTGCAGGCGCATCATAAATGGGATGATCGCACACAGAGGACCCCAGGTTGGTTCGAGCGCAAGCCAGTCGACCGCTTCCCTCCTGCCCACTCCATGCACACCACCAACAGGGCACCCACCAGCCCACCAGCCCAGCCATGACGATGAGCAGGAATGCTCCACACGATTGCCATGCACATTAGCCGGGGCATTAGCCCTGCCCCGTGCCCGCTCACCAGCGACAGCACCAGGCCTCCCACCAGGCCCGCGATGACGATGACCAGGATGCCCCGCGAGATGTCCCCCACGTACCGCGCCCAGCGCTGCCCGCTGCTCTGCCAGGCGTCGGAGAAGGTCTGCAGGGACCCGGGGCCCAGCGCGGAGGCGGCGTCAGCGAGCTGGCTCACCAGCTGGCCGGTCAGGTTGGAGGGGAACTTGGGGAAGCACCTGGGACGGGAGAGGGACGCGTCGTAGAAAATAAAACCGGGCTCAGTGAAGCCTTTACGGTGCTCAGGCATGAACGGAAGGTGTGGGAGACCATGGGCTGGCAATGGAACCCCTCGTCCGTGAAATAGCACGCAAATGCCATCCTTAGCCGACCGGAAGCAACCGCTGCGTTCTGCCGCCCCTGCACGTGGCATCTGGGCCACCCAGTGAGCCAGTCCCAAGCCCCACGCGCACGCGCACCTGTGGAAGAACTCGTACGTCTCTACCAGCACCGGGTAGCACGGCCCGTTGCCGGGGAACTGGCTCTGCAGCTGGTAGTACTCGCCAGTCAGGTTGGCCTCCAGCCGGGAGGCGATGTCCGCAAAGGGGCCGCCCAGCGCCTTGACTTTCTGCGGGCGGAGAAGGCGGGAAGAGAGAAGCGGCAGGAGGGAGGGAGGTAAGCGGGGTTGAGTGCACCGCTCGCGAGGCAGCTGGCGCCTCGGGAGGCAACTAACGATCGTGCTTACCGTACCCCGGGCTGCTATGCAGTATCCTAGCGTGCGTGCTGCTGCTGCACGGTGTACCCCAGCGTGCCGCGCACCCACCGCCAGGAAGTCCGCTGTGGTGCCGTTGGTGATGCCCCCCGTCACGTTTAGCAGCGCGTCGTAGTAGGCTATGTCGGCGGGGGCCAGGCCGGGGATGCGGTCGTACAGCCCCTCCTCGGCGAACCGGTAGTAGGGGCAGCTGGGGGCAGGGGCAGCGACGGAGGGAGGGGCAGGTTATGCACTGTGACGGCAGTCCACAAGCAGCGCGTGAGACCATCCTTCGCGACTGGCAAGCGGGGCAGAAGGGACGCACGGGCAAACTGCGGTTCCTTCGTCGCACTCGCAGATTGGGGATGGCTGAGTCAGGACATGCCCCATGGCAGCTGCGGCGAGCATTTGGCATGCCGTTGTACCGACACCGTCACACATAAGGTGCACGACCGGTTGCCTACGTTTTTGCCAGCCTCTTTTGTGGAGAGATGAGACATGCACCTAAGCGGCATTGACTTATGGTGCAGCGTCCCTGCGGCGGCCGCACGGACCCCTCCCCCGCCCAGCGCTGCCCAGCACACACGTATTGGTAACCCCCGTGAATGCCTCCCGACGCTTCGCAACATTATTTTTATCTGTGTCCGCAACTGCGCATCCCACACCCTGCAGCACTACTCACACGTACTGGTTGCCCCGCGTGCAGGGCATGTCGGCCCGGCTGCACACCTCGGCCGCCCCGGGGCAGCTGCTCTCGCACACCGTCTTGGCGTACAAGATGCCGTCCACGGAGGTGAGCAGGTCCAGGGGACTGGAGTGGAGGGATAGAGGGGCCCAACAACGTAAGGGATATTTACTGAATGCTGGTGACACAAAGCGTTCTTTGCACGCTGTGTGGGCTTTGCGCGCACGCCCGTCCACGGAGGTAGGCAGGACCGTGGGGCGGGGGCCGGGACGACAAGCACAAGGTGTACGGCACAGGCCCGCAGGGAGAACGGGTCCAGCGTAGGGATTTGCCTGCAGCTCTCACAGGTACATGTATGTCATGCTCCGGAACCGTATGGGTGCCGCTCAGCCCGGATTGGACCCTGCTACCGGTAGCAACCCGCTCGGCCGTCAGGGCCGCGTGCCACCAGCCATTTAAGCGCAGGTGCATGCACACCTACTTGAGGTAGTAAAGGTTCTTGTTCCCTGTGAGGTCGTACTCCACGTCGAAGAGTTTGTTCTTCGCGCCACAGGTCATGCCGTATGAGTCCACGCCGTATATGAGCCGGTTGGGCTCGCCTGCACAGCGTTATAAACAGCTCATTCCATCACGAGAGCTCGGAAGAGGAGGCAGCAACCCAAACACAGGAAGGGGCGGTTTGCAGGCAGAAACCCATGTCAGGGAGCCCCACGGGGTATGCCCCGCAGCGCTGCACACTGTGACTCCACACCTACCCTGTTTGAAAGCGAGCCCGCAGATGACGAACATCCCAACCCAGAAGGCCGTGAAGAATAGGAGGCATAAGATGTCTCTACAACTTCGCTTCACAACGTATCCCTGGGGAACCAAAAAGGCACAGGCATGCGCATCGCAGAGCAGAAGTCCGCGGGTCACACATGTAAAGGGCGTGTTCCATCCTTTCATTCTTCCCATCTAATGCAGTGCTACATGACGTCGACGAGAGCCTTGACTTGTGCGCAAATCACCTCCTTGTTGTCTTCAGGTTCTTCACCGCAGCAACCCATCCTAACAAGTTGTGTCTTTGGTAAATTGTTTGACTTGACAAAGGTTCTACTGTAGTCAATATAGGTTGTAAGGCTTTGCTAGTCAGGGTAGAGCTGCCTGCCGAAGGCTGTAGTGGGAACCTAGGAGACGGTACGGCTCACAGCCTTCATCAACGGCTTCCTAATTGAAAGCAAATATGTATATGAAGTCACGGAAATGCGCGCATGGCGAAGGGGCGTTGGGGCGTTGGGCTTGGACGAGGATCCGTGCAGTACTTGCCTTGCTTTGCCTGGGGTCGCCCAACACTATCCCTGTATCCTTATCCTCGTGAAAGCCCCTGGCCATACCGCCTTGTGTCAAGCTACATATGTTCTATTAACAGCCTAGCACTTCCCATTGGAACACTCTGGCCCAGCAACAGTTGGTCCTGGACGCTGGAGGGCTAAACCGTTCACGCACACGTGGTCCCGGTTGTCAGGACCGGGCCCGCCTCAGTCGCTGCATGGCTGTTCAGGTCGCTGAGCTCGTTACGTCCGCCTTCGCCAATTAAGCAAAGATGCTCCATATGTGCTCCAAGTCAGTGTATTAGTCTTAACGGCTGCGTACGATATGGGCCGGCGGGTGGGGTCGTGCGGTGCATCAACAGGGACGAGTGCGGGACTGCGGGTGGCTCGCACGCATTCATAAGCCGTGCTGTCCGGCTGGCAAGTGCAGTGCTACGTTGTTGCAACCCGCCGCTGGCCTTCCTGCACTGCCGTGCCCAGGTGTGCCGCAACCGTACACCTGGTGGTAGCCCTTGGGCCGTACAACTCGCATTGCGTTACACGCGCCATGTGTATTCCCTCAATAGTAAATACACCGGTGTAGTTCAGCACTGTTTCTTTGCCCTTGATCCCCCCGTCCGTGCTCAGGTCGTTGCACTTGCGGAGGGGAGACTCGCGCCGTGTCACACTGACTGACGGAAGGACCGTCACCGGTAAGGGAGAACCCCTGACCTGAACGCCTCAACTACGGATCCTGCACGGTCGTGCTGCAACGAGTGATTAACATTCCAGGTGTTGCTTAATCTGTCACAGTTAATGGTCTTGCTCATTGCAATCACGTTGCACTGCTGGCAACCACCCACAACAGACATCAGGTAGGACACGCATATACCGTCAACAGGCCAGCACTTGCGTGGCCACTTGAAACCGCCACGACAGGGCTTGCAGCCCCTCAGCCATGGACCCAGACGGATCTGTAGATAAAACAATACTGCCTACCACCAAGCTCAACACACTACGAGCTCGACGCACTACGACGAGGTCAGACAGTCCGCGACTTCAATAAGCAATAAGGCATATGCCGTATGTACGGTAGCCCGAGACAAACCGAATGCTACGCAAAGGAATCACACCGCCGCTGCTGCTACTGTACAGACGCGAAGACACTACGACACACTTCTACACACCAGCAGTTGTCGCCACAAGCTTGCCCAGAACACAAAGAATACGATCACACAATGGCAGCAGTCCAGCAAAGGAATACGGGGACGCCTTCCCCCCTGTGACGCTCAATGCTCATACGGTAGTCCTCTCGATCAGGAGCTACCCAAACTTCGCTCAGGGCCGACGACTTCCTTGCCCCCGGCAATGGCACAGCGCACTTATACACACGTGGCAATAACGGACGTAAACGCCCGGCCAGAGGCACGCCCCTCACACTCTTTGCACGGCACAGTACACAACCGGTGAAGCCCCCATAGGGAGTCAACGCTCAACCTGCTACTGCACTGAACCCCACGATGCCAAATGAAGAAGTTGCACATGCACATACACGTACCTAAGGTGTGAGCCCCATACGGCTCCTGAAAGGCCTGCAAGGCCATGTGCACAACCCATAGCGTCTTGCAGCCAGAACCGGCAGCGCCCGGCGCTCGCAGGCATACCTAAACTCAAACGAGCGCATCACCTTGCCTCACGAGGCTGCACTGCACACACTGTGCACGACACCGACTGTCCAGCCCGAATGCACACGCAGCCCCCCACCGCAGCACGCACCTACAGGGCACCACCGAGCCTCCCCTGCCACCAACCCTCGACAGCATACGCTTCCTATCAACGTACGAACCTTCTCCCTTGATTCCCGGCCGTAAGGATTCCCTCCACACCAGACGACATGCATCAGGCCTGCCGCCGCTGCGACGGCACGAACCCGTACGTGCCTTAGCTGGGCTGGCCGCTGACACGGCCACACCACGTCATTCCCGGCAAGCACCACGCAGCCCGCCTAGCCCGTCCACGCCGCATCCACTTCCGTTCACCACTAACCCCACCAACCACCTTATACAAACTGTGGTCCGATACTCGCTGTCAGTCACATGATGGATGCGCCCATCGTAGAGCCGCGATATTCTGGGAACAGTGGGGGCGCAAAACTGCGGCCGGGCCGGTGCAGGCCCCGGCCGCACCCCCCACGCCGGCAGAACACTGTGCAGCTAGATGCGACACAGGCAGAAAGTCACGGGGCACGCGCAGGCTGCGAATCACAGTCCCGACGAATGAGCACAACCCCGACGAAGATACTGGCCAGCCCCCGCCGTGTAACGGCACCAGCAACGCCGCTTGCCATGGCACGTGCAGATGGAAGCGCGCTGTCCCGATGCATAACCGGCATCAAGTCTGCACGAAGCCTCACAGGAAAAGCTACCATACTCAAAAAGCAAACCCGATTGTGATACCCGAATGTGGCATGCTGGCCAAAGCTAGCATATATCCCAAACACACTGCTGCTGTATCCACAAATACGGCTTGCGGGTACAGAGCTCCCATTCGGAACAACCCTCAAGGGTTGACCCCATGTGATGGGAACAATGACTCAGCCACCGCGCCCAAAAACACACAGGCACATACCTGTACAGATCCACCAGCCTATCGTGCGCCACACAGTTACGGTTGTGCTCTCACCCACTGCTTGCCACCGCCGCCGATAGAGGCAGAGTGGCGCAGCAGGCATAGGTCTCAACAGCCCGGCCCGAAAAAGTCCCAGGAACCCAGCCCTGCAGTGCGTTGGACCAATGCCCATGCGAAAGGAAACTCAAACACCCGACATGGTTGACTGTATCCCCTCCGGAGGCCCAAGCCAGCCGGTCAGCTGGGGACGATCCCAGGCACTTGTGGTGCGCAAAGCAGGTCACAATCACCCACATATCCGCACCAAGCGCCTTCGACATCCGCATAGACCCCGCCTGCCCCGTCCCAGCAAAGCTATAGGTGTCGCTTGCCCACGCACCACGCACCGGCATCGATTACTGGTGTGCTTGCCGGCTGCAGCGTGTGGATACAAGCCTGTGTTGCGGTCTCGAACAACTAGTGCATAATGCTCACCAGGGCGAATGGCCCCAAGTCATTGCATACCTCGACAAAACCCACCGGCGCTCGCGGTTGCAGCCCAAGCATGCCACGGCTACAGCCCACGCATGCCTGTGCGCATGCTTGGACCGTTGGATGGCACCGGGCCAAGCACCACCATGCCCTCGCACCACCGCTACCACTGGTGTCCGCGAGTGGTAGTGCCACACGCCAGACCTCCAGAGACTCAGACAGCAGCAGCCGCAGGTGTTGCCGCGGCGGCGATGGGCCCGGGTGCACAGATGCCCAGCAGCTTGCTGCTCAGGCCCAGGCCCAGGCCCACGCCCCGCCCCATGGCCGCCTCCAGCCCCACACCCATGCCCACGCAGGCCTGCAGCTCCTGCTGCTTGTGCTGGTTCTGGCAGTCCTCGCCAAGGCGCGGCATGTTTCCACTGGACGGCCTGGGAGCGCCGCTGCCCACCCCCACCTTGGCCCCAGCTGCTGCAGCCGCAGCAGCCGCCTTTGCCAGGAGCCTCTGGTCCAGGCCTTCCTCAGCGGCCTCGGCGCACGCCGCCGCCACCGTCGCGGCAGCGGAAATGGTGCGGAACAGCGACCCCGGCACGCCTATGGGCCCCTGCCCCAACCCCAGCGCCGCGTAGCACCCGGCGTAGCCCTCCTGCCCCTGCCCCGCCATCGCCGCCGCCAGCATGCCAGTCGCCGTACCGGCAGTCGTACGGCACGATGACACAAGCGCGCCTGTACTGTACGGCATGCCTGTGATCGCAATGGCGGTCCCGGTGGTAGCCGCCCCTGAGGCGCTGGACATCTCCGGGACTGCGACGCTTGCACCGTCTGCCGCGGCCGCACTGATGAGGCTGGCGGCGCCAGGCGGCGGCGCTGACGCTGCGCCCTGGCGCTGCGCGAGCATGAGCAGCTGGTGCGGGTGCTGCGCGGGCGCGCCCAGCAGGTCCAGCAGCCGCACGCACACCTTGGCTGCGTCGTTGTCGCGCGTGGTGGCCAGCAGGCGCTGCAGTAGCGGCACGGCGCCCCAGCCCTTGAGGCTGCGCCCCACGCCGGGGCGGTACTGCGCCAGGCGGTGCAGGATGTACAGCACGGCTGCGGAGGCAGGGGGGAAGCAATCGACCGTCAAAACCACCGCCAGCCCAGCCATTCCGCAATATGGTACGAGGTTCAGCACACGAAAGGCAGGTAACCGCGTGCAGTTGCCCCAAGCGTGTGGGGAGTTTCGTGTATTAAGGTGAGGTCGGGCGCTGCCATGGCCTCACCCAGCGTGACGGTTGCGCAGTGGTTGGCCTGCAGGCATCGCATCATGGCCAGCAGCGCCGTGTCCTGGCACAGCTTGTCGCGCGACATGCCGCCCTCCGCCAGCGCCGACAGCACGCACGAGGCCAGCTGGCTCACGGCGCAGCGCTTGTGGGCCAGCAGGTGCAGCAGCGGAGGGATGCAGCCTGGGCATGGAAAAAGAGCCATGGCCTCTTATGTTGACAAGTCTGAGCGTAAGACGATGATATGTGCATGGCTTCTGGTCAGCAGGTCAGCCGCGAAGGGATGCAACCGGCGGGGGGCAGTACAACTGCTTTCGTATGCAAAACGAAAACCGCATTCCATGAGCCCACGAAAATGTGGCCTCCAGGACCAACTGCGATCATGTCGCCCCGGGGGCAGACAACAAAGAGCCCGACGTCTGCACCCGCACCATCGGCCCTGTTATGGTTGAAACCCGCTACCGCCACCCACCCGCAGCGTAGAACAGGTTGTGGTACTGGCCGTGCTCCGACAGGTTGACCAGCACCGTCAGCGCGCCCTCCACCACCTCCGTGTCCCCGCAGTGCAGCAGCAGCGGCACCAGCCGGAACACCACGTTGTGCCAGCAGGCAGCCTGGCTGGCGCACGGTTGCTGCTGCTGATCAACGCCGTTGCCGGTGGTGTTGCTGCTGCTGCTGCTGCCCGGAGTGGCCGAGGCGGTGTCCAGTAGCCGCAGCGCCTTGCGCAGCACGTGTGCGTCGGCGGCGGGGTGCAGCAGCTCAGCGGCGACGGTAAGCAGGGCAGGCTCCAGGAGCCGTTGGGAGGCGTGGTGGTGGTGGTGGTGGTGGTCGCCCTGACCGTGGGTGGAAGGTTGAGGGTTGGCATGGGCGTGGTGGCTGCTGTTAACGCCCAGGCCGCCGCTGCGGGCGCGCTGGTGGGACGAAGTGGGAGGAGTGTGCTGCTGGGCGTATGCGGGGGCCTGGGCGCCCGGGCAGGCAACGCTGGTGCTGGTGCTGCAGCCTCGACGGGCGGTTGGGTTGGTGGCAGTGACAGGGGTGACGGGGCCGGGGATGTTGGGGGCGAAGGCGAGCATGCGGCACACGCGCAGCGCCTCTATGATGAGCCCGCTGCCGTGGCGGGGGCTGAGCATGGCGAACAGGGCGCCCTTGTTGGGGTGCTGCCACAGGGCCATCTGCGGTGGGAGCGGCAGGGCACGGCCCGGCAGGTTACACGCGTGCATACATACAACTGTAGGGCGTCGAAGGCAGCAGCGCGCCAAGGCGACGTGTGTTAGATGCATTGCCTGGCATCTGGCACTGACCTTGTCGCGGGGTTCGTGCTTGCAGAGGCTGGTCAGGGCTTCCAGGGCTGCGTAAAGCACCCGGGGGTCTGTGACCCGTCGGAGAATGTCAAGCAGTACGTCCAGCGCGTGAAGCTCATGACACGCGGCCCGGTTGCCGGCATCGAGGAGGAGGAATGCGAAGGTGTCGAGGGCCCGCGTGAGCTTCTCCGGCTCGCGGCAGCTCGACAGCATGTTCAAGAGCGGGAACAGCGCCCCGCAGTTCCTGTAGCATTAATCATACACAACAATGTCTATTTTAATGTACACATACGGTAGCGGCTAGGATGCGCAAAAATAGCGGCGTCCCAGGGCAGGGTGGCCCCCCGACTTCCCGTTAAAACCCTCAGCGAGAAGCACGTTGCCATCAGTTATCTGGTGAGGCCAGGTGACAGATACAATGCTTGCCTGCATGCAGGGTTCTTCGGGGTGGGTACCGGGTGGCGAGGCGTGCTGTGGAGCGCGGTCGCCTCCTCGAGAATTGCCTTCACCACGGTTATCCGCCGGGGGTTCTGCAAGTGTCGCAAGCCAAGTATCTCGAGCATAACGTACCATGTATGCGTATGTGCGTGGCAGCTTAGCAGGCACGCCGCAACACCCCTTGTGTTCCTGCACCACGGCGCCACCTCCCGCACCTGGGGCTCGTCATCTGTGTCACCGTCACAAGTAGAGCTACTTTCTGTTGTGATATCTGCTACATCTACGCTGCAGGAAGCAGCAGACTTTGCTGAGGGGACTGGCTGAAAGAGCGCCTCAGACGGTCCTCGCTGCTCGGAGGCCGAAGGGCCCGTGAGCAGGGCATCCATTGTTATGTGTATTTGAGCCTCCTTAGGGTGCTCGACAAGTCTCGGCGCCTCCAAGGCTCACTGCGCGGAAGGCCACGTAGTCAGCTGACGTGCCTTAGCACCTTATAACCATAGGTTTTCTGTGCTTCACAAAAGTGCTTGGTGCAGTCGCTAGTCCTTGGCGAGAACGAGGTTTTGAGCTTGCTTCAGGGAGTCAAGTAGCTCCCCGCCTTTGGGCCACAGTAATAGCCCCTGGTCCCGACTGCGCAACTTACTAACTTTATGAATGTTTGAAGAGTTGTAGATGCAGCAGTGTGGAGTCTGCGTAAGGCGCTTCGTTGGCAACTACACCTTGACTATAAGAGGAGCTTTGGTAGCAAGGACGACGGTAAAGAGCAAGTAAACACAGCACTGCAGCCCCTGTGTGCGCTCAAACAGACTGTTCTGGCCAGTAGGTAAGGTCTGGTTGGAGTACGTCGTCGTCGTGGCCCCGTGTCGTGGCCCCATCGGTAAACCTCCGGCGGTGCCCGTTGTGCACGTCACCAGCACGCCCCTGCTTGTAGAACTATTTCAGAAGATAAAATATGACGCATGAGATGAAGGTATACTGCGTAAGGTACGTGAGGGCCCTGCAAACCACCTGACCGAGAAAGGCAACCCTGGGCAACCCTCTTCCTCTTGCGTCTTGGCATGCCATGTGGCCGTTGACGATGATCATGGCGACTTATACCACTCATGTGAGCCGGCTCGCGAGTGGCATAGTCATGGCGCTCGACCTGCACAACCGCGGACGCTGCCCCAAACTTCCCGCCACGCTGTTGACTTGTGCGTAGTACAGCATGGCTGCGCACACTGCAATTCCTGTACGTGGCGCCAATGAAGGTTGTGCTCAGCTGGGGCTTGCGCGCCGGGGAAGGGGCTCCTCATAACGGGGTGTCAGGATGGTCCAGGGGAGCTCCCCTGGGCTGGTGAGGGGAAGGCCACGCGGGATGGCCTAGTTATGGAAGGGGTCGGTGCAGGCTATTTGCAATAGCTTTCCGGAACAGCAAAACACATGGCAGGGACAAGCACTCGCCAGGATGTGTACAATGCTGCACAGTCCTCGTCTGAGGACAGGGCTCCCGCCTTGACGCTTGGCTCCGCCCCTGGGCCAATGTGTAACTGACTCCCGTACGTTACTAACACATCCCAAACGACAGTCCAAACGCCAACTAGAGGAAGAGAGGCATCAGCGGCCGTGTCCCAGCAGGTCCCATGGCCTCTCGGTAGTACCGGTATGCGCGCGCGGCACGGCACCTAGCAGCAAGAGCTCCGGAGGAGTTTGTTCCGCAGCTGCTGAGCTACACACATGCAGCGCCAAAGCAGCCCCACGTTGTGCCTGCTGCTCACCGGCTCTGGCCAGCCAGGCAAGCGCCGCCGCACGAGGCCCGCGTCCGCGGCACAGCGCACGTGGCTACACTGGCAGGCCCGCACACCGCCACCCACCAGCCACTCCCCGGCCATGCCCCCACCCGTCCCCCCGCGGTGCTGTTGGTCGCGCCTTGCCCATGGCAGCACTGCATCCACCTCGCCATCCCGCCTGAACCGCACCCCTCCAAACGCCGCCAGGCGTCTTGGACCCTTTCAGGTGCGCCCCTGCGCGCCTAACCTACCCCCAAACAGAACATGACACCAACCCCAGAGACATGATGACTTCACGCCCCCGCAACCCGCTTCGTGCAGCGTCCTCCGTCCTACGTCCCCCACTCCATGCACACGCCCCCATGCAATGCACATCGGCTCCCCCATCCTCCGCGCTACACGTATCTCTTGGCGCCCTCCCCGTTGAGCGCGATGAGGCGCTGCCGGATGGTGCCCAGCACCTCCGACACACGCGGCAGCGTGTCCACCGGAGGGAACACGGGCGCGCCGCCGCTGCTGCCAGCCGCCGTACCCTCCGTTCGCGCACTCGCCGCCACCGCCGGCGCCCCTGCCCCTGAACCAGCCCCCTCCCCCGCGAGGGCTCCCTGGCCCTGCTGCTGCTGCTGCTGCTGCTGCTGGGCCTCCCCCCGCGCGGCCGGGGGGTACAGCCAGGGGCTGACGGAGGCGATGAACTGGTCGGGGTGCTGCGCCAGGATGGCCTCCCAGTCCACCTGTGCGGGTGGGTTGCAAAGGGTGTATCAGCGTGGCATGGGTGCCAGGTAGCACATGGTGGCAAGCGTGCAAGCAAGATGCGTACAGAGGTGGTACCGGAGCGCTGCGCCAGGACGGCTCTGGAGCACAGTACACCACCAGTGCTGCAAGAAGGCAGCTGTTCATCTCGCGAGAGGATCTTACTCATGTGTGTGCATGGTATCGGCGTGCTACGCCAGGCGCTGCCGACAAAAAGAGCCCCCATACACGTTTCATCTTTCTCTTTGTGACCGGCAGCCGTCCGCCCTCCCACGCAACGGGACCACGACGCCATGGCGCCCGCGCGCTGCCTCCCCCATGCTGCATCCCGGTCCGGACACACCCACCCCACCTGGTAGTCCTTGGGGATGGTGGCCGTCACGGGCATGCCCGCCGCCCAGAACCAGGCCATCAGCGTGGTATAGCCCACCGCCGCCGTGCCACGTGCCAGCGGCATGAAGTTGTACCAGTAGTAGGCGTACGTCATGGCGCGGCGGGCCAGCAGCGGCCGGTCGCCTGGCGAGTGGGCGGCGAGAGGGGGTGCGGTTTCAGGGGTTGAGTATATCAGCCAAAGGGCGCCTTCTTGGGAGCCTTCTCGCACTCCCTCCCACACCCCATGACCTTGACGTAGGGCTGCCCCCCTCCCGCCCTCCTGTTCCCGGCCTACGCTCAGCATGCTTCCTCGGGACAGCCTGCAGCCTGGTGCCCAACCCATATCAAAACGCACTAGGGCCTTCATGCCACGGCCTGTCAAGAAGCCCGCGCCTGCCAGCCTCCAGCATGCTCACACGCCAGGGCCCTCTGTAGACCGCATGCACACAAGTACACCAATGTCACAGCGTCCCTTACCCGCCGCCAGCGCCTGCAGGCACCCCTCAAATGCCGCCGCCAGCTCCCTGTCGAAGTCCTTCCAGCGCGGCGGCGTGACGGGGGTGCGGATGGAGAACTCGTAGGCGTCGGGCTGCGGGGCGTGGGCGGGGAAGGCAACGAGGGGCACGTGTGTGGGCGATTGTTGGGTTGAGCAAGTGGCCAGGGGGAACATGATGGAGCACGAACGTGTTGCAGGCGACTAGGCCATGCTGCATGCCGGGTGGTAACGCAAATGAAGCAGTTCTCCCGCCTCATTAGGGACCTTGCGGCAGCCGCGTGCCCTCCAGCTGCACGTTGACCTCCTGCCCCCACCGCACGTTACGGCACGCACGCTAACCCACACGTCTCCAGCCCACCTGGTTGGGCACCCTGACCAGCGTGAGCCGCGTGCCCTCCAGCTGCACCTCGGGCCGCGCCACGCTGCTGATGGGCACCACCACCCAGCTGTCCTGCCTGGGGTAGGAGCACGTGTGCGGCGCGGGTGTGTATTAGCGATACGTCAAGACGGGTGGTGCTGAAAGAATGGAGTAGATGAGAGGGTGTCCAGGAGGAAGTCCCGGAGAAGGAGGTAAACGTTTGATCAAGGGGAGACGTTGGGGTAGGAGAGAAGGGCCGGGAAGGCCAGTCGGCGGGCAAAGGGAAGATTCTGGGAGGGAAGACTCTGCCACTGGCGCAGGAGAAACCAAGGCGATACGGTTCTTGCAGCCGCCAACTGACAAAGTCTGCATGTCCTCCCGCTGCACCTCCGCGATTCCCCATTATGAGCTGCCACGTGCTCAAAGCGCATGGAATTATCTTCAGTAGTTTGCAAGTGCACGCTTTCGCTGCGCACCTTATGACGTTGTACATGTCCTCCGCCGTCTTGGCCTGCCGTATGGCCTCCCGCTGCGCCTCGCTGCCCACGGGAATGGGCGTGTTGGCGGCGTCGAAGGCGTGGCCCTCGCGCAGCAGCACCTGGTGGGGGCAGGAGAGGAAGGAAGCGCGCGATTAAGGGGCGTGTGATAGGTATCGTGTGCTGGGGTCTAAGGCCGCACACGCGAAGCTCCTGTAACACCCCACGCACATCGCCCGAGTCCAGTCCCACACCCTCGTCCCGCACCCTACACCCCGCACAACACACCTTACCACTGTGACACGTTCCCCGACCCGAAACAATGCCTGAAGTCCCGCCAATCCAACACACACACGCAGTCACCTCAGTTTCCTCGTCCCGCCCATCGCTAAGCACATGTGCATAACCTCGGACCCACTGGCACCCGCACCTGGCGCTGCAGCTCCAGCGCCCGCGCGAAGGCCATATAGTACCTCACGCACTTGGTCTGGCCGCTGAACATGGGCGTGTGGGAGCCGAAGCCCTGCTCGAACTCGCGCCGCGTCAGCAGGTCAACCCACACCACCTGGGGGTAGAAGGAGCAGCGGAAGGGTATGAGCATGTAGGGCGGGATTTCGGACACGTGCAGAAGAGGGTATAGACGCAACCAAGGGTGATGGTTTAGTGCTTTGGGGGAACGGTCACAGCGTTTGTGGCGGGGCGCAGCAGGGGGTCCAGCCATGCCGCGTGATGGCGATAGCCGAAAGGAGTGCAGAGTACGAGGCGAACCAGCGTCGGGGGACACCATACGGTAGTGCGTATGCCCTTCCCGGGTTGGTCGGGCGTAGCTACTCAACAACAGCAATGCCTTCAAGCTCCACATCGCGCTGTGAATGCCACAGGACCCTCCTTTTTTTAGGACTCCGCCAAATGACCACCAGTTTCATTGCAACAAGCGAGCAACACACTCGTTTTCCTACACAACCGTGATACACAGCCCCCACCTGGTCGTTGGGCTCGGCCAGCTGCCTCCACTTGACCACAACGTCCATGGCGTCGCGCCACCCAAACACGTGCCGCCCCGTGCCGCCCGGCCGCCCGCTGCTGCCGGCGTCAGAAACCGTTAGCGGTTGCTGCCCCGCGCCCGCCGCCGCCGCCGCCGCCCGTAACGCCTGCGCCAGCTCCAGGGCGGCGTATCCGGCGGCGCGCTGCTGCCGTGCGTTGGGCAGGAAGCCCTGGCGATGGGAGCAGTCAAGGGGCAACATTACACGTAAGCCGCCTTGCACGATAATGACGCGATGTGGGTGACCCTTTCCGAGTAGGACAGAGAGCGTTAAGGACAGGTAGTGAAAGACCTGCTGAACCCACACGCACCTGGTGGTGGTTTTGGAGCAGCAGCCCCAGCTGGTCCGCCAGCGCGGTCAGGGGCCGCAGCACGCCCCAGTCGGGGCCGGGCGGCAGCGGCGGCGGCGACAGCGGCAGCGGCGGCTGGGGCGGGTAGTGCGCCACCAGCTCCGCCGTCGGGGGGCCCTTCTTGCACCACAGCTCCTGGGGGTGGAAAAGGGGAGCGCAAATGCGGGCTACATGAATATTTGGCTAGGGGTAGGGGTTCGATGTGGCGGCAAATCACTCCCAGCTCTGCGCCTTGGCAGCATGCGACGCGCTCACGCCCATATTCCTGATATGCTGGGACAATCTAGCAGTCAATAGCAGGAATGTGGTATGTTGGCGCACCTTGAACACGTCTGGCAGCTCGGTGTCGGGGCAGAAGTCGGCCGCCCTCCTGTCCAGGCTGCGGTACATGTAGAGCACCATGTCCTTCTGGTAGAAGGACAGGAACTGGAACTGCCGCGCCTCCTCCGTCGCGTTAGACAGGCCGCCCCTGGGGGGGTGGACAAACGGGATACAAGGTTCGCAAATAAGCTTAATAAGACAACTTAATTCATCCCCACAGCCACCTCCGCAGGCTCCCGCGTCACCGGTAACGCCTGCCTTGCCCCATGTGGGCCCGCTGACGTTCACGAAGGCAGGCTCAAGGCGCCTCCCCCTCCAGTCGGCTTGAGGGATGCTCAACCCCCCCTTCCCCCGCGCACCTGGGCACGTGGCTGAGGCAGTCGTCGTAGTCCCGGACCGCTTCCCGCACCGCACCCAGCGCGTGGTGGCAGATGGCGCGTAGGTACAGCAGCTCGATCACCTGGACCACAGGATGTGCGACAAGTGTGTGAGCGTGTGCTGTGTGGTAAGGTGCAGCTGCCTGGTGGTGGCAGGCGGCGCGCAGGTACGGCAACTCAATGGCCCTGCCCGAAAGCAGCGGCAATGTGCATATCGGTACCAGCTACCAGCTGTGCCGCTTGTTGCACCTGTCCCGTTGGTGCACGCCACCCCACTCCCAGCAATCGCGCCACCGCCACAGCACAGGCAACCAGCTGCTAACGCTGCCACCTCTAACCTTCACACAACTTCAAACACCCAACAGTACACCCCTGCTGGGCCAGCGGCACCAAACCTTCCACCACAACCGCACCGGCCCCCCTCCCACCTCTCAGTACGGTGCCCCGACCCCAGACACCTTCCGCCAGCCACATGCTTCGCGATACAAGCTTTACTATCCCTGCACCGCATCCCATACTACCTCCGCCAGGTCCAGGCACCTTCCGATAGCTCCTACCCGGCCCACCTGCTCCTCCTTCTGCTGCGCCATCGGCACCGCCCGTTCCAGCAGCCGCACCGCCGCCGCGTGCTCCCCCAGCTGCTGCCGCATCTGCGCCAGCACGCGCAGCACGTGCACCGAGGGCTGGTCGGGCGGGTCCAGGGCCAGCGCGCGGGTCAGGGCGCGCTCAGCCTCCTTGGTGCGGCCCTCCTCCTTCAGGGCCTGGGCGGGCAGGGGGCAGGGTATGAGGGCGGGGGACCCCGTGAGACGTGTGCGGACTACGGGTCGACATACGGCTGCAAAGTGGGAGACTCCTGTGGGCTTGGGGCCGAGCCCCGTTGCCCGGCCACACATGCAGTTCAACGCGAAGCCAAGCGATACACGTGCCGCCGCCCCCACCTGGCCCATGTTGACCCACGCCTCCTTGAGCTTGGGGTTGAGCTCCGTGGCCCGCTCGTAGGCCTTGACGCCGTCCCGAATGTCGCCCTGGCTGGTGGAGCACAGCCCCAGCACGTTCCAGGCCTGAGGGGAAGCGGGTGGGATGCGGACACAGCACGGTTGCACTACGCATGCATCAATACTGTGTGCAGTTGCAACGGGCGCAGGATGCCGCTCTGGCCAATTGGACACGTGCCCAGAGCGTCCCAGGCCCAGTACGTAAACCCAAGCGGTGTAAACTCGTGTACCGTACACCTACATGCACAAGCTTCCAGGGGACCAACAACATGCTCAACCTTGCATTGCCGTCGCCCGATCAGTCGGCGTGAGGCAGTAGACCCAACGCCTGGGCAAGCCCCATCGTACCGGGCCGCCCATGCAACACGCCCCCACCTGCGGGTTGGTGGCGTCCAGCTTGACCGCCTGCTGCATCTCCCTGCACGCCCGCCTGTAGTCCCGCAGCTTCTGGTAGATCATGCCGCGCTCCACGTAGCACTCGGCGCGGCTCTGGGGGCGGGAGGTGGCACCATGGGGGCGTAAATAAGTTCAAGCATCAACACGCTGGCTTAGGTCTCACAGTAAGTGCGAGGAAACAGTGATCAGGCGTCAGACTGACCTAGCTGTGGACCCCGAAAGGCAATACCGTTGGCAAACATACTGGGGGGACCCAACTGCACGAGGAGACAGCAGAACACCAACAGCTCGAAAGCAACACATCTGTGCCCGCGTGTACCCTTAGACTCGGGCCTCTCACCACCGCGCTGTCCGCCGCCCCGAACAGCGGCGCCAGGTCTATGGCCCGCTGCAGGTCCGCCAGCGCGCCCTCGCTGTCGCCCAGCGCCGACCGCGCCTGGCCGCGCCGCTTCCAGCTGTCGGCGTAGCGCGGCTCCACCTCGATGGCAACACCAAAGTCCTCCACGGCGCCTGGGGGCCGCAGGAAGCAGCAAGGATCACGTCTTTGCACGCGCAGGAAAGGGCAAAGGTTCGCTATGCCGGCAACGCTAGTTGGTAAGTGTAGCACAGCTTGACCTGTCTGGCGTCTGGTGACGGTCTCCACCGCGCCATGGGGCAGCTGGCAGCCCGCTGGTTCGAGCTAAGCCGGTAACAGCCCCCGGCCCTGACACAACCCCGCCCCTGCATCGCTACACAACCCCGACCCTGCCATTCCGCGCTGCACCAGCCGGTAACTCACCAGCCACTCTCTAGGCACTGCACCTAAGCCCCGCCCATAACCTTCAAATAACTTAAGCCACCCGCGCGCATGCTTGATTTCCTCCTCAGCGCCGTGCCGTACCCGCCACCGCACACCCATTCCAGACGCACACCGGTGCCTTCAACACACACCCCATGCACAAATCCCACAACCCTGCCCGCCCGCCCGCCCCACCCCTCACCCGCCAGGTTCCTCCGCAGCGCCCTCGCCGTCCCCCTCGCCACCCGCGCCCCCAGCTCCCTCGGGGAGGTGACGATGACGGAGTCCAGGATGGCCTCAGCCTCCGCAATCAGGCCGCTATTGATCTGCGGGGGGTGGGTTGTGAGTTGGGTTGTGAACTGTGTGGGCATCCAAAGTGGTAGAAGAAGGGCTTGAAGTACAACAAGGGGCATGGTGGCGCATACGACCTTGCCTTGTGCTGACCTGGCAAGACCGAGGGTAGCCTTGACAATCGTGAAGTCCAATCCCTGGCCCCTGCTCCTGCCCATCCGCATGTGCTCATCCCCACCGCTTCGCCCCAGGCGCTGATTTGACCCAGGCGGCGGCCTCCATCTCCCCTGTACCATTGACCCCACCCCAAAGCTGCTCTTCAGACAGCCCTCGTAACCCCGACACCCTGCACCCAGGCCCCAGGGCTCCCAGCAGCTAACATCTCCAACAATCGTGTCAGCATTTCCCACGTACGCACTCCAGTCCTGCCGGTCTCTACAATCTCTACTGACTGCGGACCCTCACTCCAGTCCCCCTGCCCTGGCCTGCCCCGGCCTGCCACCTGCCCCGGCCTGCCACCTGCCCCGGCCTGCCACCTGCCCTGACCCCAGCCCTAGTCCCGCCATGTGCCACCATCCCAAACGCGTACGTACGGCCCCCGCCTCCATGAGCGCCCTACACCTCAGCCCTGACCCCCTCCCAGCGCCCTGATAGACAACGCTTGTGCCACCGCTAGGGTTCGCCCCTCAGGCCCCCACCCTGAAGGGGCGGGGCCGCGAACACCACCCATACCCCCTAACCGGCCCCTGCCAAGAGCTGTGGCCTCCGGATGGGTAGCCGCGCCAGGGCAAGGCCCGCTCGTTGCTCCCTCCTATCGAGCCCAGGCCCAACCCAAGCCATTACCCCACAGCACCACATCTGTGCTGTGTCCGTCACCATTGCAGCCCCACCTGCGTGACCGCCAGCTGAATGGCCATGGAGTTGTTGAGCATGGTCTGCATGTCAACAGCCCCGCCGCCACCACCCACACCCGCCCCGCCCGCGCCCGCCCCCGCCCGCCCCGCCGCCGCGGCCCCTCCCTTCCCCGTCTGGTGCTTCCGCTGCTGCGCCGCCACGCAGTCCACCTCCTCCACGTCGCACTCGCCGTTCTCCCGCCCCTGCGCGCCATGCGAGGCGCCCTTGGGAGGCCCGCCCTTCTTCCCGCCTGGCGAGCGGCCGCCCGCGCCGTGCCCGTGCGACACGTGTCCGTGCCCGTTGCTGCTGGCAGCCCCGCGGCCCGAGGTGCTGGGCTGCGAGTCGGCCCCCGCGTCCTCCGGCGGCTGCGCGGGCCGTACGGCGGCAGCGGCCTTCTCCAGGTCATCCTGCTGCTGCTGCTGCTGATGCTGCTTGCCATTTTGTTGCTGTTGGTGCTGTGTGATTCGTTCTGACGGCACGGAGGGCGAGGGAGTGGCCGGGCCCTGTGCTGCGCTGGTGGTGCTGGCGCTTGTCGCCGCGCTGCCGCCGGCGTGCGCCCAACCGTTGGCGGTTGGTGCGGCTGGCGGCGCGGCGGTGGCGGTTGAAGCTGCAGGGGTTGAGGGTGGGTTGGCTCCTGGCCGGGCGAACTGCGAGGCCGCTGGGGCCACGAATGCGGTCAGGCCCGCCTGGGGTGGTGCATGAAGGCAGAAGGGGACACAGGGGACGGTTGGCAGGGGAGTCTTTGAAAAGGAGTGTGTTGTGAGCAGATGTTTGCCCCCGATAGGCTACCCCTGCCCCACAAGGTATGTCAAGATAGCGAACCCATGCCTTCATAAGCTAGTGGAGGATGGCAGGGTATCGGGATGGGGATGAGGCCGTGGGGAGGCGGAGGGGGAGGGCGGTTACCTGCTGCGTCAAGAGTTGGTGCTGTCCGAACAATACTAGTCCGAGCATGAAGATAGTCACGAGCTGTAAGCATCCAAACAGTGCCCTCCCTCCCAAGCTCTGCCGTTGCTGAGCGCCCTTGCTGCTGCTGGTGTTGCTGTTGGTTGTGGCAGTGTTGGTGGCATTGCGTGTCTCCGGATCCGCCCCGACCTCCTGTGCACAGTTCCCGGGCACAGCAGAGGTGCACAGGGATCATGCTTTGGCGCGGTGGAAGCGGGTATCTTGGACGCAGACCACCGGAGCCTCGCGGATAAGCACAACCCACGTCCCCTTGCTCCAGTGTCGTACGCTGACCGCACATGGACCCGCAATGGACCCGGGCCCGCATGTAAAAAGCTAGATACACCTGCCTTAACGCCGGCAGGGTCCCGTAGGGCCGCCGAGATGTCCAGTATGAGCTGGGCGTCGGTGTCCGTGCCGCAGGCCCCCAGGGCGGCATCCCACGCCTGCTTGGCCTCCTGCGTAGGGAGCGCCGAGCGGCAGTGTTTTGCGCAGCCGTGTTGCCCATAATGGACTCAACCAGTAATTGAGAAACCTGGGCACGCACGCGAGTACTTCGCCTCGTCAAGCCAGGGTCAAGGCGAAGCGCCCACCTCGATTTTCTTTTGGGCGGACAGCACCTGCCCTTTCCGGTAAAGTGCAATGGCACATTTAGGTTGAAGCTCGAGCGCCGCGTCGTAGTCCTGAGGGGGCCGGACAACAGGCTTACAGGTCAGCCGGGAGGATCTTGTTCCAGAAAGCCTTAAGCAACTCCTGTGCATGACCTGCCTTCAGTGCTTTACGATATAGCTGCAGCCTTTGATGGCAGTATCCTCGATTAATGAGGAGCTGTAGGCGAGTTGGAACCTCCGCAGATTGAATTGCGCTGTCGATGACTTTGGCCGCCTCAGCCCAGCGGCCATCTGTCAGCGCTGAGACGTAGCTGGACGTCATTATGATGTCCCCCGCAGCTGCGGCCACCGTCTGCGGCCGCTCAACAACCCGACCGCATCGCAGCGGCCAGGGTTCTGGGGTTGCCCGCCCACAGTACGCGAGGCGATCAGTATGATACAGTCTATGTTGTGTCTTATTCGCTACGAGGCATAGACTACAGGGGTTAAGCACAGCAGAGGACGTGGGCCATCAGGCTTCAGGCTTCACGCAACTGCTGCCGTACAGGACCTCCCTTACGCGATACCGAGATAGGTTCCTAGGCACGACACAACACGTCAGTAAGCCAAAGAGAGGGGCAGCACGACACGTGGGTGCCTCGATGTAGGACTGGCCACAGGCAACGAGGCAAGGCCAAGACTAGGGCTGCGGCTGCTTTGTCGTACACCATTACTGCGTAGGAGGCGGGTGCGTGCGGCAGGGCGCGCTATAATGATGGCGGCTTACAACAGCATGCATACGGTATCCGTATACTGTGCCTGGCTGTATCTTTTGGCTCGTGTAACAGTCCCTGCGTGGTGGTCTGGTGGGTAAGGGTGGATCCCTGCCGATGGTGCCATGCAGGAGGCCTCGCTCACAACCCCAGTCCGGCATACTTCTAACGGTTACAGCAACATTAACAGACCCCATTAGGGTACGCCCGGAGAGCGAGAGGGCCATAGGACGAATATGGCGAGCATATTAAGAAATGTGCGGGAGGGCGGGGCTTTGACGCCACCACACTAGGGGAGACCCAAGCACCTTGCAGCTGGCAGAGCACGCCGCTGGAGGATACGTTGCCGTACACGCCATATCTAGTCAAGGAACGAAACAAGGGCAATCAGGGCAGCCTCCATCACGGCAGTCATTCCCGTCATGCAAGGAAACGGAGGCTGGTCGTGCGCGCTAAAATCGTTTCTTACGGCATGACCTCGCATGCGCGCATGACGAGTGTGCAAGGAGCACCCGCATCTTAAGTACACAGCCTTATTGCGATCCTCTCATGTTGTTATTCTTTCGGACTACACCTGCGCGGCCGCCCTAACCATATACCCCATGACCAATACCGCTGGCTGTACTCTGGCCTCCTCACGCCTTCTCCTGACGCCCGCTTTGCCAATCGCCACTGCTCGGCTTCTCACGCAGCCGCCCAGCCAACGGACACCGCAGGCACTACTTTGCGCTGAAGTGCCTCCTGCTGTTGACACGTGCCTCCAGGGAGTCCCCCAGCTTGGAGAACACGTCCCGCGACGCCGCCTGCCGGAACGCGTCCCCGCCCCGCCCCACGTCCCCGTGCTGCACCAGCCGCGCGCCGCCCTCCTGCTGCTCCTGCGCCGCCGCCGCCGTCAGCCGCGCCTGCCTCGCCGCCTCGTGCTCCGCAGCGTTGCCCATCATCTCCGCCAGCCGCCGCTGCTTCTCCTCCTCTGCGCGCACACAGGACGGGACAAACATGAGATGGGATATCCTTCGAACTCATCCTGCCATTTTTCCAGGGAAGCTCCATGGGGGAAAGCTCCATGGAACACTTCCTCTTCAACCCGTTAGAATCAGAATCGTCCGGGTTCCCAACCCCACGCCCCATCCCAACCGACCACCAGGTTTGCGGTGTTACCAGCTTACACCCGTTTGCCGTAACACACCGCCCGCCCGCCCGTCCCTGACACAGCCACAGCCCGAGAGACACGCCTTTGCGTAACCTTCGCCGCCCACACTTGCCCACACCCTGCCTCACCGCTTAGCTGCCCCGTCCGGTGCTCCCTCCGCACGTACTTCTGCGCCGTCGCCGCCCTCGCCTCCTCCTCCCGCTGCCGCGCCGCCGCCTCCAGCCGCGCCCGCGTCTCCTCGGCCCGCCGCGCCGCCTCCTGGCCCGCCAGCAGCGCGCTGGGGGCCGCGCCCGACTGCTTGAGGCCGTACCTGCACCCAGGCATGGGACGCAACCTTCACAAGCATGCATGCATGTCGTTGTGCGCGGTAGATCCCTCCTTTGTGACCGAGCTTGGGCTAGGAAGGGGCACGCGGCCGTCACGCGTTCGGCCCACGCCCAAGCACCGGCACGAAATCGACGGCACCGGCTGCTATCTCCCCGATCCACCCTCCCCTCCCCAGCCTCCCCGGCCCCCACAAACCCGTTCCCCTCTGGCCCACCCCCACACCACCACCCACCCGTCGTCCAGCCGTGGCCGTCCATCTCCACCGTCCCCGCCTCCGCCGCGTGCCTCGCCGCCACGGCCGCGCTCCTCCTCCGGGCTCCTCCGCCGCTCCCGCCCCCTGTCCCCATGCCGCTCCTGCTCCCTGTCCCGCCCCCTGTCCCTGTCACGCTGTCCGCCGTGGGTGTCCCTCCGCTCCTCACCGCGCTCCCCCCGCCGCTGCTCGTCCCGGGGGTGGTCCCTTCCACCCCTGTGACCGTCACTGTGGCCGTTCCGGTCCCGGTGGTGGCCACGGTCCGTGTCACGGTCTCTGCGGTCCCGGTCATCACGCTGGTCATCCGCTGCACCGTGCCGCTCCCCGTCCCTCTCCCCGTCCCGCCTCTCCCGGTCCCTGTCGCCACCGCTGCGCTGGTAGCCCGCCCTGTCGCGACCCCGCTCGCCACGCCCCTCATCCTCGCGCCTCTCATCGCCTCCGCGCCCGCCTTCGCCCCTCCCAGAAGCGTACCGCTGGCCTGCATTCACTCCTCCTGCCCGGTCGTAGTCCCTGCCACGGTCCCCATTGCGATCGTGCTCGTGATCCCGGTCCTCTGGCCGCCCGCGCCCAGCCCTGCCCTCATCCCTGTCCCGCTCTGTGCCCCTGTCGCTGTGCCAGTCCCGGTCCCGGTCACGGCCGCCGCCCCGAGGGTCCTCGTGCTGCCGCGGCGGCAGGGGCGGGGGTGGCAGCGGGGCCGGCGGGGACCTGCGTGCACACCGCCACAACATCCAGTTTCAGTAGCAGAAGTTCGGACCAGGAGCCCAAGAATCCTGCACGGTTGTGTTGGGTCTCCCCTGCCCTGCGCTGCCTGCGCCCCGTGGCCTCCTGCACCACGCCCCAGCCCTCCTCTCGCCCCCTGTACCCCGGCCACCGCGCGCCCCCGTATTCCCAGTCCCCTGCCGCAATCGGGGCCCCATTGCCCACCCGCGCCCGCCCCGCGCTACCACCCTTTTGCCGCAACCCTGCATCCGCTACCCCCGTGGGCTGGCTCCCCAGCATGCCCCGCCCCCACCCGCACACCACACTCCTCCGCCCCCGCCTAGGCCATCCTACCATCAGGCGGCGGACGACCAACACTTCACGATGGTGCCCCTACCTCCCCCCACAGGGCCAACTCTACACCTACGTCCACCTACACACACTGTCTGCCTCTCATGTCCCACCCCGCAGCCCCCACCTGCGCTTGCTGGGCCGCCCCTCGCCCTCCTCGTCGCTGCTGGACGCCCCGCGGTCGCGCTTTCCGCCCTTGTCCTTCTTCTCCTTCTTCTCCTTCTTGTGCTTCTTGTCCTTCTTGCCGCCCCCCTCCTGCTCCTTGGACCCGCCACCGCCACCGCCGCTGTCCTTGCCCTGCGTAAAGGCCCACAACCGCCAGCACCGTCAGCAGCAATGATGAACACTACAGAGCTTACGCGTGTGTGTCTTGAGGAGCTCATAAGCAGGGAGCAATCATCCTACCGCCAGATCAAAACCATGAAGCCCTGCGAACCATCCGCAACCCGAAGGAGACAGTGTTAGTGAACCGTGTTGGTCTCGTCTACCCCAACGCATCCTGCATGCGCCTCCCCAGCACACCCCTACCGATAGGCCGACGTACGACACCGGGTGTACCACCACCGCGCCCGCGCCCCTCCCCACCTTGCCCAGGCTCTTGAGCAGCTCCATCATCTTGACGGGGTTCTCCTTGAGCTTCAGCAGCTGCTCCTGCTGCTGCCGCTTGATCTGGGGGCGGGGAAAGGCGAGGGGCAGGCGGGCAAGAGTAACACCGCTGGGGCACCAGGTCCACCACTCAGCCTCGACCGTAGACACACTCCGCCTCCGGGAACCCAAGCTGTCTGCTGCCCCCGGCCCCAAGGGCTGACGTTGTCCTGCGTCAACTTTAACTCCGCCTTGCGCCCGTTGCCGAGGCCAGCAGTTTGCTTCGCCGCAGCCACCGCTCCTCTGCTCCCTACCCCCCCGAGCACCAGGTCCACAGCCCTAACCCCCAACCCTTGCCGTACCCACTGCATGCAGGGGTCGGTGGATCGAGGGCACGTACGTTGCACTTGGATTGCGTGACACTACACCTCACAACGCCAGTCACCCTTAGCCCTAGATTGGGGAAGGCAACCGCCCTGCTTCCGGGCGGTTGCTCTCCCCGCTTCCCGCATGCCGTCCCCGCTTATGCTCCGCACCTTGCCCTTTTCCCCCTCCCTCCCCTCCCCCCGTACTCTGTTCCCCCTTACCGCGAACAGCGGGTCGTTGTTGAGCCTCAGCCACGTCTCGTTCTGCGAAGCGGGTGTTGCGGCGGCGTAGAAGGTGGGGAGCAGCGACAGCTGCTCGGCCTGCGGGCGGGGGGGGGGGGGGGGGGGGGGGGCAGATGTGGTCAGGCAGGGTGCGCAGGCAGGTGCGAGCAAGGATACGGGACGTCCCGTCATGGGAATAGGAGTATGATCAGCGGTGGACTAGCAGCACAGCAGGAAGGCACCAGCGCCAGCTGCACAGAGCCACAGCACACTAGGGCACATGCAAGGCACCAGAGGCACAGGACACCGTGCGCGCCTGGAGACGCCCTGGCGCGCTGCGCCCAATCAGTTGTCAGCACTGACCAGAGCTCGGCCCCAGCAGCCCAGGTGCCCACTCCAGGTGCTCAGTGCCCAGGGCAGGCCTGCCGGCGTCCCATCCGAGTGCTACGGCGGAAAAAAAACTCCCCACGTCACCAGCCGCAACCAACACCAGATACCGGTCCCTACCCCTGCCAACGCCACGTGGCCTCTCCCGTCGCAACCCTAGCCGCAACACAGTCGTACACACATTGTCGTAACCCTCCTCCCCTTGCAACGGCCAGCACCCACGTTCCCTAGCCCACCTACCCGCTACCCAGCTCCTTGCCCCCCCCCCCCCCCCCCCCCCCCCCCCCCCCCCTCCTTCCCCCCCCCCCTTTCCCCCCCGGCCCCCCCCCCGCCCCCCCTTCTCCCCCCCTTCCCCT
>VFQN01001422.1_pt1 | contig 40187 bp, 68 predicted proteins | sample 3512371 | NCBI WGS metagenome assembly VFQN01 (sample SAMN10412370, study PRJNA504923) | tailings metagenome | isolation source: Replicate 2 from Balatoc abandoned mine | place: Philippines: Itogon, Benguet | collected 2017-08-28 | reverse complement strand
CAGCGCCCTGGTCAGCACCAGCTGCCCCTTGTCAATGGCCATGGCCTGCCGGTGAACCTGGTGCACGTTCTCGTGCTCCTGCGCGATGAACCTGCGCGGCGGGGGTGCGGCTGCGTGTCACACGCACCACCTATTTCCCAGGCGGCCACTCCCTTCACAGCTGTGGCCAACAACAACTGGGCTTGTAAGTAGCCGCAGTACCGGCCGGCTTTGCAAGTGCTCTTTTGCGCTTTTGTCTTGTTGCTTCACAGCCCAGTCACAGGTACCCCTCGTGCCACATACTTTGCCGCGACGGCCCACACTTTTGCTGCCGCTCACTTTTTGATGACCACATAGCAGGCCACGTGCAGCAGCAGCATGAGAACGAGCAGCGAGTAGCTGTGCAGGCGCAACCGCTCCATGGGACCCATCAGCACCGGCCCCAGCAGCAGCTTGTTCAGCGCCTTGAGCAGCCGCGAACGACGAGCGTCCACCACCATCTCGACCGCACCCCCGGTGTCGGTGGTGGCTGCACCGTGGAGTAGAAGGATCGCGTCACATGCAAGCAACAAACGGAGCCGTTCCCCTTTTGAGAGCATCTGCGACCTGGCACCGTGGCCACCAGTAGTGCTCCGCTAGCAGCTAAGGTGCGCCGCGCTGCCGCACGCACCGATATGCTGTATTGGTCCTAGCGTGTTCCTGACAGGCCACGAGGTGTGCACGCCCCCCATACATTCTTGCGGGGAACGGATGCAGCACTGGATAAGGGAACGCAGCAGGACCACACGCTGTGCAGTGTGCAGGTCCCTTCCTGCCCTCTCCACCCACCTGACATGGCGCTGGCGGCCTGGCTGCCCTCCGCCTCCGACCCCCGCTCGCTGCCCGAGCCCTTGTCGCTCTGCCCATCCTCCCCGTCGTCGCTGCCTGCGCCATCCCCAGCGCCGCCCTTTCCCTTGCGGCCGCCACCGCCTCCCTTCCCGCCCACCGGGGACTCCCCTTGCTTCGGCACCGCCATGGCAGACCCTCGGCCTCCGTCAGCGGCTTCGGCCCCAACGAGCGCGAGCGCGCCGCTCCTCTGCGACTGCGCCCGCGCCGCCAGCTTGCTTCCCTGCCTCGCCGGTCCCTCCCCTCCACCTGATGCACCCTCCTCGTCCATCTCCGGCACAGGCAGCAGGTCCATGCCCGTGACGGTGGCCGCGGCCCGCGGCCCCGCCTTCATGGCGGACGCGCCGCTCACTTGGCGGCTGGGGGCCGCGGAGGGTCCGACGCCGCCCGAGCCCTGCTTCGTCAGGGTTCGAACCCAGTTGGCGACGAACTCGGACTTGGTGGCGGAGCGGCGGTGCAGCCTGGCCGCCTCGCCCGTGCCATCGGGGTCCTCCTTGGCCCCGCCCTCCTCGGAATCGCTGCTGGGGCGGTCCGAGGCGCTGCAGTGGCCCTCGCCCTCCTCCTCCGCACCCTCCTCCTCCCCAGGGCCCGCCTGCTCGTCCCCATCCGACCCACTCCCACCGCTGCCCTCCCCTTGCTTCTCCTGGCGCTTCTGCTGCTTCGGGGCTGCTGCTGCTGCTGCCGCCGTCGGCGGCTCGGGGGCGCTCCCGCCGGGTGCGTCACGCTGGTCGCTCGTCAGGCCGCCGTGGGCGGTGCCGTACGCAGCTGCTGGGGCAGCCGCAGCCGCAGGCTCCAGCCCACCGCTGCCCTCGGCCGCATGAGCGCCAGAGGGCAGCTTGCCCAGCCCAGACTGCACCACAGAGCTGGCAGTGGGGCGGCCGGCGGCGCCTGCAGCTTGCTCCAGCTTGAGCGCACGCATGATGTGCGCTCGTGCCCCGTGAAACGACGTGTCGGCATGCCACGTGGCGTTGACACGCGGCCGACCGCCAGGCCCCATGCTCTGGACGCCCTGCAGGCAGAAGCCGTATGCAGGACCGCTCAGTCAAGCGCCAACGCCGCCGTGACGTCAGTTGTCAAGGGCCAGCTGACGTCCCATGTACGGCCCGCGTCGTACAGCGTAGCGGTGCTGCACCGCGACTGCGAGGCGCCCTCCTTTGAGGCCCATTCAGGAGCCCACAACACACTGCGCATCTTACGACCGCCCCTGTGCCCCACCCTGTGCCCCACCGCCGCTGTGCCCCATAGCAAATAGAACACGCTTCCGTAACCCACGCAACGGCACAACGGCCAGTAACTAACTAACAACAACCCGGTGAGTGCTCTCCCGCCTGCTGCGTACCATTTGTCTTGTCTGTGTCCGGGTCAAGGACCCCGATTCCTGCAAATTCCATCCCTGCACACACCGGCACAGCGCCATGCGACAACCCCTTACCTGCACAAAAATGCGCATTTGGCCCATGTCGGGATGGGGCCCAAGGAAAACCATGGGCGGGCTGATGGAGCTGCGGCCGGGGCCTCCCTTGAGCGCGCTCTTCTTGGTGCTGTGCGCGCACGCCTCCGTCAGCTCCTCCCAGCTCTTGCCGTGCGGCATGTCCAGAAGCCTACACAAGAAAGCAATGGCTGTCACTTCGCACGGCCAGCATGACGACCTAGCTAGGCCTTGTACCGGTAGTGGTGGTGCTGGAGTGGTGCTGGAGTCTGCAGTGCCGCAATGGTGGGCACCCGATAACCGCCCGCGCATGCCTTGAATGTTGTTGCTGACATCGACTGACACAAGCGTTGTTGCTGCGGACATAACTACACGTCGTGGCGTGCGCCCGGCGGCGTGCACCCGTCCAGACTCACTTGCTCATGGGCTTTTTCAGCAGCGCCGCTGACGGCAGTCCGCAGATGAGGCCGGTGCTGGGGCTGGCCTTGCGGATGACCATGTTCTCGTCCAGCTCCAGCACGCCCGTCAGCAGGTCGCGCCGCCACAACACCACCCGGATGCGCAGCTGGTGGCCGCCGCCGCCGCTGCCGCTGGCCTTGTTCCCGTCCCCCTGGGCCTTGCCGTCGCCCCCTGCACTGCCGCCCGCGCCGCCTCCGCCCGCGGTGGCTTCGCCCTCCCCGTCGCTCTCGTCCACCTCCACCTGTGGGAAAGAAGAGTACCAGTAGCCAGCGAATGGTGTCGGTACGATGCAAGCGAGGCACAGGTGGAACAACCTTCCAGATGAAAGCTCGGCAGCGCTGACTTCACGAAGATGTCAGCATGCCACCGCGACACAGATACTCAGCTTCCACAGGTGCCAGCGAGTCCTGGCGGGGCCATACCGGGGCTTCCAGCGAAGGCACGCACGGGGAACGAGCTTAAGACGACAGATGCTCAATTTTTGGGGGTCCCATCCTCACCTGCATGCAGGCGGTCTTGAGCGCGGCTGCTCGGTGCTGCTGTTGTGCTGCTGCCCCGGTGGCCCCCGGGACGGCGGGCAGGTGCGGCACGGCAGAACCAGAGGCCGGCAGGTCGTGCAGCCGCACGCGCCAGGACGTGCCTACAGGAAGAAGGGACGCGGCAGCAGCAGCAGCAGAAACAGCAGCAGCGATAGTGGGTGGTAAGCACTACGCATAACGGTTGGGTACCAGTTCTGGGGTGCTGAGGCACGAAAGCTGTGTCATCTGCCCACAGCCATGGCCTAGCAGGATTGCCTGACCCAGACCCTCACGTGCTTGTGCCAGCAGGTGGCAGCAGAAGGGCCTACATATTGTCAACGCAGCTGGGCCGCGGGAGCGCGAATTATGGGCATCAGTCTGCAACAGGGACCAAGTGTACTATGCTGCGTGATGTGTTGCCCCTGGCCACCCACCCGGCAGCTCCTGCTCCTTGTCCAGCAGCGCCAGCAGCAGCAGCTGCAGCTGCGAGTCGCCGGTGCGCTCGCGCCACTCGGCGAACACGTCGACGAAGTCGCACAGCGAGGCGCCCACCAGGTTGCGGGCGGGGAAGTCGAACAGCTCGCTGTCGGGGCGCGACACGGCCTTGACGCGGCCGCTGAAGTCCGTCTCCAGCACCAGCCGCTTCTCCTCAAACTCCTCGCTGGGAAGCACCTTCTCAACCTGCGGGCAGTAGATGCACCGTGCGATGACCCACATTCCTTTGTTGGCATTCTCACGCCATGAGGCAAGGGGCGGAAGTCATGACCTGCGTTTCCGGTAGCACCAGTCAAGTCAGGGGCTTGGTACGGCTCCGTACGGCAACTGCCGTACATAGGCTTCCTGACGCACCTGCACCACGTGGCACATGGCGGCGCCGTCCGACGCGGCCCGGGTGCCCAGCTTGATCCTGACGGGCACCCGAATGCCCATGGCGTTGAGCAGGTGCACCACCTGGCCCTTGCGGCAGCTAGTGGTGGGGACTTCGGTGGGCTGGTCCTGCGGGGCCCGATGAGCAACGGACAAACAACACAAGAACGGTGAGCAAATATGGCTCAAGTCAGCGTACCAGTATAGAGGCCTTTATCGGGCACCCCACACGGCGGCAAGAGCAAAGGGAGCCAGAAATGTTGCAGGCCCGCGCGTCCGGAACGCCTCGGTCGTGCTACAGACTGCCACGTCCGGCCCCGATCCCACATCCGCCCCACCGACCCTGAGCCACTTGGCGTGCATGGCGTTGAAGGGCGGCGGCAGCAGCTGGTTGAGCCGCATGCCGGCCATCTGCGCCATGGAGTGGCCCAGCATCAGCGCCACGCCCCACGCCGCGAACTTGACGCGCATGTGGCTGTCCACCACCAGCACGTTGCCAGTCTCGCCGTCCGTGCGACGGAACTCCAGCACCAGGATGCGCTGCGTGTCCGTGCCTGGAGGGAGTGAGTACGCGTATGAAGTTACATGTTGTAACGGACCTAACATATATACTGTTGTTGTGTAAACTTACTGGCGGGCGGGGCAGCGCGGCACTGGTCAGTGGGTCGAAGGCACGCTTGGCTTGGGGGGTTAGCCGCGCAGAGGGCGGAATGTAAGAGGTGCGGTTTCTATGCGCCACGGGCACAGGCCGCGTCTACAGGTACGTGTGGTACTAGAAGGCTCAGAGTTGACAGTACTGTGTGCAGCCAGCCGCATGGCGGGAACCGTGCCCCCACCTGCTAGGCACGGTGTGACCTCCACCGGGACGGGGTCGTCCATGTAGTTGTGCCTCAGCTGCAGCTCCCCGCGCACCGACCCCGCCTTGAGCTCCTCCTCGCTGGCATCGCGGCACCGCAGCAGGAACGCCTCCACCTGGTCCGGGTCGATGGCAATGGAATGCAGCGGCCGGCCAACCTGCGGGAGACACGATGGCCGTTGCGGCCCGACGCCGGGAGCCGCCGCAGTGAAGGCATCTTGGCCAAGTAATTCTGCTTGACGATTTCTAAATAACAGTCAGAGTATTCTTGCAGTTTGAAGCGGCCCAGTCCTTCAAGGCAGAAAAACGAGTTGCGCTGTAGCACGGGCAATGTCCTTGGTGTATGCCGTTCTTGTTGTGTACATGCACCAATCGGAACATTGACGCATGGTCCATAAGCAGTATGCAGGATATCCTTCAGTTAGCACCACTCAAAGTGAAAAGCTTATGATTCGATGCCACTTTATCATGAAAGCGGTGGGAATGCCATTGATGCTACACGATGGTTTATGATCCAAAGCGCGCAAAATTCAGCTAGCTCCTTCAGGGAGTTCAGCCTCCTCGCCCGGCCTGCCCGCGCCAAGTCACGGCCTAGCCCAGTCCACCTCACCGCGCCCAGCCGCACCCTCCCCGCCCCCGCCCCTCACCCACCAGCTCCGACTCCACCGCCCCGCACATGGACGCGAACGGCTGGCTGCCACACAGGAACATGCCGTTGGGCGTCACCCAGGCGAGCAGGCTTGTGGGCCGGGGCGGCAGCGGCCGCATCACCGCCAGGAACACGCTGCAGGGCAACAGGAGGTTGACGGTTGGTAACGTCAGCAGAGCGGAAGGCCAGCCGGGACACATTGGATATGACAGACATCCGCACTGTCTAGTCGCCCAGGGCTCAGTTACGCATCTCACGAAGCCCGTCCCCCAACGCACCTGTCCGTGCCCATGCCGCTGAGCTTGGTGACGCACATGTTGAGCGGGAACACGTAGCGGTCCCTGTGCAGCCCCACCACCTCGCGCACTCTGTCCAGCATGCGCGGCTCGCCGCCGCCCACGTAGCGCGCCATGTAGCTGCTGTGGCGCTGGCTGAAGGGCTGCGGCATGAGCAGGCTCACGTTGGTGCCCTCCAGCTCGGCCTTGGGGTGGCCGAATAGGTCCTGGGTGGCCTGCAGAGGAGCGGCGGGCACAGGCATTCAGGCGGAAAAAGCACAGTGACAGAGGGACAGGGACGGGTAGGCTTGTGGGTAGGAGTACACGGTCTGAGCTGAATCGTATCAGCTTTCAACTGTCGCTCGGGAAGGGCAGCTTGGCGCTGCCTTCCGACCCGGGTCGCATGGGTGCCACTGGCGTATGTGCTCCAAGGGTAACAAGCTGCCTGCGGCAGGCTGATCGAGGTGTGCAGCAGTGCAGTACGCCGGAATCGGGATGTATCAGCCGTATGCAGGCAACCTTAAAGCAAGCAGGAAGGCACTGTTGCGGTTGTGCAACTGCAGGGGCACCGATTCGCACCTTGGTGGCCATGAGGATGGTCCCTTCCGCGCTGCACACCACGACGGCGTCGTCCATGGTCATGCTGGTCAGGAAGGACGGCTTGGCGGCCCTGCCCTGCAGGGTCAGAATGGAGGGAGGCAACACAAGCCAGGCAAGGTGGGCCAGGGCAGTGTGGGCGGTAGGAGGTACAGCGTTCCCGTTGGAGTATCGGCACGGTGCTCACCTTCGCCGCGGGGCACGGAGCAGGGCGGGCGGCTGCAGCAAGGGACGCTGCTCAGCCGCTGGCCTAAAGGATCCAACACCTGCTTGCCATATGCCATTACCTTGCCGTACATGCGCCAGCCTCAACTGCTTGCCGTACCTGCGTGCATGCTAACACGCAGGTTAACCCACCTCCACCTCGCCGTGCACGGCGCTGAGGTCCAGCGCCAGCAGCCCCTCCCCGCCGCCGTTGCGGCTGGCCTCGCCGTACGCCCGCGCCGCCGCCACGGGGTCGTGCTTGACGTCCTCCAGGAACTTGCCGTAGCAGCGCAGCAGCTTGCCGTTGGAGGGGTAGCGCTCCAGCACCCTGGAGCAGCAGGCGCAGCAGGTGCGTGAGGCTGAGGGTGAGGGACCCACCTGGGCCACATGGTACGGTAGTGGGAAGGGGAATGGTAGGTAGCTGGAGATAGGCCCCTCTGTAAGGCCTACAGCTTCTCAGCTCCGCAATGCCTAGCTTCGTCCGCCCCAGTCACTGGCTTCACGCCCACGCACCCGTTGCACGTGCCTCGGCGCTGTGAGCACGGGTCGCATGGAGGCACCCACGCACCCAGCACACAGCGCATCCCCAGTCACTGCCCATGCTGCTGTCGCACGCGCCGCTTCAAGCAGCATCTGGCTTCATGATGCTGCTGTTCCTTGCGTACCGCAGCTGCATCGCTGCACAGCGCACCTCTTGTACACCTGGTCAGCGCGCGCCGTGGCCACCTCCAGCTCATCCAGTGCGCAGTCCATGTCCGTCACGCGCACAGTGCTGCGCATGCAGGCGCGCCACGCGTCGTTCTGCAGCGCCAGCACCTGCTTGTGCACGCGCAGGACGGCCCTGCGGCGAGTGGGGGCGGGAGAGCAGGTGGGTACGGGGTATGCACACGCAGGACGGCCCTGCGGCGAGCGGGTGTATGGGAGGGCGCGGGAGGACAGGTGGGGACAACAGGTGGGTATGTGGGTGCATGCGCACGTGAAACACCTGTACCATGGGTACCATGGGTGCAATCACAAGGAGGACCCTCCCACCAGGCAGCTGCGCAACGTGATTTGCATCGTGCTCCTAGCCCAGGATGTGCAGAGACGTAGCGACCGATTGCTGATAGGTATAACAGCAGGCCACCGTGTTGAGGCGCAAAGCGCTGCACACTCGATCTCCACCTGTAGTTCCTCTTAAACTCAATGTACGCCTGCAGGTCCAGGCCGCCCTCGTGGCTGTCCTTGAGGCGCTTGCTTGACTCGTTGGTGCAGAACACTGAAGGACAGTGGAATGGGAGGTGAGCGGGGGAGGGCACGCACAGGAACAGTGTGGTGACAGCGGCCTGCCGTGTGTGGCAAGAGCAGGTAGATTCGGGTAGGCGCGGGCAGCGGGAGAAGTGTGTATTACAGCGGAACGCTCAGACACACAAGGCAAATAGCGCACAGACCAGGCAGGGTGATTGTCGGGCAACGTGTTATGGCGCTGTGCGAATTGTCTGCCGCCGTGATCCACACAACACGATGCAACACCCGACGGCCTCTGACGCCGTGCACCTTGCACAATGCCGTCCCCTCCTCCTCTTGCTTGCCCACGCACGTACCCTGGTATCGCTCCACCAGTCCGGGCGCCAGCTTGGAGGCCAGCTGCAGCTGCGTGCGGCTGGCGGGGCCGTCCTTGCGCACCTCCAGCAGGAAATTGGCGTACAAAATGAGCAGGAAGGGCGACTTGGGGAAGGTCTGCATGCCGGCCTTGATGATGGTCTCCCCAAGCGCGGCCGCCTCTTCCACAATCTCCCCGTCAATGTCGAACTTGCGCATGGCGCGGGACAGGCGCTCCACGTCGTGGGCGTCTTCGAATTTGTATATCTTGCGCACCTTGAAGCCGGGCTGCAGGCCCTTGAAGCGCTTTGCGGCGCGCAACATCCACCACACGTAGCCAGCGCATAGCACGGAGGACCCGGCGATGACGGGGAAGATGCCGTACAGCACGGACTGCGGGGTGCCGCAAGTTTGGTATAGCCGAGGGCAGGGTTGACGGTTGGATTTGAGATAGACAGTAGGCGCAGAAGCTCGAACGGATGAAGCGGAATGGCGTGCGGGCAGGGCGTTGCGATGTGGGTTAGGGCACCCTGTCCCTGTAACCCAGAGTTATACGGGTACAGCGTGCAGATGTCACACCCGTCTGCCACAGCCACGAGCCCAGATACATTGTGAACTTGGATCTTGGGTCGCACCAGTGTTGCATGGCGCCTCGTGTCGTACGTCTGGTTCTGGAAGACCGACACCATGAACCAGATGGCGGTGTATAGCAGGCCAAACCAGACGCTGCACCACACCACGTTGACGCTGTTGCGGTAAAATGGCATCTGCAGGGCATGAGACCGGACCGGAAGGGCGTCACTATCAGCAAGCATGCAGTCACTGCGCTTGACCACCATTACCACCATGCACCTGCCTAACTCGCTGCCATGCGGCGCTGCAAGAACTTCCTGTGCCCTCCACCACTCGCATGTTGCCGTACCGGTACCACGGCATGCCCACATTGCACATTGCACAGCTATCCAAACTCACCGCCCGGAAGTTCCACCAGACGATTATAGCGACGCAAAAGGCGCTCAGTGTCACCTCCACCTTCATGACTTGGTCCAGGCAATCGACGGCGATGACGTACACCGCCTTGGCTAGCAAAATCTTGAGCCTCGTGTAGGCGGCGGGCGAGGCTAGGTGCGCCTTGGAGATGGGGTTGAGGTCGCAGCTGGCTACCACCATGAGGGCTGTTATAGCGATGAAGACCACGGCCGTGAAGCAGCCGATGATCATGTGCAGCACGTGGGGCATCTCCAGGCACACTGCATACGGGGCAGCCGGCGGGCGGGGCGGAAGAGGCATGTAAGGCCAGGGGGCATAGCACGCTGCACGTGCAGGCGTGACGTTGGATAAGCACTTTACGGCGCGGAAATCAACAGGGTCGTCTCGGTGGGGCGACGGGCGCACGGGAAGCAAGTAGAGCCTCTGGTGTGCGGGTGTACGCCGTTTATGGTGTGGGGAAGGGCGAGGTGTCAGGGCTGGGCAAGCGTCCACCGCTGATGGGTGGGCGGCGGGGGAGAACATGCATGCAAGCAGGGGCGCCGCCAAGGTGCCACGTGCGTGGATGCACCACGCACGTAGGCAATGCAACGCCGTACTCACTGACGTCCGTGAAGTACATGTGGTGCTTGACCTTCTTGCCGAAGGCGCAGTCAGCCGTGAAGACAAAATAGTCCAAGAAGGAGATATAGCACATCTGCATGGGACGTGAACAACACCAAGACACAAGCACAAAGTGCAGTGTCGGTTAAGGGTGCCAACACCCTAGCCGCTGTTGTGTAGCTGGGCCCGCTGCATGCATGTGGATCGATCCTCCAGAACACTGTGTGGCATCCCACCGGACACTGTATCCCCACACAAGCACCAGTAACAATATGGGGCATTGCTATTGCAGTTCGGGTGCAGGATAAGCCAGCAGGTCGTTGGCTCAAGCGGCGCGCGGCCACCCTGCTGCAGCAGCATGCTGCGGCACCCATTTACACCTGCGCACCTGAAATATACAGCAAGCCGGACAAACCGCCAGGGACCCATGCTGCGGCACCCTTTTATTAAGAACCTATGAACGGTGCCACGCACCTGGAACATGACGTCGAAGAGCACGTGCAGGGCCAGGGCCGCGTAGCGCAGCCACTTGGACTGCTCCGCCTTGCGCATGGCCAGCGTCAGCCACACCAGGCCCAGTACGGCAACCAGTACGGCAGCCGCCTGCACGTACAGCAGGATGATGTAGGTGTTGTACCCATACTGCTCCACGACTTGTGCGCGCCAGAGCGTCCAGCGGACGACGATCCAGACTGGGTTCTGGTCGTTGATTTCCCATGCGGGGTTAACGCTGTTGAAGATGACACGGAAGGCCATCTGCGGGTAGCAACATACGACACGTGTGAGGGGCACAGCGGTGTGGCGGTTGGTGAGGCGTACCGGTACCTGTCATGGCCGAGCGCAACCCAATGAATGGGATTTATAAAATATGCGCCTGAGCTGCCAGCATGCAAGAAACGATGGCTGTATTGCCGGCTGTCGCAAACTTGCGACAAACACTAGTAACATGTCTTCAGCAGCTCGGACGGGGAGTCGGGGACGTCGTGCTTTGCGCACGCTGCAGCAACTTTTCGGCTCTTCATGTCAGTATGTACGTTCCGCGGCCAGGTGCACACGTCGCAAGTCCACTCTCGGCAAGAGGCAGGTTGGCATGTGGCACGAGGCGGAGGCACTGTGCCCGCCCATGGGAGTTGGCACTTAAAACTTCAGACGCCCCTGAGCAAGAGGGCTCAGCCCATTTTCCCAGCTTTTGCAAAGCTGACACCGCTTGTTGCGAGAGCGCGGGCCTCTTGCGTGAATGCAAGCCCATGGGTGCCTGCCGTACATGCCCTGACACCCTTGCCTGACACCTACACGTACGCACAACTCACCAGTCCCTCCAGCACTATCTTCAGCACTGAGAACTGCCATGCGCCAAGCGCCGACTGTCGTACCAGCGTGTACATGCACCTGCACAAGAAGCCTCTGTCAGGATGAGCCAAGTAGGATACAGACATGGGAGAAGATCCGTGGCCCCGGGGGTGCCAGCAGCGAGCCGGCCGTCATGCACGCAAAGCCACAATGTAGGTGCGCGCGCGTCTTCGGTGGGGAATGTCAACCAGGACCGCTTACGCAAAGATCCCGTCTTGTAGCGTGCGCTTCTGCTCCAGCAGGTCACCGTCATCCTCGGCGTCGCGAGCCCTGACGGGAATTACGGGTCAGACAAGCAACACACATGGGCACGTATCTACTGAGTGCGAATGCGGGCGGGGTAGGCAGGGCTGGGGAGTAACTCCCGCTTGGCCATGGCCAGCTTTCATATCATGTACTATCTATGTCCTTTAACATGCTGAACGGGAACCCTGGTGGTTTCGTCCCCTGCCCTCTTTCGGTTGCAGTCTAGTGCCGACACATGTCACTGCGAAGACCAGACGCTGCCAACCCTGCAGCAGACCTGTGGCGCTTCTCCAACATCTTGGCGTCGCTACGCTGTGACGAGGTCTCGCTCATACCGCCTGTTCCTCCAGATGTCCCCGAGCGCTCCGAGCGCGTGTCATCAGGGGCTTCTGCCATACTGAAGGCGATCTAGGCGACTGGCACTTGTCTTGTCAGATATTGTTGCTTGGTATGTGTGTGCACCTAGGCCTACCCAGCTACCCTGCAGTCGCCGCGGTGAGTCACAACCGAGCAGCGAGCACTAAAAACCAGCGTTACGAAAAAAAGGTAGAGCCGATCAACACACGCGACTGACCCAGTCGAACAACTATCGTGCATACTTTTGGCTTCGCACACTCATCAAACACATCCCGAGCTGAGAACACCCGCAGGAGCCCTGTCACTCGGCGTGAAAACTTTGACAGGATACAAGGCAGCAGGTTGAGCGTAATTGGAGAGTATTGATACTTATTATCTCCTGAATATCACTGTGGCAGCCTCCTCTGTACAAGACGTTTTTGCGAAGGGCTCGTAAACCGCCGCGTAGGACGCCTTGTCACAAGGGCGCTCACATGGCCCATTATGAATAAGTGTTCATGCATAATAGTAGTGTAGTGAATCACTAAGAAGTACTTGATGAATGGATCGCTCGGTGTCAAGCTAACTGCACTAACTGCTGCGTCCCCCCGGACGCCGGAGTCTGAATCCAGACCAGAGTCTGTCCTTGGTCCGACCCGACATCAGTGTGACCGTTAACGCTGGAATGACACTGGCGGGCGCATACCAGTAGCCGATGCGTCGCGGACCTGCAGGGTGCAGGAGTGAGTGCAGTGTGGCTGGTCCCTTACATCCCCTACATTTCTGGTCCCCTCAGGTCCCCTACCTGCCCCTACACTTCACATCAGTTCACATCCTGTACACTCCAGAGTCCCCAGTCCCTACACCCCTAACCCCTGACAACCCCGACTCAAACCTGCTCCAGGCCTCCAACACCCTCAGCCCCCGAGGCCAGGCGCCCCTTACACCCTGAACCCCCCCACCTGTCCTCCACCTCGTCGCCCTGCTACGTTCCCTACCCCTAACCCCCGACACCCCAGTGCTAAGCCCCTAGTGGCCCACGGCCCTCCGCCTCCTCATCTGTCCTTCACCTGTCCTCCACCTCGTCGTGATGGTTGACCGCAGGGGAGCTCCCCTGGTAGTCCGCCTCGTCGCCCAGGTCCTGCTCGTGCTCGTGCTCGTGGCCCAGCCCAAATTGCGTGCAGCGACCCCGAGCGCGGCAGCGGGAGACGTGCAGTTGGTCGCGCCCGATGGCTGAGTACGGTATGTAGGTGGTCATGGGGTCTCCGGCTCCCCCGCCTCCAGCAAGCCCTGCACGCGCTTGGCCAGGTTGATTGTCGATGCGGCGAGCTATATGGGCAGCGGGGGTGAAGACGGGCATGAGACGGGTTACGGACGGGTTGGCAGAAGTGGGAGAAAGGCGCGCGGCAGGCGCCGCGCATGCTGCCGTGGGCAAGAGCAGGGTAACCGCAGAGCAGCAAAAGTAGCTGAACCGGAAGCGGGCAAGAGGGGTGGGGCGGGCAGGAAGGACAGGGTGCAGCATGCAGTATAGCGTTTATGGGCGGAGCACTTCACACTGGTTTAGCATGATTTACTTAGACGGCCGTAAATGAGTGCTCCGCCCTTTCCACCGCTGGTTATCGCCCACAGTGGGGCTCGCTGTCAGTGGGGCAGTCTCCCATATGGAGGGCACGTGGCCCTGCTGTGCAACTGAGCAAGCGCACTGCGCACACACCCTCCCGGGCCGCAAGCCTGCAACCCGCTCCTCACTCCCCTACCTTGGCAACGACCTCGTCGTGCAGCGAAGCCTTTGTCCTGCCGCTTGCCGCTGCCCTTGAACAACCCGTCAATGTCCATGCATCGCCACCCTGGTAGTCTTAAAGCGTAGCTTGTCCTCCAAGACCTTTGCATGCATGGGAGGGCAGGCAGGAGAGGGCCAGGGGCCAAGCAAGGGCCGGACAGAGCCAATATTATTCCATGCGACCATGCCATGGCAGCAATATGCACGATCAATGTACACCAGGCTACACCCTAGGCTTTGTGCGGCTGCTCTGGGCTGGACAGGGACATAAGCAAAGTAGCAGTAACGCAGCTCACGCCGACCGAGCCCACGCACTAAGGGCTGCACATTACCAACTGCAGCTTTGAGCTATGTAGCCGCGCCAGCGGTCCCCGTCGGCTCAGCGCCTCCACGTCCGCGCCGCTCACACACCAACCCGCCGCCCTGGCCCTGGGCCTGTTGATCCGCGCCGGCCTGTGGCCGCCGCTGCACCACCGCCACCCGTACACACTGTTGCCGTACTGCTGCGCCGCCGCACCGCCGCTGCCGTGCTGCCGCCACCCGCACACACTGCTGCCACCTCCATCTCCGCGTCCTGAGGTCCTGTGCAGCCTGCCGCCCATGCCGTCCAGGTGGCTGAACGCAGCGTCCACCTGACGGCCCAAGGCGGCCACCGCCGCCCTGCGGGCCTGGGGGTTAACGCCGGGCCCGGCGGACCTGTGTGGGAGCTCGTGTGCGGTGTGCTTGTGAGTGTGTAGGAAGGGCCATGCGTGTGGGCACGCTCGGCTGGGCCAGCCACAATTGCATACGGTAGGGACAACATCTGAGCAGGACCAACGACAGCAAGGGCCAGCAAGGGCAGAGCTGTACATGCCAGAACGTGCAGGAGATCAACGGGCGCACATAGCGAACAAGCGCGATACGCAACATTGTAGTGGATAATTAAATCTTCTAGCCTAGTTTTCGCGGCGGTGTGCAGCTCACGTTTGGCGCTGTGCCGGTCTGTCTCCTTTTGCGATCGGCGCGCATGCTGCGCCATGTTCAAATCCTCAAAAAACGGACATCGCCGAAGAGGACCTTGTGCAACACGCTCTTCTATAGCAATAGACAGTACTGTAGTCTGTGTTCACGCCATACGAAAGCCTTCTGTAGAGACTCTGTTATCGGCCTGTGAAACGCAAGGTCTCCTACTGCCACGACCTTTTCGCTTGTGCATCAAAAGTATACAGTTGTTACTGTGTGTACTCCACCGGGAGCTAGGCGGCGAGGGAAAGAATGGTTGGCCGTCTCGAGCGCAGCGATGCGGAGGGCAATAAGCGGGCCCGGTAAGCAATGCTATACTGTTTCATCATATGAAAGCAACCCGCTGGCCTTGGTCAGGGCATGCACAGCGTACGTACTGGGTTTAACGGTTCAAACCCTGAACCTCTTGCGCCTTGGCTGGATCGTGCAGTCTGGAATCTGATAAATCAGACGAGGCCACGGAGAAGACTCGCCAGGGGGACAGCCGGCGAAAGGACAATGCCGCCCCGCTCAGCAAGAAAGCCCGGACGGACGCGACCGAGGAGGACCCAATCGAGGATGACTCGGAAGATGACAACAATGCGTTTATGCGCTTTAAGCGACCGGGAGCGGTCGTCGTGGTGCGGAAAAAGCCCACTGCCCCACCTGCATCGGCCAAGGGGGGCAGGCCGACTCGTGCCGCAGTGGCAGCCGCGAACGGCCAGTCAGCGGGCTCGAAGCCCGGCATAGGGCGGGCTGGGAACCGGGAGCCGGAGCTGCGGAGGTCTGGCCGCGCAGCATCGGCGGCAGCGCAGCAGCGCATTCGTGACCGAGGGGATGACGACAGCTTCCTTGATGACGACGAGGAGGGCAGCGACTCGGGCGACGAGCAGCCCAAGCAGCAGCAGCAGCAGCGAGCACGCCGGGGCAAGGTAGTGCAGAGCGAGAGTGAGGCGGAGGATAGCCACGACGAGGGCGGAGACGAGGGGGAGGAGGCGGATGTGGAGATGGTGGATGGGAGCAGCAGCGGGGACGACAGCGACCTCGTGGATGACGATGACGCGGGGACCAGGTGGGCGTGCAGTCGGTCACGTAACTTCAACCTTCATGGCGTTACTTGCTTGTACCTGCAGAGCGCATGTGCATCGTAAGAACCAGCGTCAGGCGAATAGGTTGCATACACGTGCCCTAGCCTTGTAGCACATCCCTCTCCTTCAGTCGGTTTCGACAAGTCCCCCCCATCGTGCATAGGGCAAGGACGTGCACTTCTTAACGCCTGCTGTTGCCCGCCCAACCAGTTTCCCTCCGGCACCTGAGCGTTTCCGCCTGTGCGCTTCTGCTTCGCCCCCGTTGCATTCCTTCCCCCAGGCGTCGCCCCACACGCGGCGCTGCGCCTCGCCCCTCCGCGCGCCCCACCCGCGCCTCTGCCCGCTCCCGCCAGCCTGTGATCGACGAGGAGAGCGACGAGGAGGAGGAGGACGACGATGACGAGGAGGAGGAGGTGGTGGCAGTCAAGCCCAGCTCGCGTGTGGCACGTGCCTCGCGTGGTCGCCCCACGCGCCCAGCGGCACGTGGCTCTGGGGGGCGGCGGGGTGCGGGGCTGGACGAGAGCAGCAGGGACGATGACGGGGAGGAGGAGGAGGGGTCGGATGGGGCGGAGGAGGACGGGGACGCCGATTCGGATGTGGAGGTGGTTGGGGGTAAGGAGGCGAGCGGGGAGGGGGAGGACGAGGAGGAGGAGAGCGAGGAGGAGGACGAAGAAGAGCACGAGAGCGAGGAGGAGGAGAGCGGCCGCGGCAGGCCGCGGCGCGCGGCTGCTGCCGCTGCGGCTAAGCGGGTGTCGAGGCAGCAAAAGGAGGAGGCGCGTGGTGGGGACAGGCGCAGGGGGGCTGAGCGGGCAGCCAAGGGCGCAAAGCCTGATGTCAAGAAGCAGCAGCAGCTGCAGGTGCAGAAGGGGCCCGCTGCGGGCGGCAAGGAGCCTGCGGCTATCAAGCTGAAGAAGGACAAGGGCCCCACGGAGCCCGTGGAGCGCATCCTGTCGTACGACGCGGACACGGGGCTGTACCACATCAAGCTGGAAGGTGGGGGTTAGGGGCACGGTGGGTAACAGCGTTGTGGAGGGTGGATGCGTGGGGCCCTTTGCCGTCAGCCATCTCCCCTGCAACTCGCTCCATTTTCCTGGTTACCCGGATGCTGCAGCCCAACCTATGGCCTTCACACGCCAGTCTAGGCGTGCGGGCACAAACGGATTACGAGGCTTCAGCAGGAATGCTAGCATGCCCTTGACTGACTGCCTGTCCACTCCCCGCTTGCCACTGCATTCGTGTTCCCCCAGGCGTGTCGTACCGCCGCACGGCCCGCGTGACGCACGCCTTCCTGGAGGCCAAGAAGCCCGCGCTGCTGCGCACCTTCGTGCGCAGCCTGGAGAGCAGGGACGCCTCGGGCCCCTCGGACGGGATCTACCCCGACTGGACGCAGGTAGGGTGTGCGCGCACCCGCCTCGCACCGCACGTGCCAGCTGGCTGCATGCACAGGTGGCCTCCTGAAGCACCACCTCCCTTACTCGCCGCTCAGCAGCTTGTCCCGCCTGCTTCGCCAGCTCTATGGCTTCATTCCTTACCATCTTGACGTGGCTTGCTCCCGCCCAGCCGTTTAGCAGCCTTCCGAGTATCCACACCCCTTGCCCATTGCCTCTGCCCCTTCCCTCCTCCCTAGGTTGACCGCGTCATCTCGCACCGCAAGGTGTCCCGCGGCTCCCGCGGCCCCGGCGTGCAGTACCTGGTCAAGTGGCGCGACCTGGAGTACAGCGACGCGACGTGGGAGTGGCAGGAGGAGCTGCAGCAGGAGCGGGACAAGGCCGCCATCGAGTCGTACAAGCGCTTCGACGCCCCCCGCGGCAAGGACGGCGGCGGCCGCAACACGCCCAGCCTGCGCGCCCTGCGCACCCCCGACTGGGAGCTGCCCGCCTTCTGCAGCGGCCGCAAGCTGAGGGAGTACCAGGAGGTGGGTGGAGGAGGGGACGGGAGGGCAGGGCGACACTCCGGGTCTGGGCGTGGTTCCTACCGAGCAGGAGCTGCGTTTCGGTTGTGTGGACCACCTTGCGTGGTGTGGGTCGTGCAGCTGCGCCTGAGTTTGTGAAATAGCCGTCGCAGGACCGCGTCCTGCCACTGCCAAGCTGAGGGAGTACCAGGAGGTGGGTGGGGGAGGAGAGGACGGTATTCTGGGCCTGGACGTGATTTCTGCCGAGCAGGATCTGCGTTTTGTTGTGCGGACGACCTTGCGTGGTGTGGGTCGTGTAGCTGCGCCTGAGTACGTGAAATGGCCGAAGTGGCACCGAGTTCTGCCATTGCCTCGTGACGGGTGGACTTCGCGCCTTCTGTGCTGATCGGTGCTGCAGGTGTCTGTGCGGTGGATGGTCAACAACATGGTCAACAGCCGCAACTGCATCCTGGGAGACGAGGTGGGTCGGGGTGCAGGTGGAGGGCGGCACGCTGAGCTATTACTGGATCTCACGCTGCGGCACTGCAGCTGGGGCTTTGGAGTACTCGGGTGACACCGTCACTGATTGCTTACTTATCGCCATGGTAACTGTAGGATGCCGAAACGCGCCTCCTGTCCCCCATTCCGATTTGTCGGAGCAACGCTTGCAAGGTGTGCCCCTCCCGCCCCGTCCCCCTGCTACCCTCGCCTTCCCCCCCGCAGATGGGCCTGGGCAAGACCGCGCAGTCCATCTCCGTGCTGCAGACGCTGCGGCAGGTGGGCGGCGTGGAGGGCCCCTTCCTGGTGGTGGCGCCGCTCAGCACGCTGCCGCACTGGCAGCGGGAGATACAGACGTGGACCGACATGGTGCGTTGACGCAGCGTCGCATGGACTTGATTGCCGCCTCAGTGTTTACGCCCTGCAAGTTGAGGGCGGCATGGTGTCGGTCCTGGTTCACCGCTGACAACGACGTCTGGTGGCCTTATCCACGAACACATACACTCTGCAAGTTTTAGCGCAAACCTCAAGGCCTCTCACGCTCTTTATCTCCCTCCCCTGCCCCCTCAGAACGTGGTGCTGTTCGCCGGCTCAGCCAAGGACCGCGACCTCATCGAGGAGTACGAGTTCTACCGCAGCGGAGGCGGCGGCAGCAAGCGGGGCCGCGAGGTCAAGTTCCATGTGCTGCTGGTGTCGTACGATACCCTGCTCAAGGTGAGGGCTGTGACGGTGTCTGCCGTCAGACGGCTACGGATGCCTAATTATATTGCAGTGTTGCGGACAGGGCTGCAAGCCATATCTAAGCCGTGCATGGCGGCCGGGCGCCAGGCCCTCGCCAGCAACGCGCCTGGGGTTTGACAGAACTCCACAGGGAACGGAACCGTCGCAGTTGCGCTTTGTAGATGCTCTCGCCCTGCAGTCTGGCTCACACGGGTTCCACCGCCGCCCTTGCCCTTGTGTAGGAGCGCTCCCGGATGCGCTCCTTCTCCTGGTCCGCTGCCGTGTTCGACGAGGCCCACCGCCTCAAGGGCCTCAACAGCGCCACGCGGCAGGCGGTGGAGGAGATGGACATCGGGTGGAAGCTGCTGCTCACAGGTGGGAGCGGGGCGGGGGCTGCCCTGCGCTCATGGGACCGAGACTGGTGGTGTTGTGCCTCCCTGGTCGTATGGGGGCCGCGTACCAATCGGCTCCTAGATGGGTTGGCTTGGGCAGAGTGCACCTCCAGGTCCTTCTACTCACTGCCCTACTCACCATGGGTTGTTGTCTCTGTCCCGTCCCCAGGCACTCCCATCCAGAACAACATGCTGGAGCTGTTCTCCATCCTCAACCTGCTGGATCCGGAGGAGTACCCCAGCCAGGTGGGGAGGGGATACGGGGCGATGCAATGTCCTCAGCCCGTGTGTACCCAGCACGCCTGCTTAAAGTTCTGTCCCCGTCGCAAGAAGATCGCACCTTCACCCTCACGTTACTGTATCACACTTGCACCTTCAGGAGGACTTCGTGGAGCGGTTCGGGGGCTCCCCTGGCGGCCCGCCGCCCACCGTGGAGCAGATCAAGCAGCTGCAGGTGCGCAGCGTCAGCATCTGCAGGGCTTAACTTGTGACGCCACTAACAGTTTGATCAGCAACCTTCTGCCACCACGTCCGCCATTCAGCATGCGGTACGGTTGCTTGCAGCTCTCAGCAGTGGGCTAGCTAAGGCGCGTTCGGCAGAGGCTCACTGGTGGCCCGCATTCAGCTTACACTGTTTCTGTCCACCTACTTTGCCCCCGCAGGAGGCTCTTGCCCCCGTGCTGCTGCGACGCATGAAGGAGGACGTGGAGGAGCTGCCGCAGAAGGAGGAGGTGAGGCGCCTGCCTGCCTGCCTGCCTGTTCGGTCTGTGCAAGTCCACAGCTTTCCCACATCCGCCTCAAGCTGCAAGGGAACCAGCCCGACCCCCGCGCGCACATATCCAGCCCGTTCGCGCCCCTCCTCCATACCTGCCGTCCGCCGGCGCGACCAGTCTCCATGGCTAGTGCCGTGCCCCAGTCCCTCCCTTACAACACCCCCAGCCTCCACCACCTCTAATACTCACTCCGCACTTATGGTATGCAACAGGTGGTCATCTGGGTGGAGCTGACGTCGCTGCAGCGGCAGTACTACCGCGCGGTGTACGAGGGGCAGATCGGCGCGCTGCTGGGCGGCCCCGGCGTCAAGAGCCTGCCCGGCATGCGCAACCTGGCCATGGAGCTGCGCAAGCTGTGCTGCCACCCGGTGAGGAAAACAGGCCTGCACAGGGGTGTCCTGGGGCTTGCCGTCGGCCTAGGGAACGCGTACATGGCAAATGTCCGCTTTCCGGTACCTTCTCGGATGGTGCCGACATCCGTGCACTGCGCTTGCAGCGTTTATGTGGCCATTGAGGTACAGCTATCGTTCCCCAGGTGCTGTGTGACGGCCTGGAGAATGACCTGATGGCCAAGCTGATGGCGCAGCGCGCGGCGCACGCGGCGGGCGAGGGCGGCGGCGCCGTCGGCTACACGCCCTTCCCCGGCAGCCCCGAGCTGGAGCTGCTGGTGCGCGGCAGCGGCAAGATGCTGCTGCTGCACAAGCTGCTGCCCAAGCTGCGCGGCGAGGGCCGGCGCGTGCTCATCTTCTCCCAGTTCGTCATCATGCTCAACGTGCTGGAGGACTACTGCCGCGCGGCGGGGTGGCCCGTGGAGCGGCTGGACGGCTCCATCACCGGCAGGGCCAGGCAGCAGGCCATAGACAGGTTCTGCGCAACGGACACGCCGGGTGGGTGGACTTGGATTGCGGGCGGTAGCGTCCGCAGCAGATGTGGCCAATCCACCAGTGCACAGCTTGACCGAGCGACCACTCTTTTGCTAGCTGTGCCCCTCACTCTTACTCGTACTCCTCCCCACCCTGTGTCTCTCCCTCAGAGGACGAGTCCTCCGCCCCCTTCGTGTTCCTGCTGTCCACGCGCGCGGGCGGCCAGGGCATCACCCTCACCACCGCCGACACCGTCATCATCTACGACAGCGACTGGAACCCGCAGGTGGGAGGGGACAAGGTCCCGCTGCACCCATGAGCTCCCTATCCCCACCTGCTGGGTGGCAACATCGCAGCGCTGTTAGGCACCTTCCTTGCGAATGGATACATGATCTAAGCCCCACGACCCGTGCTGTCGTCCGCCCCCTCTTCCTCCCGCTTCCCCGCAGAACGACCTGCAGGCCATGGCCCGCTGCCACCGCATCGGCCAGACCAAGGAGGTCACCGTGTACCGCCTCATCAGCAGGGACACGTACGAGATGGCGCTGTTCAGCACCGCAAGCAGGAAGTACGGTGAGCACCGTCGGGTACGCTGCACTCAGTGCGCTGCTGGCCTGTCGGTCACCTGTTCCACTTTTGCCGCGGAATTGCACTACACAGCGAATGTTGTGCTGAGAGTAGGAGCACACATCTAGCTGGACCTTGCTGATGAACGATGCCCATTACCCTCGTCGCCCTTACCCTCTCCAACTAACAGGCCTTGACGAGGCCATCCTTGGCTTCTCCGCCGGCTCCGACCCTGAGGCCGACAGCAGCCGCATCGCCGCGCTGCTGCGCCACGGCGCGCACGGGCTGCTGGGCGACATGGAGGCGGGGCAGCGCCAGGGGGAGGCCTTCGCCAGCGAGGACATCGGACACATCCTGGCGCAGCGCACGGAGAAGCGGCAGATCGGGTCGCGCGCGGGCAACACCTTCTCCGTGGCCACGTTCGTGGTGGACGAGGACCCCACGGGGGCAGGTGGGGGAGGGGACACGGGTATGGGATTGAGCTCAGGCGTTGCCATCAACCGGTGTGCTCCCCTGGCTGCAATTCGCTTTACCACTGCCATACACGGCATGCCTGGATTGTGCCTCGTCCACCTGACGAGAAAGCCCTGACTCCCGCGCTGAATTCCTCACGTTGTACTGTTCACAGACGCTGCGCCCGCCAAGGGTTCCAAGGGCGGCAAGGACGCGCAGGCGGACGCAGAGTACTGGCGTGCACTCATGCCTGATGCAGTGGCGGCACACGAGGCCAAGGTAAGCAAAGCGCTGTAAAATTTTAGCACTTTTATTCACACAATTGACGCAATGGAGCTTTGCATCCGCGCGCCTTCAAACTCCCAGGAGCAGCCGTTATTCCGGTCTGCGTCCTCGCAGACGCGCCCTCACTTTCAGGCTCTGCCGTGCACATTCCCACCAGCCGCCCTTAGCTGCCACCCATGCTCCCATGCCAACCTCTTGCACACCCAGCTTGCACCATTTATACCCTACATCCCACCCCTTGTCACCCGTAGGCCGCCGAGGGCCCTGTGGTGCTGGGCCCCCGCCAGCGGCGCAAGGTGTGCTACGCCCTGGACAAGATGGACAAGGAGCTGGAGAAGCACCTCAACAGCAGCGATGACGACAGCGGCAACGGCAAGGTAAAGCCAGACACTAAGCGGGACCCCATCACAGATGCCAACCTGCCTGGTATCTTGCAAGCTTCCGGGCATGCCTGCACACCGGGGTAGCAGCGGCACACGAATACCGGCAATACCATTTCATGCGTACGCCCAGCTTACCCTTACGCAAACAACTTGTGCGTTTGATGCAGGGTTCCAAGGGGGCCAAAGGCGCCAAGGAGGACGGCAAGGAGAACAACGCCGACGGGGAGCAGGGCGCGGCGGACGGGGCTGCCGGGGCGGGCGAGCGGCCCGCCAAGCGGCGGAAGAAGAAGGCCAAGGAGGAGACGGAGGGCTCGGCGGACCCGGCGGCTGGGGAGGCGGCCGAGGGCGCCGGGAAGGACGCGGAGGGCGCTGCGAAGGAGGCGAAGCAGAAGGTGCGTTTTGTGCGTCCCCGATGATCGCCATGGGTGAGACTACGACCATGCACCTGCCGTTGCCCAGCGGCGCATCCGTTTGCGCTTTGCTGTTTTCCTGCTTCCCTCTCCAACCAGCAAGTCTACCGGTGTTCCTTGCGACGCCTTTGCCTTACCATGCCCTTTTACCTGCACCTTACCTTACCTTACCTCGCCTTGTCCTCACCCGCAGGGCCCCCGCGGCCGGCAGCTGCGCCCCGCCTGGTCCAAGCCCGAGGTGAAGGCGCTGGAGGACCGGCTGCTGGGCCTGGGCGCCGGGCGCCTTGCTGACCTGCACGCCGCCATGCAGCCCACCAAGCGCAGCCCCGAGGAGGTGGTGGAGGCGGGGGCGGCGCTGTGGGAGCTGATGCAGCTGGCTGAGCGGCTGGTGGGCGACAGGGAGGTGGATGCGGTCAAGGCGCGGGCGGACGAGCTGCGGGCGAAGCTGGCGGCAGCTGCGGCGGGGACGGGGACGGCGGCGGGGGTGAAGGAGGCGGGGGAGAAGAAGGAGGCAGCGGGGCCGAAGGAGGGGGCTGGGGAGGGGGAGAAGAAGGAGCAGGAGGAGGAGGGCGGGGAAGGGAAGGAGGAGGGGGAGAAGAAGGGCGGGGAGGGGAAGGACAAGGACAAGGACCGGCCGCTGGACGCGTACGAGCAGAAGTTGGCCACCGCGGCGGAGCTGGTGGGTTGCGGTTTTGGGGTTATGCGATTGTGGGGCCGTGCAAGCTGATGCCTTTGGGTTCGGACAACGTGCGTGCTTCTACCGTTTGCACAAGCAACTGCTACCAAATTGACACTTCTCCGCCTCAGCGATTCCGGGTAGCGTTCACGCGTTTTCTAAACCGACCGCTGCCCTCCTGTTCCCGCCCCCTGCCGCTGCAGCCATGCCTATCCTGCGCACTCCAGACCAACCTCCCACCCTTCCTGTTCTCCCTTCTTGCCCCTCGCTGCCCCCCCACAGCTGCCCGAGAGCATCCGCGCCGCGCTGTGCTCCGCCGCCGCCGTGCGCCGCTTGATGAAGGACTCGCGCTCCGCCATCCGCCACATGCGCATGATGCAGGAGCTACAGGACATCATGAAGCCACAGCCCGCACCAGCACCCACACCAGCACCCCAACCCTCCGCCGAGGGCAAGGGGCCGGCTGGAGAGGACGGCCCCGCCGCTGCGGCTGCGGCTGCCTCCGCTAGCCCAGCTGCTGCTGCTGGGGGTGTCACTGCCCCTGCCCCGGCGCTGCGTGTGGGCCCTGTGCCCATAACCGGGAACTTGCCCTCCTGGTGGACGCGGGCCGACGACGAGGCGCTGCTCATGGCGGCCGTGCAGGTGGGTGCTGGGTGCTGTGGGGGGCTCAGGGAGCGCGTCCGGACAGCATGCAGGAGCGGGGACCCAGAGTGTGACACCTTGCGGTCGGCTTCCTCGTCGGAGTGTGTCCTGTTGTCTGATGTGTTGCACTGTACCATGTACGAGTACGGTCCGGTGTGCCTCCCCTGCCCCAACGCCAGGTCGGCTACACGCCCGGCGTGCCCCGCCGCACGGTGGAGCACGCGCTGACCTCCCCCGACCTGGGCCTGGCCGCCAAGGTCAGGCTGCTGGCGCCCCCGCCGCAGCAGGACCAGGAGCAGCAGCAAGGGCAAGGCGCCACTGCGGAAGCAGGTAGGCTGGCACGGAAGGTGCCGGTGCGTGTATGTTCGAGCACACCTTAAGCCCAAGGCGCGCACCGTTACTCACCCAACCTGTGCGTGCGTGCTGCGCAGCCAGATGCCACTTACTCTACTGCCAGTGACTCTCTGCAGTGCATCTGACAAACATGCTCGTGTTGAGGCTAAGATGTCCGCTCAACCGGTGCGTGCATTCTGTGCCATCAGGTGCCACCGCCATGGAGGTGGACGCCAAGCCGTCGGCGGAGCAGCAGCCGCAGCAGGAGCAGGCGGCAGCGGCGGCCGGGGACGCGGCCAAGAGCGGGCAAGCAGGTGCGGATTCTGCACTACCAGTGGATAGCGCCGAGCTCCATGTAATACCTACTCCTTTGTTTCCATCTTAGACGCACACCGCAGTCCTTACCCAGGCCTTTTTAGCTTGTCCCTTCACAGCTTCAACATAAGCTTTTTCCCCTGTCTCCTTGGTTGTTGCCCGCGCACAGAGGCCATGGACGTAGACGCCGCCAAGCCCCAGGGCGACGGCGACCAGCAGCAGGAGCAGCAGAAGGACGGGCAGCAGCAGAAGGAGGAGGAGGGGGCCAAGGACGGCTCGGCAGCCGCAGCCAAGGAGGAGGCTCCCCAGGCTGCGGGCGGGGCGACGGCGGCCGCAGCCACCGCGGCTGCACAGCCCAAGGCCAACAAGGACTCACACGAGTTCACGCCGGTGGGTGATACTTCCGTGTGGCTTATGGCACGGTTTGTAGCGGGCAGCTGTCGAGATTGTGCACGCCACTGAGGCAGGGGTGGGGGCGCCGTTGGTGCAAGCCGACGGTAGAAAAATGCTCGAGGAGTTGCACTGTTGACCCTCGTTTGTTGTCTGCTGCCTGCTGCCGTGTGCTCTCCCCCCAGGACGAGTACAAGGCGCTGGTGAAGGAGCTGTCCCGCCGCCTGAGCACCCTGGTGCGCGTCACGGTAGACTTCCGCAGGCGTGCGCACACCGCTCGGTGAGTAGCGTAGCGATGCACTTTCGGGGATGTTACAAGCATAGCGCAAACAGGTTCTAGGTACAGCGATGCCGGTAGCATGGGCAGTCACTAGAGGGGTCAGCGGCGACTGGTGAGGCTGCGAGCTGCCAATGCGCTGACACCGCATGGGGAGTAGCGCACGAGTAGATGTTTACACGGCTCACGCTCAGTCCCTCCGCCCCCGCTGCTCTCCCGCCTGCCATGAAGCTTATCCTGTTTCACGCAACCCACCAACATGCTGTTCTCACGCCACACTGCCCTTCCTGCTACCCCGCAGCCCCGTTGCCGCACCCAAGCCCGCGCCCGCCGCCAAGCCGCCCGTGCCCACCACCGCCGCCCCCTCGCCCGCCGCCGCCAACGCCGCCAACTCCAAACCATCCACCATATCGCCCGCCGCCCGGCCGGGTTCCGGAGCCCCGTCATCCGCCGTCCCTGCAGGGGATAAACCCGCACCCGCCGGCGGCGGCGGCAAGGCCTCAGCGCCCCTTGCCGGTTCAGCCGCAGCCAGCAGCAAGGGCAAGGACAGCAGCGACGCCAAGGCCCCTGCAGCTACGGCTGCTGCTGCTCCTGCCGCCCCAGGGTCAGGGACAGGGTCAGCACCGCCCGTTGCGGGAAACGGAGCAGCGACGGGCGCGGCGGCGCCCAAGCCGGCCAGCGCCCCCGCGCAGGCAGCGGGGAGCCAGCAACAGCCGGTCGCGGGAAAGGCGGCGCCGAAGGAGCGGCCGGGGAGCGGCAGGCCGGGCATGAAGCAGAGCGTCCTGCCGTTCGGGCGGCTGCCACTGGCCAAGAGCAACCCCAACGTTAGCGCGGTTGCCAACGCGGTGTCGCCGCCGGGGACGGGGTGCGGTAAGGCGGCGGCGGCAGCAGGCAAGGGAGGGGACAACAGGGGGATGACGTCGCCGCGGCCTGCGGATGCGCCGGCTGCGCAGCCGCCGTTTGGGTCGCCGCACGGCCCCATTGAGGTGGATTAGATGAGCGCTGGGCGCCGCTGCGTTAAGGCTGAGCGGCGTGTGGTGCTTGCATTGCGTGCTGACGCCTTGCCGTGCCCTGCATGTACCGGCAACCCGGTCGTGGTGGGAAGCATATGTTACTGCCGCATGATATTTTGCTAGGCGCCGTTGGGCTTGTGTCTTATCTCGTCCGCATGCCGCTATTTGGCGGATGTCCTAGGCCCTGCATCTCGGGTTTTGGCCAACATCGTTTTACCCTGCACGAAAGCATCGCGGCGCCATGCATGCATGTTGCAGCTTCGTGGCTAGCGACACCTCGCGACACACGTGTGCGTGTGCCATTGCACACTTAGACCCAAGGCACGTGCCTGTGGGACAGTAGTTAAGCTGACAATGTGACAACAGGACAAGTGTGCGGGACACGAGGTTACCGCACTGACCTTGACCCATTTCATTTCATATCACACCTCATGAGCCAGTGTGTTAGGAGACCTGAACATGCGCTTCTTTATTTGGGCCCTTGGCCTGGTTCACATCAAAAGGGTTTGACCGTTTATGAGTAGCTCGTGTAACACTTGTGGCTTGCTGGCCCCGAAGTGTGTGGCAGGGAGCAAGGCGGTGCACAAGATGGGCGCAAACGCCATACTTGTTACCTTCGCATTCTTGGCGGTTCATGCTGACCATGCGGGAGGCGGACGGCGTTGTGCGTTGCAGCTTGCAAGGACTACCCAGCCTGTAGCAGCTCACGTACCGACACCGCCTCATGACCTGTGTTTGGCTGCAACCTGAGCTACGGGGCCTAACAGTGCAGCTAGGGGGGGGGGTTGCCAATGACGCGAGCGTCCCTGCCAGTATGCAAGGCCCGGGCCAACGTCCCCGAAAGGGGCACCAGGTGGCACTCAAGCGTGCGACCAAGGGTCGCGCTGGCTGTACCTGCGACCTGGTGTGGTCTGGGCATGTACGCGTGTCAGGTGTTGCTGTCCCACCTGGGGCCACTCCTTGCAACTGGACACAGTCCATCACATAGTCATTTTAGTGTCCGGCCGCACAGAGCGAAGCGGGCCCGTTTCCACATGTACGAGACACGTGCGTGCGCCCACTGCCACGTGCCTTCACATGTACACCAAGGCGAACTCATCCCCAAGCTGCTTTCTTCGCCATAGCAAACAGACCCTTGTTGATAAACCACAACACGCCCAGCGGCCCAGGTCCTGCCTGTTAGAAAATTGCTCCTGGCCATGCCCTTACACATCAGGATGCACCAACACCGCCCATTCCTGCCGCTTTGTGCGGACAGCTGTGGGGATGTTGACCCCGCACAAAGACGGCGCATGGCCCAAAATCCCTCACTTGCCCCTCACCGTCGACCGCACCTGCCACCCACAGCGGCACGACAGAGGGCCCCACGGCAAGCGCCATGGGATCCCCAGGTGTCCTACCGTAGCAGTGCTCCAACAGCTGCTGAACGCGCTGTGGCAGGTAAGGGCCCTCGCACAGTCAGTGCTCAACCAACCACCATCATTGACAAAACCGACCGTACGAGACTCCTGGCATTAGGCATCGCCAGCTCGATGGGCTCAAACACGAGACAGGGCGAATCATAAGCCTTAGGCATAACTAAGTGCGAAAGCACACTGCGCCCTCGCCATACCACCGGATGTGTGCCGGCAAAGACAGATAGTGGTATTGCGGTACAGGTGCAATGCCGTACAAACCACATTACGATCACGGCCATACGACAGACAGCAGCAAGCGAGGTGCTGTCGCGGTCATCCTGCTTTCATACGCTGACCCTGCAGCGCGCATCGGTGATCTCTCACCTTGGACTTTCACAGGCTATGCGTGCACCCCGTACACAGCACATCACCGCCCGGCCACTCGGTACGTTTCTTCCTCTCCCAACCTAGCACCTCATGCACAACGCAAGACCAAAAAACCACTCAGCATCACTTCATCCATCCCTGTCCACAAGAGCTCCTTGAACACCACACCCGCTGAGCGGCCTCACTCCTTTCCTGCCTTCCATCTCTCCCTTCCATGCACCAGAGCACACGTACACCCACACGCCGCAGCCCTCACCCCAACCAGTACCCTTTTCACGCCCCCTGCCTGCCCCCCCCCCCCCCCCCAACCACCCTCCCCCCCCTCTCCCTCCCGGCCCCCGCCCCCCCCCGCCCCGCCCGCCCCCGCCCCCACCCGCACCCCCTTCCTCCTCACGCCCCCTACCTGCCCCCACTGCCACCCGCCCCCGCCGGCGCCAGCAGCGCCTGCGGTGCCTCCTCACTCCCCCTACCTGCCCCCGCCCGCCCCCGCCGGCGCCAGCAGCGCCTGCTGCGCCCCGAACACGAACTTGATGGTGCGCGCCGCGAAGCGCCTTGACAGCTGCTGCACCAGGCCGTTGATCACCTCCCTGCTGCCCGGCTGCTCCAGCAGCACGCCCAGCCGGGGGGCGGCGGCGGACGACAGCTGCCGCACGCGCTCCACGATGCGCTCCACGTCCTGGGGCGTGATCAGCCCGAATGGCCCGCTGCCCTGTGGGGTCCAAGGACGCAACGAGAGCATTTGGGTTTGTTCATTTGGTGGTAGTGTTGTGGACACTTTACTGAAGACATATGTGACAGTGAAGCCGAGGCGTGATCAAGCCGAACGGCCCGCTGCCCTGTGGGGTCCAGGTTGACCGAGGGCGGTACCGAGAGTGTTGGTTAAGCAGCATGATGAGGATGGAAGTCTTGCTCTTGAGACGTTTGCATAAGAGCAGCGGGGCCGAGCCGGCCCCTGCAATGCGGGAATGAAAAAGGAGTGGGGGTGTAAGGAGCAGTGATGACCCAGGACTCTTCACTACAGGAGTTTCGCTGGCCAGTGAAAGATTGAGTTAGGAGGTCATCCCTCGGCCCCGGTGAGAATGGATCAGTCTCCCGGGAACTTCAGCTGGCAGACTGACACGGCAAGGCAGATCAGAGTGCCCGTCTGCCAGTGCAACCTTGTCGTCACACGCCCTCCCCCGCACCGTGAGGCTGAGCGGCTCCCTCAGGTTGAGCCGTGACGACAGGGAGTCCACCAGCAGGGCCGCCCGCTGCTGCGCCTCCGCCTCAGCGGGTTGGGGCGGAACCAGCGCCTCAGCCACGGCCGCGTTGCCCGTCCTGGGGGCCGAGCGGGGACAGAGATTAGGGCCGGGATGCAAACCGACCAGCCTGGCGCCGGCCGTACGCGCACGGCAAGGGAGCCGGCGGGCTGGGGTCTGCTCTGCGCCGCACCACCCTACATGCCACACACACTTTTGCGCAACCACAACTCCGCAATGAATAACCGAGCACCCTTCGTCACATCCTTATGTCCGCCTTACCCCGGCCCACCCCACACACCACACCACCCCAACCCACACCCGACACGCTATCCTCCCCTGTACTCACTGCGTGGCGATGCGCTGCCGCACGTCCACCCCACCCCACCCCACCCCACCCCACACCTCACACACCATCCTCCCCTCTGTACTCACTGCGTGGCGATGCGCTGCCGCACGTCCGCCGCCGCCGCCGCGTCGATGACCCTCCCCAGCTCCGCCACGATGGTGGAGCGCACGCCCGCCGCCCCGGGCGACAGCAGCCACTCGGCCAGCAGCCACAGCTGCGAGGGGTCGAAGTCGGCGGACTTGGAGCCCTCGCGCAGCAGGTTCTCCAGCCGGTTCCACCGGAACTGGCCGTCCTGTGGGAGAGGTTGGGAGAGTACGTACGGCTGGGTGAGGGTGTGTAGTAAGGTGTGGGCTGCGAGTGCACTGGAACGGCTTGCTGTGGCTCGCAGCGGGGTGGCATCGAAACTGGCGGTCCTGTGGAAGCGTTGGAGTGCCAAGCGGGCCGAGCAGGGTTGAGTACTGTAGTCAAATGACAAACGGGGGCCAAACGGTCCGTCCAACAGGTTATCTTTTGTTTGTGGCCGACTGGTGCCGCATACAGTGCCACGCTGTTGACGAGCCCATCCGCAGCCCCCTGAAGCAACCTCAAGAACCCCGATGCACCCCCGACCTGTCAGGGTCCAGCGGCCGATCTCCTTCCCGCAAAGCCCCGGGTGTGGGACACGATCATAGGCCTCCCACCGTGTGCGTCTTTGCCTTCCATACGGTGTCCCAATGCTTTGTATGCCCTACCCCCACTGCCCGACACCTCCCCCCCCCTCCCATTCCCTTAAGTTTGAGGTCCTCGAAGCTCCAATACCCTGCTTCCAGTACCCGGATGCACCGTTACCACTCCTCGTCTTCCCTTTTCCCCTCCTCCCCAAGTACCTTGAGTATGAGGTCCTCGAAGCTCTCCCTCAGCTCCGGGGCGGGGTCCGTCAGCAGGCGTTTGGCCATGTACGGATACGCCTTGGCCAGCAGCTTGTACTGCAGCAGCAAGTACGGCAACAAGTGTGCCATGCGCGAAGGTAGCAAGCATCACAGCAAAACGATATTCAAGCCGGTCATTCGCATAGCAGAACGGCAACATTGGGTGACCGGCAACAGTGAGGGCCCGGCAGCCAGAGGCAATCGACTATGACGCCGTACCCTCCAGTGAGCACTGTGTGCAACCTACACCGCAACTCATACCTCACCAGCTTTGCCCGCACACTCCGGCACACGTCCCCTTGCCCGTTGTCGCCATGTCACGACGGGGTCCTCTATGAAGACCCAATCCTCCAGAACCATGATACCCCAAAGTTCTGCTCTAATACTCTAGCAAGTACGGCCGCGTCGCATCCTTATCTTCGACTTCAGTCCCGTGCCACCCGAACCCGAACCTAACGCCAGCTGTCTGGACTAGCTCGCGCACTCACGTTGGGGTCCGCTGTGAGCGCCAGGCCCTCCAGCACGGTGAGGGAGCGCAGGATGAGGGCGTAGTAGGCTGGCACGCGGAACGGGAACCTGTGGTGATGAGAGATGTGGAGATGAGGAGGGAGGGAGAGTCGCGGAGAGCGGCGAGGACGCAGGTGCAGGGAGTGCGAGCGGATGAGCTCGCAAGGTGGGGGTCCACGCCGCTATGTACCTGAAAGGAGGCCGAGGGCTCACAGCCGCTTGCCGGCACCTCCCAAGACTACGAACAAGGTGCGAAACTCTATAACAGCTCCACACCTCCTTTGACGGTGATCAGGCCAGGTCCCCGCCCCACCTGAACAGCACCTCGCCCAGGCCGTCCACGATGGCCTTGAAGTTGAGCTGGCTGACGGAGGCGCCCAGCACGTCGTCGAAGAACTCGGCCAGCGCGGGGGCGATGGGCGAGGTGTCCACGGAGGGGTCCATGAACTGCAGCGTGTAGTAGTCCTTGCACATGGCCTCGTAGTCCCTGCAACGGGGATTTATTTTATCATAATTATTTTTTTTATTGATCTATACTATCCAGTCCAACATGAACTGCAGCGTACAGTAGTCCTTGCACATGGCGTCGTAGTCCCTGCAAAGGCGATTTACTGCATTATTCTTATAATCTATGTATCTTATTCTGTCCAACATGAACTGCAGCGTGTAGTGGTCCTTGCACATGGCGTCGTAGTCCCTGCAAAGGCGATTGACTGTATTTTTTTTAAATTATTTACTATATTTATTTTCATTCTGTGGGTAGTCCTTGCGCATGGCCTCGTAGTCCCTGCAGAGGGGGTAGCATGTGGGGCCGGGGAAGTGCGAAGGTAAATGGGAATGCAGTTGGTGGTTTGGGCAAAGGACTGAAAAGCGGAGACACTCCTTCCAACCGATTATAACGCCGTACCCAAACGGGCGGCATTGAGCTGCAGAGAGGCGTGTGAGGGGCCGCAAGCATGGCCCTGGTACCTAGTTCCTCGGTTTATAGTGGCGGCGTTCTAAAACCACTACCGGTATGTCGAAGCGCGAGGTGGTCCATCACGCGGCGCTATGCCCCCGGCCCAGCCTGCGCTGCCGCCTTTGGGCCGCCGTACTGCCGTACCCTGCTGCCGTACGCACCTGTTGACCAGGTGTACGACGTGCGCCATGATGGCGTACCGCGCGTACTGCGGCGCCTCGCTCATCATGCCGAAGTCAAGGTACACTAGGTCGCCGGAGCGCGTGGCCAGCAGGTTGCCTGTGCAGGGCGAATCAGTGAACACACGGTGTTGGTAAATGTTATTTTCTTGTGCCCGCCTGTTGTCGATTTATACATGGATGAGGTGTGCGTGTTGTGTGAGCGGAGCGCGTTGGCAAGCAGGATACCAACTGTCTTAGTGCCGTCGGGCTCAGTCCCTTTCGGGTCCGGAAACTCCTCCCTCACCTGGATGCGGGTCCATGACCCACGTCACTCATCCCCTCCTGGCACAATCCCTCACCTGGGTGCGGGTCCGCGTGGAAGTAGCCGTGCTCCAGCAGCTGCCGCAGCGTGCACTCAATGCCCACATCCACGAAGTCCACAACGTCCAGACCAGCAGCAGCCATGGCCTCCTGGTTGGTCAGCTTGACGCCGTCGATCCACTCCATGGTCAGCACCCTGGGGGCAGCAGGGCGTGTGTATCAGGGGGCGTGTGTATCGAGCATCAGGACTTGCTGTGGTGAACCATTCCGCGAAACGCACCGCTGCTCCCAGGTAACCGACCTCATGCAGCGAAAATCTCCAAACACATTTTTGATTACCCTGACGCCCATCCGCCAGCTCCCTCACAACAAGGTAAGGCCGTCATACAGCCGCCCTCCGACCCCTCCACCTACCTCCGTGACGTGTACTCCCAGTAGATCTTGGGCGTACGGACGCGTGGCATGTTGCCGTACAGCGCCTGGAACTTCTCGCAGTTGTGGCCCTCCTGCGGTACGGCACGAGCACGGCGCGAGTGCACGTACAGAAACCGTGAAAAGAGCCAGGAGAGGCATGCAACAGACTTGGGTGAGCAACCACACCCCACAACCGCCCGGTCCCTCATGCCCATGGGCATGAACGCACACACACCTGCACATAGTCCAGCGCAGCGAGTGATTAAACCTAAGCTCCCTCGCAAGCAATACATTCTCACATTTGTTGGTTTCAAGACCTTAACGCTGTGTTTCCCCCACCTGCACGTAGTCCAGCTCGGCGAAGAGGCGCCCCGCAAACTCATCCACCAGCGGCACCAGCGGCTGAGACACCTGGGGGCGGTCAGGTGCAGTTGAAGGGTGTGGGTGCAGCTGCGGGTGCGCGTCTTTATTTCAGGTGGCTGTTGGCGCAGTCCTGGTGTGGGCCGTGCGCGTGGGGAGTGATGCTACAGTGCCTTGTGCATCGCCCTGTCGCGGCACCCTTCTCGCCACTCCTCCCTTCATCCCCTCCCTGGAACTGTAAGCCTGCAGTCGTCGAGCTTAGGCACAGCAAATCCTGTCCAGCTCCCAGGCGCAACCACAAATCCCCATTCTCCCGACCTCTCAAGCCCCGACCCGCATTCCAGCAAACCTCCAGCCCCAGCTTCCCCGCCCGCATTCCTGACCCGCAACCCGAACAGCTCCCCAACAAGCTTCATGCAGATTCCTCACGCGCAACCCAGCTTCCTACAGCTTCCCGCAGCTCCCAACCCCCCACCCCCAGCAGCGGCCGCTGCACGCCCGCCACGCCATGGCCCGACCCGCATCCCAACCAGCATCCCCCGGCCAGCTTCCCGACCAGCTTCCCGACGGGCTTCCTGTGGCGACAGTTTCCAACCAGCTTCAAACCAGCTTCCCCCAGCTCCCCGCCTCACCCCCAGCTGCGGCAGCTGCTTGTCCACCACCGCCATGAGCCGCCTCAGCAGCAGCATGTCCACCGCGATGGACTCCCCGATGGACGGCCGCTGCACCTTGACGGCGATGGGCGTGCCGTCCTTGAGCCGCCCGCGGTACACCTAATGAGGGGCCGTACGGTGTGCAGCAGTGGGGGCCGCGGGCAGGTTTGGCGGTAGGACGTCAGGGCGGGAAAGGTGCTCCCTTCCTAGGGCCAAGCAGACTGGCCGCCGCCACCGCTCTGGCGTTCACATGCTCGTTCGTGTTCGCGTGTGGTGCCCACGGGTTGAATGCACCCAGCAGCCCTGCCCCGCCCACCTGCCCCAGGCTGGTACCTGTGGTGCTCCAAGCTGACCCAAACACACGTACCCATACTGTTAATGCTATGCGCCCTGCTGCCCCACCTGCCCCAGGCTGGCCGCCGCCACCGGCTCCTCCGACAGCTCCAGGAACAGCTCCGAGGGCGGCTTGCCCAGCTCCTCCTCGATCACCTGCACGGCAACACGGCACACGTGGGTTATAGCGCTCTCATGCGCTTGCACACTCCACAACCTCCAACACGTGTTGCACTGCACCTACGCGGCAATCTCCATCCACGGGGCAGGCATGAGGAGCCTACTTTCTCGCCCTGGCAGGCTATATATAATATTTGATGAACCTCATGCAATGCGCAATGGCCACCAACAGAGGGTCTCCCACCCACCGCCATGGCTATCTCCGTGGGGAAGGACGGCAGCCTGTCCTGCAGCTCGCTCAGCGCCTCCAGGTAGGTGCGGGGCAGCAGGTCGGGGCGCGCGGACAGCGCCTGCCCGATCTTGACCAGCGCGGGGCTAAGGGGGGCAGGGGTCGGGGAAGGAAAGGCATAGGTTCGGAAAGGGGTAGCGGGAGAACACGTGTACCGCGTGTGTTGGTCTTTCAGGGGGCCACTGTAAGCTCAGCACGGTTTGCTGGGGCAGGGGCAGCCGTGGCGGCGCTCCTCCTTGTCCACTCCTCACCGCAACGATGCAAGCTACATGTGCTGCTGCTAAGCCCTGTTCGCACGGCAGCGTGCGCAGCTGCTTGACCCACATGGGCATGTTGGCCTCCCGGCCGCTAAGCTAAGACACTCACATGCAGGTGTGTCTTAACCACCTACTCACCCCAGCTTGCCCAGCAGCGTGCGCAGCTGCTTGGCCCTCATGGGCATGTTGGCCTCCCACTGGCCCAGGGCATAGTCCTGCGCCACGGCGGCGATGAAGCCGCCCAGCGTGGTGGACACCTGCGGAGGAGGTGTGGGTTAGGGTGTGGGTTAGCGTGTGGGCTCGGGTGCCTTCTTACCTACCCTCGCACAGCTTGCCAGATTGTCGTGCCGGCGTTTCCCGTTCTGCTACTGCTGCCGCTGTAACCCACTGCAGCATCGCCCCCGTACGGTACCGTTGGGGCCGGTACAATGCCGTACGCGCCTGTACTCAGCTGTTGCACACCGCTTCGGCCCAGTACGTACTGCTTGGCCTGCCTATGGAGCCTGTATGTGGGCCTGGACGGCGGGCGCTCACCCGCGTGCCCACGTGGGACTGTGCCGCCCGCCCTCACCTGCACAGCCCTGCCGTACACCTGCGGCCAACGCTTGCTGAGTACGGCGCTGAGCTTGTCGGGGTTGTAGCTGATGCCCATCTCCTTGAGCAGCTCGGGCATGTCGGGGGACAGCGTGTCCAGCTCCATGGCCTGGACCTGGGTGTAACGGTGTCAGGGCGTTCGTACCATCATATCCACATATTGATTGTCTTTTTGTGAATGTTTCTTAGCGCAGGAAAGCGACCGGATAGGGGGAGAGATCTGTGGTCTGTGCATGTCGGCAACAGGGCACTCGGGCCCGTGCTGACACCAACTGCCGTGGCGTTGCTGCGGAGAGTGCAAGTGCCAGCCGGTCGGCATCTTCAGCTGATACGCAAGCGTCGTCGCTTTACATTAGGGCGGCGGTTCAGTGTGCTGTGTGCATCGTACATCAAGACGTGGCGTGCATACGTGGCTATTAACGGCGCCCCAGAAAGGTGCCCCAACTGCTGCCCCCCCTTGCGTGCACTCCTGTGTTCGCAAATGCCTCAAGGCACGTAGCAAGCGCTGTGGCCAGTCCAAGACACGCCCCTCTTGTTGGGCCCCTACGGTGCTGGGCTGTGCCCCATCGCTTACCCACTCCCGCTGCCCAGTCTCAGAGTAGAACCACTGGGTATCTGCGTTGATGTTGCGCGGCGGGACCAGCTTCGCGTCCGCATCAGCAAACTTCCCCGCACGTAGTTTACCGGATGACGGAGGAGACGTAACCTCCGGCTGCGTCTGGGCATCCTTTGTGGCCTCAGCGACTGGCAGGGGCGCCAGGCGATGGCTGTGACGCCGAGCCGATGCGCGCTGCAAGCCTCCAGCACGCAAGCCTAGTGGAGATTTTCCATTTAGTAGAGCACTCATGGTGGGCATATTATCAGCGCCCTGCCGGGCCGATGGACGTGGCGACGAGTCGACGACTAGAAGGAAACGGTTATCGCGCAGCTATCCGCAAAATATAATGCGTGTGGTGTCTCTTATCACTGTAGGTAAGGTGGAGAAGGATTGGCAACGAGTCGTAGACCTTTCTTCTGAGGTGCGTATTCTGCGGTCGCGTCTATTGCAGGTCTCAAAGCGCAGTTATCCACTAGACGAGAATATAGCTCTTGTTTGAGATTATTTTGATGCTGATGCCATTTACTACTCCGTGTCTTGTGGCAAGCTGCAATGCCAACCTCATGCAACCACCCTTGGACTCTGCCACGGCAGCACAGCCCGGCCTCTGCCAGAGGGTGCGAGCTGCGGCCAGTCAGTACGCTGCCCCGAGCCTACTTAGCACGCAGTGCTACGAGGAAATGTGATACTTTCTGCATACAACATGCGCCACCTTGACACGTGTGCAAAGCCACGTGTCAGCCGGCGTCTCAGTGCGTAGGAGGATGCAGTGATGGCAGGTACAACGCATGTTTCAAAGCGAGTTCAAGAGGTCTAGACCGCGATGGCATGTGCGGTTTCTAGGGAGGTTCTAAGCGAAACCCAAGCTGTAGGCCCGTCTGCTGTCCTCTGCACTTATCTGCAATTATTCCAGCTGTGTCGGCGGCCCCCTCAGTGCCTCTGCGGTCCATACCTGCCTGTTTGCGGCTGCCTGCTTGCCAGTGGGCCATACCGGTTACCGATTGGCCCACGATGCTGCTGCACAGTAGGAAGCCCGCAATGGCGCCCCACGTCCCCTGCGTGCTTCCGTGTGATCGACTACACCTGGACTACACATGCTCCATCAGTGATGGGATGGCTCCAATGGCCGCCAGGGCCATGTCGGGTATGGCAGGTGGGTACTGCTGCCCTTTACACAACACAACATTCTTTTGGTGTTCGTAAACAGCCGACCACGGAGCATTGTCACGCTTCCGACAGGGCCGTTGAATTTGCTGACCTACGCTGGCTCACATCTTGGCTGTAAGTGCAAGTAAATGGCTTTGGGGCCGGGCGTACGGATTGGATTTGCGGATGAGGCCCTGAGGAATGAGATCAACATCGATTTACGTTTTGGGAGGCCCCCTGACCGGTGGTTCTCCCCTGTGGGCCGGGCGCCCGGGGCTCGGTATGCATAGCCGGCCCAGACTGGCGCGTCGACCCTTCCATATAACCCCAGGCCCCACAGCAGTTTTGACCTTCCACACGCTGCATAGCCTCATATTTATAGTCTCATGTGTGTATATCAGTGTATCGCCAAGGCACACCCACAGAGCACAGTGATGCCGTACGCGCCCTCGCCAGACGCCATAGTCGTCCCCCAAGCCACCACATACACCAAACGTTACATCCCTACACTGTCTGCTACACGTGTCATCACACGGACGGCCCACGCATGATCATAGTTGTCCGGATCTGTCTCAGGAATCCGGTAGTTGTGAGCGGCATGGCGCCACGCATACGACTGCAAGTACACGCCCTGCTCTGTTGCACCCTCCCCAGCACGCTACCCGCGCACGCTCGCGCCACACGGGCCTGGTGTCACAGCTTGTAAGAAGGTTCGTTCGCGGTTCAGGACATCAGTATACTGGACGTTCTCCCCCGCACGATATCGCCCACATCACAATGTGCGCCACCTCTTCAGCGCCCCGAAAGCCCCATCAAGAACGGAAGAGCGTTGCCAGCTGGGCGGTGACGTCCTCCACCATGGAGCCCCCTGCGCCCTCTCCTTCTCCGGCGGCCTCCTCCTGCGCCTCACCCGAAGAGCGCCGGTGCCGCTTGGGGTGGGGGGTAACCGACGCGCTCGGCGGCTGCTGCACCCCCGCTGGCCCTGCCGCCGCCGCCACTTGGCCCGCGGCACCCAAGCCCGGCTGTGCCAGCGGCGGCGGCGGCGGCGGCGCCGCCGCCGGTCCCGTGCCCCCGGCGGACGCCGCCAGCTCCTTGCTGCGCTTCTGGCCGCCCGTCGGCTGGGCCGCCTGCCCCTGCGCCTCGCTGCCCCCGCTGCCAGCCGCTGCCAGCCCACTGCCGCCGTTCTGCGCCTTGCCCGCCTTGCTCCCGCTGCCGTTGCCGCTGCCACCGCCGCCCTGGTAGTCCTCATCGCTATCGCTGTCGCTGCTGGTGCAGATGTATATGTCGCTGCTGCTGCCGCTATCGCCGCCGCCATCGGCGTTGCCGCTGGGCCCCGGCTCCGGCTCCGGCTTCTCCACCTCCTTGTCAGCCGTGAGGGGCTGTGGCTTAGCCGCCTTGGCGGGCTTGGCCGGCTTCCTCTCGGCCCTGAAGTACTCGTTCAGCTCCTTGTCCATCTTGTCCAGCGCGTAGCACACCTGGCGCCGTGTCCGGGGCCCCAGCACCACAGGGCCCTCGGTGGCCTAGGAGGGGCAAGGCAGGGAATGTGGGGTATGGATGGTGCCCTTTGACTGAAGGAGCAGCCAGGGGCGAAAGTACCACAGCAAAGCATCTTATACTGCGTCACAGGATAGAACCCGTTTGTTGTACATGGTGCCCAGTGCAGAGCCATTCGCAGTGGCACCGGCCTCAGTGTGGGCTTGCACGTGCGCAGTGCAAAGGGGCAGCTCATGTCAGGCACAACGGGGAAGCCCCTTCTCATCAAAGCTCGCTGGTGTAACGGCACGTGCGCTGCTCACCTTGGCCTCGTGCGCCGCCACCGCCTCGGGCATGAGGGCGCGCCAGTACTCAGCATCCGCCTGCACGTCCTTGCCGCCCTTGGCTCCGGCAGGCGCAGCGTCTGTGGGCGTTGCAAAGCACGAGGGACTCAGGGCCTACATTAGGTCTTGGCAGAGGGTGGGCGCGGAGCAGGAGCTGCGTGGGTACTGTAAATGCAACCTGACGGCGGAGCCACCACGAGCGTACAGGTTGCTGAAAACGCCGGAGCTCACCGCCATCCAGGTAGGCCAACCCTCCCCCGTCCCCCACCTGCCCCCGTGGTGTCCTCGTCCAGCACGAAGGTGGCCACGGAGAAGGTGTTGCCCGCGCGCGACCCGATCTGCCGCTTCTCCGTGCGCTGCGCCAGGATGTGTCCGATGTCCTCGCTGGCGAAGGCCTCCCCCTGGCGCTGCCCCGCCTCCATGTCGCCCAGCAGCCCGTGCGCGCCGTGGCGCAGCAGCGCGGCGATGCGGCTGCTGTCGGCCTCGGGGTCGGAGCCGGCGGAGAAGCCCAGGATGGCCTCGTCAAGGCCTGTTGGGGGGAGGGGTAAGGGGGATAGATGGGGTGCAGGGGCATGGGTGGTGATCAAGGTCCAGTTAGATGCGTGCTCCTACTCTCAGCACAGCATTTGCTGTGTAGTGCAAATCCGGGGCAAAAGTGGAACAGGTGACCGACAGGCCGGCAGCGTGCTTTAGCGCGGTGTGTCCTTTGGCGCGTGCTCACCGTACTTCCTGCTGGCGGTGGTGAACAGCGCCATCTCGTACGTGTCCCTGCTAATGAGGCGGTACACGGTGACCTCCTTGGTCTGGCCGATGCGGTGGCAGCGGGCCA
>VFQN01001421.1_pt1 | contig 40196 bp, 64 predicted proteins | sample 3512371 | NCBI WGS metagenome assembly VFQN01 (sample SAMN10412370, study PRJNA504923) | tailings metagenome | isolation source: Replicate 2 from Balatoc abandoned mine | place: Philippines: Itogon, Benguet | collected 2017-08-28 | reverse complement strand
GGGGTGGCCAGGATGGGGCTTGGAGGAGGAGGCTGGGGACTGGCCTGTGGGAGGCATGGCGCGTTTGTGGATGGAGGTCATTGCCATCAACAGAGGGCAAGGAAGGCAAGGTGTGCCTCCGGGTTGGCAGGGAGAACAATATGTTACCCCGCGTGCGGCAGATGCCGGTAGGTGGCAGCCGTGAAGGAGTGTGCGTCGCACCCTAGCCCTACCAGGACAATGCGACGGAGTCCCATGGGTCACACCGCTACCACTGGGAAAGCGCACGCAAGGCAGCTAGCGAGTGGCTTGTGCAGTCATACCCAGTCTGCTGCACCCTTTCACTCCTGCAAGCGGGCGCCTCACCGATGTGGCGCACGGTGATGTGGTGGTGGCCCAGCAGCGACACGGGCCGGTCGTCGGGGTCGGGCCTGCGGGCCGGGGGCAGCGGGAGGCAGGGTGCAGCAGCAATGAGGAGCCACCTTTGTTTATATGCCATCTTAGTTCCTGTACAGGTACCCCAGGAGGGCCCGATGACCGAATGGCGTCATTCGTAACTCGTGCCACAGAGCGCAAGTGCGGCGTTACGCTCGCTTGCCTTGCGGCCCACGTGGTCCGTAAGCGCGACCCTCCTTGTCCGCCCCTGCCCCTTGCTTGAGTGGATGGCCAAGAGCAGCACCCGCCCTGTCTGCTTGCCTCCTGGGCCCCGGCCACACCCGACGCACATTTGTTGCCTGCCGCGTCACGTCGACCAGCAGCCCCTGTACCAGCCGCACCCAGGGGAGACTCACATGACCGCACCGCTTTCCCACTGTGCGGCAGAGACCCCACAGCCTGCAGTGCAAGGAATGTCCACACGCCCTGCCTTGCCACACGTGCGGGCAACCAGCCCCTGCCTCCCGAACTCCAGCCTACGCGGATACCGTCTTCAAGCGCCGCAGCGCCCGCCGGTCCAACCCTGCCTCCCCCCGCACCCATCCCTTCTGCCGCAGCAAGCCATGGTCTCGCCAAATTTCTCTGACTCGATGACACCCCGCGCCCCGCAACGCACGAGCAGGGGAGACCCACCCTCCCTGCCGCAGCACGTCCGCCAGCAGCCCCAGCGCCAGACGCAGCACCCCCAGGCAGCGCTCCAGGGGGGAGGGGCCGCGAGCCGCCAACAGCAGCGCCTCGCCGTGCCGGGCGAACTTGTCGCGCTGCGAGGGTTGGGGCGGTCCGTACGGCAGTGTACGGTGCAATAGACGGTACGGTGCCGCGTGTGATCCTGGGAGCCTGGTAGGGTTAGTGCTGTGGGGTTGTGTGGCTTGGACGGCGCGTGCACGCATGCACCAACCTTGCCGCAGTTTACTAGCGCGTCGTAGAGCAGCCAGAGACTGGCAGCATCTGGGCATCTACACTTATGCACGGATTCCCCGTCACATGTGGCGAATGAGGGCTTACATATCGAGCAGGGGCTTTCGCCCCGGGGAACGCCGCAGCCGCTGACGCGAGGCAAACAGCGACACATGGCAGCCAATGGCATGCACTGGCATGCACTCGCGTTGCCTGGTGTGCCTTGCGTGACTGCACTGGAGGACGCACCAATCCCACACGGTCACGTGGGCGCAACCGTAGGCAGCTACTTGTACCGGTGCACACGCGCACATGATGTGCACCCGCACCCGCGCCCTCACCTTGAGCCATATGGGCTGCCTGGCCTGAGGTCCTTTCCCACGGTTCTTGAAGACAGCAGCGGGTCCGGGCTGTGGTGGGGTGCTGCTAGCGGGTGGCGGGGCCGGGCCTGGCTTGAGCGGTTTCGCGCCTCCCCCTCCGGGGTCAGGCCGAGAAGGTATTGCAGCAATCATGTGTTGTCTTGCGATGTGACACGCATACTGGTGTGGTTACCACAAGAGCGTGCGTTGAGGGCTTGCGTTGCTCTCGTGGCAGATGTGTTCGGCCCTGCCAAGCTTGGGGGGCGTCGGGAGCAGTCCAAGAGCGTTGCCCGCCTTGTCCGACTGACCCATGGGAACATTCTGAGCCGTTTGCGGTAGCAGAAGTGTACAGCTATGTGAGTTTGCGGCTGTCCTTAACGAAGTGGCGCAACGAGTTTGTTGAGTGCCTCGGCCTGCATCACAGGTACCGCTTTTGCAGGTGTTGCGGGCAGGGGTCGCACGCCGCAGTGCGGTGTAGAGCCTGGGGGACTCAGTCTTTGCACAAAAGCATGTCTGTCCTTTTGCATACGGTAAAGTGCCGTTGCTCGCGTTCGCCCTGAGTCATGCATGGACTCCGCTTTGAGGGGCACTCCCTTGGGACCTCGCAGAGGCGAGGCACCCATGCAAAAGCGAGGTGATGCACGAAACCCTAACCAACCCATGTGATGACATAACAGACTCCTTGGTGCTGCCACCTATAAGCGGCTTCCCAGGTCTGCACTTCGCGTCGTTTTTCACTTGTTGCTAACTCTTGTTAAATCCCGCGTGTGGATTCCGCATACCACATTACGTGTTGACCATATAACACATACACAGTACACAGAGCACTGGAGTCAGTGCAGGTTTCCCTTTAAACGCACGCGAATGTCCACCCTGCAAGTCCTCACGCTCAACGTTTGGGGCCTATGGCTCATCTCCAAAAAGCGATACAACCGCATACTCCACCTCGCTGAGTTCCTAGCGAACGACAGCGAAAACAAGCACAAGCTGGTGGGTGCGCGCGCTCGTGCTGGTCGGTTGCTTAGCGCCGGGAGTACGGGCACTTGAACCCACCCACGTGGGAGCTGCTTCGAACCCTTCTGCACCAGGCCGCCGAGAAAGTCCTCAGTGTCCTCAGTACCAAAGCTGAAGCCGCACGGTGCATGCCAGGTCGCTCTGCACACACAAGTCAGCTTCGAGCACTACGTTCCCGCACAGCCCTGGCCCCAGCGTACTCACCTGGTTACCACCACATGCCCGTCCCCACCACGCCCCCGGTCTCCACCCCACCATTTCCCTCCCCGGCATGCATCCTATCACAGTACTGCAGGCGTGTGGCCCACACGCACATTCGTGTACCCACTCACATACTGCTCCGGCTGCTCCCCCGCGGGACCCCGTGTTGCTGCAGGAGACGTGGGTCATCTACATCCATGCTGAACCTGCGCCTAAGCCCCCCTCGCAACTTGAATGCTGACACCGGCCCTACCGCCCCTGGTGGCCTTGCTGGGGTAGAAGCTCTTTCACGCCAGTAGACGAATCCGAAGTAGTGCGCAAACCCTGCTTCCCTCCCCCCAACGCGCCCCCCCCCCGCAGGACGTGGTTCTGCTGCAGGAGGTGTGGGTGGACAGCGACGCCGAGGTGCTCATCAGCGCCGCCAAGCTGGGCGGCCTGCCGTACGCCATACACTTCAGGGCGGGCGTCTTCGGCAGCGGCCTGCTCACCCTGTCAAGGTGCGTGGGAGCGTGTGCAGAGGTGTGTGTGGAGTACCGACGGGTGGGGGCCCAGTCGTAGTGGGCAGGCGGTGTCTGTAGTCGGTAGGTGGGTCGTGGGTCCAGACTAGGGCAGGATCACGAGCAGCTGGGTGAAGTCTTCTTGTTCACTTGCGTGGTTCGTCGCTTGGGCCATGCCCAGGGACCCACCCGGCCCAAGGGCCCGGCGCCCCGCCAGCCGCATGCCAGTTGCCGCTCACCCCCACATCACCGCCCACTCACACCACCACCACGCAGGTACCCCATCACCCAGTGCAGCTTCCACCAGTACATGGCGGCAGGTGGGGCAGGGAGGGGGCAACCGCGGGGGGTCAAAGTAACGGAGGTTAGAGGACATGTGGGTTGTGGGTTGGGGTGGGGGGCGTGCAGGCGGCGGCCAGAGCTGCGCAGCCGGCCTCGCAGTTGTCCGGCTGCCCAGGCACGTGTCAACGGGCAGTCCTGGGAGGGGCCGATGTCCAAAGCTGCTGACCTCCTAGGCCTCCTCCCGCCGCCACCTACCGGTCCTGCGTCACGGCACCAAAGTCTCGGGCCGCCGCCTGCAGTGCCGCACGTGCACCGCGCCATGCCAGCCGTTCACTCGCCTTTCCTTACCTCGCGCTGCGCACCCCAACACCCCAAACAACCCCGCCCCTGGGCCTGTTTTGGCACTTTGTCGCTTCACCTCTGTTGCCCCGCGCCCCTCGGCCTGCAGGCAACCCCATGTCCATCTCGTGCGGGGACTACCTGGCAGCAAAGGGTGAGCAGGCCGGGCGTGAGGGCTAATACTGCACTAGGCATTAGTTCTAAAGCCTGGGACCGCAGGGAGGCAGGCGCACCGACGGGCAAAGGCGGTGGTCCAGGGTTGGCGGGAGTGGTAAAGGCGGGGGCCCAGGGGAGGCAAGATGACAGGCCACGGTTGGGGGGTGTTCGAGCGCAACGAAGAACGGCCAGGGGAAAGTCGGTTGCTGCATGCCCGCTGTCATGCCCCGGGCACATATGAGGTGCAACGAAGGACTCGTGCCATCTGGTTGTCGCCTGCCACGTGCTGGCAACGTGCCAATGCCCTACCCTCAGGCGTGGGCTGGGTGCGCGTGGAGTCCCCTGCTGGCCCCCTGGACGTGTTCAACACGCACCTGCACGCCAACTACTCGCACGAGTACGGCAAGGGGGCGGCGGGCGGCGGCGACGGCACGATCCCAGAAGCGGCGACTGACGACTTTGCTGCGTTCCGGATGGCTCAGGTGGGTAGGTGCGCGGCAGTGGAGGAGGAGTGGTGGGGCAGGGTGCGCGTTGGGGAAAACTCTTGGGAGTGGTATGGGCCGCAGTGCGGCTTACAACCGTGCCAAGCGTCAGTTGGGGTGGGGTCAGGTGACGGGTTGCGTGGCGGGGTTTATGTGCGCAGCGACACGTGTTCATCGGCCCAGGGATTTGGGCCGGCAAGGCCAGGTGTCATGACCACCGTGAAGGCCCTGGTAGGGGCTTACGAACGCTGCGCAGCACTGGCCGTAGCAGTCCCGGCTCGTGGTGCACGGCCTGGTGCGTCTGAAACTCCGTCCTACCTAAGGCTGTGGCTTGGTCGTGCTGCTTCCCGCTGCCCTTCAGGTTCTGGAGCTGTCGCGCTTCGTGGGGCACACGGCCAAGGCCGGCAGCGTGGGCTGCGTGCTGGGCGGCGACCTCAACTGCAAGCCCGACACGCTGGAGACAGCCATGCTGCACGTGAGACGAGACGCAGTGTGGACCCGTGCGGGGCGCAGGCACACGTGCGTGTGAGGAGTGGGAAGATGCGACTGCACATGTGTTTGAATTACCCTCCGCTATGCCGCGCATCGCAAAGATTTCCGGCACTTGCTTCATGCACCTGCATCCCCAATCCACACCTGGGGTCGTCCTGCCCCTCCTCCCTCCTCACCCAGGCCCTGCTGCCCGGCCTCCTGGACAGCTGGTGTGCGGTGCACGGCCCTGCGGAGGCGGGCCACACCTGCAAGGCGGCGGGCAACAGCTTCCAGCCCAAGCGGCAGCAGCCCAGCCGCATTGACTACGTGATGAGCACGCTGCAGCCGCAGGACTGCGCCGTGGCGCTGCAGGTGAGGGGGGTGCATGGATGGGAGCGGGGTCGTGCCTGGATGCTGTGCGGTTGCAGCACCAGCCGGCGTGTTGCACTGTCGCAGGCGTGTGCGAGCGTGGGTTGCTAAAGGTTGCAAATATAATTGACGCCGTACGGCACCATTACATCTGGCTCAGCGGAGTAAGTGTTTTTTTTGCGGGGGCCCATTACAGTCGGGGATGGGCACCCCTCCCCCCTGGAAGCTAGGTGATCCAGCCCCGCGGAAGCTGGTGCCGTTACCGTATGCACCCCATCCCCCCACACCTTAGCGTATGCCTGTGCGCGCCCGCCCCCGCGTCCGTCGCCCCTCGGTCTCCAGCAGCACTCGTGCCAGCTTTCCCTCCGTAATGCAACCATGTTGTCCACCTGTCCTCTTTATGACACTCACCTCCCCGCGGACTCTACGCGCAGAGCATGTGCCCCTCACATCCAAACCCCGGTCCACACCCGTCCTTGTCGCACCTTTTCACCCCGCCTGTGAGCTTTCGTTGCTAGCACGGTTGCCCCTACCCACTCCTCCGCCCACCCCTCCCCTTCCCCCACTCCCCCCCCAGCGCACGCCCCAGGGCCACTCCTTCTCCGACCACGTCGCGGTGCACGCCACGCTCCGCCTGCCCGCGCCGGGCAGCCCCGCGCCGCCGCCGTCCACACCGCCGCCCTCGTCACCCCAAACAGCACCCGGGGCAGCGGGGGCCAAGCGGCAGGGACACGCCGCCGCCGCCCTCGCGCGCGCGCGGCAGTACCACTCGCAGCTGGACCGGCTGCTGGCCTCGGCGCACGAGGTGCTGGGCACGGGGGCGCAGGCGGCGGTGCAGGCGGCGCAGATGCACCAGCTATTCGCTTTCATGATGTTTGCGCAGGTGGGTCGTGGGGTTGGGGATGGTGGGTGGGCGGATACGCGCGGGGGCGTGAAAGGGGGAGCAGCGCGTGTGGGTCTTTGTCTGGATCTGGCTCTTGGCGTCTGGATTTGGCTCTTGGCGCGGCAGCGCTGTGCACCTTCTCGCCTGCGTGTTGGACGGCGATAGATGAGACATTACCAGTCGATACATGGTGCGTCATATGGTATTGTGCGGAACGTCGTCGTGACCAGCTGCGGCGTATGCCGCGCAACGCCTGTTCCTGAACTGCCTTGCCCCGCTGCTCCTTTTGCTCCACCTGCAGGCGCTGGGCCTGTGCGTGGCGCGGCCGCTGTTCAGCTGGTGGGGCGTGGCGCTCAACCCCGTGGTGCTGCTGCTGCTGCCGCTGGCGGTGCTGCTGCTGGGCGTGGGGGCGGGGGCGCTGCTGCTGGTGGGGCTGGTGGCGGACTGCGGGCAGGCGCGGGCGCTGATGCAGGCCCTGGAGCAGGTGGAGGTGGAGCAGGTGGCACGGGCGACGGTCGGACAGGGCAAGGGGCAGGGGCAAGGGGCGGGGCAGGCGGCGGGGGCCAAGGCGGGAGGGGCGGGGAAGTAGGCGGGGCTAGGGTAGGGGCGGGCGTTGATGGGTTGTGGGCTGGGCGAGAGCGCGAGGGTATATATATATATATATATATGGTTTGTGATGGGCTTTTCGTTAGTGTTGGTTCATCATGTATGGTGTTGAACGGTTGTTGCTGGTGTCGGGAATGCGGGGAATGAGGTGCGACTGACATGTGAGTTGGTTGGGCGGACGCAACGGCATGGCTTTGGCGGGCAGTAGCCCTGCGACCTTTCGGGAACCGCTTTTGGTGCAGACGAGGAACTACCTTGCCTGGCGTTTGGGTTGTTTTCGTTGTGCATAAGTATATGCATACTTAGCTCGTTATTTAGCGGGCAGAGCGCTGAAGGGAGTACGAATCTGACGACGGGGCATAGGAGGGCCGTACGGAAGAGGCAGAAGCTGAACCTGGCTGTGCGATGTAACGCTACCTCTTTACAGGAACAAACAAGAGGCCAATGTCCACCAGCCGCTGTAATAACACTGTTAATCTAGCGTCTGCTTAACTAAATGGCAGGCCGCAGATGGGTCTCGCTGTTCGCGGCGTTCGCGGTGGCGTTCGCGCTCGTCGCTACTGCTGGTGCGTCGTGGCTTCCTACTGCACAAACCCACTGCTTTTCCAACAATTGTTTTTAGCTCTATTTTATCTCAACAGGACCAGTATTGCTCCTGGAAAGGATTCTGGCTTACGCACTTCGTCAGCATGCGCGGTTCAACTTTTATGGCAGCTGCAAAGCTTACTAACAACTTACTGCACATACATTCAGTCCACCGTTTATCATTGTCATTGTTCTCGCGCCCCTGCGCCGCGCAGGGTTGGCTACGGCCGCGCCGGGGCGTAGGCGCCTGGGTGTGCGGCTGGTGGCTGGCCCCACCCGCACGCAGGGCCGGCTGCAGGTGATGGTGCCCACCGTGCCCGACCTCAGCGGCGGGTGGTACCCCTTCTGCGACGCGTCCTTCACGGAGGAGCACGCGAAGCTGGCGTGCAGGCTGCTGGGCCTGAAGTACGGGCGCAAGTTCTACGCCAGTGGGGTCAACTATGACGCAAACACCACCGGCAACGGGTGAGGATCTAAGTGTGGACCCACGGGCTGCCGCTGCCGAAAGTTGTCTCAGTACACAATTGCACCGTGAGATGATGCAAGCTCTTAAGTAAAGGGGCGCCGGCTGGGAGTGAGCACACAGTACCCGCCTGTGCTGCACTGTGTGTGTGCAGCAGGGCCGCACAGCTACTGCGCCATGCGTCCATGCCGCCACACGTAAGCAACAAGTACATGCTCTATCGTACGCACGTACACCAGGGTACACCCGTTCCTCAACAGTGTAGCACAAACACGGCACCGTGTCTTCTACTCCGCTTTCAACCCCCGCTTCCCCCGCCCCTCCCGCCCCCTATGCAGCGCCACCTCCGGCCTGCAGGAGCTAGCCTGCAGCCCCCGCCGCGGCCGCAGCCTCCGCGGCCTGGGCTCTGACCTGCAGCACGAGCAACAAGACCATCAGTTGCAACAGCAGCAGCACGGCCGGTTGTTGCAGGCGCTGCCCGTCGACGACGTGCCGGTGACCTTCAAGGTGGCGCGCAAGCTGGGGCTGCAGTGCTCCGCGGTGGCGTCGTTCGAGTGCCTGTCGCCCGGGCCCTGGGCGGGCGTGGAGTGCAGCAGTGAGCGGGGGCCGGGGGGTGCGTATAAGACGCCGTGCTGTGAGAGCGCGGTCTTGGGTGGGTGGACGAATTGGGAGGTCATCTGCCCTTCCGCATGCATACGGTCGAGTCAGTGTGCTGGGAGCTGCTCGTCAGCGGCAACAGGGCATTGAGGGTACGTACGACTGTCATTAGCATGTTGCCCCTCATCTGTGCGCTGCGCAGCCCTCGATGTGTGATCGCCCGTCGTGCCACGGCCCCGTGCCGCAGGCAAGCCGTTCACAGGCCCCCCGACCACCGCCCCTGCCACCCCTCCGGCCCGGCCGCCTCCCCCAAGTGAGTGCCCGTGCCCCAGCCTCTCGGCTTCCCTGCAATCACTGCTTCTGACTGCCCACTTCGTCCACAGACAACCTAGCTCGGTGAGCTAGCACTGCCTGCCGGCTGACTGCCGTGCACTCCTTGCTTGAAACAGCGATCAAGGTGCATGCAACCCATGCTTGGAAGGATGCGGCACCATGCCAACAGCTAATCCCGGTAGCTCCTCGGAACTAGCGCCTCTTTCCGTTCATCTTGTATTCCCGCACGCTCTACGCAACTGCACGCCTAATGCACCCCACTGCTCCCCTTACACCACCACTCCAGCCCCCCTGCTCAACGTGAGCGACGTCATCCGTGTGGTGGGCGGGGCGCTGGAGGACCGCCGCGTGGAGCGTAACCTGTGCGCGCCGGGCGGCGGCGTGGAGCCGTTCAAGGGCTGCAGGGACTACGGCAGGGGTGAGCCGCGTGCTTGGTGTTCCACACTGTGCGAATTATTGGTCAGCTTGTGTTTTCAGTCCAAGTTTGTAGCCTACGACCGCATGCCACCTGCGGTGTCCAGCAGCCCGCCCCAACCTGCACGCCAGGGTGCAGTGGGCGTTACCGACTAGTCAGCCGCTGTTGCTTGTGCTCTCCTCCGCAGTTGCAAGGCTACACGTAGGCGTACTTTCTGGTTCACCCACCTGCCCTTCCGGTTGTAAACGGCTGCTGCCCAGCTCCACTACCCTGCTACGTGCGTACCTTCCCCTCCAACCACTTTTCTTTCACATCTTACCCCGCCTGTTGCTCCTGTCCTCCTCCGGCAGTCGAGCTGCTGCTGCCCAGCCCCTCCGCCCCGGGCACCAAGGTGTGGGCCCCGCTGTGCGCCGCCAATTACGGCGTGTGGGGCGACGCGCTGGCACGTGCCGTGTGCCGCCAGCGCTACATCGCCCGCGAGCAGCTGGACGGCAGCGGCAGGGTGGTGCAGAGCGTGGGCGGCATCAGCGGCAACTTCAGCTTCGCCGTGCCGTCTGGTGGGTAGCCTTACACACGGCTGTTTGGTGTGAAGGACCCCACGCGTGTATTTTGGCGATCTCCCGCTTTTCCACAGGACTTAGAGCACCCCGTCCCACACAAACTGTCGTATCCCGTCTGCCCTGCCCAATGGTTTGGGCCATACTTAACGCACCGCTCCGGTCGTATCGCCGCAGCCCCAGTGCCGTCCGGCGGCTTCAACCCCTCTGCGTTCCCCGCCTGGGCCACACTGCCCCTCGCCGGCCCCAGCTCACTGCTGAATGGCCTTGACACCGTCAACCAGGTGCCTGGACTGCAGGTGGGTCATGTGAGAATGGTTTAGGGTGGGGCGAGCAGCAGCTCCTTGGTGTGGTAAGTTTTGACATCGTCGTTAAACCAGCTGCCCGGATTGCAGGTGGGTGACAGCAAGGCGAGGGTGGGTGTCAAAAAGTAGTGTGGACAGTGCCAACGAAGTGGCTGAGGTGCCTGTCGCTTGTGTTCAGGGTGTGGGTGTAAGTGCAGGGGCACAGCGGGGAAGGCGAGGGAACAGGGTGCGGTCCCTGTGCTGCAGCCTCGTGACCGTCCCATGCCCCACCATCCCGTGTCCCACCACGTGCACTTGCCGCAGGTGTCGGGCACGGCCTGCAAGGAGCTGTACGCGGTGGAGTGCGAGGTGCTGACGCCCCTGTCGGGCTGACGGGCGCCAGCAGGCAGCGCACGGGCCACGGCGCAGCGCACGGTACACACGGTACCATGGCGGAGCGGATGGATGGCCTACAGCTTGTCAACAGTAACGGTTTGGTTGTGCCCGTGGCAGGCACGTAAGGTCCGAAATCCGCTACTTGCGCCTTCGACGTTCAGCAGTGTTACGGCCAATATAGGTGTACATGTTTGTGTGCGTGCAAATGTGCGTAGGGCCACGGATTTAACGATCGTGGCTTAGCAAGTACTGTGTGTAGAGGTCTTAGTCTATGCGCCCTACGGGTCACGTGCGCTAGGTGCATCAGTGGGCTGCTGAGCGTACGGTTCAGTGCGTGATCGGAGACACGTGGCTGTGGCGTGTGGACGGGGCCGGCAGACTGCAGACATGCAACCGCCGTCGCCACCCTTGTGTGGCTACGCACCCCTTCATATAAGTTTTGGCATTCCACACTGTTACTGCGTGGTCCTGTCCATGGGGGCCTTCGTAGCCGCGTTGGGGCTTGGTGGCTGTGAACAGCAGCAGGGCTTACGAGTAGGTGCAGCCGTCCAAGGGCGGAATAAGCATTGCTCGGAAGCGTTGTGCTCGCAAGGCTAGCGTGGTACGACTCTATTCATCCAGCTGCTGTCAGCGTTAACTAGTGAGGACTAGTGCCATACGCTGTGATTCATCCATAGAACTGCTAGTGGTTGGGCGTTGGGGGCAGGTTAGGAAGGCTGGTACCGGTACGTACCGGTACCGGGCCTCCCGTACAATACGGCCTTTCTTAGTGGTTTTCTTCGGCGCTGGCTGGCTGCCCCACCGAAACACAGACGTTATGTAATGTTCCCAGTCCTACTTTATGTTCCCGGTTGCTGCTGTCCTGCCCCAAACCGCCATTCCGGGCAAGTGTCTACCGGTACCCCGACGACCTTAAGTGCTTCCAGGGTGGCTGTACTGAGCTGCCAGCCAGGAGCCGGCGTTTGCGTACACAGCGGTCATACGATACATGATTACCTTGTCCTCGGCAGTGTCACTCGCTGTTCTCGTGCTGGCTTAAAAACGGGGCCGACTGCAAGGCAAGGCGATACGCATCTAAATTGCCTACAGCTTAGCCCCAAGTGTCAAGCCCCAAGCGTTGACCGCACAGGCGGCCATCCATCCCTACTATCGGAAGGCACTTTAATAAAGCACTCCGAATAATGGCCCCTGCACTAAGAGGGCATAGCAGCTACGCGGGCCCTGCTCGCACTTTCCCCCAGCCCCCGACCGCCGCTTGACACAAGCAGAACACCACCCACGCACCAGAGTGCCCTGGTAAGCGTGGACTGGGTCCGTCGCACAGCCACCGTGTAGTACGGCACAACGAGCATCTCAGCCTCGCTACCACTGTACCCTACGTCCACGTGCCAACATCCAGCCACAGTGGCTTTGTGGTGCAAGCTGCGGCCGTGCGCGCCCTCGCACGCGAGGCCCTTGTCCCCGTACTCAAGCGCTACGCCTCTTGATACGCGCATCGGTATTAAATGTACAGTACAGTGTTTCAAACCGCCACGGCCGCTGGCAGCAATGCAAGCGACTGAGTCTGGGACAGGGTCTGGGAGCACCGCACGCTCCCGGCCACCTGCAAACCACTGCACCCGCGACCCCACTCCGCACGCCCACACGCCACGCCTGCTGGTAGCGGTGCAGTGCAGCCCTACCGCAGGGCGTACACGCCGTGCAGCAGGTGGCCTAACTCCCATGCTACACCTGCTGGTAAAGGTGCAGGCGGCGGTACGCCCTGCGGCGGGAAGCGTAGGCTGCAACGGCAGGCAGCCCAGGCCCCACGCTGCGCTACGCCTGCTGGTAGTGGTGCAGGCGGTACAGCAGCGCGCGGCCCTTGGCGTTGCCGATGGCCAGCAGGCCGCAGCGCGGCGAGAAGTCCAGCGAGTGCACGTAGTGCAGCGGGGAGCGACCCGTGGGCCAGTTGGAGAAGACGGTGAGCGAGGGCAGGTGCGCCAGGCGCAGCGCGTCGCGCTTCATGCGGGACGCGAACGCCAGCATCTGGAGGGGGGCGAGGGGCGAAGGAGGGTGTGTAAAGGCGTGAAGAAATTTGGTGGTGTTTCTTACAGCTGCTGTGGTGCATGTACGCTTGGTGCTAGCCAACAGCTTCATGCGGCCAGCAAGTACCAACAATATAAGGGTCGGGTCGTGAGCATGGGGGAGTGAGCTTGTACCTCTACCAGTTTTAGTAGACGACGGACATTAGATCAGCAGCGCCCGGGGTAGTAGTACACACCCTGCGCACAAGTGCGGACAGCCCACACGAACCTGCGAGTCCGGGCTGAACAGCAGCGTGTCCACGTCCGTGGTGAGGTTGAGCAGCTCCCGCTGGGGGTCCACAGCCACCCGCGCTGCGCCGCCCGCCCCGCCCGCCGCCGCCGCCGCCGCCCGCTCCACGTCCGCCATGCCGTACACGTTGACCACGCCGCTCTTTGACCCGGTGGCCACGTAGCGGCCGTTGGGCGACAGGGCCAGCGAGGAGGCGTCGCGGATGTTGCCGCGGTCGGCGAAGGCCAGGCGGCAGCGCCGCGTGCGCAGGTCCCACACGTGCACCACGCCGTCGTCGCCTGCGCGGCGCGACAACACGTAATCAAGTCACTGTACTGCGATATGCTGAGCAGTATCATCGAAGCCATGCAGTATTTCTGTTAGTATCCGCACATGTGCATCACGCCGTCGTCCCTCGGGCCACAGGTGTAGGGCGTGCTTGGTGTACGCCAGTGTGTGTAATGAACATACATGCAGGAGGATGGGGCATGCGGCCTGTGCACGCAGCGGCCGGCGGGTCGGAAGCGTGCGCCACGCCGTCGTCGCCTTTGCAACATGCATATGGCATTCGTAGTCTTTTTACAGCATCGTCGCCCAAACTGCACCCAATTGCCCCCACACCTGTTGAGAAGAGCTCCAGGCCGTCCCTGGCGAAGGCCATGGCCCTCACGTTGCCGCTCATGCGCAGGCTGGCCACCCACTGGCGGCTGCGCAGCGACACCAGCGGGATGGTGCCGCCGTCGCCGCAGAACGCCACCAGCGGCTCCGAGGAGGGCGAGGAGGACCTGGGCAGCGGGCGGCGGCGGACAGGGTTGCGCTTACCGTAGTGTCGGGTGTGGGTGCACAGGCGCTGGTTCAGTGGTGGCGTGTACATTGCCGGAGTTGGAGCGAGAGGAGCTCAGCAGCAAAGCATGAACGAGCAGCAGGGCCATGCGCAGGGTGAAGGCCCGGGGATGTTGCGACATCAGCATGCTTTCTTGCTCCCAATGCCCCAAGACCAAAATCGAAAATGCGCTCCCTAGTGGCAACTCACCCCGGCGGCGACACCACGAAGCTCTCCAGGCTCTTTAGCCCCGGGCAGCCCGCGGGGCCCGCCACGCGCTCCACGCGGCCCGCCCCCATGTCGTACACGTAGAAGAACGGCCTGCGCACACGTGGCGGCACACACGTGGGGGCACACGTTCGGTGGCACACAGGCAATACATTGCTCGCTGCTTCGGTACCGGAGCCGCCGGGGCTGGCGCTTTACACATCATGTGCGCGGCCGGCAATACATAGTGTCATGTACATAGCGGCAACCTTGCGCTCCATCAGGATCACCCCGTCACGTTTACTCCCTTGCTGTAAATCACAACTACATCGCACGACCGTTTCCACGTCCCCCACCTGCGCCCCGTCAGCACCACCCTGTCGGCCGCCGCGGAGGGCCCCGGCTCCGCCGCTGCGAAGGCGGCGTGGTGCAGCGGCATGTCGTCCAGGTGCACGCCCTGGGGGTTGGCGAGGAGGCAGGTGAAGACGCAGGCGTGGACACGTCCTGTGCAACAGGTTACTTGAGCAGGGATGGTGGCGGGTGTGCAGCCGCACGTCGTCCAGGTGCACACCCTGGGGTGTGGGTGACGCTTGGCGGTGACTAGTTGGCCGAGCCCGTCTCACTTGAGCGGTTACGGCAAGTGGTATAAGCAAGAACCGCAGCGTCTGCCCGAGCACGGGCTCCGACTGCCCCAAGACACCCAAGACAGCGAGCCCCATTACGTCCTTCCCTGCAAATGCGTTTGCTCTTCACGCCGTGGTGTACCCAGCTTACGCCGTTGCATACCCAGCGCGCCGACCCACGCGCACCTGCAGCAGCGGGTTGCGCAGGCCGTCCACCTGGAACAGCCTCAGCTTCTTGTCCAGCCCCGCCGTCAGCAGCAGCTGCCCGTTGGGGTGGAAGCGCACCGCCTGCACCACCGCCTCCGAGCGCTGGTGCTGGTTGGCGTCCTTGAGCCGCGTCGTCTCCAGCTGCCCCGCCGGCAGCCGCTCCGAGCGCCCGTCCCCGCGGACCACCAGCCCCCCGGCACGTGCCAAAAGTGCCGACGCGTCGCCGCCAACGTCGTCATCGTCGGTTGCGGCGCCGTCAGCTTCATCGTCGCTGCCGGCCCTGGCGGCGGCGGCAGCGGCGCGCTTCTTAGCCCACGAGGTGCGGGGGTTCATGGCAGCGTGCTGCTTCCGGAGGGCCGCCTCGTACTCGGCGCCTGGTGGATGAGGATTGAGAACGGGGAGTTCACGTGTGTGTCAGGGTCAGGGTGCCAAAAGGTAGGGGCACATGCTGGTCTGCACATGTGCTGTCAGCAAGTCGGGCACGTTGAGCTCAGGTCATGGGCACTGGGGGGCAATCAACGGCTGCTGCGCTGTCACCAGTACGCAGGCTTGCTGGGCCAGCCTCACACGGGTGTGCTCCTGTGCACGCGCCGGCAACGGGCCTCGCGGCACAGCTCCACCCCGTCCCCTGGTGCCCAGTCCTGAGCTCGACACCCCGAAGCCGCTTATGGCTGTGTGCCTGCCACGGGCCATGGCAACGTGCCGAGACTGTGTTTATGCCCTGCATATGGTGCCCCACGCGCCCGACCCACCGTCCATGGCGGTCTGCTTGTCGTGCGCGCGCAGCTTCCTCAACCGCGCCTTGGCCGCCACCTCCACCACCAAGTTGGCGTCGTCGGGGTCGGCCCAGGCGGCGCCGCGGGCTGCGGGGCGGGGAAACGTCACATCATCCATGTACTTAGTCGTCGCGCAAGATGCAAGCAGACAGTACGTGCAGTGGTACCTCATAGCTTGCAGGCGATGTGGTGTCATGGTTGCGACTAGAATCCCAACAGGTCCAGGGGTCATATGCACATGCAGGGGCCATGAGGACCGCCAGTCCGGAGTGGTGCCTACCTCCCAGGACGAGCCCGGCACGCGCTAGCGCTCCCACACACTACATGCACCCAAACGCCACGCCCCTACCCTCCACCGGGTCCCAACCCTCGCAGCCCTACCTTGAGGTCGCCCCGGCCCCGCCTGGCCCCTGCCCGCCGGCCCCGCCTCCCGGGAACTCCGTAACCGCGCAGCTGCTGCGTCCTCCTCATCCTCGTCCTCCCCCGCGTCTGCCTCCTCCTCCTCCGCCCCCTCGTCGCTGCCCTCCCCCTCGCCCTCCTCGCCATCGCCGCTGCTGCCGCCCTCCTCTGAGCTGCCTGCCGCCCCGTCCTCTTGTTCCTCCTCCTGCTTCGCAGCCGTGCCCTTTAGCCGCCCTTTAGAATCTCGTGTCTGAGCAACGGCGGAGAGCAACGGCAGTAGGGGGGTCACAAGTGCACTGCCTGCATGCTCCAGGACTGTGGCGCCATGCATGAGACGCACTGTCGTAGCCGCCTCGTGCATACCGTGCCCAGTTAGGGACGGAGTGGACGGCATGCCTGCCGACACAAAAGGGCAGCCGCTACCGCTAGCAGCCGCCCTTTTGTCCTGTGCAGATTCCTTGAATGAGCGCACGTAAGGTATGACTTCGGTGCTTACGCTCCGATGTGCGGACAGCTGGAAGGCGTGCTCGCGTGCGCCAGGGGCCCACCTGCTTGCCACGCGCTTGCCGCTGCCGCTTCGTGGCCGCCCCCGCCCCCTCCTCCTCCTCCCCTTGTCTCCCTTCGTCCCCGTCCTCGCCGCTGCCGCTGCCCTCGTCGCCGTCTCCGTCTTCGCTCCGGCCCGCCTCCTCGTCATCGCTGCTGCTGCTGCTGCTATCCGAAACACCCCGGGTGTCCTCGAAGAAGAGGTCGGAGTCGTGAAGCAGCCCGCCTTTACGACTAGCCTGCAGACACAGCGTTCGCAGGAGCGTTAAAGGAGTGTTAGCAAGGGGGCTTGCCGAGGGCAATACATGGGACGGTTGCAGAGGTTGCGGGTAGGGCACGGGCCTCCAGGTGGGCTGGTGTGCCGCACTGGACCCCTGACAGCAACGCTGCACCCACGTCAGCTACGGCGCCAGGCTTGCAGGGCAAGGCACGACCAAGCCCAAGGTCATGGCTGCAGACGACATAGCTTGTACAGCAAGCTGGCATGTGGGTCTCAGTCAGGCCTGGGAGGCGTCCGCAGCCCCGGTGCCCTCGCGGTTGGCGGTTAGGGCAACAACCCGAGTCCCTAGCCCACCTGCTTCACCAGCTCGGCAATCGTGTCCTCGCCCTCTTCCCTCTCGCGATCAAACAGCGCTGTCGGATCGTTACCAGCTCCAAAGAGAAATTCCTCCAGCTCAGCAGCCTGCAGCAAGACCCGGCGGCGGCACTTGAATGCTGCACGCAGTTATATCGGCGGCGGCAAGCATGCTTGTACTCATAATATCCTCACTTTAGCAGCACCATTTTCCTTGTATATAATGCGTTGCTTCTTTGCCTTCTTCATCCTGAAAGGGCTTCGTAATAAATCCTGTCGCGGGCTCTAGTCTGTGGTAGTGTATATTATCTGCTTAAACCATGGTAGCACAGGCGCTAAAATGCTCCAAGCCTTGCTTGGTATCCTAGTCACAGATGCACCCATCCCATTCCGTGTTCCGTCAGCGCATACAGCCCATACGTATTCGGGGTAGCTCATCTAAACGTGCGATGGACTCGTTATAATCACAGTTGACACTCCGCACAGGCTTCCTTTCCTGTCGTCGCGAAACCACGTCAGAGGCGGTAGTGGAACAGTGTCAACGCAAGGCACCGAGTGGCACTTATCAAGATCTTTTAGCTACAAGTATGGGGACAGTTACCATCACTTGATCAGGGCTCGGTCGCGTACTCTCTGTGACCGGCGCCTGGTTGCTCAGTTCGGGGTTTCCCGCAACGGAGCACGCAAATGAATCAGCCTCCACCAGGGTTTTTCCCTGGAGGCATGCAGAACATGCCTGTGATCGCTGGAGGGATGCCGCCAAACGCCATAGTGTTGCCAATGCCGGGAGGACCGGAACTGGCGATACAGCAGATGTCCATAGACGTGAACATGATGCAAGCCACAATGGTGCAGCAGCAGATGCAGCAGCAGGGCTTCCCTCAGCCCGGGGCCCCTCACCAGGGCGTAGACGTTGGTATGGGTATGGGTATGGGTATGGGTATGGACATGGGTACACAAGCCCAGCAGTTCCGGCAGCAGGGTATGGACCCAATGCAGCAACAGCAATTCCTCCAGATGCAGCAGCAAGCTCCGCCTGGTTCCCAGCAACAGGGGCAACAGGGGGAGCAGCCGCAGCTAACGGTGTACCAACGGCAGATGTTGGCCGAGCGCGCGGGGCGCGCCCGCATGCAACATGAGCAGCAGCAGCAGCAGCAGCAGCAAGGGTCCATGCCACTAGGAGGCGGTGACGGGCAGGGCCAAGGGCAGGTCTCTGACCCGTCTCAGCAGCACCAGCAGCCGCAGATGGTGCACGGGGTGCTGGTGCAGCCGCCCCCGCCGCCCCCGCCCCCACGCGACAGCATTGGAGGGGCAGGTGGGGTCGCACCCGCCCCCATGGGCGGCGCTCCCCCGCCCCCACCTCCTCCCCCAGCTGCGGCAATGCAGGATGCTGCTGCCGCTGCCGGCCAACATGACCACTACCACCAACAGCAGCAGGTGCAGCAGCAGCACCAACAGCAGCAGGGCGGTGGGGAGGCGGCGGCCCAGGGCTCCGAGGCGCAGCCCGAGGACCTGGGCCAGCAGCACTTTGCGTCCATGACCCCCGAGCAGCAGGCCGCCTACATGGAGCAGTGGCAGCAGTACTACCAGCAGCAGGAGTATTACCAGCAGCAGCAGCAATACTACCAGCAGCATCAGCAACAGGGGGCGCACGACGCCGCGGCGGCACAGTACTACCAGCAGTACGGGCAGGTACGGCACGGGCAGGTGAACAGTACGACGGTTGAGGCATAGCAGCGGCGGACGGTGTCATCTTGTTAGAAGTAGCATGGGCGCGGGGAAGGGGCACGGCGGGGCTTCTGCTTTGCTGTGCTACTGAGATTGCCGGACGGCCGTGTCTGTACAGTATGGCAGGCACAGAGAACAGGGTCCCTGCAAGGATGTACGAAATGCGAAGTGTTTGTGGCAGCCCAGGGTTGAACCTGGAAGCACTCCAAGCGGGGGCTGGGACGCTGCACCTCCCTGGCGATCCGTGTGCGGGGCTGGGGTCCTGGGGACATGCGTGGACGAGCAGGCAAGGTACCTTCGTGGCGATAAGGGTTGCGGCGTTTCACCTGTGTATCGGGCGTAGCTCTGCAGCTTTGACGGGCGAATTCGGTTAATGCACTTGCCCTGGGTGCATCTACACTTGTAGTCGCTTGACTGCTTTCTGTTTTCCTGTCCGCCCCAGCAGTATGGTTACCAAGACCCCAGCCAGTACTACGGCGCGTACGGGCAGCAGCAGTACCCGCAGTACCCAAACTCCATGCCATACGAGGTGCGTACGGTATCTGTGCGGGATGAGCAGAACAGTGAGGCAGCAGTTGGCACGGAGCAACGTAACATATGCCCTACTTTGCCCGTGTCCCGATGTGCTGATGCTGTGGCATCGCCCCAGCCAACAATGAACTCCGCCGCTGGGCCCTCCGCACGATGGCAACCTGACCTCAAGCCGCCGTCCCCTCTGCCCTCTGCCCGCCGCGTCCGTCCCTGTGCAGGCTGGCGGGGGCTATCCCCTGGCACCCTACGGGGCTGCCCCCGCTGCTGCGGCTGGCTACCCACCCGCCGCACCACTCCACCACCCTGCAGAGCACGCTGCAGCTGCAGCCGGCTACGCGCCGGGCCGCATGGGTAAGCTGATGCGTTGCGTGGCATCGCGACAACGTTGTGGCGACCACCACGAGCATTGCATCACCGGATTGGGACCGCCACTTTGCCATACTCGCTATGTGTTCTGGGTTTCCGGCGCACCCGCACACGCAACAGTGCTTAGTCGCGTGAGGCCAAAACCGCACCCGCCCAATGCTTCCGAATCTCTCAGATCCGATGGCTGCAATGGCGGGCGCAGCCGGCGGCGCCATGGCAGCAGCCTCGGGGCCTGCCGGCGGCGCGGTGGGCGGCCCCCCGAAGCGCATCCCGGAGTGGCTGCGGCAGGAGATGCTCAAGCGCCAGGCGGCGGCCGCGGCAGCAGGTGCGCAACGGAGCCCTCGTGCATGAGCATGAAACGGGGAGAGCGGGCCACCTGTACGCATCCATGCAGGCCCCATGAACGTCGGTTATGGATTACGTAACCCAGGGAGCTCAGCTCCATAAGTACAGATTGCACAGAAACGCACAATCTGGATTGCATTGATATGGCTTTACTGCCTCGCTGCCGTTGGCCACTGGCCCGCCACTGCATGTTGCTGTTTGCCGTGGGGCCACAGGAGACGGCAAGGGCGGCCCCAAGGCCGACTCGGACGAAGACGACGACGACGACGACCCACGGGCCGGGGCCTCGGGGGCAGCGGCGGGCGGCAGGGACAAGGACAGGGCGGGCGCCAAGCCCAAGCGGCACTTCACGGAGGCGCCTGCTGGGGCGGCGGGCGGCGGCGGCGGCGGGCGGTGGGGCGGGCCCGACGTCCGCAAGGAGATGCTGAGTGACGAGTCCGACGAGTCGGATGGAGAGGAGGTGGGTGGGTGGGCTGCCGGGCCAAGGAGCGCAACACCCTTGTGCACGATGGCAAAAACTGTTGTATAGAATACCATTCACTGTATGGCAGCGGTGCAGATACCGCCTAATAGTGACTCAAGAGGATGTTTGAACCGTGTCGATTTGCGGCGCCTTGCACGCAGGAAAAGCGCATCCGCCAGGAGATTGTGAACCGCGAAATCAAGACCAACCTGACGCAGATCCTGCTCGAGGTCACGGACACGCTGTTCGGTGAGCCACTCCATCTGCGGTAAAGCTGGTTTGGGGCTGTTACTGCGGGATGGCACAAGATGGTGTAGCGCTCTGTTCGTTGGTTGCCGAACCACGAGATGGCGTGCAGGATGCAACGCGGCACAGCCGCCCGACAGTGCTACAACGCAGCAGCCGCTCGTGTTGGCAAGCGTGACAGCCCTTTTCACGATCGCACACGTGTCACTGCCCATATGGCCAATTGCCTGAGCATCCGCCGCCCTGACAAAGGAACAACACGGTGTTGTGCACTGTTGCGGCCTTGCGCAGAGGAGGTGGCGCGCGAGGTGTACGCGGAGACGGCCCGCAAGGCTGCGGCGCAGGCGGGGGCCGTCAAGCTGGCGGCGGGGCTGACCCTGGGGGCGGCGCTGGGCAGCGGCAGCGACGAAGAGGAAGAGGAGGAGCACGGGGAGGCCGGGGCGAATGGGGCGGATGGGGGGAAGGGCAAGGGGGGCAGGAAAGGCAAGGGCAAGGCGGGGGGCGCGAGCCTGCTGGGGCTTGGGTACGGCTCGGATGAGGAGCAGGAGGGGGAGCAAGAGGAGGCGGAGCGGGAGGGTGGCGGTGGGGAGCAGGGGGAGAAGAAGGTGGAGGACGAGGCCAAGGCGGAGGAGGGTGCGGAGCGGGGCGTCGGGAAGGAGCAGCGGCAGGCGGACGCCAAGCAGGAGCAGGACGCCAAGGAGGCGGATGGCAGCAAGGAGGTGGACGAGGACGGCGGCGACCGTGCGGGTAGGGCCGAGTCGAAGGCAGCCAGCCAAAGAGTGAGAGATGGGGTGCCTGACTCGCAACAGGTGAGCGTGGAGCGGCGGGCGGGCCCTGCACAGAAGGGGGTCTGGGGAGCAGAGGCGGGGGTCTGTCGCACGCATGGCACGACGCATGGCATCTCAACGCGACCCTGGCACACGGGAAGCAAGGACCTGGGTGTAGGAGGTTACCTGCGCGGCGGTTGGGAATTTGTTGCTCTGGTTGAGTGCCTTGCAGCACGACATGCTGCTTTTCTTGCGGCGGCTGTTGGGTGACCTCATTGCCCGCTCACGCTTAGCCTCGTTACACGCTCACACTTTGCCGAGCCGCAAGCTGGGGCCCTCCGGTCCATCTCCTGCCTGAATGTGGCACAGGTCAAAGCGGTTCAGTGACACGCGTGGCAAAGAGCACGTTAAAAACACGGTGAATTCGCTGTCCGTCACTCCTGTTTTTGGCCAGCGGTACAACGGTTTGTGCATACGTACCCCTGCCTATCCCCTGCAGCGCACCGACGGTGGAGCTTCGAGTGCCCCAGCTGCTGGCGGCGAGGGCGGGGCGGCGGCCGCCGTGGCGGCGTCCCCGGCCTTCGCCAAGGGCCAGAGGTGAGTCTTGGCGGCGAGGGGAATGAGCACCTGGTTGCATGCAAGGGTGGAAGTCTGGGTTGGGTGCGCCCAACACCGGATGTGCATAGGGGGGAAGGTGCATCCCTGTGCCACTGGTGCGGTACCACTCGGGAGGGGTACCGCCGCCTTCTCTTTGGAAAGCCTGCTGAAGGGTCTGGACTGGAGCGAGTTGCAGGTGGGAGCTAGCGCACGCTGCAGGATACAATTATATGCTCGTTAGCATGTGTTGCATTGCTATCAGCGCATGCCCAAAGCGTGCCCCAGGCGAAGGCGTGCCTCGTGTCGCTAATCGCCCTTACGCGTACCATAGCTGAAGGTATTGCTGCTAACACAACACCCTTCGTGCCTCCTACTCCCCCAGTGTGTGGCTCACGCGTGACGACGGCAGCCGTGTGCCCGCCAAGGTCATTGGCCCCTTGCCGCCGGCGGCCGCAGGTACGGGGAGGGTGTTATAACTTCCAAGCATAGAAGACACGCACGCCATGCCACGGGACTTCAGGCCACTGCTACGCTGAGTTAGAGGTTTTCATGAAGCGGCCTGCAGCAGTGGTGTTCCTGTTCACGCCTGCTTGCTTGTGTTTGCGGTGCTCGCCTTTACGACCGCACCCGCTGCATGCGCCCCCAGGCGAGGCGCACCGCTACGCGCTGGTGGCTGAGGGGCGCAAGGTGACGGCGGCGGAGGGCCAGCTGGCGCCGCAGGAGGACAGGATGCAGCAGGTGCGGGCGGGTGTGCGCGCGTGTGGGGGTACGCGTAAAACGCGAGAAACGCGCGTGTGGGGGTGGTGCTGGTGCGTGTGTTTGCTGGTGGAAGGGGGAGGGTGGCTGTGCAGCAGCCTGGTGTGCATGGGACACAGGGCTGTCCTGCGCTGGGCTACGCAAGCCACAGCGGTTGGTCAATGTGTGCGAGCGTACCAGGTTTGTGGGCCTGTATCCGGCAAGTTGACTGCGCTTATCACACCGTTACTGCGCGGACCGAATGGAGACGCGTAATGCTTTCCTCCTTGTGAGCGTTTTTGTCAAGGGATCGCCGCCAGGCCCTGCCGAATGCGTCTTGTCCCTCGCTGCAGGCGGCTTCCGGGGCCCTTGCCGCCGACCTCGACCTGCCCCCGCCTGCGACTGGGCGAGCAGGTACGCCTCCTCATGTCCGTCTGGTTAGCAGATACAAGCTTTGGGACACCAGCGCAACTGCTAGTGAAAACATGTTGGTTCCTTTTGAACCTGCAGCCCTGCCACCATGTGCCGCTTGTGCGGTGTGCCTACCGCTGCCCCCCGACCTAACGCACCTGCGTACCTGCCGCATGCATGGCATCAACCATGCTCTGCGCGTCGCATGCTGCTTCTGAGTCTGTTGGCTTTCCCTGGCAACCCACAGCAGCGGTAGAGGCGGAGGCTGCAAAGCCAACCGATGCGGGCCAGGCCCAATTACAGCAAGAGGTTCAGCCCCCGCAGTTGCAGGAGCCGCCCGCTGCTGCGCCTGCGCCTGCCAAGGCAGCTGCTGCTCCCAAGCCGCAGCAGGAGGGGAAGCAGCAGGAGCAGCACAAGCAGCAAGACAAGGGCAAGGATAAGGACAGGGGCGGGTCCGGGGCCGGCGGTGCCGATGGAAAGCGGTCCGAGCGCGGCGGCGGGGGCGACCGCCGGCGGCGCAGCAGGAGCAGCAGCAGGGGCAGGCGGAGCCGTAGCAGGAGCAGGAGCCGAAGCCGCAGCAGGTGGGTCACGTTCCGTACATAGAGGCGCTTTCATGTGGAGTACGCAACTGTGAGTACACGTCGTAGCCGGCATTGCCCATACGCACATCAAGTGCATGTCTCGTTGCCGTCGTAACGCGCAGGGACAGGAGCAAGGACAGGCGGCGCAGCCGCAGCCACAGCCGCGACCGGCGCCGCTCCCCCGCCCCGCGCCGCCGTACCTCGCGCTCCAAGTCGCGCTCACGGTCACGAGACAGGTCCAGGTGCGCGGCCGTCGCATGGCCTGCCTGTGGCTTCCGACATGCCCCGGCGGCCTACCTTGCTGCTGCTGGTTGTGCTGCTGCTGTGTGCGCCACTGCCACTGCCACTGCCTAGGCCTCGTGCTCCCTGCCCGTCAACCCTCACCGCCGTGCTTACCCGTGCCACGGCTGCCAACCCTCCCAGGGACCGCAACCGCGACCGCAGTCGGGATCGAGACCGGGATCGCAGCCGCCGCAGCCGCAGCAGGGACCGCAGCCGGGACCGCTCCCGCCGCTCTCGCAGCCGGGACAGGGAGCGGGATCGCGACAAGGACAGGGACAGGGACCGGCGGGCACGCAGCAGGAGCCGGAGCAGGGAGCGCGACCGCAGCAGGGACCGGGCGGGGCGTCGTGACAGTGGCAGGGAGCGGGAGAAAGGAAGGGAGAAGGAGCGAGAGAGGGAACGGGAACGGGAGAAGGAGAAAGAACGGGAAAGGGAGAAAGACAAGGCGCGCAGCAGGGATAAGGATAAGGGGAGGGACAAGGACAAGGAGGAGGCGTCGCGCGGGAGGGACAAGGAGAAGTCACGGGACAAGGACAAGGGGCGCGAGAAGGACAAGGACAAGGACGGGAAGAGCAAGCGCTGGCGCGCTGACTCGTCCGATTCGGGTAGTGAGGACAGTGGTAGCGAGTCTGACGCGAGTGGTAGTAGCTCGCCCAGTGGTGCAGGTACGGCCCGGCGGGGTGGGGCGGCCAGGGTCAGGCCCGGGGCGGGGGTTGGGAGTGCGGGAGTGGGCAATGGTGGGGTGACATGTAGTGGTGAGGGGCAGTCGCGCGGCGTGGGACCGAGACAGTGTGGGGAACGCGTAAAACGCGAGAATCGAGTGTGGAGAGAGGGGAGACCCTGTACGCGAGCTTGTGGGTGCAGTGCATGAAGCGTACTTGGCGGACAGAGGGTGCCTGTGTCTGCTACCTTAAGGAACTGGGCGCGGCGTCCTTCCGTTGCAGGTTGCACCCTTTCTCGTTTGACGCCCTGTCCTCCTGCCCGCGCCCCGAACCTGTTCCGCAGGCCGCTCCAAGAAGAGCACCAAGCACAAGAGCAGCAGCGGCAAGGGCAAGAAGAGCAGGCGCTAGGGCTCGCGTGCGTGCCTACCCCTGGCTCCCTCTCAGAGCGCCTCAGAGGCAGCCTTGCACACAATGCAACCTTGTTCATCCGTTTCAAGCGTTGTTAGCCCGTTGCAGTGCCTTAGCGCAGATGGCGCTTTGAGGTGTTAGCTTTGCTGCATTGCTGATCCTGTGATGCAATTGCATTTACGCTACCAGCGTGCCATTGTTGTGTTTGAGGGGCGGCGATTTCAGCAAGGGTGAAGGCGCTGGCTGTGTCGATGCAGATAATGCAGTCGGGCGGGCATTGGGCGGTTGCGTGTGGAACATGCACATGCAAGTACAGTAATGCGTTGTTGCTAGCCCGCATCCGTGCATGTCGTCCCCTGGTGCCTGGGGCTGTGCTGCGCGGCTTCCGGAGGAGCTGTTGGCCACTGGTGCGGCTGTGGACGCTATGCTGCGGTGTTGCCAGGTTGCCTGACTTGTAATGGGCGGACTGACAGAAGGGCACTCCCATGCGTCGCCGTTACTCCATCGCCCGTTCGCCCCTACGCGTAGTGGGTATCAGGGGACCTTGTATTACTACGTACCTAGTACGGCATTACTGCTTCCTCCCCTGGTGGGTAGTGGGGTACAAGGCCAACGGACGGAGCTGGATGGACACGTGACAGCTGTAGAGCGGTGACACGGAGAGGCAAAGCGGAAACGTAGCTACGGGCTTAGCGAGTGTGGGATAATGCACAAGTACGTAGAAAGTACAAAGTGCTACCTGTAATAAGATGTGGCCCTTGTAGTGCCTTGCGGCATAATACGCGCCTGGATCAAAACAGATTAACCCGCTGCGGCGGCACGCTGCTGGCCCTACCAAGCGGCGAGCTCCCCTGGTCCTCCTACCCTAGTGCCGCCCCATGGGACACATACAGTGCCGCTAGACATCCTAGAGCCAAAGGTGCGAAAGGGCGCATACCAAGCCATACATTGTATCATTGTCAGCTACAGCATTTTCATGAACCCATTGGTCCACCAGACTGCGCACAACCCGCCAAGAACGGAAGCCTCGACTGTCGCTCATGAGCAGAGACCTAGCGAGCAAGCCTCCAAGCATTTCCACGTGCGTATGTGAATTACTGCTGGCAGTGATGTTCCCAAACGAGACCCATGGACATCCCCCTTCTCGCGCGGTTTCGCAGAGTCGGAGACGCATGCTTCCTTGAGCTGCAACACCTTTTAGCGGCGAACCCAAGCTCTGAAAGTACGCATACCGAAATCACTTGTTACACAGCAATCGCGTTTCACGTGGATCTCGCCAGCATTACCGGTATACCCTGAGCCCCAGCCCCAGCCCCAGCCCCAGCCCCAGCCCCAGCCCCTGTCGCACTCACTCACTCCCCCCTCCCCACTGGCCCCGCAAGCGCAGTTCCCGAGGACATCCTCGCAAGGTAAGCCTGGCGCAAAATTTACGAGACCTGCATGGGCTGCATGGTGCAGAGTCTCTCCTTTGCATTCGAAGGCCCTGTGCTACGTCGGGCGCCCTAGTGCCGCCAGGCGCGTGCTGGGCCTCGCGCGGCACGCACCCGTCCTTGGTAGCATGTAGCATCAGGGCGCTCAGCCGCCATGACCCCCACTTGCGGATCAACGGCTACCAGGGTGTCGTGCTGCCGTGCGCCTCCCCGCCTGCAGCCTGCACCTGCTGTACGGCAAGAACCTGGGCAAGGCGCTGGAGGTGGTGGACGGCGGCGGCATCGTGTGCTACGAGGGGGCGCGCACGCGCCGCCGTGTGTTCCGGGTGGGTCGGGCCATGTGCATAGTCACCCTGGATTTTGCAGCAAGTAGGGAAGGCTGCAGCATGCATGCTGGCTCTAGTGCTGCTTCCTGGGACAACGGTTTGTGCCAGGGGACCCCCTGGTTTGTGCCCTTGCTGCAGTGCATAGTGGCTGACCGTTTACTAAGCCCCCGTCCGGCCATGCATGGCCGACAGAAGGCCTGGCCTTCTTGCTGCCACAGCTACGTGTCGTACTGTATTTAGCTCGTTCGACGGCGGATTGCTGTTGGTACGGCGCACACGGGGATGCGTCTGCAGCACTCCGGGCCGTGACGACGCCCATTGTCCCCGCCGCCGCAGGTCCCCGCCCGCAAGCCCACCGACGCCTACACGGTGTTCCCCTCCCACTACTGCTCCTGCCAGTCCTTCCAGTTCGACGTGGTCGGCCGCGGCGACGCCGTGTGCGTGAGTGCGCACAGTGGATTGCGAGTGCTGGTGATACTCAGATGGTACCTGCACCATAGCTGCTCAGGAGGGCCCAAGGAGGATACGTGGGGTCAGCTGTGAAGGTTTTGTACGCCGCCTTGGTGCTGTCATCGCAAGTTGTCACGCACACAGCATCTATCCAACGGTTTCAAAGATCATACGTTGAAGGTACCGTTGACTCTCAACCCAACGGCTGTCGTCCTGCCGCCCACCCCACGCAGTGCAAGCACCAGCTGGCAGCACGCCTGGCCGCAGTGATGGGCCGCGCGACTGTGGTTCGGGTGTCGGACTGCGAAATAGCGCAAATGCTTATCAGTGATTGCGTATGAGGAAGAAGTTGTAACAAGTGGACAAGCTCTGGGGTCCTGAGTCCGGCGAGCACATGTCAACCCGTCTTCATATACGTGAGCAGGCCTTGATTATGCTAAGAAGCGAGAGCACAGCAGCAAGGCACGCACATGCCGGCAGCCCGGCACACCCCCAGGCTCCCACGTCCTGACGGTCACAGCTTTATGGCCATAGGCCGTACAGCCAACAGTATAGCAGAACACAACAGAGGCCATGCGACTTGTGGGCATCAAAGCCAATGTTAAGGTCGCATCTGACCGCATGGTCATCAGTCAAGGGTTTGCACAGCCGCACACCATACACCATAACACCTCCCTGCTCTACAGCCCTGCAGCAACGCGTTGGCGCCGCCTTCTAGGATACGTATCACAGGTAATGGCTGACTGCAGCGCGTTGGCAGAGCACCCTAGCCCTACCCCTCCTGCCCTTTCCTAACCCACAATCAGCCCACCAACAGTCGCAACGCTTACAATGCACGGTCAGTTGCTCAGGCCTTTATGCCGAGCAAAACATCACTGTCTCATGCTTTCCATGCACCAAACTACACTATTCTTTCACATGCGAGTGTCGGCCGCTCAGTTGGCCGCCGCTGCCGCCAGGCTCTTGTCCACGCCCGTGGAGCCGTACCCGTTGGCGCCGCGCTCCGTGTCGTCCAGCTCCTCCACCTCCTCCACCTCGGGCGTCTTGATCACCTCCAGCACCAGCTGCGCAACGCGGTCGCCCTTCTTGACTGTGGGGGCAGGAATGGGGAGCAGTGGGGTGTTGGAAGCTGCAAGGTGCGTTGGGAACGGTACGTGGAGGTGTGGCACGGTGTGGACTTGGCTGTGGTGTGCAGGCAGAGAGGAAGGCAGGTTGCCGGCAAAGGCACCATGCCAGAGCTGCGTGAGAATGGAGAGAAGTGCGTGCGGATGGAGGAACCTGGTCGCAAGCGTGCTGTGTTCAGCCTTGGCCTTGGCGAGGTGTCTCGGGCCATTGAGTGCTCAGGCGACACGTGCACCTGTGTCTAGCCCTGCCTTCTCCACAAGCTGACGGCCTACGTGGACAACCTAGGCATGGGAGTGTACACACGCAAATCAACAGTCAAAGCTAAAAGCGTATGCTCTGACATAGCCATGCCGAAGCGCCCTTGTGCAGCTGTGCCCTGGCCACACGCACCCTGGAAGTCGACGTCCGAGTGGTTAAAGAGCACAACGCCGACGTTGCCGCGGTAGTCCTCATCGACGACGCCAGCGCCCGTATCAATGAAGTTCTTCACAGCAAGGCCCGAGCGAGGAGCAACGCGGCCGTAGGTGCCCTTGGGGACGCGAATAGCGATGTCCGTCTTCACCACCGCCTTCCCGCGCGCTGGCACCACGGTGTCCTCGGCGCTGCGAACATAGTGACATCCATTCAGGTTAGGTGCAAGAAGATATGATGTAAATGAAAGCGTGTACAGTTCCCACAGTCACATACCTTGAAAGGTCATAGCCGGCCGCGCCCGCGGAGCCCCTCTTTGGCAGCGTAGCGTTTTCGGAAAGCTTCTTTACAAGCAGGCGGTCAACCGGCTCGATGCGCGCCATCTTAGCAGGCTTCTCGGCGGGGCTGGCCTTTGGCATGTTCTCCGAGGAGCACAGCACGGATGCCATGGTTGCAATGTGTCGTTGTCCCGTAAGAAGAGTACGTGCAAGCTTGAAAGGAGATAACAACATCAGTAGGCTTAGGGAACCTCAAGGGTCCCGGCCCCACTTGAATTTTTCCGCGCAATTTTCCCGTTCCGCTCCGGAGCCACGCATGCAGCCCGTTGCCATGCCTCTGCTGCGGCCGCGGCGATGATCTAGACAAATGTGTTATCGATATTGCTCTGCTTTGCATGCGAAGCTGTTGGCTTTCTGGGATGGGAGGGACGGAGGCAGAGACAGACTCAAGGCCTAGCCACCTTGCAAACGTGCTCAATGGCAGGGGCAGCCGATACACAGTATTACCTTACACACTGGCCCAGTCGGCCACACATGCAACGCACACCAAGACGACAAGTGCAACGCAACGAAAGCCGTTCACCACCTGCGCCCTTGGTGCATGGCTGGGCCCCGTTCCATAGCCGGACCGTATCCGTGGAGCATGCACGTCAGCCCTCTCGTCACTCTCCTCTCACGCCCTAGCGAGCGGCCAGTTGCAGACGTGCACGTGCACGTACCTAAACCGCACAACCTGCTTCCTAGCCTTTCCTAGCCCGCTCCATTGGTTTGCACACTTTTCGGCCATACACAGGCCGCCGTGTAGCTGGCAGCACCACTCGCATGCCGCACAAGCGCTTTCGCGCAAGCGCGTGAAGCCATCCCCACGAACGGCACTGCCAATGACGCTGTGTCCAGTCCAGCAGCTGTGACTCAGCCCAGGGCCCCAACGAACGTGGCCCCGCAGGCACCTATTTGCCCACCTGCCACACCTCGTCCTGCGCCAACCTAGACCACATTCTAGCATGCCGGCACTTACGTGCTCCTCTCCCACTGCTGCTTAGCCAGCCACTCGTGCTCCTTCCCAACGCAGCTGCTCCTTCTGCCTTCCTGATGCTGGAGATGTCAAACCAGCTGCTCCTCCCTTACGCGGTGGCGGTCTTGATCATGCCCTGGCGGCGGGCGTACTCGAAGATGCCGCCAGCGTCGATCACGGGGCCGGCCTGGGGAGAGCAATGGCAGGGCGGGGCATTTACCTGTCAGCAGCACTGCGCACACGGCACGCCTAACACCCTATTGTTTGCTGACAGAGGAGGACGGGGAGCCTGCGCCGGTCGCATTTACTCGGCGTGCTCCCTACGGGTTGAACGTAAGGAGCCCGTGTGCATGCACGCGGCGTGGTGGCCCCGGCCGGTACGCCTGTAGCGGCTGGCCAACGGGACCCCCGAGAGGTGCCGCTGTCCCCGGCCCACCTCGCCGATCTCTTGGAGCGGGTAGGTCTTGCCGGTGCTGTGGTCGGTCAGCACGTTGGCGTCCATGTCCACAGTCACCTCGGTGCCTGCAGGGTGGGCGGGGGGACGGAGTGGGGTTGGCGGGCGGAGTCGACCGAGTAGGGTCGATGGACCGAGAAGGGTTGGGGCAACTGTCAATAAGATTGCGTTAACGTAATCCTCGGCCCTTCACATGCCCGCAGCGCTCTGTGAAACTGTTAAGCGCAAGCACGAGGGCCGTGGGCAAGCTACGACGCAACCGGACCCCCATGCCCCGTGCTGATCATCTGTACAACAGGGGGCAGTAGGGCAGCGCACGCTACGTGGCACGGCGCGCACGCTCTTGAACGCGCGTCCCACCTCGCAGCAATACACGACACCCTAGTTCACGGAAGCGCTGGCCGCCCATGCGCTTTCCTGGGCTTTCATATGAGCCGCCCCCACGCGCACCATTTTTGCTCCCAGTAACCATCGCACGTGTTGATACCGTTCTCGCGCACTCGCATTGTCCGCATGCTCACACACTGGCTCCAATACCCGCGCACGCCATGCCACGCATTCCCACAGCACCCACCGGTCTTGAGCACGTCGCACAGGCGCACGTTGCTCTCGCAGGGGTACAGCTCGCCGCTGTGGAGCACAACGCAATCCAAGGAGGACAGGGAGGAGAGGTTGCACCTGGGATCGGACCCAACGCCACGGCAGCGCTATGTCCTACAAATCTGCACAAACCCAGCAGCCGTGTAACCTTGCTGCTTTCTCTGTCCTACATGGCGAGCCTCCACCAAAGCCCACGTACGATCTCCCGCATCCACACATGCACACCACGCAATTCGTTACCAGAACCCACACGACAAGGCGTTGGATTCCCGTTCAGCCTGCCCCGAAACACCGGCGTACGGTGCGAGACGCAGGCCCCAGGACTCTGCCCCCGGGCCGGCCCCTGCCTCTGCCCTGCCCCTGGCCCCTGCTCACGTGGCGATGCAGTTGCGGAAGAAGATGCGGGCGTACGACTCAGCCACGCACACCTTGGCACCTGCGGCCATGAGGGACAATGGAGGACACGACCTCGCGGTGTGTATGGCACGACCACTTGTCGCCAAAGCACATCAGCGGCACCAATGGTGAGCTCTGTGACCGCAGCAGGGGCACGTGGCCCCGCGCTTCGAGCGCTATGCTGTTCAGCGGAAATAGCGAGCGAGTTCTCAGGGTCCCCCCAGGCACATCGCTTGCCCCCGCCGCGCAACTGGAAGTAGCATGCTGTGGTGCAGGTGCGGCAATCCTGGCCGCGGAAGGATGTCCCCCCGTCCGCCAGCCGCCGCGGTGCTCACAGCAGCATGCATGCTGCCCGCGCTGGATCCGCCAGCGCTCCGGCGCTTGCCCCAAGATCCGCACTGCTGCGGCGTCGCTGCTTCTTCCAACCCAGGGCCCCGTGCGCTTCCCTCCGACCACCACTTTCCGGCCACATGCCGGTCATGCAAGTCGGGGTGTCCGATACACCCGGACCCACAGGCGCATGCCCCGTAACCCACGCCGTTGGTGCCCCCCGACGGCCCCCGTCGCACCACCACGGCCTGCGCCTGCAGCCGTACGCTAGGGGCGCCCGCCCCAGAGCCTGCCCCCGCCCGTGCCCCCGGCCGCTCCGCCTCCCCTCCCCTCCGCCAGCCGCTGCCCACCTGCCGCCCCCAGAGCCACGGGCGCGTGCTCGCGAGAGGAGCCGCACCCAAAGTTCTGCCCGCCGATGATCACAGGGTACTCCGTCTTCATCTCCCCGTCCTTCACGTAGCTGAAACGTAGAGGGTGAGCACAGCCGACGGGATGGATCAGTTGCAATGCAATGGGTGCTGCACTGCTGGGGTGGTTCAGGCTGGTAGGTCACCCAATGCGGCTGCGCCTGCCTGCCACTCGTGTACCAGACGGCACACACGCCACCAGCTGCAGTAACCGTCAACCATACCACGTTCCTGCGCCCTACTACAGGAAGGCGCTCCAAGCGGTGATACGCTAAGAGTGCCGAGGTTGTGCAGCCCGATGCTCATATCAGGCGAAAGCTGGACTCCAGCGTCGGTCCTGCGCTGGACATCACCCACCGGGTGGTGTACAGGTCGTCTGGGAGGCCGATAAGGGCGTAGCTGCCCAGCTTCTCGTACTCGTCAGGCTGCGTGTCATGCAGATGGGCGTTGCGCATTTACATGCGACTACTGTGTTCATGGTCGGAGAGATGTGCAGGTGCATGGGGAACTGGCGGTTGCCTCCCTTGCCGCACCCGTCCGGGTGCACGCCTGCAGCGCCCCGCTCGGTCCCACCTTCGAAGGCACCAGCGTCAGGTACTCGGCCGGAATAATCTGATCAGTGTCGATGTTCTGCAGGTAATTGGAGCGCGTTGTCATGTTGCCTTGCGTTGTCATGTTGCCTTGCGGCTTCGTCCAAGCCAAGCGACCCAGCCTCCATCCCGACTTACATCGCGAGTGACGAAGCACTTGCCGCGAATCACGCGCGGCTCGTCATCCTTCTTGCTGACCTTAGCGCAAACGCGCACGCAAGAGCGGCGCGCTGGGCGAGCGCGCAGCGTGGCCGCGCTCGAACGGGTCTGCGCCGTCAGCTGCATTCTTATAATGCGACGGAGAAGCTAGGAAGGGAGCTGTATGTTGCACAAGCTTGCATGCAAACGCAATCTGGGACTGCAGTAGGGGCCGATCCACTGAGCAACACCTCCCGCAGAACTTCTGCATGAGCTGTACGATGAAGGCAGGCCTCCAACCAACCAATCAGCCTCAGGGAATCCCCCGGAAGCCCTATACTCCTCACAGACCATTGATTGGCCTTGCAGCAGCTGCTGTTATTACTTTAGCAAACACCTTCACAATGGTCCAGGCTCTGGCTTCCCGTTGCAAGCTGGGTGGGTCTAGCGTAGTGACCTATGACAAGAATACTCCAAGCAAGCAATGTAATGGCTTTCCAAGATGTTTGTATTTTTTGTCTCCTAACTCTGCTTCGGGCGGGTTGTGGTTTCAGGCTCGGTCTCTTCGGCAGTGTCGCGCCCAGTGTCCCGCAAGGTAAGCCACAAAGTTTATGGCAAAACCTGCTCAAGTACAGTGCACCTGTCATCTCAGTATCTGGTTCCTAGGTCTGGACCCCTAACCGGTCTCCCTGGTGTGTGGTCGGCAGGGCGTCGTCGCGCGCGCTGCTGCCGACAACCAGCTTTTGAAGAAGCCAGACTTTAAGCGCCCAGAGCCTGAGCAGAAGAAGCTTTTCGGTGATGCCCCAGCGGCGCCAGCTGCTGCGCCTGCTGCTGCTGCCTCAGGGTGAGTCGCGACATGGGCATGCACGCGACTGCAGGGCGCCCATCGCGCAAAGCCTAAGTCATCCTTTCGTGTAATTGTAGGGCCGTGACCATTGAGTACCAACGCCAGCGCGCCAAGGAGATGCGGGCATACTTCATCGAGAAGAAGAACGACGAGCTCCGGGGGAAGTCCCAGTAAGTGGCTGTGCTCAGGGGCCCCACCAACCCGCCTGTCACCTAGGATGATACATCATCCATGCCAAAGCGCCGTCAGCGTTGCGTACATCCCGTAGCGCCACGCAAGCACAGCTCAGTACCTTGATTCCCTTTGGCTCCCTGCCCCAGCGCTCCACCCTTTGGTCCAGAACAGCGCCCCACCACACACCCATGCGTTAGCCCAACATGGTGATGGCCCCATGCGTTGCCCAGCAATCCTGATTCCCGTTGAACCACTGCGGCGACATGCAGCTACCACACACCCTTGTGTTACCCAAATATCTAACACCTTGCCTTGTGTGTACCACTCCACTTGGCAGAGTGCTGGGCTGGACCCCCAAGAACGAGATCAACAACGGGCGGTGGGTAATGTTTGGGCTGCTGGTGGGCATGCTCACCGAGTACGCCACCGGCGTGGACTTCATCGACCAGCTGAAGCTCATGGTCACCTACCTGGGCATCGTGGACCTGGACTAAGCGGCCAGGAGGAGAGCAGGGAGCTGCGGCAACAGCAGCAGCTACAGCAGTTTGGCATATCAATTAGGCATCTTGGGGAGCTTTCACTCTTCAGCAGCACCTTGCAGCACCCAGCTTTCCTAATGCGCAGTGCTGATGCGGCCGTGGAGCGGGTCTGACCGCCTGAACCAGCATTTTCGACATGCGGTGCGGGTTGAGGCTAGTGGTCAGGTCGACGGCCAACAAGCTGGAACCTGGAGGAGAGCCGGCACTGAGGCCCCGGCCGTCGCAATTTTGGTAGACCTCCGTGAAGAACGGTATTGTTGTGTGCTTTTTGGGTTGTATCAGTAGGTTAGGGAGCACTGCGTGGCCACTGGCCAGCCCCGGGGGCCAGCGTTCCGTGCTGCCTAGGGGTCCGCCGACCCCGGACGAAGGGAGGTGCCCTGGGTGGGACTGCACAAAGCAACGGGGGTACGGTATGCCACAGGTTGTTTGTCTCCCGCATGCGCATTCAATGGGTTGATGCGGTTGCCCTTTGGAGGCATGAACGGTGGACGCTGTGCAGGAACGATGACGCAGGAGGGAAGCAGACTGGGCCGCTTAGGGTAGGACGCCGTGGCCGCCATGTATGCGGCGGTGACATCAAGTCATATGAATAGAAGACCGTTACATTATGTGAGCGCAGAGGAGGGCCATGGCCCGCTGTACAGGATACGCAGCGGGCCGGGATATGTACATTGCCGAGAGGGAGTTGTGGCTGGGGTGAGCGGCAGCTCAACATGTCGCGAGCGACACGCGCTACTGTGCATCACGGCAGGGGCGGAGTCAGGTGCAGATGTAACATGCGTATGAGTGATGTTAGTTTGGCTGCGACACGCAAACCATGTTCGACCCGGTCGAAGGCGTTTGGTCTCTCTGCTCACAAGTGCCAACCACAGTACCGTGCTGCGCCTATGCTGATCCACCACTCCAGCCCAGCACTCCCACGCTTCCTTGTGCTCCCGGCCAACACGTGATTTTAGGCGGCAGTTTTCGACACGCAGCATGCCGAAAGCTGCGTTCACCACTACCCTTCCCGCATGCAATCACTGTCACTTCATCTCATTGAGCGGCTCGTCTGGCTCCGTGGGCGCGTCCCCGCCCTCCGCCTTCTCACGCTCCGTGTAGATGGCTGACGCCACCTCCGTCAGCACTATGTCGGGGTCCCACGGCTCGTCGGCCTCTTGCACCTGGGGGAGGGGAGGGGAGGAGAGGGAAACGGGTTCATGATTCAGTATATAGTGGCGGGGAGGAGCGGAGAGGTGGGTTGACGGGTTGCGGAAGGCGAGACAGCGGAGCGGATGGGTTGCAGTGTGGCAGGGTGGGCGAATGTTGCCGACCAGCACTTCAAGAGAAAGAGTGGCGTGCGGGCGAAAGGGCGATGGCCAGCTGACGCCCTGACAACACGTACTGCAGCGGTTGTGTGCACCCCACGATGCACAGCGGTCTCGCGTCCACGCATGCCCATTGCAAGCGAGGCGTACCAGCCGCGCCCGTATCATACCATCCGTCCATCAGGCAGCCGCCCAGTCCGCCAACACCACCAGCCAGTTCTCGTACCCAGCATTCACCCTACCGGTCAGCTGCTCTACCACCACCACTACCAAGCCCCCAGTTCACGCCCCGCCCCGAACCGCCGCCCACCTGCTCCGACGAGCACAGCACTGCGGTGAGCAGCGACAGGTCGATGTCCCTGTCGTCCATGGCGGGCAGCTTGTAGTGCGCCTCCTCCTCCAGCTCCTCCATGCCCTGCACCTTGTTGGTGCGCACCTTGGGCGCCTCGGCAACCTGGCGGAGAGAGGGGGGACGGGGTGAGAAACGTGGGTTTAAAAGTCGCGGGGACGGAATGCACGGGTCAGGTGAAATGGCGAGTGCTGGCCAGGGGTCCGCACGGCGGCGGGGCTGGTAGTGGCAAGATTGCATGCCGTGCACACCAGGCTGCTCCAGGATGGCCTTGCCGGCGAAACGTTACCATCAACTGATGTTTTCAGGGCATGCCAACGCTTCGGTGGCCAGCCTCGAAACCTTCAGCCTCAGCGGCCCCCACCCCGGTGCCGGTGCAGCACACCCCACCTACCACGTTGCTCAGGTCTTCACGCCCCTCCTCCTCCAGCTCGGGAATGTCCATGATGCCATCCGCCCCCGTCGTCATGGACTCATACTTGATCTGCTTCTTGCTGCTTTCTTCATCCCCGCGTGCTAGCTGCTCCTGCTTTCGGCGCGACACGCCAATGAACTTCTTGCTGTCGTCGCCAGACAGGAGGTCGAGGTTCAGGGCCTTGCTTGCGGCCTGCGCCCCCGACTCTGCCCGGTCTGGCATGTCCCTCGTGCGGCGGCGGGATGCGGGGGTAGTCCGCTCCTCGTCACCACCGCCCATGCTGGGGAGTGCCCCGCCCCCGCTGCTCCCACCTGCCCCCCGTGCAGGAGAGCTGTCCTCGCCAAACCCTGGCATGGGGGGCTGTGGTGGAGAGGAGGGTGCGCCCAATCCAAAGGCAGAGTCTAGCCCGAAGCCGCCCTGGGGGTGCGATGGAGCGGGGGGATAAGGTAAGAGCTATGGCTGCCGAGCGAACATGCCGCGCCCCCGGCCACGGGCGGGAGCAGGGTACCTTCTGCGGCTCCGGTGGCGCTGCCGAGTCATCGCCCCAATTATTGACTTGTCTCCCGGCGCGACGACCAGCCTTCGGTGCTGCCTGCGAGCGCCAGAATGCCAACTTGAGTCGAAGGGCGGTCAACAGACTAGGAGATAGAGCTGAAGTCCCGGTTGTTTGTGCACCTTTGGTGCATCATCATCCATATTGTGCTCAGCGCTGTTTGGCCGGCCTGCGCTTGGTGCGGGACCTTCGAAAGGCAAGCTAACCTACTTTGTCAGTACCTGATATACATTAAGATTGTTTCTGTATTGTGCAGTTCCAATTGCGTGATATAGACAGCGTGTTGCAGCTTTTCGGTTTTGGCGGTTGCTCAGGTGATCATGTCCAGTTTGGCAGACTTGTGCTATGCCAGCGCAGCAGCAGCAGCGTCGTGCTTTTCAACCATCGGAGACAACCTGCCTTCTCTGGCGTACGCTTACTATTGGCCGTTTGCGGGACACACTTGCCAAACGCACTGCTCTGCTTCCCAATTATTATCATGATAGTGTAAGCCCTACATTCACAGAATTCACTAGGAATAGGAGGCTGGCTGTGGGCGTTGCTTCGGTCGACTAGGGGCGCGCAAGCAGCGCGCAACGGGCGACCCAGGATGCTGCTCAACAGCTGTCGGCCAGGGGGTGCGCTGTCGTCGCTGCTCCTGGGCTCTCGAGCGGCCGGCGCACTTGCGGGGACGTGGCAGAGCAGCGCCCCAGTTGGCACTGAACCAAGCACCGAGCGTTCCGCAATTCCATGCTGCGGAGCCACCGCATCTTATCGCAGCATTACTGGTAGCTCGCTGACGGAGGAGGATGACAAAGCTGGTCGCCCCACGACGCCATGGGTGCGCCAGGTCATAAGCGGCGTCGACCTCATGCGCCACCCCAAATACAACAAGGGCCTAGCATTCAGCGACGCGGAGCGCGACCGGTTGTACCTCCGGGGGCTGCTGCCGCCAGCGGTCCTGTCGCAGGAGGTACAGCTAGAGCGCACGATGCTCAACATCCACAGCAAGGACTCTAACCTGGAGAAGCTCACATACCTGCAAGGGCTACAGGAGCGCAACGAGCGGTTATTCCACCGCGTGCTCCTGGAGAACCTCGAGGCGCTACTGCCTATCATCTACACCCCCACTGTGCGCCTGGCCTGCCAGAAGTACGGCCTCATGTTTAAATCGCTGCCCCGCGGCCTGTTCATCACGCTGGAGGACCGCGGCCGCGTTTTCCGCATCTTGAAAAACTGGCCGGAGCGCAACGTGAAGCTGCTGGTGGTGTCGGACGGGGAGCGCGTGGGGGACCTGGGGGACCTGGGCGTGCAGGTGAGGGGCACAGCCGGGGGCGGCTGGGGTGTGGGGGGTGGCTGGGCGCCTGGTCGTGGGATCCGTCGCCAGGGTGTGGGAAGGCTCAGGTAGTGAGGTTTATGGCAGGGCGCGTGGCAAACTGCGTGCCGCACGTGGCACTGTGGTGCTGGGGTACCGGTACATGCTGTGGTGGTGGCAGGGCAGCGGGGGCCGACCGCTGGCTGTCACGTGGCCAAGACAGGTAGCTCGGGGGCCGTGGGGCGCTGCTGGCCAGCCTTCTGAGGTGGCTGGGGCTGCAGTCGTTGCCGCACACCACAGTAACCATGTAGTGACTGAGCACTGTGTGGCTGTGATGAAGTTGCCCCTCGCGGGGCGTACCGTTGCGAGCCTCCAGGAGGCGGTGGCGCAGCGAACATTCCAATGGATCCTTCTGAGCCCACATGCACTTTGCACTGTGAAGCATCGTGAAAGGGGAGGGTGCTAGGGTGCTAGGATCGCCTCGTGCGGCACACGTCCACTGCCCTCTTCACCATTCCGCCCTGCCGTGCCGCCGTGTCATGCTGCGTTGTTACCATGCCGCCCTGTCCTTCATGCAGCGCCTTGCACCGACCCCGCCTACCGCACGTGAGCTGCTTGCTCATCGCCCACGAAGCTCCCCGGCCCGCTGCCCCGCCGCGCTGCCCCACCCTCTCTTGCCAGGCTGTGGGCGTGCCCATCTCCAAGATCTCGCTGTACACGGCGTGCGGCGGCATCAGCCCCTCCATCTCCATGCCCGTCATGATCGACGTGGGGACGGACAACGAGGAGTTGCTGCAGGTGGGGGCGGCTGGGGCTAGCCCACGTGTAGTGGCAGTGAGTGTTGTGGCGGTTATGGTGGAGGCGTGGCAAGGACGACGGGGTGCTGCTGCAGGTGGTGCATGCGGCGGACGTGTGGCTTAAGCAATGTAGGCGAGCCCTTTGCCGTGCCACCGAGTGGGAGCAGCGGCAGCTGGCTGCAGCTTGGGCACATGCTGTGTACCAGCTGCCTGCGGTGCACCGAGCACGTGTCGGATGCTGGTGGTGGCGGTTTTGCTGGTGCGGCTGTGGGTGCGGTATTGCGGTACTGTGCGGTGCTGCGGCGCCGCGATACTGTGGTGCTGCGGTGCTGCGGATGTGGGTGCTGCCTGTAGCATGCAGCGCCCGGCAGATGGGGCGGTGTCTGTACGGGAGGTTTGGGGGCCCGTCACAGGCCGGGCTCGGAGCTCATGGGATGTAAACATCAGAGCGGTTGTCGGAAAAGAAGTAGATATGAGCGGGTGGCGCGTGCCAAGCTCGCGGCGTACAAGTGGCAGCCTCCCCCGGCCTGCTCACCTGCAGAGCCCCTTCTACGTGGGCGTGCGGCACCGGCGGGTGCGCGGCGACCCCTACTACGAGCTGATGGACGAGTTCCTCACCGCCGTCAAGAGGCGATTCGGGAACACAGTGATGGTGCAGGTGGGCACGGGTGGGTGGGCCCGCGGGGGCGTCTCGGGAGTGCTTGCTGGGGCAGACGGGGTGGGGGCGAGGGAGGGGGGGGGGGCCCGCGGCCCTGTGGCACGCGCGGGTGCCGCAGCGGGGAAGCGGAAGAGGACATGGCTGTGT
>VFQN01001420.1_pt1 | contig 40224 bp, 32 predicted proteins | sample 3512371 | NCBI WGS metagenome assembly VFQN01 (sample SAMN10412370, study PRJNA504923) | tailings metagenome | isolation source: Replicate 2 from Balatoc abandoned mine | place: Philippines: Itogon, Benguet | collected 2017-08-28 | reverse complement strand
CGGTGACGGTGCTGTCTTCATCGCCGTTCGCCGTGCCGCCCGACGTCGTCGGCGCGTCGTTCGCCGCCGCGACATTGATCGTGATCGTGCCGGTGGTCGTGCCGCCCTGACCGTCACTCACCGTATAGGTGAAGCTGTCGGTGCCGTTGTAGTTCGGCGCGGGGACATAGTTGAAAGTTCCGTTCGGATTGATCGTGACCGTGCCATGCGCGGGCGCGCCGTCGACCGCGAAGCTCAGCGCATCGCCATCGACGTCGGACGCCTGAACGCGGCCGCCGATCGTGCCGTCTTCGCGCACGCCATAGGTCGCGTTCGACGTGGTCGGCGCGTCGTTCTCCGGCGATACGGTCAAGGTGACGGTGCCGACGGTCGTGCCGCCATTGCCGTCGGACACGCGGTAGGTGAACGAATCCGTGCCGTTGAAATTCTGATTGGGAATGTAGCTATACGAGCCGTCGGGATTGACCGTCACGACGCCGTTCGCCGGTTCGCCGCCTTGCGCCAGGGCGAAGCTCAGCGCGCCGCCATCGACGTCGCTCGCGGTCAATTGGCCTTCGACCGACTGATCTTCGGTCCCCGCCGCCGCGCCGCCCGTCGTGACCGGCGCATCGTTCACCGGCGTCACGTTCAACGTGATGGTGGCGGTATCGGTCCCCCCCTTTCCGTCGCTCACCGTATAGGTGAAGCTGTCCGTGCCGTTGTAATCGGCGGCCGGCGTATAGGTGTAAGACCCGTTCGGATTGATCGTGACGGTGCCATGGGCCGGCCCGCCGTTTTGCGCCAACGCGAAGGTCAGCGCGTCGCCATTCGGATCGGTCGCCGAGAGCTGGCCGGTGATCGCGTTGTCTTCCGCGCCGCTGGCCGTGCCATTCGCGGCGTCGGGGGCCGCGTTGAAGCCGAGATTGGCCGTCGGCACGACGACGCCATTGAGGAACTCGAGGAACTCGACATTGACCAGCGTGTCGGTGCCGTCGGCCGAGCCGGGGCGTGCATCGGTGACGACGAGCTCGCCCAGCGAATTGCGCGAGAAGGCATAATCGGTGATGTAGCTCGAATAGACCGACGTGTCGGTGCCCGCGCCACCGTCGATGCGGTCATTACCCGCACCGCCGATGATGCGGTCGTTGCCGCCCATTTGCGCCGTGTCGGGAACCACGGCGGTCGTCGTGACCGCGCGGATCAGGAAGTCGGAGCTGTCGTCGGTGATCGAGCCTTGCGCCGTGGCGCCCGACGCGGTGACGTAAGGGCCCGCCCACATCACCAGCGTGTCGAACACCGCGTTGCCTGGCGGATCGATCGTGAAGCTGAAATCGCCCGACGTGCCGGTCGCGATCACGCGCCCTTCGGCGACGACGTTGCCGTCGTTGAGAATGCGCCAGAATGCCTGCTCGGATTTGTTGTAATCCGTGCTGGTCTGCGCGCTGTAGAACCACGCGAGGCTGACGCTGGCCGTGGCCACGTCGCCCGGCAAAGCGATCGAAACGGTTTCGGAAACGCGGCTGACCGGGTCGTAGCCGGTTTCGGCCTTCACCGAGGGACGCGAGGCCTGATTGCCCGAAGCGCCCAAACCGTCATTCGTGTAGCCGACATTGCCGGCCGACGCCGCCCCCAGCTGCCCGTTCGCGCCGATATTCTGCGCAGTGACGTTGACGCCCGCCCAAGTCGATTGTCCGCCGCCGCCGAAGGTGTTGGTGACGGTAATCGTGGCGCTTTCGTTGCCGGCGCCGCCGAAGATCAAATCGTCGCCCGCGCCGCCGATCAACAGATCGTTGCCGCGGCCGCCGTCGATCGTGTCGTTGCCGTCGCCGCCGGACAGCGTGTCGCGGCCCGAGCCGCCGAACAGATTGTCGTTACCCGTTCCGCCCAGGATGCTGTCGTTGCCGGCATTGCCCCACAGCACGTCGTCGCCGGCCCCGCCGTCGATCGTCACGTCGCCGTAGCCGAAGCGCGTGCTGGTCAAATCGATCACATCGTTGCCGTCGCCGGCGTTGATGATTTCGACGTTGCGGATGCGCGCGCCTTCCGACGGCGTATCGCTATAGGGATCGTCGAGGAACAGCGCGTCGTTGGCCGAAGAAAGCAGAATCGTGTCGGTGCCGGCACCGCCGTCGAACACGTCGTAGCTGCGCACGTTGCCGAGGATCGTCACGCGCTCGTTGGTGCCCGACGCGCCGGGATCGCCGACATTCATCGCCACCCAGCCGCCGGGCCATGTCGAATCGACCGAGCCGACCAGCGTGTCGTTGCCGTCGCCGCCCAGGACCCAGTCGGAACCCGTGCCGCCGGTGAGCGTATCGTTGCCGGCACCGCCATCGAGCTTGTCGTTGCCGGCTTCGCCGAACAGCTGATCGTTGCCCTTGCCGCCGGCAATCGTGTCGTTGCCGGCACCGCCGCGGATCACGTCGTTGCCATTGCCGCCGGTGATAAAGTCGTTGCCCGTCGAGCCGGTCGGATTGGTGGAGACCACCGACGAGAACTGGAATGTCGATGCGAAGTTGTTCGGGTTGTTGAAAAAGCTGGAGTTGAAATTGGTCAGGCGCAAAGTGGTCGACGATCCGACGAAGCTCAGCACCGTATCGGCACCGTCGCGGTCGATCATCAGGTTCGACGACGTCAGCCCCGATCCCTCGAAGCGCAACACCGTGCCGCTCGAGAACCCGTCGATGACGAGGTCTTGCCCCAATCGGATCGTGTAAATTTCGCCTTGGGCCATTTTTTTCCGCGCTTCCGTTCGACGGTTTTTGCCGCCCCGAAGTTTTTGTCGTTGCCCGCCCTTGAAACCGCCCCTGGCCAACCGCGAAACTGCGGGTGTGGCCCTTCGGTTCCAACTGCCCAGATTCCGACCTCGCTACATTATTAGCGCTGCCTGAAGGGGTCAATATAAGTCTATCAAATGGTCTTGGATTGTTTAGGTCGATAGTGAATTATTATAAAACAGATACTTAGCCTACACGCACTGGTTATTGACCGAGTAATTTAATATGGTACTCAAAGCAAGCCACACCACGATGCGGTTTTGCCTAATTTTAAGTCATCTCTTGAGAATAAGTTTTATCGTTTATATCCAGATGCTTACCTAAAAAAGCCAAACTCATTTACGAACCGCAATTTTCCGCAATTTTTGCGGCTACTTTGGACTTTCGTGGCACCCGATGCCGATGCGGCAAAGAACCTCAGCCGCAATTCCGGCCCCCGCCCGGAGTCGACACCCCGTCTCCAGAAATGCCGTCGCCAAAATTTTCGCGATGTTGACCTGCATCAATGTGCCGCGAGACCGGTTGTCGCAGTTTGTGTCCGAGGCTCGCAGTCGAGCCGTCTCAAGGGGAGAGACAAAATGGATACCGCCGAACTCGTCTATCTGTGCTTCGCGATCGCCGCCTTCGTAACCTTCGCGGTCACACTGTATTTCGTCACGCGCGAAGATGCCGCGCGCCGCGACGGCCAGTTCGTCAAGGACGCCTATCCGGTGAACGAGAACGCCGTGCCGGCGATCCGTCACGCCGCTTGATCGGCTATCGGTGCGCGCTGAACGCGTCGGCGCGCACCGGCCGTAGCGGAAAGCGATAGCTGGGCGGCTCGTCCGCCCCGATCGCCGCCTGGACCGCCGGATGGCAGGTCCGGCCCTGGCAAAATCCCATACCTGCCCGCGTCGCGAGTTTCGCCTCACGCGGGCCCGACAAGCCCATATCCGCGGCCCGCGAAATCTCGCCGCGCGTCACCGCTTCGCAGCGGCAGACGATCGTCGATGCATCGCCAGCCGGCATGTCGATGCGCGCCCAATTTGCAAGTACCCGCGCAGCGTGCATAAACTTCGCGCGCCGCTCGCGCGCGGCCGATGCCGCGCGGGCAAGCTCCGTACTAGGAACCCGGCCTTCGGATTCGATGATCGCGGCGGCCGTTATCACGCCGTCGCACAGCGCCGCCTCGACGCCGCCGATGCCGCGCGTTTCGCCGATCGCATAGATCCCGTCACAGGACGTCGCGCCTTGCGCATCGACCTGCGCATGCCGGCCGCCGAGAAGCGGATCATGCGCGAGCGCCGCACCCGCCTGCGCGGCGAGTTCGATATTCGGCCGCAGGCCCAAACTCGTACCGACGACAGCGACGTCGAAATGCCGCCCGCCGGTTACGACGACACGCAACATGCCGTCGTTCCGTTCGATGCGCACGATCCGAGAGCTTCGCAAAATCGGCACGCGAGCCGACCGCAATTTCAACTCGTATTTCAGCGCCTGAGAAAACAGGCCTGGAGCGGCCCAAAGCGCCTTTAGAACGTCGATGGATGGCCAAGGTGCGGCATCGATGACGGCGACGGGCCGCGCACCCGATACAACCAAATCATGCGCGACGACATAAAGCAGCGGCCCCGCGCCGGCGAGCAAAACGGGCCCGTCCGGCACCACCCCATCGGCCTTGGCGAGGATTTGCAAAGCCCCCAGATTGACGACACCGGGCAGCGTCCATCCCGGCACGGGGTTCGGCACTTCCAAGGCGCCCGACGCGATCACAAGATGACGCGCACGCGAAACCGCTCCGCGCCCGTCCCGATCGGCGAGCATCAACGCGCCGTCGGCGCCGCGCCCTAGAACCTCGTAACCCGCGCGATGGTCGATACGATCCTTCGCGGCGGCAAGCCGCGATCGCAGCCAGGCGCCGCCGCCCTGCTCGACATCGAAACGCTTGCGCCAAATCTGGCCGCCGGCCGTCGCGTTGTCGTCGATCAACGCAACGCGCAGGCCTTCGGCGGCGAGTGCCAGCGCACAAGCCCCGCCCGCCGGACCCGCGCCGACGATGGCGACGTCCGATGCGATTTCAACCGGCGCGGGTGCTGGCCGCGTTGGTGCGCGCGCCGGCGCGGTCGAGATTTTCATGCCCGGCGTCACCGATACCCGGCACGCGCGCGTATCGGGCACATCGTCGATCGTGCAGGCGCATTGGAAACACGATCCCATCATGCACGCGACCCCGCGCGGCGCCCCTTTGGGATCGGCGCCGAACGCGGCGATCCCGGCGGCGAGCATCGCGGCCGCCGCACTTTCCCCCGTCCGGGCGGGGATGCGCGCGCCATCGACCTCGATTTCGAGATCGGCGGAATCGTGATGGCGGCGGAAGGGCTTGGACATTGGAAGCGGAACCTGTCACGGATTCTAGGTCGTCGCCAACACGTACGAGAACATGCGTCGCATCGAAACGGATATCGCCATTTTCGGCGCCGGAATCATGGGGGCCGGCTGCGCCTACGAACTCGCCAAGGCGGGCAAGCGCGTCCATCTGGTCGATCGCGGTCTGCCCGCCGGCGGCACGTCGGGCGCTTGCGATGGCTATGTCTCCGTCTCGACCAAGACGCCGGGCCCGGCCATGACGCTCGCCATCGCCAGCCAAAAGCTGTGGCGCGATTGGGCGGCCGAGCTTGGCGCCGACCGGGTCAAATACCACGTCACCGGCGGCTTGATGCTGATCGAAGCGCCCGACGAAGTCGCGAAGATGGAAGCGCATACGGCGCTGCTGACCGGCCAGGGCATCGAGGCGCGATTGGTCGATCGCCAAGCCATGCTGGCGATCGAACCCGAGCTTTCGACCGAACTTCAAGGCGCGGTCGACGTGCCGAACGAAGCCGGCGTCACGCCCTATCTCGCCACGCTCGCATTGCTGGATGGTGCACGAGCGAAAGATGCGGCGACATCGTGGAAGACGCGCCCCGTCGCGTTCGATATCGCCGGCGGGCGGATCGTTTCGGCGACGCTGGAAGATGGCGAAGGGGCTCGCTTCCAACTCGCCGCCGAGCACTTCGTGTTCTGCGCCGGTATTTGGAGCCGCGATCTGGGCGCAATGATCGGACTCGATCTGCCGGTTATTCCGCGCCGCGGCGAATTGCTGGTCACCGCGCGCGGCTTGCCGCTCGCCAAGCGCTTCCTCGTCTCGGCGCGCTATCTCACCGCCAAGCTCGATCCCGATCTCGCCGCGAAGTCGGACGATCCGTTGATCCGCATGGGCTACGGCTTCACGCTAGAAGCCACACCGCACGGCCAGCATTTGATCGGCAATACACGTGTCTTCGCCGGATACGATCGAAGCGTATCCGACGAAGGCTATCGCACCATTCTGGCCGAAGGGGCCAAGCGCGTCCCCGCGCTTGCCCAAGTTTCGATTTTGCGCGCTTTCGCCGGCTTGCGGCCCTTCGTGCCCGACAAGAAACCTTTGCTGGGCCGCAGCACGAAATATCCCAACCTGCTGATCGCGGCCGGGCACGAAGGCGACGGAATCACGCTATCGGCCGTCACGGCCAAGTCAATTTGCGCTTTGGCGCTGGGAAATACGCCGCCCGTCTCGCTCGCGGGATTCGAGCCGGACCGCTTTTCCAAGGCCGCCTAGACTTCGCCCCATTTCGGGGCGACAATCGCTTCAGAACAAGCGAATCAGGCGGCAGAACGCATGGCCCTTACCGCGCCCACGCCCGACGATATCCATCGCCGCAAATCGATGGATCAGCGCGAATGCGATCTGATGATGCGCCGGCACGAGCTTTACATGCTCGCGCGCTCGGGCGGCCAGCGCGCCAATTTCTCCTACCGCAATCTCACGGGCCTCAATCTCGCCTGCAAGAATCTGTCGGAAGCGGATTTCACCGGCGCGATCATGGTCGAGTGCGATTTGTCGGGCACGAACCTGACGCGCGCGCTGTTGTTCTGCGCGAACCTGACCAAAGCGAAGCTGGTGCGCGCGAATTTGACCCGCGCCGATTTGCGCGGCGCTTGTTTGAAGGGCGCCGACCTCACCGCCGCGGAACTCTTCAACGCCGATCTGCGCGAAGGCCAGATTTTCACGCGCGCGAAGGCCAGCGACCTCGAAAGCATGGCGGTCGATCCCGACCCTTCGGATATGAGCCGCGCCAAGCTCGTCAACGCGAACCTGACGCAGGCGAATATGTCGGGCTCGGTCGCCGCGATGGCCGACTTCACCGACGCGATCTTGAAGGGCGCCAATCTCGCCAAGGCGAATCTCAAGAACGCGGTGATGGAAGGCGCCGATCTGGAAGGCGCGGATCTGAGCCGCGCCGATCTGCGCGGCGTGATCTTGCGCAACGCCAATCTCTACGGCGCCGTGTTCATCGCGGCAGATCGCACCGGGGCGGACGAGACCGGCGCGCTGACCGACGCGCCGCGCGGCAAGCCGATGAGCATGCTGCGCGATTCTCTGCACACCCTCATCCGCGACCACCAAAGCTGGGTCGAAAGCGGCGGCGCCGCCGGCAAGGCGCTGGATATTTCGGGCTTCGATATGCGCGATATCGAATGGCCCGATCACGCCCTGCTCACCTCGATGAAGGCGGCGGGCGCTTGCCTCGCGCACGCGCGCATCCAGGGCGCTTGGCTGCAAGCCAGCAATTTCGAAGGGGCCGATCTACGCGGCGCCGATTTCCGGGCGGCGGATCTGCGCGGCGCCAATCTGCGCATGACCAATTTGGTGCGCGCCAATTTCGAAGCGTCCAATCTGGCGCCGCTGGTCGTCGCCTCGGGCAAGGCGCTGGTCACGCGCCTCGATCGCGCGATTTTGCGCCATGCGCGCTTCGTCAATTGTCAGCTGACGCAGACCTCATTCCGCGAGGCCGATCTGCGCTGGTCCAGCTTCGTCGATTGCGAAACCGCTGGGGCCGATTTCGAATTGTCGATCGGCCGTCCGGCCGCAGCCCCGCCGCCCCCGCCCGAGCCTTCGTCCTAAAACTTCAATTCCACGCGCGGCTTGGCGCCGTCGGCGGTTTCGACCACCGGCCGGCACTCGAACAAGCGGTTGGTCGCCACACCTTCGCGCGCGATCAGTCGATCCTTGACCGCGCGCATACGCGCTTCGGCCAACCGGCGCAGATCCTGTTCGCCATGCACCGGCGGCGGCGCGCCCGTGGCGCGCGCGATCAGGTTTTGGATGCCTTCGATCAGCTTCTGGCCTTGGGCATCCGTGCCTTGCGCGGCGTTGAGTGCGCGCAAGTCGTCGGGGCCGGCGAAGCCGCAAATCTCCATCCGCAGGGTCGGGCGCGCTGCCAACGCATCGGCCAAGCGATCCAACGTCGTCGCGGTTGCGTCGTCGAACGCGGATTTTCCCGCCGCGAATGCGACCGGCGCCAAGGCGATCTCCGGCCCGCCGCCGCCCTCCAGCAGGGCGCCGAACACCAGGCCGAAGGGAAATAGCACGTTGAACGTGCCGGCGATGGCGCCGCGCATCGCCCCGCCGACCGCCTGACGCACGGCGCCCGACGTATCGAAACTTGGGTCGTTGAGCTTGCCGGAAATGGGGATATCGAGCGCGATGTCGCCCGCGGAATCGCGCAGCAGCGACAGCGCAAGGCCGATGGGCACGCCCGTTTCTTCCGACAGCTGCGGCGTGCCGCGTTCGTCGATTTCCAGATTGCGGATATGCCAGCTGGAAACGCCGGTCAGCGCCTCCTCCTTCGCCGCCAGCGTCAGATCGAGATCGAAATTGCCGGTGCGCAGATCCACGCCCAGCGCGTCGGCGACATAGGGTGAGATCGGCGGCAGATCGATGCCCAGCGCCTTGCCCTTCAGATCGAAGCCGCGCTTGGCCGCGAGCGGCATCGCCGTGCCTTCGAGGGATATCTCGCCGTAGCCGCCGATCCGGCCTTTGAGCGACACCGGCGTGGACCGGTCGACCGCGCGCGTGTCGAGCGCGCCCACGCGGATCGCAACGCGCGAAGCATCGAGCCGCACGGGCGTTCTGGTCGCAAGGTCTTCGAATTCAAGACGCGCATCATCGATCTCCACCCGTGCCACGCGGATCGCAGGTGCCGGTGCGTCGTGATCGGCATCGCCCGCCGCCAGCGCTTCGAAACTCGCAAGGCCCTTGGCCGTACGCGTGACGCGAACGACCGGCGCGCGCGCGCGGACCGTGCCGAAGCGCAGGATGCGGTCGGGATCGAGATTGGCGCCGCCCACATCGACGCGCGCGGCTTCGAAGCGCCAGGGGAAGGCGGCGATCTCGCCCGTCGCCGTTTCGCGGCGCAGCGCCTTCATCTGCTCGACCGCCAGCGCCCGGATACGCAAAGCGGCGTCGGCATAGGCGAAGCGATCGAACGACACCGATGCGGCCTGGAACAGATCCAGGCCGTCGTCGCGCCGCGCCGCCAAGTCGCGCAAGCGAAGTTGCTGGGCGGCGAAACGCGGCCGTTCGGGGGCGATATCCATATTTCCGCCGATACCGGCAACGGTGAGCGTGATCTTCTCGGCCTTGTGGCGTGCCTCGATCCCGTCGAACGATACGGGCCCCGCGAAATCGCCGCCCGCGTAGCGCCCTTGAATCGCCACGCGCGCAATCCTGGCGGCGAACTCGGCGCTCTCGGCGGTCGCGTTGTCGATCTCGACCTTGCCGTCGAAATCGCCTTGCGCGTATTTGCCCGCGACGCGCAGCGCTTCAAGCGTGGCTTGCGCGTCGGGCAATCTGCCGGATACGCCGGTCGCCCGCGCTTCGAAATCGGCGGCGATGCTGTTGCCGATCGACACGTCGCCAAGAGTCACATCGAGCCCGGCGATTTCGGCCGCAAGGCCATCCGCTTGCGCGCGCAGTCCGCGCGCCGAGACGTTGCCTTGCAGCTTGACGGTCCCGTCTTTTTCCCCGCGCGCGTCAATGCTGGTGAGCGCAAGACTGGCGGCGCCAAGCCGCCCTTCCGGCCGCACCGCGTCCAGGGCGCCGATCTCGCCCGCGACTTGGGCGCGCCACGTCGCGTCGGCGGCCAAACGGAAATCAATCGCGCGTGCAGCGATCGTCCCGGCCTTGACGCCCTCGATCGCCAGATCGGCGGCATTCGCTGCGCCGTTCGCGGCAAGGCCGCCCTTCGGCGACCAGCCGAGCTTGCCTTTCCAATCGAGCGCGCGCGCCGAAACGATGCCCGGCAAATCGCCGCCCGCCAGCGCGAGCGTGCCGTCGAGTGTCGCCGCATCTGGTTTCGCATCGAGTGCCGCGTCGGCGCGCAGACGCCCCGCCATGGCGAAGTCGATGAAAGGGGCGATCGCGCCCAGATCGAGATCGGCGATCGCGATATCGAATTGGGCGCCGGGAACATTCGCCATCGGCGTGGCCGTGCCCTTGGCGCGCAGCGTGCCGCCGGCGAGTTTCGTCTCGATCTCCAAGCGCAACGGGCGCTCGGCGTCGGCGAGCGCGAAATCGGAGACGTCGAATTTCTCGACTGCGACGGGCAGCGTCTTGTCGTCGGCATCCGCGAGCGTCAAGCGCCCGGCTTTCGCGGTCAGCCGGGCGATCCCCAACGGAAACGGCGACGCTTCGGGCGGCGGTGCCGCAACCGCCGCAGCCGCGTCGGCGACCGGCACGGTCTCGCCGCTCGGGAAGGGCAGCACCCAGCGCCGGTCCTTGCCGCGCTCCAAGCGCAGTTCGAACCCATCGACCGTGACTTCGAGAATATCCACACGGCCCGCGAACAACGATTTCCACGCGAAGGACACGTCGATGCGATCGACGATGAAAGGCGGGCCCAACGGCGGACGCATATCCAAGCGGCGCAGATCGATCTGGCCGCGCGTCAACGAGAACACCGCCTCGTCGAGTGCGGCGACCTTAATGCCCTGCGCTTCCAGCCCGCGCGTCAGTGCAAAACGCAAAGCGGCAGACGGCCCCCACCACAATGCCGGCGGCAGCAGAACGGCGAAAACGGCCGCAGCGACGATCGACACGCGCCGCCGCCGGCCACCTTTCCGCCATATTTTCATCAATCTTTCCAACATGCTAACTATATAGCGCGAACGCGCGGCGATTTCGCCCTATTCCATTCAACCGGATCGCGCTATACTTCTGGACATCAGAACGACTTATTCTTTTTTTGGGAGAACCCAATGGAACTGTCGATGACCTCCGCCGCCTCGTCGCTGGGCAGCTCCGCCGGTGGCGTTCAAGCCGCCGCCGCCATTCAGGCGTTCAAGATCGCAGCCCAAGCCCAGCAAGCGCTGGTCGGCTTGGTTGAGACGATTCAGCCGCCGGCCTCGTCGGGCCGCGGCCAGAACGTCAATCTGCAGGCCTAAGCTTCGGCTTTCGTCCCGAGCGTTTCGCCCGGATGCGCCAGCGCATCCGGGTTAATCGCGTTGCGCGCCCTCGAAACGCGCGTCGGCAACCACGCAATCGCGCAGATCGGCGCCGCGCAGGTCCGCGCCGTCGAACTCGGCGCCCGCCAAGCTCGCGCGCGTTAGCATGGCCCCGGCGAAGCCCGCGCGCCAGAAGCGGCCCAGTTCGAGATTGGCGGACATCGTCTGCCCGTCCGGCCCGCCCACGCGCACCGGACGGAAATCCGCCTGCGCGAAACGCGCTTGGGCGAAGTAGCCGCGTTTGAGCGTCGCGGCTCGCAGATCCGTGCGCGTGAAGTCCGCGGACGAGAAATCGCCGAACGACAAATCGCAAAGCACGAGCGACGAGCGGGCGAAATCGGCGGCGGGCGCGTGCGCGTTCCGGAAACTCGCGCCCGAGAGGTCGAGCCCCGCAAGAACAGCCCCGCTGAGATCGGCGCCCGCCAGATCGAGCCGCTCGCCTTGCGCGCCTTGCGTCGCTATCCACGCGGCATGCGCTTCGACCATCGCCGCAAGCCCGGCGCGGACGTCGCGCAAGCGCGCGCTGGCGTTACCGCCCGCCGCGAGGGCTTCGCGCGCCGCCCGATCGAGGATCGCGCCCGTCACATCGGCGCGCGCCAACGACGTGCCCTGCAGCAACGCGCCCGCGACGACGGCGCCGCGCAACGTGGCACCGGCCAGATCGCAGGCGCGAAGCTCAGCCTCGCGCAGATCGGCGCCGGTGAAGTCGGCGTTGCGGAAATCGACGCGGACCAACGTCGCGCCGGCGAATTTCACGTCCGTCAGATCGACCTGCATGGCGATCGTGCCGTCGAGCTGCGCGCGGCTGAGATCGGCGCCCTTCATCACCGCTGTCGCGGCATCGACGACGCCACCGGTCGCGGGTTCCGTGCCGTTCGAACCGTCGTGACGCTGGCGGGACAGCTTCCCTTCGCGCAGATCGCAGGCGATCATTTTGGCGCCGGTGAGATCGGTGCCGCGCAACGTGGCGCCGCGAAGATCCGCGCCCGATAGATCCGCGCCCCGCAACCGCGCGAACCGCAGATCAGTGCAAAAGAGCGAGGCGCCCCGCAAATTGGCGCCGCGCGCCGAGCAGCCGCGCATACGCGCGCCGGTGAAATCCGCGCCGGCGAAATCGAGCCCGTCGAGATCGGCCCCGGCGAGATCCTGGAACGTGAACTTCGCGCGCTGCCCATAGGGCTCGCCCTTACGGAAACGCGCATGCGAATGCGCCATCTCGCGCAGCGCGACGCGGTCGAGCTTGAGATGTCCCGCGGCCGTCACGCGACGTTCTCCCACGGATGGATCGGCGGCGGACCGCTGCGCGCACGCCATGGCGGCAACGACACCCATACGTCGGTGCCCGAACCCGGCACGCTGTCGACGGCGAGCGTGCCGCCGTGCAACTCGGCGAGCAGGCGCACGATCGACAAGCCGAGCCCCGTGCCTTTCTCGCCGCGAACGCCTTCGCTGGACGTCGCGTAAAGCTGCGTCACGCGCGCGAGCGTGGCCGCGTCCATTCCCGCCCCGGTATCCGACACGCCGAATCCCGGCGCGCCATCGGCGGAGACGCGCGCGGCCAGACGGATCGTGCCGCCCGCCGGCGTGAACTTCCCGGCGTTCGACAGAAGATTGATCGCGATCTGGCGCAACGCGCGCGGATCGGCGAAGATCGAAAGATCGGCCGGCAGATCGAGTTCCAAATTTTGCCGGTTACGCTCGGCAAGGCCGCGAACCGTCGCCGCGGCGACCTTCAGCACGCCGGCGAGATCGCAGACTTCCTCCTCCAGCGCGTACTGCCCCGAGGAGAAGCGCGCGACGTCGAGCGTTTCGACGACCAGTTCGCTCAAATGGATCGCGGCGGTGTGTATGTCGCGCGCGTAGTCGACATAGCGCGGATTTCCCATCGGACCGAACTTGCCTTCGGCCATGATCTCGGCGAAGCCGGCGATCGCGTTCAGCGGGCTGCGGAATTCGTGAATCAACTGCGCCATGAAATCGCGCTGCCGCGCGATACGCGCATGCGCTTCGGCGAGTTCGGCGCGCAACGCTGCGATTTTGGGACCATCTTCCATCGGAAAAATATGGCACGCGGCGATGAACCGATGTTTAACGCGTCATGCCGGCGCGGCATCCTCGATATGCAATTGTATGCGCTGCGCGCCGCGCCACGTGTCGCGCTTCAAACGCCCGGCGATATGTAGCGCCGCACCATCGCCGCGCAGCAAGATCGTACCCAATGGCGAATTAGCGGACCGAAAGGCGATACCCGCAAGCCTTGCGCCGCGCGCGTCTTGCAAAAAGCAACGGACATGATCGGTGCCGACGATATCCGCCTTCGCGATCCGCAAATTCGCGAAAGCGAAGCGCGGCTCCGGATTGCCCATGCCGAAAGGTCCGATCTTTTCGATCTCGTCGAGGAATCCGATGGTCGCGCCTGCGAGCGATAGCGCGCCGTCGAGGTCATAGGTCGAGACTCGCGGCGCGTCCGAAAAATATCCGGCGACGCGCGCATTCAGGAACCGCTGGAGCGCGGGCAGCGCATCGCGCGCGACGGTCAATCCCGCCGCGTTGGCGTGGCCGCCGCCATTGATCAGCAAGCCTTCGGCGCGCGCCGCGATGGTCGCGGCCCCGATATCGAAACCCATCGCCGAGCGTGCCGAGCCCTTGCCGATGTCGCCGTCCAGCGCGATCACCAAAGCGGGGCGATCGTATTTTTCCTTGAGGCGGCTGGCGACGATGCCGATCACGCCGGGATGCCAGCCCTCGCCCGCGACGCAGACGAAATCCGATCGGCCCATCGCCTCGGCTTCGTTCAACGCCGCCTCCAACACCTCGCCTTCGATGCGCTGGCGCTCGCGGTTATAGCCGTCGAGCTTGCGCGCGATCTCCGCCGCTTCCAGCGGATCTTGCGTCGTCAGCAAGCGCGTGCCGAGATCGGCCTCGCCCACGCGCCCGCCGGCGTTGACGCGCGGGCCCAGCGTGAATCCCAGATGGAAGGCTTGCGGCGTTTCCGAAAGCCCGGCGACATCGGCAAGTGCGGCAATGCCAGGTCGCGTGCGCGCCGCGATCGCCTTCAAACCTTGCGCGACATAGGCGCGGTTGACGCCGGTTAGCGGCACCACGTCGCATACCGTGCCGAGCGCCACGAGATCGAGCAGCCCGAGCAAACCTTCGTTGTCGAGATGCCCGAGGCCTTCGTCGCGCAAACGGCGATTGACGGCGACCGCGAGCAGGAACGCCACGCCGACCGCCGCCATCTGCCCATGCGCGCCGCTTTCGTCGAGCCGGTTCGGATTGACGATGGCGAGCGCCTTGGGCAGTTGCGGCTCGGCCGCGTGATGATCGACCACGATCATGTCGAGGCCTGCGTCGCTCGCCGCCTGCAACGGCGCATGCGCCGTCGTGCCGCAATCGACTGTAACGGCCACGCCGGCGCCATCGGCTTTCAGCTTCAGCAAGGCCGGCGCGTTGGGACCGTAACCTTCCTTCATCCGGTCGGGGATATAGACGACGCTTTCGCCGCCCACGGCGCCGAAGAAACCGCGCAGCAAGGCCGACGAAGTGGCGCCGTCGACGTCGTAATCGCCGAACACGGCGATCGTTTCTTTCGCTTTGATCGCGGCGACAAGACGCGTGGCCGCGCGATCCATATCCTTGAAGCCGAACGGATCGGGCAGCGCATCGCGCAGGCGCGGCTCAAGGAAACCCGGCGCCGCGTCCGCATCGACGCCGCGCCCGGCCAGAATGCGCGCGACGATTTCGGGCACGCCCAAACGCTGGGCCAGCGCCAACGCCGCGCGCTCGTCCGCCAGCCTCGGCCGCCAGAACCGGCCGAGGGCCGAACGCTGGACGCCGAGGAAAGCGGCGGCGTCCATCAGGGACCCGGTTTGACCGCGTAGTTGTGCGTCGCTTCGATCGTGCGCACGGTGCCGGTCTTGGAGCGCATGATGATCGAATGCGTCGACGCGCCGTTCTGGAAGCGGCGCACGCCCTTCAACATCGTGCCATCGGTCACGCCCGTGGCGGCGAACATGACGTCGCCCTTGGCGAGATCGAGCAGACCGTATTTGCGGTTCAAATCGGTGATGCCCAGACGCTTGGCGCGGCCGCGCTCGTCGTCGTTGCGGAACAACAGACGGCCTTGGATTTGGCCGCCGATGCAGCGCAACGCCGCCGCCGCCAGCACGCCTTCGGGAGCACCACCCGAGCCCATATAGATGTCCACACCCGACTCAGGGCGCGACGTCGCGATCACGCCCGACACGTCGCCGTCCGAGATCAGCATGATGCGAGCACCCGCCTCGCGCACCTTGGCGATCAATTCCGTATGGCGCGGCCGGTCGAGGATGCAGGCGACGATGTCCGACACGTCCAGGCCTTTGGCCTTGGCCAGCGCCTTCAAATTCGCTTCCGGCGTGGCGTCCAGATCGACCAGATCGGCGGGCAATCCGCCGCCCACCGCGATCTTGTCCATATAGACGTCGGGCGCGTTCAAGAAGCCGCCCTGCTCGGCCATCGCGATGACGGCGAGCGCGTTGGGCCCGCCCTTGGCGGTGATCGTCGTGCCCTCGAGCGGATCGAGCGCGATATCGACCTTAATGCCGCCTTGGCCGACCTTCTCGCCGATATAGAGCATCGGCGCTTCGTCGCGCTCGCCTTCGCCGATCACGACGGTCCCGTCGATGGCGAGGGAGTTGAGCGCGCGGCGCATATGGTCGACGGCGGCCTGGTCGGCGGCCTTCTCGTCGCCGCGGCCCATCAGGCGCGACGCGGCGAGAGCCGCCGCTTCGGTCACGCGCACGACCTCCATGGCGAGGTTGCGATCGAGGCTGATGGCGGTGGGGCTGGGCAAGATGTTTCCTCCCGTCAGAAACGTTCGATCCGGACGACGTGCGGCTCTTCGAGCACGGCGCCGAGTTTGGAAATGCGATCGAGGGCGCGGCGCATGCCCGCTTCCTCGGTCTCGTGCGTCACCAGCACGACGGGCACGCGCTCGCCCGGCGCACGGCCGCGCTGGAGCATCGAGGCGAGGCTGACGTTTTCGTCGCGCAACGTGGCAGTCACGTCGGCCATCACGCCGGGCCGATCGACCACGTCGAGACGGATGTAGTAGCTGCCTTTGCGCGCCGCGATCGGCAAACGCGTGGGGGCCGCGAGCTCGGCGGCCGGCAATTGGAACGTCATCGGCCGGCGGCCATGCGCGATATCGACGATATCGGCGACGACGGCCGAAGCCGTCGGCCCCGCCCCCGCTCCGCGCCCTTCGCAAACGAGGCGCCCGACGAAATCGCCTTCGGCGACGACGGCGTTGTAGACGTCCTCGACATGCGCGATTGGCGTTTCCAGCGGCACCATGCACGGATGCACGCGCTGCATCAGCCCCGCCTCGGTCAGTTCGGCGATGCCCAGCAGCTTGATACGGAAGCCGAGCTCGCGCGCGAACTGGATGTCTTCCGAACCGATGTGCCGGATGCCTTCGACATGCACCCCGGAGAAATCGATGCGCGTGCCGAACGCCACGCCCGCGAGGATCGCGAGCTTATGCGCAGCGTCGATACCGTCGACGTCGAAGCTGGGATCGGCTTCGGCGTAGCCCAGCTTCTGCGCGTCGGCCAGCACATCGGCAAACGCCTCGCCCGATTTGCGCATCCGCGTGAGAATGTAATTGCACGTGCCGTTGAGGATGCCGTAGACGCGCGACACGCGATTGCCGGCGAGACCTTCGCGGATCGCCTTGATGATCGGAATGCCGCCCGCGACCGCCGCTTCGTAGGCGATCGTCAGGCCCTTATCCTCGGCGATGCGCGCGAGCTCCGTGCCGCGATGGGCGAGCAATGCCTTGTTCGCGGTAACGACATGCTTGCCCGCCTTCAACGCGGCTTCGACCGTCGCATGCGCGATGCCGTCGGCGCCGCCGATCAACTCGACGACCACGTCGCATTTGGCCTCGGCCGCCATACGCGACGCGTCGTCGTACCATTCGACCTTGGAAAGATCGACGCCGCGATCTTTTTTGCGTTCGCGCGCGGCCACGGCGACGACCCGCAAGGGCCGCCCGCCGCGCCGCGCGATCAACGCGCCATTGGCTTCGATCAGCTTGATGACGCCAGCGCCGACCGTGCCGAGGCCGGCGACGGCGATGTCGAGAGGTGCGGCGCTCATGCGTGTTTCTTTACGAGTTTCTGCGTCGGCGGTTCGGGCAAGCGGTCGGGTGCCGCCATGAACGCCTTGATCTGGCGTACCGCCTGACGGATGCGGTGCACGTTTTCGACCAGCGCCATACGGACATGCGTGTCGCCGTATTCGCCGAAGCCGATCCCCGGCGCGACGGCGACATTGGCCCCGGCCATCAAACGCTTCGAGAATTCGAGCGAACCCAGATGCGCGAATTGCGGCGGGATCGGCGCCCAGGCGAACATCGACGCGGGCGGGCTCGGCACGTTCCAACCGGCTTGCGCCAAACCTTGGATCAGGACGTCGCGGCGCTGACGATAGATCTCGCGCGCTTCGGCCACGCATTCCTGCGGCCCGTTGAGCGCGGCGGTGGCCGCGACCTGCACGGGCGTGAAGGCGCCGTAGTCGAGATAGCTCTTGATGCGCGACAAGGCCTTGATCAACGTCTTGTTGCCCGCGGCGAACCCCACGCGCCAGCCCGCCATCGAATACGTCTTCGACATCGACGTGAACTCGACCGCGACGTCCTTGGCGCCGGGGATTTCCAAAATCGACGGCGGCGGATTGCCGTCGAAGAAAATCTCCGAATACGCCAGATCCGACAGGATCCAGATCCCGTGCGCGCGGCAATAGCCGACGCAACGCTCGTAGAAGCCGAGATCGACGACCTGCGCCGTCGGGTTCGACGGGTAGTTCAAGATCAGCGCGACGGGCTTGGGCACCGAATGCTTCACCGCGCGCTCCAGGCTCGCGAAGAAGACTTCCACGCCTTCGGGTGTGGACACATCCGTCGGCAGATGGCGGATCGAAGCGCCCGCCATGATGAAGCCATAGGGATGGATCGGGTAGCTCGGGTTCGGCACCAGGATCACGTCGCCGGGGCTGGTGATCGCCTGCGCAAGGTTGGCGAGGCCTTCCTTCGACCCCAGCGTGACGATCGTTTCCGTTTCCGGATCGAGATCGACGTTGAAGCGGCGCGCGTAATAGGCGGCGTGCGCCTTGCGCAAACCGGGAATGCCGCGCGACGTCGAGTAACGATGCGTGCGCGGATCCTGCACGGCTTCGGTCAGCTTCGCGACGATATGCGGCGGCGTAGGAAGGTCGGGATTGCCCATGCCGAGATCGACGACGTCATCGCCCGCTGCGCGTGCCGTTGCCTTCTGCGCGTTCACTTCGGCGAACACGTAGGGCGGCAGGCGCTTGATGCGATAGAACTCGTCGTTCATGGCACGCTTTTGACCTTCTAAAGGGTTGACCGGAGTCGGGATATCCGCCACCGGGAGGGTCTATCTACATCGCTGGGCCGGGCCGCGCACCCGAAAAAGGGACCTCCTTAAGACTTTGCTGTCCCACGACAATCGGCGCGGACCGGCCCTGATTCCGCCATGTTCGGCGACGCCGCGCCGGGCGCGCGCGATGCCACAACGATACCGCCCCGATTCCGGCGCGGAATCGCCCTCGGAATTTCAACCGCATTGAAACCGGGCGCCGTGTGGCGTTACGAGCATAGGGTCGTATTTTCGAATCCCGCCCGCGCGGGTCCACAACTCGTCGAAAAGGCCCTTCCCATGACCAATATCCGCTGCGTGTCGCCGATCGATGGCTCGATCTACGCCGAACGCGAGACGCTGACGCCGGACGCGGCCCAAGCCGCCGTCGCCCGTGCCCGCAAGGCGCAGCCCGCCTGGGCCGCGCTGCCGCTGGACACGCGCATCGCCAAGGTCATGGCCGCGATCGAAGCGCTCAACGGCGAAAAGGACCGCATCGTCGAGGAGCTTGCTTGGCAGATGGGCCGCCCCACCCGCTTCGGCGGCGAGTTCGGCCCGATGAACGAGCGCGCGCGCTACATGACCTCGATCGCCGCCGACGCGCTGGCGCCTCTTGTCGCCGAATCCTCGGATATGTTCGAGCGGCGCATCGAATGGCAGGCGCAGGGCGTCGTGCTGGTCATCGCGCCTTGGAACTATCCCTACATCACCGCCCTCAACACCATTGTGCCGGCCCTCGTCGCGGGCAACGCGGTGGTGTTGAAGCACGCGAGCCAAACCGTGCTGGTCGGCGAGCGTATCGCCGACGCGATGCTGAAGGCGGGCGTGCCGGCCGAGATTTTCCAGAACCTCGCCCTCGACCACGCGACGACCGAAGCGCTGATCCGCTCGCGCGCCTTCGGCTACATCAACTTCACCGGCTCGGTCGAAGGCGGCAAGGCGATCGAACGCGCGGCGGCGGGCACGTTCACCGGCATCGGGCTCGAGCTTGGCGGCAAAGACCCCGGCTATGTCGCCGAGGACGCCGATCTCGACTGGGCGGTCGACGTGCTGATGGACGGTGCGATGTACAATGCCGGGCAATGCTGCTGCGGCATCGAGCGCATCTATGTCCACGAGCGCCTCTACGACGATTTCGTCGCCAAGTCGATCGCGTGGGTTAACGGCCTAAAGCTCGGCAATCCGCTCGACGCCGCAACGACGCTGGGGCCGATGGCCCATGCCCGTTTCGCGAAAACGGTCCGCGATCAAACCGCCGAGGCGATCGCCGCCGGTGCGGTTGCGCATATCGAGCGGCAGAATTTCCCCGCCGACGACGGCGGCGCCTATCTGATGCCGCAGATCCTGACCAAGGTCGATCATTCGATGCGGGTGATGCGCGAGGAAAGCTTCGGCCCGGTCGTCGGCATCATGCCGGTGAAGAACGACGAACAGGCCCTCGCGCTGATGAACGACAGCGATTACGGCCTCACCGCGTCGATCTGGACCGGCGACGCCGAATGCGCCTATGCGCTGGGGTCGAAGGTCGAGACTGGGACCGTATTCATGAACCGCGCCGACTATGTCGATCCGGCGGGCTGCTGGACCGGCACCAAGGACACGGGGCGCGGCGGGTCCCTGTCAGTGCTGGGTTTCCGCGCCGTCACCCGGCCGCGCACCTACCATCTGCGCAAGCGCAAGCCGTAGGAATGGATCGGACGGAACCGGTCCGATAAAATTCCATTATCGCCCATATCCGGCAATTGGATTGGACCCCTATCTCGAAAACTGATCCTATTGCCGGACAAACTAGGGAGATGTCGGCAATGTCGGAACGCAAACTCTATATCAAATTCCTCGAAACCAACGTCACGGGCATCATCTCTCTTTATCAGGATGTCGCGCCGAAGACTTGCGATGCGATTTGGGGGGCGCTGCACAAGCCGATCCAGTGGCCGGCCCTGCACGCCGCGTTCACCGGCCCCGAAATCATGATGGGCCTGCCCGAGAGCGCGCGCACCTTCGATCCGCGCTCGATCGGGCCGGAAAACATCACGAGCTTCCCGTCGCCGGGCGAGTTGCTGTGGTTCTATCAGCCCAAGAACTACTTCAAGATGGACCCGGACGAATTCTGGGAAGTGGGTCTGGTCTATGGCGAAGGTGCGCGCACCGCCGGTCCCACCGGTTGGACCGCCCCGAATTTCTTCGCCAAGGTCACCGAGAACTTCCCGGCCGTCGTCGAACAATGCCGCATCATCCGCCGCAAGGGCGAGAAGATGGTGGAATTGGGCCGCGTCACCTGATGCCGACCGGGGCGCGGGACGTCCCGCGCCCCGTCCGTTTCCAACGCAAGAATAGAAAGGGAAGCATCATGTCCATTACCGTTCGCCTCGCCGCTGCCGCCGCGTTGGCCGTCGCCGCCATCCCGGCCATGGCGCAGGAACTGACCATCAACTCCTTCGGCGGCGCTTACGAACAAGCGCACCGCAAATGCGTCATCGATCCGTTCATCGCGGCGACGAAAGCCAAGGTGAACATCGTCACCGCGTATTCGGCCGATGCTTTCGCCCAGATCCGCGCGCAGAAGGCCGCACCGCAATACGACGTAATCCACTTCTCCGGCGGCCAGGAAATCGTCGCGGCGAAGGAAGGGTTGCTCGCCCCGCTCGATCCGAAGCTCGTGCCCAACCTCGCGAAGATCTACGACTTCGCCAAGGAAGGCTTGGCGACGGGCCAAGGCCCCGCCTATCAGATCGCCGCGGTCGGCCTCGTCTATTCGGCCGACAAGATGAAGACCCCGCCGACCAAGTGGGCGGACCTGCTGAAGCCGGAATACAGCGAGCATCTCGTGCTCACCGATATCTCCAACGGCTACGGCATGATCGGCCTGCTGATGTTGAACAAGATTTCGGGCGGCACGCTCGACAACATCAAGCCGGGTCTCGACGCGATCCAGAAGCTGCTGAAGCAAGGCGCCGTCATGGTGTCGAAGTCGCCCGAAATCCAGGCCGAGTTCGCGCAGAACGGCGCGTGGCTCGCCCCCTACGCTTCGGACTATGCCCACACGCTGAAGGTCGCCGGTCTGAACGTGAAGTTCGTGCCCGGCGCCGAAGGCACGCCCGCCAGCTTCATCACGACGAACCTCGTCGCCGGCCGCCGCAACACGGAACTGGCGTCGAAGTTCATCGATATCCAGCTGTCGGCGCCCGCCCAGGCGTGCTTCGCCGACGCGCTGCGCTACACCCCGACCAATTCGGAAACGGTGTTGAGCGCCGAGGTCGCGGCGACCGTCGTCTACGGCAAGGACGCGGCCGCCGGTCTGATGCGTTTCGACCCGGTCGCCATCGAAGCGAACCGTTCCGCTTGGACGGAAGCCTTCGGCAAGGCGATCGCGCGCTGATCCCGCAGACGGCACCCTGCCGGTTCGCCGGCGGGGTGCCGACGGCCACCGGCGGGAAAGGTATTCGACGCGCATGACGGACCGCCGCGAAACATGGCTGCTGCTGGCGCCGGGGCTGCTGTTGCTGGCCCTCGGTTTTTTGCTGCCGATCGCGCGGATGCTGGCCCTGTCGGTCGATGGGCCCGACGGTTTCACACTCTCCGCCTTCGCCCGGTTTTTCCAGGACGGCTATTATCCGTCGATCCTGTGGCGCACCGTCTGGCTCGCGTCGATCATCACCGCGATCTGCGCCGTGATCGGCTTTCCGATGGCCTACATCATGGCGCGCTGCAATCCGACCCTGCGTCTGTGGCTGGTGATGCTGGTCATCCTGCCGCTGATGACGTCGGTCGTCATCCGCACCTTCGGCTGGATGGTGCTGCTGTCGCGCAGCGGGCTCGTCTCGCGCACGATCCGCGACATGGGCTTCGGCGGGCGCAGTTTCCAGCTGATGCAGACCGAAACGGCGATCGTCATCGGCATGGTCCAAGTGCTGCTGCCCTTCATGGTGCTGTCGCTGATGGGCGTCATCGGCCGTCTCGACCCGCGCCTGGAGGAAGCCGCGCGCACGATGGGCTGCACGTTCCTCGGCACGATGCGCAGCGTCGTGCTGCCGCTCGCGGTGCCGGGCCTCGTCGCGGGCTCGCTGCTCGTCTTCACCCTCGCCGCGTCGTCCTTCGTGACGCCGTCGCTGCTCGGCGGCGCGCGTCTCGAAGTGCTTGCCGGCGCCGTCTACAAGAACGTGACCCAGACGCTGGATTGGAACTTCGCCGCCGCGCAGGCGACGATCCTATTCGCCGGAATCGCACTCATCCTCGTGCCGTATCTGCGGCTGGGCGGTAACCGCCATGGTTAAAGCCGTTCCGCTCTGGCTGCGCGCGGCGGCCGTCGTCTTCCTGCTGCTTCTGGCGACGTTCCTGCTCGCACCGCTGGTCGTGGTCGTCGGCGTGTCGGTTTCCGAAAGCCAGTTCGTCGTCTTTCCGCCGCAGGGCTTCACGCTGCGCTGGTACGAGAACGCGCTTTCCAGCCAGGCCTATGTCGACGCCTTCAAGCTCTCCGGATTGTTGGCCATACTGGTGACGTTGAGCGCCACCGTCATCGGCGGCGCGGCCGCAATCGGGATTTCGCGCTTCCGCAAGCCCGGCGGCGCGCTGGAGACCGTGTTCCTGTCGCCGCTCGTCCTGCCGTCGATCATCTTCGCGATCGGCCTGCTGATGCTGTGGAGTGCGGTGTTCGGACCGACATCGTTCCTGACGCTGTGGATTGCGCATACGGTCGTCGCCATTCCCTATGTCGTTCGAACGACACTGGCCGTTCTGGCCGAAAGCGACCCGTTTCTGGAGGAAGCCGCGCGCACGATGGGCGCCAATCGATTGCAGCGCCTGTGGTTCGTGACGCTGCCGCAATGCCGGCCGGGACTGGTGGCGGGCGCCTTCTTCGCCTTCAACATTTCGTTCGACGAAGCGGTGCTGTCGCTGTTCTTGCGCACGCCGCGCCTGACCACCCTGCCCGTCCATATCTACGGTCAGCTCGAATTCTCGCCCGACCCGACCGTGGCGGCGGTTTCGACGCTGATGATCCTCATCACCATCGCGCTCATGCTGGTCCTCGACCGCACGCTGGGCCTGACACGTTTCGCGAGCGCTTGATATGTCCGACCTCACGCTCACCGGCATCCGGAAATCCTACGGCAAGACCGACGTGCTGCACGGCATCGACCTTGCGATCCGCTCGGGCGAGTTCGTGTCGCTGCTCGGCGCCTCGGGCTGCGGCAAGACGACGTTGCTGCGCATCGTCGCGGGGCTGGAATCCGTGTCGGCCGGCGCGGTCGCGATCGGCGGCGAAGCGGTCACGCATCTGCCGCCCGAAAAACGCGACATCGCGATGATGTTCCAAAGCTACGCGCTGCTGCCCCATCTTTCGGTCGCCGAGAACGTGCGCTTTCCCTTGCGCATGCGCGGGCACGGATCGCGCGCGGACCAAGCCCAGCGCGTCAAGACCGCGCTTGAAGTCGTGCGCCTTGATACGATGGCGGATCGCCTGCCGCGGCAATTATCCGGCGGCCAGCAGCAGCGCGTGGCGCTCGCGCGCGCCATCGTCTCCAATCCGCGTGTGCTGCTGCTCGACGAGCCCCTGTCCAATCTCGATGCGCGCCTGCGCGAGGAAATGCAGGTCGAACTGATCGAAATCCATCGCCGCCTGCGCTTGACCACGCTGTTCGTCACCCACGACCAGGACGAAGCCTTGTCGCTGTCCGACCGCGTCGTGCTGATGAATGGCGGGCGCATCGAGCAGGAAGGTGCCCCGCGCGCGCTTTACGATCGCCCCGAAACGGCGTTCGCCTCGTCGTTCTTGGGGGCCGCCAATCTGATCCCGGTCACGATCATGGCGGGCGAAGCGGTGTTCGCCGACGGCCAGCGCTTGGCGCTCGGCCAGGGTGCCGCGGCCGGGCCCGCGACACTGGCGATGCGCCAGGAGGATATCGAGCTTTCCCGCGTCGGCGGCGCGCTGCGCGCGAAGGTCGTCACGCGCGTCTATCTCGGGTCGCGCCATCGCTACATTCTCGATCTCGCGGGCCAGCGCATCTCCGTGCTCGCCGCGAATTCCCTGACGCTCGAACCCGGCGACGACGCGACGCTATCGATCTCCGCAGGCCGGACGCGTATCCTGCCGGCATGAGCCGCAAGAGCCGCGACGGCCGCAAATCCCCTTCGCCGCGCGCCGGCGCGCCGGCGGACAAGAACGCCGCCGCGCAAGGCCGTGCACTGCGCCTGCGCTCGGGCGATATGCGGACCTTCGCGGTTCTGACCCGCACGCGGCATTTCCGCCGCGCGGCGGAAGAACTCGCCTCCACCCAGCCTGCGATATCGGCGCGTCTCGCCGCGCTGGAAAACGAACTCGGCGCCAAGCTCGTCGAACGCGGCGACGGCGCGTTCCGGCTGACCGACGCGGGCGAAGCGGCACTCGCGACGTTCGACAAGGTTTTGAGCGAACTCGACGCGCTCGGCGCCCGGCTGCGCGGCGAGGTCGAGCCGGCCCCCGCGACCTTGCGTATCGGCGCGATCGATTCCGTCGTCTCGACCTGGATGCCCGATCTGTTGAAGGCTCTGCAGCGCGATCTGCCGCATCTCAAGATCGAGTTGACGGTCGACGGCACGCGGCCCCTCGCCGCCGGTCTGAAGAAAGGACTGCTCGACATCATCTTCGCCATCCAGCCGGTGGTCGACGACGGTTTCCGCAGCTTCAGCCCTTGCGTCCTTCAGATGATCTGGGCGGGGTCGCCGCGCTTGATCGATCCCGACCGCGCCTATGCGCCGCGCGACCTGGCGAATATGCCGATCGTCTCCTTCCCCAAGGATTCGCCGCCGTTTCAAATGATCGCGCCCTATTTCCACGACGAGCAGGTGCTGGCCGCGAAGCTCACGAGCTGCAATTCGCTTTACGCGATCATCAATCTGATTTTGGACGGCTTCGGCATCGCGGCCCTGCCGACGGTATCGATCCGGCGCGAACTCTCCGCCGGGCGGCTCGTGCCGTTGAAGGTGCTCAAGCACTTCCCCGCCATGCCGGTCGTCGCCTCGTATCAGGCGTTGAGTCACCAGGAGCAGATCCGCGCGGTCGTCGAACAGAGCCGGCGCGTCGCCGCCGAGTTCTGCGCGGCGGCCGCTCCGGGCACGGCCTGGATCGAATAACGCCTCAGTACTCGACCGAAATCCGGCCGGCGCGCAGCCAGCCTTGATCGACGACGATACGCGAGCGATCGAGGCCGAGCGTCTCAAGCTCGATCGCGATTGCCGCCATACGCCGCGACGTCAGGCTCTGATCGATCGGCGACAGCGACTGGTTCGCGGCGGGCGTCACGCGCACAATGCCATTACGCGATTGCGCCGCGATCACCGCCGCGCGCAAATCGTTCTTGGCCTGCGCCGTCAGCTGCACCGTGCCTTCGACGAAATCGACGCTTCCGACGATGGCGCCGATCGACGGATTCGCGCGCGCCGCTGGGGCAGCCGCGATTTGCGGCGGCGTCACCGGTGCGGGGGCGACTTGCGGCGGCACGACGACCGGGGCCGGTGCCACGCTCGGGCGAAGAACAGGTGCCACGGCTTGCGGCGCAGGCGTCGCGACGGATGCGGGCGCGGGCGTCGGCGGCACGACGACGGGAACCGGTGCGGGTGCCGGTGCCGAAACCGGCGCCGCGGGTGCGGCGACCGCCGCCGCGATGGCCGGCGGTTCGGGCGGGCGGGCCCCCGGATCGAGGACGGGGTCGATCGCGCGCAGTTTGGCGTCGAACTCAAGGGCGGCGTCGCGCTGCTGCTCCAGGGTCCGGATTTCGGCCGCACGCGCCTCTTGCCCGCCGCGCGGCGGGCGCACCGGGAACGCACCGAGATTGGGATATGGCGTGTTGCCGGGGTCCGGGGCGTCGAGCGCTTCGCGCCGTTCGGGCACGGGTGTACCGGTCACCGACGCGATCCCATCGCCCACGGCGCGGCCCGCGGCGACGACGTTTCGCGTCACGACCTGGTCTGACCCGCACCCCGCCAGGAACGTAACCCCCAGCAAAACAAACGCGAATCCGGATTTAGGAGATTGAAACATTCCCCGAGTTATAATCAGATTGAGACAAAGACGCCAGTGCAGGGCCCCGCGCCGGGGCCAAGCGGGAGAACACGCCGATGGCCGACAAACCCGATCGCGACGCAAAACTTCCCGATCCGGTCGAGATGTCGAAGATGATGACCGACATCGCCGAGCGCAGCCAGCGCGTGGTGACCGATTTCCTGTCGCGGCAAAGCCCGCTCGCCTTCGGCAATCCCGATCCGCTCAATCTCGGTCAGGCGTTCTTCGACATGACCGCGCGGATGATGCAAAACCCCGCGCGTCTGGTACAGGCGCAGATCTCGCTGTGGCAGGACTACATGTCCCTGTGGCAGTCGACGACGCGCAAGATGCTCGGCGAACAGTCCGAGCCCGTCGCCACGCCCAACGCCGACGACCGGCGCTTCAAAGACGCGCTGTGGGACGAAAACTACGTTTTCGACTTCATCAAGCAATCCTATCTGCTGTCGGCGCGCTGGCTGCAAAGCCGCGTGCGCGAGGTCGACGGGCTGGACGAAAAGACGGCGCGCAAGGTGGATTTCTATACCCGCCAATTCGTCGACGCGATGGCGCCGTCGAATTTCGCGATGACCAATCCCGAGGTTCTGCGCGAGACGCTAGATAGCGGCGGCGAAAATCTCGTGAAGGGATTGCAGAACCTGCTCGCCGATCTGGAGCGCGGGCACGGCAAGCTGCAAATCCGCATGACCGATATGGACGCGTTCCGCATCGGCGAGAACATCGCCGTCACGCCGGGCGCGGTCGTCTTCCGCAACGATTTGATGGAATTGATCCAGTACACGCCGACGACCGAAACGGTGGCGAAGACGCCGCTGCTGATCGTTCCGCCCTGGATCAACAAGTTCTACATCCTGGATCTGCGCGAGAAGAACAGCTTCATCAAATGGGCGGTCGGCCAGGGCCACACGGTGTTCGTCGTGTCCTGGGTCAATCCCGATTCCGAACTCGCCGAGAAAAGCTTCGACGATTACATGGTCGAAGGGCCGCTTGCCGCGATGGACGCGATCGAGAAGGCGACGGGCGAGCGCGAGATCAATCTGATCGGCTATTGCCTGGGCGGCACGCTGACGGCGTGCACCCTCGCCTATCTCGCGGCGAAGGGCGAGAAGCGCGTCGCCTCGGCAACGTTCTTCACCACGATGGTCGACTTCGCGGAAGCCGGCGAGTTGTCGGTGTTCATCGACGAGGAGCAGTTGGCCGCCCTCGAGGAGAAGATGAACGAGCGCGGCTTCCTCGACGGCGCCGACATGGCGAACACGTTCAACATGCTGCGTGCCAACGACCTGATCTGGTCGTTCGTCGTGAACAATTATCTGCTGGGCAAGGAGCCCTTCCCGTTCGACCTGCTCTATTGGAATTCGGATTCCACGCGCATGCCGGCGGCGATGCATTCCTTCTATCTGCGCCAGATGTATCAGGAGAACCGGCTGTCGCGCGGCAAGATCAAGCTGCTCGGTACCAAGATCGATCTGACGAAGATCGATCTGCCGGTGTTCATCCTGTCGACGCGCGAAGACCATATCGCGCCGTGGAAATCGACCTATCTCGCCACGCAGCTTTATACGGGGCCGACGAAATTCTGCCTCGCCGCGTCGGGCCATATCGCGGGCGTGGTCAATCCGCCCGCGTCGGGCAAATACGGCCACTGGGTCAACGACCGTTTACCCAAGAAGGCGGAGCAATGGCTGGAGACAGCGACTCAACGCCAAGGCTCGTGGTGGCCGACTTGGGACGAATGGGTGAAAGCCTATGCGGGCGAACAAATCCCGGCGCGCAAACCGGGCGACGGCGGGTTGAAGGTTCTTGGTCCCGCCCCCGGCACCTATGTGAAGGTGAAGGCGCAATAACAGACGAGATGCGTGTAATCCAATCCGAAATATGCTAGTGGAATCCGTAAGGCGCATCGCCACGTAGCGGCGCGCCACCAGATGAGTCCAGAATGCCCTCGCCGTCGGTCGAGGGCATTTGCATTCGGAGGCTTGAATGGCGCGGTTTTGGGCAGGGCTGGGTTTTTCGGTCACACTCCTGGCGACGGGCGCGGTCAACGCCTTGTCACTGGAAGATTCCCGCCATCTTTTGAGCCGCACGGGCTTCGGCGCCACGGCCGCAGAAATTGCGGAACTCGCCCCGCTCGATCGCGCGCAAGCCGTCGAACTCCTGCTGTCGCGCATGCGCCGCGAGCCGTCGGTGCCGCAGCCCGAATTCCTGTCGAAGCCTTGGCCCGCCTATCGCGACTGGCCGAAGATGACGCAGGAAGAACGCGACAAGTTCATCCCCGCGCGCCGGCAGGAGCTGCAACAGCTCAAAGCCTGGTGGTACGCCGAAATGATTTCCACACCGTCGCCGCTGACCGAGCGGATGACGCTGTTCTGGCATAACCACTTCGTCTCGGCGTTCGAAGCGGTGACCTATAACGTGCATCGCATGGCGGATCAGAACGCGCTGTTCCGCCGCGAAGCGGGCGGCAATTTCGCCGTGCTGGTCTACGAGATTTTGCGCGAGCCGATCATGCTGCGCTATCTCGACAACAACACCAACCGCAAGGGCCGCCCGAACGAAAACCTCGCGCGCGAATTGCTGGAGCTGTTCACGCTGGGCGAAGGCCATTACAGCGAGCGCGACATCAAGGAAATCGCGCGCGCGCTGACCGGGCGCGGCATCGAGGTGACGACGGATTTCGGCTATCGTTTCTTCCGCGGCAATTTCGACGACGGCACGAAGGAATTCCTGGGCCGCAAGGGCCAGTTCGACGCCGACGACGTGGCGCGCATCGTTCTCGAACAGAAACGCACGGCGCAATTCATCGCCGAAAAAATGTGGCGCGAATTCGTGTCGCCGCAATTGCCGCCGGAAGCGCAAATCGAACGCGTCGCCGCCGCGATGCGCGATTCCCGCTACGAAATCCGCCCCGCCTTGCGCGCGCTGTTCACGTCGGATGCGTTCTGGGCCAAGGAAAATCGCGGCGCCATCATCAAATCGCCCGCCGTGCTGATCGCCGGTTTGCATCGCGATCTGGGCTTGCCGGTCGTCGATCTGCAAGCGCTGCCGGTCTACGGCAAGCGTCTGGGCCAGGATCTGTTCGAGCCGCCTAACGTCAAAGGCTGGCCGGGCGACACGATTTGGGTCACGCCCGCGTTGCTCGTGAACCGCAACGACGTGCTCACGCGCCTGCTTGCCAATCGCGATCTGGTGCCGTCGTCCAAAGGCCGCGCGCTCGCCGTGCGCGTCGCGGGCGACGCGTGGCAAGGTCCGCCGCGCATGGTCGTCACGGTCGACGACGGCGCGCTCAAGGAAACGCGCGACATCGAATTCGCCAACGATTCGGAAAAGTTCGGCGCCCTCGCCGACCGCACCGATTGGGCCTGGGGCGTGGTGCGCTTGCCCTATGACGGCCCCGTTTCGAAGGTGAAGATCGAGTTTGTCAACGATGGCGCGGCCCCGGTCGTCAATGGCGTGCGCAAGGGCGATCGCAATCTTTTCGTCGATTGGATCGAGATCGACGGCGAGACCTTCCCCGCGATCGCCGCGCAGCAAACCTTGAACAATCCCCAATGCGGCAAGGCGCGCGCGGGCGATCTCTATTGCGGCGGCAAGCTCGAATTCGATCTCGCCGACATGCGCAAGGCCGGCGTGTCCTACACCGATCAACTTGCCGCCGGCGGGATGATGGGCGGCGACATGAACAACATGGCGGGCGGCATGATGATGGCCACGCCCGCTTCGACGCGCCCCGCCCCCGCGCGGCCGGCGATGAACCCGAACGAACGACCGGCCCCCGCCGCCATGGCCGGGATCGCGCGCGCGCGCCGCGACGTCTATCTCGACGCCGGCGCATGGCGTGCAAGCTTGCCCGCCCCGTGGCGCGAAGCGGGCCAGACATGGCGCGCGCTCGCGCCGCTGCCGCCGGTCGCCGGACCCCTGCTCGCCGATTTCGAGGCCGCCTTGCGCGCCGTCGTTCTCGATCCCGTCTATCAGGTTCAGTGAGGAAGGAGATCATCATGGATCGTCGTCATTTCCTCTCCGCCGGGTCTTCCTTCGCCCTCGCAGGGTTTCTGGGCGCTTGCGCCGATCAAGGGGCGCGTCCCGCGACGGGGGGCGCGCAGACCGCCGCCGCACCGCAAGCCCCGCGCGCGGCCGTGCCGCGTTCGACCGGCGCCGCCGGTGCGGTCGACAAACGCATTCTGCTGATTGTCGAGCTGCATGGCGGCAATGACGGTCTCAACACCGTCATTCCGATCACGCAGCCGGCCTATAAAGCCTTGCGGCCGGGCCTCGCCATCGATCGCGCGGCCGCGCTCGACATCGATCACGGTTTCGCGCTGCATCCGGCGCTGAAGCCGATCGCCGAGATCTACGATCGCGGCGAACTCGCGATCGTCAACGGCGTGGGCTATCCCAAACCCAATCGCTCGCATTTCCGCTCGATCGAGATTTGGGAACAGGCAACCGCCAGCGACCAATACGGCAGCGAAGGCTGGCTTGCGCAGGCGCTGCGCGAACATCCGATCTGGTCGAAACGCGGCGGCGACGCCGATGCGTTGTCGATCGGCCAGGGCAATATTGGCCCGCTCGCCGGGATCGACGTGCGGCTCGTCACGATGCGCGACCCGCGCCAATTCCTGGCGCAATCCGAACGCCTGCGCGCCATGCCGGCGAACGCCGCACCCACGGCGGCGCTGGCGCATGTCGTGCGCACGCAAAACGAAGCGGTCGCGGCGGCCGACGCCGTGCGCCGCAAGCAAACCGGCCGCGAACGCTTCACCCGCAACTTCCCCGGCGACCAGTTCAACCGGGCGCTGGCCACGACCGCCGATCTGATCGCCGATGGCGTCGACGTGCCGGTGTGGAAGGTGCAACTCGCCGGCTTCGACACCCATGCCGATCAGCTCGGCCGCCATCAGCGTTTGATGACGCAACTCGCCCAAGGTCTTTCGGGCTTCCGCAAATCGATGATCGATCTCGGCCGCTGGAACGACGTGCTGGTCGTCACCTATTCCGAGTTCGGCCGCCGCGCGGCCGAGAACCTGTCGCGCGGGACCGATCATGGCGCGGCAGCGCCTCTGTTCGCGCTGGGCGGCTCGGTCGAAGGCGGGTTCAAGGGTACGGCCCCGGATATGGAGAAATTGGTCGAGGGCGATATCGACGCCACCACCGATTTCCGCCAAATCTATGCCGGCATCGTCGCCGATTGGTGGGCCCAACCCGCCAACTTCCTGGCCAAGCAAGGGCATACGCCGATCCGCCTCGCCCGCTCCCGCTCTGGTGTTGCGCCGCAAAAAGCCGTATAAGGGCGTCCCCTTTTTATAGGAAGGAGACGGGGACAATGAGCGACGTACGCGGCTACTCGGTCGCGATCGTCGGCGCCACGGGCGCCGTCGGGATCGAGATGGTGAAGGTTCTCCACGATCGGAAGTTTCCGGTCGCGGCGCTGAAACTTCTTGCCTCCGCGCGCTCGGCGTCCAAAAAAGTCACGACGCCCTATGGCGAGAAAACGATCGAGGAATTCTCGCTCGCCGCCACGAAGGGTGTGGACTTCGCGCTGCTCGCCGTCTCGGGCGAATTCGCCAAGGAATGGGCGCCCAAGATCGCGGCGCAGGGCACGACCGTCATCGACAATTCGTCGGCCTGGCGCTACGACCCCGCGATCCCGCTGGTGGTGCCGGAGATCAACGCTTCGGCCGCGCAGGGCCATCGCCTGATCGCCAACCCGAACTGCACGACAGCGATTCTGGTCATGCCGCTCGCCCCCTTGCACAAGGCGTTCGGCCTGAAGAAGGTCATTGTGTCGACCTATCAGGCCGCGTCGGGTGCTGGTGCCGAAGGCATGGCGGAGCTCGAGGACGGGTATCGCGCCTGGGCGCAAGGCGGGAAGATCGAGAACAAGGTCTTCGCGCATCCCCTGCCCTTCAACGTGATCCCGCATATCGATAGCTTCCAGGAGAACGGCTACACGAAGGAAGAGATGAAGGTCGTGTGGGAGACCCGCAAGATCATGGGCATCCCCGATCTGCTGGCGAGCTGCACGGCCGTGCGCATTCCCACTTCGCGCACGCATTCGGAATCGGTGACGATCGAAACCGAGAAGCCCGTGACGGTGGAAGCCGCGCGCGCGGCGCTCGCCAACGTCCCCGGCGTGAAGCTGGTCGACGATCCGGCGAACAAGCTTTACCCGATGCCGGTGACGGCGACGGGCAAATACGACGTCGAGGTCGGCCGTATCCGCCAAAGCCTCGTCTTCGGTTCGCACGGGCTCGACTTCTTCTGCGCCGGCGATCAGCTGTTGAAGGGGGCCGCCCTCAACGCCGTCCAGATCGCCGAATGCGTGCTGCCGGGCTTCAAGAAACAAGCCGCCTAAGCACGCCATATTGACGCCACAGCGCCGGCGCATAGTCTGATGACTATGCGCCGGTTTCTTTTTGCCCTGATTTTTGTTTTCGCCGCGTCCCACGCTTATGCGCAGGACGTGAAGACGCTCGTCCAGCGCGATCTGGGCGAACCGCTCGCTTTGCTGACGCAGGATGCCGGCCGCTCGGCGGTCGAGCGTCAATTCGGCACCGCCTATGCGCGCGATTGGTGGAGTGCGACGGGTGCTATTCTCGACGACGCCAAGCGCTGGGCCGCCTATCTGGCCGAGCAGGGCCCGGAATGCGCCGCGATCAAAGCCCCCGAAGGCGACGCATCCTCCGGATGGGTCACCTGCCAAACCGGCATGAAAGAAGCCGCGACGGCGCTGGAGGCCGATCTCGCCCAGCTCGAAACCGCCTTGCCGGAATGGGAGCGCATGGTGCGCCAGATCGATACCGCCAACACCGCCGTATCGCCGCGCGTCGACCGGGCGCTGGCCGCGATCCGCGCCATCCGCGCGCGCTTGGCCGATCCCGGATACTAGGCTTTGCGATATTCCTGGCCGAGGCCCACGTAACGGCGCATCGCCGTTTCGGCGCCTTCGAGTTCGCCCGGCGTCACGTTGCGGAAGAACTTGGCCGGGCTGCCGGCCCAAAGCTCGCCGGTCTTCACGCGTTTGCCGGGTGTGACCAGCGCGCCGGCGGCGACCCAGCCGCCCTTCTCGACGACCACGCCGTCCATCACACAAGCTTTCATGCCGATGAAGGCGTCGTCCTCGACGACGCAGCCATGCAGCAAGGCAAGATGTCCGATCGTCACGCGGTCGCCGATATAGGTGCCGTATTTCTCGTAAGAGCAGTGGATGACCGTGCCGTCTTGCACGTTGGTATCTGCGCCGATGCGGATTTCGTGCACGTCGCCGCGCACGACGACGCCATACCAGATCGTCGCCCGCGCGCCGATCTCGACATTGCCGATCACGCGCGCCGTATCCGCGACGAAGGCCGAAGCGTCGATCTTCGGCGTCCAGTCCCGATACTTGATGGTCAAGCGAGGCCCAGCATCGTGCGGATATTCTGAACGGCCGCCCCCGAAGCGCCCTTGCCCAGATTGTCGAGCTTGGCGACCAGCACGGCGTGACCGCGCTTGTCGTTGCCGAACACGCGCAGCTCCAGATTATTCGTGCCGTTCAGCGATTCCGCTTCCAGCTTGCCGTTGGCTTCGGCGGGAACAACCTTCACGTATTCGGCACCCGCGTAGTATTTCGACAGGATCGCTTCCAGATCCTTCGCCGCGGGCTTGCCGCCCAGCGTGTCGAGATGCAGCGGCACGCTGACCAACATGCCCTGACGGAAATTGCCGACCGACGGCACGAAGATCGGCCGCCGCGTCAGGCCCGTATGCGCGACGAGCTCGGGCACGTGCTTGTGCTCGAGGCCGAGGCCGTAAAGTTCGAAGCTCGGCGCCGTACCCGCATCGTAGGCTTCGATCATCGACTTGCCGCCGCCCGAATAGCCCGACACGGCGTTGACCGTGAGCGGATAATCCTTCGCGATGACACCGGCTTCAACCAAGGGCCGGATCAGCGCGATGGCGCCGGTCGGATAGCAGCCGGGATTGGCGACGCGCTTGGCTGCCGCGACCGCCGCCTTGTGGCCTTGCGACAATTCGGGGAAGCCATAGACCCAGCCGGGGGCGACGCGATGCGCGGTCGATGCGTCGACGATGCGCGGGCCCTTCGCGCCGAGCGCGTCGATCAGCGCGACCGATTCCTTCGCCGCGTCGTCGGGCAGGCACAGCACGACGAGGTCGACCGATTCGAACATCGCCTTGCGCGCGGCGGGATCCTTGCGCAACGCGGGATCGATCTGGCGTAGCGTCACACCGCCCAAAGCTTCCAAACGCTGACGGATGCCAAGGCCGGTCGTGCCGGCTTCGCCGTCGATGAAGATGGTCCGCGTCGCGGTCGTGCTGCCGTCCATTTCCGTCGCTCCTTATGGGCGGATGATAACCTAAAGATCGATCCGGTAAAAATGTGTGTCGACTTTCATGCGCGGAAATTCCGGCGGCAACTCGGCGGCGGCGATTTCCCGAAAGCCGTTGCTTTCGTAGAAACGTCTTGCCGCCTTGAGGATTTCGACGGTGCCCAACCGGATCGTCGAAATCCCTGCGCGCCGCGCATGGGCGATCAGCCTGTCGAGCAGGGATTGCGCGACCCCGAATTCGCGCCCGCGCCGGTCCGCGCGCACGAACATTTTGCGGATGACGCCTTGCCCGGATGGTGCTTCCAGCAAGCCGATCGAGCCGATCGGCGAGCCGTCCGGATCGCGCGCGACCCAAAACTCCCCTGCCCCTTTACGGAAGAAAGTGGCGGGGTCCTGCAAATCGGGCTGGCCTTCGAAAGTGACGCCCACGCCGAACTCGCCGTTCTGGATGGCGAGGATCATCGCGGCGAGCGCGTCGCGGTCTTTCGCTTCATATGGGCCGATGTCGAACGCCATGCGTATCCCCGAAAAACGAAGGGCGCCGTTTCCGGCGCCCTTCGCAGTCGATCCAATTTTGAAGCGGATTAGCGCTTCGAGAACTGGTGGCTGCGGCGCGCCTTGTGGCGGCCGTACTTCTTACGCTCGACCACGCGGCTGTCGCGGGTGAGGAAGCCGTGGCTCTTCAGCACGGGGCGCAGCTCGGGTTCGTAATACGTCATGGCCTTCGAGATGCCGTGCCGCACGGCGCCCGCCTGGCCCGACAGGCCGCCGCCGGCGACCGTGCACCAAATGTCGAACTGGCCGGCGCGGTTGGAAACCTGGAACGGCTGGTTGATCATCATGCGCAGGGCCGGACGCGCGAAATACACGGTCAGCTCGCGGCCGTTGACGATCATCTTGCCGGTGCCGGCCTTGATCCAGACGCGGGCGACGGCGTTCTTACGCTTGCCGGTCGCATAGGCGCGGCCGAACTTGTCGCGCTGCGGGGCGGCCGGGGTCGTGGAAGCCTGAGCTGCGGCGGCCGAAGCGGCGGCCATGGACAGGTCGGCGAGCGTGCGGCTCGTGGTCTTCGGCTTGGCGGCCTTCTCGGTCGAACGGGGTTCGGCCATGTTCAGGCGCTCCTCTTGTTCTTCGGGTTCATCGCGGCGAAGTCGATCGTCTTCGGGTTCTGGGCCGCGTGCGGATGATCGGTGCCGGCATAGACCTTCAGATGGGTCAGCTGACGGCGGGCGAGCGGGCTGTCCTTCTTGAGCATGCGCTCGACGGCGCGCACGATCAGGCGCTCGGGATGCTTCGACGACAGCGTGTTCTTCGCCGAGATTTCCTTGATGCCGCCCGGATGGCCGGTGTGCCAGTGGAACACCTTCTGGTCCATCTTGCGGCCCGTGAGGCGGACCTTGTCCGCGTTCACGACGACGACGAAGTCGCCGAGATCGAGATGGGGCGAGAAGCTGGGCTTGTGCTTGCCCTTAAGGCGCATCGCAATGAACGAAGCCAGACGGCCCAGCACGACGCCTTCGGCGTCGACCAGGATCCAGCTCTTGCTCTTCTGCGCCTCGGCGACGGTCAGATTCGGCGTCATCGGGGTTTCCAAAAATCAGAGTGAGGACCCGGCGCAAACCGGGTCCGAAGGTCGCGGGAATATGCTGATCGCAACGCGCAGCGTCAACGCGAAAGACGCAAGCAATTTCAATAGGTTTGCAGATACAGTATTATTTTACCGCATGCGAACGCGCTGATTTAGCGGATTTATCCGCGACGGGCGGGATCGAGTAGGTTCCCGTCACATGCGCGACGGGCTCGCGCTCGCCCTTCGAATAAATCGCGACTTCCATCACCGCCAGGCGCTTGCCGAGCTTCAGGATGCGCCCGTCGGCGATCAAGTCCTTCGGCGCAGGCTTGCGCAGGAAGTTGATGTTGAGATTGGTCGTGACCGCGAGTTCGACGCGGCCGATCAAGCTCAGCACCACGACATACATCGTGAAATCGGCGAGTGCCATCATCGTGGGCCCCGAAATCGTGCCGCCGGGCCGCACGAAATCCGGCTTGTAGGGCATGCGCACGATCGCCTGTCCCGCCTTCAGCTTGTCGATTTTCGGCGACAAAGATGCGGCCACGGGCAGCGATTCCGCGACGATGTCGAAGATTTCGGTCTTGGTGATGCGGCTCATCTATCGTGCTTGCGTTGGCGTTTCGACGCGCCCAAATTGCCGTAAATAGACGCGGAGGAACAGATGCCCGATTCCGCTCTCGACACCTCGATTTTGCTGCGCAGCGACAAAGACGGCGTCGCGACCCTCACCCTCAACCGGCCCGATGCGCGCAATGCGCTATCGGTGGCGCTGATGACGGCGCTGGAAGACGCGTTCGCAAAGCTAAGCGCCGACAAATCGGTGAAGGCGATCGTGATCGCCGGTGCGGGCCCCGCCTTCTGCGCGGGCCATGACCTGAAAGAGGTCCGCGCCAATCCGCAGCGCGAATTCTACGAAGCCTTGTTCGCGCAATGCTCGCGGCTGATGACGGCGATCGTGCGCTGCCCCAAGCCGGTCATCGCGCGCGTGCATGGCGTGGCGACCGCCGCGGGCTGCCAATTGGTTGCGAGCTGCGATCTCGCCGTCGCCGCGTCCGATACGCGCTTCGCCACACCGGGTGTCAATATCGGCTTGTTCTGCTCGACGCCGATGGTGGCGCTGTCGCGCAACGTGGGCCGCAAGGCGGCGATGGAAATGCTGCTGACCGGCGACATGATCTCGGCCGAGCGCGCCGTCGCGATCGGCCTGATCAACCGCGCGGTGGTCAAGGCCGAGCTTTGCGACACGGTCGACCGACTCGCGGCGCAAATCGCGAGCAAGTCGCCGTTGACGCTGAAGATCGGCAAGGAAGCCTTCTATCGCCAAGCGGAGATGAGCCTCGACGACGCCTACGCCTATGCCAGCCGCACGATGACCGAGAACATGCTCGCCCGCGACGCGGAGGAAGGCATCGACGCCTTCATCCAAAAGCGCCCGCCAGTGTGGGAAGGACGCTGAAATGGACCATAGCGATTACGCCGATTCCTATATCCGCGACATTCTGCGCGACACCAAGACCATCGCGATGGTCGGTGCCTCCACCAACTGGGCGCGGCCCAGCTTCTTCGCGATGAAGTATCTCCAAGCCAAAGGCTTTCGCGTGATCCCGGTCAATCCGGGTGCCGCCGGTCAAGATTTGCTCGGCGAGAAAGTCTACGCGACGCTCAAGGACATTCCGGAAAAGATTGACATGGTCGACGTGTTCCGCGCGTCCGAGCATGTGCCGCCGATCGCCGACGAGGCGATCGCGATCGGCGCCAAGGTGCTGTGGCTTCAGCTGGGCGTCGTCAACGAGGACGCCGCGCGCAAAGCCGAAGCGGCCGGCCTGAAGGTCGTGATGAATCGCTGCCCCAAGATCGAGTTCGGCCGTTTGTCGGGCGAACTCTCCTGGGGCGGCATCAATTCCGGCGTCATCACGGCCAAGCGGCCGCGCGTCGAACGCCGGGTTTGATTTAAGCCGCCGCCTTCGCCGGCGCTTTCTTTATGCGGCCTTCGCCGCGAGGGCCGCTTTGATCGCGGCGAGTGCGGCATCCGCCTTGTCCGCGTCCGGCCCGCCGCCTTGCGCCATATCCGGGCGGCCGCCGCCGCCCTTGCCGCCCAGCTCCGCCACGCCGATCTTCACCAGATCGACGGCGCTGACCGTCTTGGCGATATCTTCGGTCACCGCGACGACGATCGACGCCTTGCCTTCGTCGGTCGCGACCAGGGCGATCACGCCCGAGCCGATCTGCTTCTTGATCTCGTCGGCCGTGGCTTTGAGTTCGCGCGCGGGCGTGTTCTCGAGCTTGCGGCCCGCCCAATTGATGTTGCCGACCTTCTCGGGCCCCGACGACGATTTGCCGCCGCCGCCGACCGCAAGGGCGCGGCGGGCTTCGGACAATTCGCGTTCCAGCTTGCGCTTATCCTCGATCAGCGCGCCCACGCGCGCCGGCAACTCGGCGGGCGCCGCCTTGGCGATCATCGCGGCTTCGAGCAGCAGATCGGATTGCTGGGCGAGATAGGCGCGCGCACCCTCGCCCGTCACCGCTTCGATCCGGCGCACGCCGGCGGCGACGGCCCCTTCCGAGACGATCTTGAACAAGCCGATATCGCCCGTGCGGCGCACATGCGTGCCGCCGCACAACTCGGTCGAGAACGGCTGCGCTTCCAGATTGCCGCGCGCATAGCCCATCGAGACGACGCGCACTTCCTCGCCGTATTTCTCGCCGAACAGCGCGAGCGCGCCCGCTTCAACGGCGGCGTCGGGCGTCATCAAACGCGTGGTCACGTCCTGGTTTTCCAGGATGCGCTTGTTCACGTCGTCCTCGACGGCATGGATATCGTCGAGCGTCAGCGGCGTGGGCTGCGAAATGTCAAAGCGCAGGCGATCGGGACTGACCAGTGAGCCCTTCTGCGTGACGTGATCGCCCAGGCGGCGACGCAAGGCTTCGTGCAGAAGATGCGTCGCCGAGTGGTTGGCGCGCGTGCGGTCACGGCGCGCCACGTCGATGCGCAGCTCGGCGAAGTCGCCGACCTTGATCGTGCCGCGCGTCACCGCGCCGATATGGACATGGACGTCGCCGGCTTCCTTCTGCGTGTCCGAAATCGCGATCTCGGCGCCGCCCGCGGTGAAGATCGCACCCGCATCGCCGGTCTGACCGCCGCTTTCGCCGTAGAACGGCGTCTGGTTGAAGACGAGTTGCACCTTCGCGCCGGCCGACGCGCTGTCGACCGGCTTGCCGTCGACGACGATGGCGACGAGCTGGCCTTCGGCCGCTTCGGTCTCGTAACCGAGGAATTCGGTCGCGCCGACCTTCTCGCGCGTCTCGAGCCAGATTCGGTCGCCCGCTTGCTCGCCCGACCCGGCCCACGACTTGCGCGCCTCGTCCTTGGCCTTGGCCATCGCCGCGTCGAAACCCGCGGTGTCGACGCCGATGCCGCGCGCGCGCAGCACGTCTTGCGTCAGGTCGAGCGGGAAGCCGTATGTGTCGTAAAGCTTGAACGCGACGTCGCCCGCGAGCGAGCCGCCTTTGGACAGGCCCGACGTGCTTTCGTCGAGCAGCTTCAGGCCGCGGTCGAGCGTGGCTTTGAAGCGCGTCTCCTCCAGCTTCAGCGTTTCGGTGATCAGCGCCTGGGCGCGCAGCAATTCGGGATAGGCCTGGCCCATCAGATCCGCGAGCGTGGGCACGAGGCGGAACATCAGCGGGTCTTTGCAGCCGATGATATGCGCGTGGCGCATCGCGCGGCGCATGATCCGCCGCAGCACGTAGCCGCGGCCTTCGT